>Ga0102924_1002557_pt1 | contig 19769 bp, 14 predicted proteins | sample PaiPotPPM11metaG_FD_80116 | JGI IMG/M metagenome (GOLD analysis project Ga0102924, IMG submission 80116) | Iron sulfur acid spring bacterial and archeal communities from Banff, Canada, to study Microbial Dark Matter (Phase II) - Paint Pots PPM... ...
AGGCGAGGCTGCGGGCGAGGCGCTCGGCAACGTCAGCGTCCCTTTGCCTGCCAGCAAGCGCGCGTTCGTTTGCTTGTGTTCGGACGTTTCGAGCCAGGATCTGTGCGATGGCATCGTAGAGGGTTTCGATCAGATAGAAATGCTGAAGCGGTACACGACCGCGACCATGGGGCCGTGTCAGGGACGTATGTGCCAGCTATCGGCGATCGGAATCTGCGCTCGCGAGACCGGGCGTTCGATTACGCGAACCGGCATGACAACTTCCCGTCCCCCAAATCCCGGAGTAACCCTTGGAGCGCTGGCTGGAGCCAAGCATCATCCTATGCGACGAAGTCCGATGCACTACGCGCACGAGAAACTAGGTGCGTTCTGGATGGACATGGGTGATTGGCAACGGCCGCGCTACTACGCGAATCACTCGATCGCGAGTGAAACAGAACACGTCTTGCTTGAATATCGGTCGGTGCGCGAAGCCGTGGGGCTGATCGATGTTAGTACGCTGGGCAAGCTCGAAGTTCGCGGAGCTGACAGTGGAAAGCTGTTGGACAAAGTGTACACACACCGCTTCTCTAACTTGCGGCCGGGCCGTGTGCGCTATGCACTCATGTGCGACGAGGGCGGCATTGTTCTCGATGACGGAACTATCTCCCGTCTGACTGAAGATAGATACTTTGTTACTACTACCAGCGGCAACCTCGATTTCGTGCAGCAGTGGCTCGAATGGTATCTGATTGGCACTGGCTGGGACGTGTGCATCACCAACGTGACCGCAGGACGCGGAGCGATGAATCTTGCCGGTCCAAAGAGCCGCGATGTGCTTGGCAAGCTAACCGACTGCGATTTGAACTCCAGCACCTTTCCCTACATGACTTGCCGCGAGGCCATGGTTAATGGAATCCCGGCAATCTTGTTGCGCATAGGGTTCGTTGGTGAAACCGGTTGGGAAATACACTGCCCGGCCGAGTTGGCGGAAGAGTTATGGCAGGCCCTCCTCGACGCGGGGCATGACTTCGGAATTCGCCCGTTTGGAGTAGAGGCTCAGCGATTGCTTCGTCTGGAAAAGCGGCACATCATCGTCGGCGTGGACACGGATGCTTTGACCAACCCCTATGAAGCAGACATGGGTTGGGCAGTCAAGCTCGACAAGAATGATTTCGTCGGCAAAGCTCTTCTTTCTCGTGCAGCACTAGATCAGTCGCGAGAGCGGCTTGTCGGTTTTGTTCTGCAGGGTGGTGATGTGCCCCCGGATGGCGCTGCCATTGTGATGAGTGGCAAACCTGCCGGGCGCGTGAGCAGTTCGCGATATTCCCCCGCTCAGGGGACAGGAGTTGGCCTTGCCTGGGTAAAGGCGTCAAAAGCGCAAGAAGGAACATTGATTGATGTTCGCGTGAACGGGCGGCTCGCAAAGGCCAAAGTTACGATGAAGCCTTTTTACGACCCGGAGGGAGTGCGGCTCCGCCAATAATTATGAAGCGCTCTGCACTTTTTTACGTACATCACCGGACCGGCGCCAAGTTCGCCGAGCGCTACGGATGGGAAATGCCTTTTAGTTTTACCTCACCAGAATCGGAGAAGTTGCAGGTGCGCGAGCACGTCGGTCTCACAGATTTGAGTTACCGCGCGAAGTTTGACACAAAGACCGAACCTCCACAACCTTTTTGCTGTCTCGGCAGAAATCACTATTTGGTCTTGAGTGAGTCGCCAGTTGATCCGCCGTCCGGAGCAACGGATGTTACCAGTGTTTACGCAAATTTGTTTCTAGCAGGTCCGCGGAGTAAAGGCGTGTTAGAGAAGCTTACATCGCTGGACATTTCCGACGCCAGACTTCCGAATTTGTCTTGCGCCCAGGCGAGTCTCGCCCACGTACACGCCATCATCTTGCGCGAAGACATTGGATCAATATTTGGATTTCATCTCCTGGTCAGCCGGGAGTATGGCGAATCTGTGTGGGAGGCTATCCTGGAAGCCGGGCACGAGTGTCATCTCGAACCTTTCGGTTTGGGGGCGCTGGATCTGCTGCGGAATTGAGTTATGCAATTGTTCAGGAAGGACCGGATGTGGCGACATTGCGAGCTGCGCCCCAGCTACGACGTAGTAATTATCGGTGCGGGCGTGCATGGACTGGCTGCCGCCTACTATCTCGGTAAAGAACATGGGCTGCGAAGAGTAGCTCTACTCGACAAGAGTTATCTGGGAGCCGGAGCTAGTGGCCGTAACACGGCAATCTTGCGCTCTAACTACCGGACTCCTGAGGGCATTCCTTTTTACGATGCTTCTCTGAGGTTGTACAAACGGATGTCACGAGACCTTGGGTGGAATGTGCTCTTTAGCCAATGCGGACATCTGACCCTTGCTCACAACGACTCATCAATAACCGGCCTTCGTGTGCGTGCCGAGAACAACCGCTTACTGAACGTGGACAGCCAGATCATTGGCGTGGACGCGATCGCTGATCTCGTTCCTGCTCTGAATCTTAGCCGATCCACGCGTTATCCCATTCTGGCTGCTCTTTATCATCCGCCTGGCGGCATCATCCGTCACGACGCCGTGGTGTGGGGGTACGCGCGGGCCTGCGATCGAATGGGAATCGAGATTCATCCATATACCGAAGTTACAAACATCTCGGTTGAAAAGCACCGTGCAGTTCAAGTGACCACCAGTCGTGGCAGGATTGCGGCTGGCGCAGTCCTCAACGCGACTGCAGGCTGGGCGACCACCGTTTCGCGAATGGCGGGAGTCCCACTGCCCATTGTCACCCATCCACTGCAAGCTTGTGTAACTGAGCCCCTAAAGCCATTCCTGAGCACAGTCATCGTGTCTGCGACGCTTCACGTTTACCTCAGTCAAACCGACAAAGGGGAGGTGGTCATCGGTGCAGAAATTGATCCTTACCAGTCCTACAGCATGAAAGGCACGCTACCAACCTTGGAACAGATGGCGACTTACACCCTGGAATTATTTCCTCAGTTGCATGGCGTGCGCATCCTGCGGCAATGGGCGGGAATTTGTGACATGACACCGGACTTTGCCCCAATCATGGGTGCTTCCCAGCAAGTCAGCAATTTTTATATGGATGTCGGATGGGGAACCTATGGCTTTAAGGCGGCTCCCATCTCCGGAAAATGCATGGCCGATCTGCTTGACACCGGCCAGACCGCCGGCTTGATCGGACCATTTTCTCCGGCGCGGTTCGAGTCGGGAAATCTTGTGGGCGAAAAGGCAGCGGCAGCCGTGTCGCACTGAGATGGGAGGTAAGAGGATGAGCGAGAAGCTGACGGCTCAACTGACGGAAAAAGGCGTGGAATACGTATTCTGCTCCTTCGTGGAATTGACGGGTGCATTGAAGGCCAAGCTGGTGCCTGTTTCACACATTGCGGAATTCGCGCGAGATGGTGCAGGTTTCGCCGGTTTCGCATGTGGCGACGTCGGCCAAGGACCGCATGATCCCGATATCTGCAGCATCCCTGATTTCCGCTCGTTGACCATTCTTCCATGGCGAAAGAACACCGCCTGGGTTACAGGAAATCTCCACGTGGACGGCAAGCCATGGCCGCTCTGCCCGCGAACCGTGCTTGCACGTCAGCTTGAGATAGCCCGAGCACAGGGCTATGTCGTCAACGTCGGCATCGAACCGGAATTCATGCTTCTCAAGAAAAACGCTGCCGGCGAGTATGTCCCTTGGGACGCACTCGACACACTCGTCAAACCCTGCTACGACCTGCGTGCGTTGTATCGAAATCTCGAGCTAATGACAACGCTGCTTGGGTTTATGCAGGAACTCGGCTGGGATCCATATGCGAACGATCATGAGGACGCGAACTGCCAGTTCGAAATCAACTGGACCTATTCCGATGCTCTGACTACCGCCGACCGCCATACCTTTTTCAAATGGATGGTCCGTACAGTCGCCGAGCAGCATGGTCTATTGGCCACCTTCATGCCAAAGCCATTCGGTAACCTTACCGGCAACGGCGCTCACGTGCATCTGAGCCTGGCCGATGTCCGGACAGGGAAGAACCTATTCCTCGACTCGGCCGCTGAACTGGGACTTTCGCAACTCGGGAAATGGTTCATGGGTGGTGTGTTGCATCATGCTCGCGCCCTTTCTGCACTGCTTGCTCCACTGGTGAATAGTTATAAGCGCCTTATTCGACGTGCTCCGCGGTCGGGGGCAACCTGGGCTCCGGTCTATATCACGTATGGAGCATCCAACCGCACGCAGATGATCCGCGTGCCAGCACCGGGGCGGTTCGAAATTCGTATAGTGGACGGGGCCGCCAACCCCTACCTCGCATTTGCCGCGATTATAGCCGCCGGTCTTGAGGGAATTGCGCAAAAAATTGACCCAGGACCGATGAACCACGATAACCTTTACGAAGTATCCGAAGAGAAGCTCGCGGAGCGTCACATTGAGCTCTTGCCACTCACGCTTGCCGAAGCGCTGGATGCTTTCGCTCGGGACTCAGTCGTTCAGGCCGCGATGGGAACCAACTACGCCCAAGAATACTTAAAGGTTAAACATGACGAGTGGTGGTTGCACAGCCGCAGCGTCTCCCCGTGGGAGCGTGATCACTATCTCGCATCATACTGATGTCCCTAGTGTCCTGTTATTCCCGCTCTTCTCTTGCCCATTTAGGAAGCGTTCTTCCATCGCGCAGCCCTTAAGACTTGCTTTGCGAACACGACAGGGTGTCCACCCCTTGGCGTAGAGTAATTCTCAATCCATTTGAGACTTGTTATCTCTTACGGTTGGCGATCAGATCAAAACCGACATGGTGCAGGTGCTCAGTCATCGCATTTTCCGCTTTTTCCGTTTCACCTCGAGCGATTGCTTCCACGATCCTCTGGTGATCGGCGTGCATTCTCGACCAATCAGCGGCCGTCCTCGCCGTGATCTCCCGGCTCTTCAAGAGCATGGGCGTCAGGAAATTGTAAACGTCCAAAAGCGTGGCATTTTTTGCTGCCGAGATAATGAGCCGATGCAAAGAAAAATCTAACTGGGCAACGCGCCTCCAGTCGGACCCCGCCTGCTCAATAGCAACGCGCGTCCGCTCCATGGCACGCAAATCATTCATCGTGGCGCGAGACGCTGCCAGCATGGCAGCTCGAGGTTCTACTATTTTTCGGAATTCGAGGAGCTCAAGCGTGTTGATTTCTGTCTCGACGACCGCGACTGAGCGTGGCAAGTCCGTTTTTAGTGCCGCCACTCTTTTAAGGTAGGTACCAGCGCCTCGTTTGCTCATCAGTACATCGAGAACAGTCAGCGCCTTAATGGCCTCGCGAAGCGCCGGTCGTCCCACGTTCAGAATGCCAGCAAGCTCCCGCTCAGACGGTAACTTCATGCCAGGTGTGAGCTCACGCTCCTGAATGTAGGCGCAAAGACTCGCGAGGGCGAACGAGGCTTGAGATGGTGTGGGTATTGGGTAGGGCGCTCGCTTAATTTGCTTTTCAGGGGTGTCGCTCAACGGTACTTGCATATGAAGCTTCTATTTCGCTAGTTAAAGCACGCCATGCTTCTGAAACACCTTTACCGCCAGTTCACCGTGCAGAAGGTCCTGCTTGGCTGTCTTCTCCTTCCTCGAACGTTCCAGAGCCTCGGTAATGACTTCGGTTTCCAACTCTCGCGGAATTACGATTACACCATCTATATCCCCAAAGACGATTTCTCCAGGGGTGATAATGGTCTTACCGATCTCTAGGGGAACGCGATAAGCAATCACCCTTCCGCGGCCGCGCTGGTCCTGAGCATACCTTCCATAGGAGAACACAGGGAAGTCCATTTCCAAGATTCCGTGCGTGTCACGACTATATCCAGCCAAGACAGCGCCGGATGCCCCACGTGCCCGCGCTGTAATGGACATCAACTCACCCCACAAGGCGTAAGAGCGTGTAGTACCTGCAGCGACATATACCTCATTGGGTTCTAGGGAGTCGAGCGCTTCCAGCATAAGACCAAAAGGTTGGTGATCGTCCACTCCAGACACGTCCTCTTCCTGGACCGTCATCGCACGTCCCGCCACAATCATATGGGGAGCCAAGGGCTGGCAATCGGGAGATAAAAATTGGTGACGGCGGCCACGTTGATCTAGAACATCGCCAATGACGGCTGTAAAAAGCTGGTTGCGAATCAATTCGAAAAGCTCTGTATCGTTTTTCCATTCCATTTAAATTCTCTCTCCGTGGCAGGGTGTTATATGTAGAATCCTGGCCGAGGTCTTAGCAATCCGGGATGGTGCTCCAATTCTTCTTCCACCAGATCAAAACCCAACCCCGGTTCGCTTCCCAAGTGGAAGATCCCGTCTCGTACTGGCAGTGGTTTGTCGAGCACCGTGTCGCGCCATGCTACGTCTGTAAACATATATTCCTGCAGGAAGAAATTAGGCACAGAAGCCATGACGTGGGCAGCAGCGATCGTGGAAATTGGACCGTTCGGGTTGTGTGGTGCGATGGGAACGTTGAAGCATTCAGCAAGGTTGGCGATTTTTCGCATCTCGCTGATGCCGCCACACCGCGTAATATCCGGCATCAGAATATCCGCCGCATGCCGTTCCAGGATTGGGCGGCACATGAAGCGTGAATGCAACCGTTCCCCTACGCACACTGGAAGTTGAATTTGGCGCTTAATTTCAGCAATGACGTCTGGGAACTCGGGCCCTGCGGGCTCCTCGTACCACAAACAATTGATTCCGGCATCCTTAATCCGGTGGGCCATTTCGACGGCGGTGGGCGCACTAAGGATCGCGTGGGTCTCTATGGCGATCGGAAAATCCGGACCCAAGGCTTCTTGTACCGCCAATAGTCGCTCTAACGCCAGCCGCTTCTGTTCCTCCGTCAAGCCCAGATTCGCTGAAAGATCTTCGCCATACCAATAATTGGTGTGAGCGAATGGGTCCATCTTACACGCCGAAAACCCCCGCGCCTTCATCACGCACGCCTGCCGGGCGTAATCTTGGGCAGTGCCGTCGCCTAAAAACCAATAGTTCGCGTACAGCTTGATTTGGTGGCGGTATGCTCCTCCAAGCATTTCGTAAATAGGCATACCGGCTCTTTTGCCAGCGATGTCCCAGAGAGCAATGTCGATGGCGCTTATCGCGCTCAGCACCGGTCCTGCTTGTCCGACCCAGTTCAGATCGCGGTACAACTTCGTCCACACATAATCAATACGAGTAGCGTCTTCACCTTTCAGAATCTCGGCCACATGCTGACACGCGTGAAAGACCAAGGGACTCCCTGGCCAATTCGTCCCCTCCCCAACACCCGTTATCCCTTCATCCGTGTAAATCTTGACAAAAACCCAGTTGTACTTAATGCCCTCGACTAGCCAAGTCTTAATGTCGGCAATTTTCATGTCTCTAAGCTCAGTCCTTCTACACTCAACAGATGTCACCATCGCGGAAACCGTCGACAAGATACAAAGAGGGAGTGCCGACCGGACTATCCGCCTAAAACCAGCCAGAAAAACCAGCTCTGTCTGGGGACGCGCCACTGTTCACAATTAAATGTGCAAATCATTGGCAGCCGAGTTTCGAGGGAATCGGGTACATTCGTCCAACTCGACAATCGTAACAAACAACCCCTGATATTGGTAAGACCAATTTAAGCTTTTGCCCACTTTTTTAAACGGATTCTTGGATGAACTTATCTCATTTGAACCTTCGGGGATTTTTCCTTGTTTGACATGGACCTACGGCGAATGTAGTCTGCTGCTAACCGAGATTTTTGCTCGTTTTGGGCGCTCCACGCCTCCGATTGGTAAGACCTGATAGCGGGTGGTCGAAACGATGTCGCGAGTTCTGAACCTAACGGCCAACGCTGGATGTCACGTATGTGATTGTCCATCGCTTCCCTGAGTTTCTGGAGGCGGAAATTAGCAAATGCAAGGAGAGATTGGCTTGCCTCACAGCGCACGCTTGGCCGTAGTCGATTACGCTGTAATGCTGATTTATTTTGCGTTTGTACTCGCCGTTGGTTATGCGCTCAAACGCTACACGAAGACAAGCACGGATTTCTTCCTCTCCGGCAGGAGGATTCCCGTGTGGATTACCGCGTTAGCTTTTATTTCAGCGAATTTGGGCGCCCAGGAAGTCATCGGCATGGGCGCCTCCGGAGCAAAGTATGGCATAGCCACTTGTCATTTCTACTGGATGGCGGTTCCGGCAATGGTTTTTCTCGGAATCTTCATGATGCCCTTCTACTACGGTTCTCGGGCGCGTAGCGTCCCGGAGTACCTTAAGCTGCGTTTTGATGAGAAGACACGGGCGTTAAACGCAATCTCCTTCGCTATCATGACGATTTTCTCCTCTGGCGTTTCCATGTATGCCATGGGGAAGTTGTTCAAGCTACTTTTAGGCTGGAACTTTGACTTCAGCATGTTCATGGCTGCTGGCGTCGTGCTCTGCTACACCTTCGTCGGAGGGCTCAGCGGCGCGATTTACAACGAAGTTCTTCAATTCTTTCTAATCGTGTTCGGCTTTGCTCCGCTCGCTCTTCTAGGACTCCTAAACCTAGGCGGATGGAGCGGATTGAAGCAGAAGCTTGCCGTGGTGTCGGTCCAGAACGGTTTTGCACCGACCGCCTACACTCAAGCGTGGGCTTTTATGGGGCATTCCTCGCAGAATCCCATTGGTGTCGAGTGGTTCGGTTTGTCGATGGGGTTGGGATTTGTTCTGGCGTTCGGTTACTGGTGCACGGATTTCTTGGTCGTGCAACGAGCCATGGCAGCGAATTCGATGTCAGCAGCCCGCCGTACCCCATTGATTGCGGCAGTTCCCAAAATGTTTTTCCCGATCCTCGTAGTGCTGCCGGGCATGATTGCACTCGTAGCGTCGCCCACGGCTCCTTCGAGATTTTCTCAAACGCACACCGTTCAAGACCAGCAAGTCCTCCCCGGGACCGTGCGTGGGATCATTCCCGTTAAGGTGGACGCGGCCACAGGAAAACCGCTACTCAATTCTCGTGGTGTTGCGGTGCTCGATTACGATCTTGCCACTCCTATGATGGTTCTCCATTATTTCCCGTCAGGCATGTTGGGCTTGGGGATGACCGCGCTGCTCGCCTCATTCATGTCGGGAATGGCTGGAAACGTCACCGCATTCAACACTGTGTGGACGTACGACGTGTACCAGAGCTACATCTACAGGAGTGGCTCGGATGCGCACTATTTGTGGATGGGGCGAGCTGCAACGGTGGGTGGGGTTGTCCTGTCTGTGGTTGCAGCCTATGTAGCGGCTTCCTTCAACAACATTATGGATGTGTTGCAATTGGTTTTTGCATTTGTGAACGCTCCCCTGTTCGCGACATTCGCCCTTGGGATGTTTTGGAGGAGGGCCACGGGGCATGGGGCTTTTGTGGGCTTAGTCTCAGGAACCGCAAGCGCCGCCATTCATCATGGACTTAGCTTGTCGAAAGGATCCATGGTGGGCATTAAGGGCGGATTTCTAGGCGACTTCATAACGTACCCGAGCGAGTTAGCTCAAACGTTTTGGACAGCGATTGTGGCATTCACGACCTGCTTGGTTGTCACGACGGCGATAAGTTTGGTAACCCGTCCACGCCCGGCCGCAGAACTCAGAGGGCTTGTTTATTCCCTTACGCCGCGTGCTGGCATAAGGGAACCGGAGTGGTACAGACGCCCTGAGGTGCTTGCGGTCATTGTCCTAGTAATGGTGATTGCTCTACAAAGTGTGTTCTTTTAAATATCATTTTAATGTTTTTCGGATACCGATGACCAGGGGACCCGATATACGACTGCCGATTGGCGCCATGTTCATGATGATTGGGCTGTTGCTGGCGCTGTACGGAGCGATTTACGAAAGGAGCGTAATCGGGATGGCATACTTCACAACCCATCTCGAGCTTTGCTGGGGAGGCGCAATGCTCACCTTCGGGGGGCTGATGCTGGTTCTCGGGTTGCACTCCCGCAAAACCTCGTCGGCTGATCCGCGAAACTGATGAGTATCAGGTTGTGCGGGTCAAAGGCTACCGTTCGTACGCCGTGCCCAGCCTACGACGGCACGAGCGGGATCTTACTTAGGAATGGGCGCCAGCGTTGGCCGCGTTCAAATTGTAGTGAGAAGATCTCAGCGACTTTCCTTGCGGCGGTGTAGGGTCAAAGCGGAGAGATAGACAGCCTCGTGTCACCCCGCGCCGGTCGGCGGTGACTTTGTCTTTTAAGAGTCCGGGCTCGGGCTTCGCAGCTATCTACGATCCGCCGCAAGATCGGTCAATACTCTTCGGCGCCACCAACTTCGCAAGTACCGATCAACATTAGCAATCGCATAGATCGGATCGTCACTAACCTAGGCGAGCTGCCAAAGGAGGACAATGCATGAGATTTAAAGGCAAAGTCGCTGTGGTGACGGGCGCTGGTTCGGGAATCGGCCGCGGTATTGCCCTTTCCCTGGCGCTGGAAGGCGCCTTCGTCGTAATAAATGATATCCGTCGCGAGCCGGCCGAGGAGACGCTAAAGATTATAAGTGGCAATGGAGGCAGTTCGGGGATAGCCGTATCGGACGTCAGTACGGAGGAGGGAGCCGCCGCACCGATTAAAGCTGCTATTCGTGATCGCGGCCGATTAGACTTGTTAGTCAATAATGCGGGTAGGCAGTCCTACAAAGCAATGGACGACCTTCAGCCAGACGAGTGGGACCTGATCCTCAAGGTTAATCTCAAGGCCTGTTATCTGTGCGCAAAGAGTGCCGTGCCCTTCTTGGCGAGGCAGGGCGGCGCCATCGTCAATATCGCTTCTGTACATGCCCAGGCAACCATCGAAGGCTTCACCGCGTATGCCGCATCGAAGGCGGGAATTCTGGGGTTGTCAAGGGCAATGGCGGTTGAATATGCGTCCCGAGGCATTCGCGTAAATGCCGTCAGTCCAGGCACAATTGAAACTCCCCTTCTGCAAGCTTTTTTCGATTCTAACCCTGATCCCACGCGAGCCAGATCGGAGTTCCTCAAGTTCCACCCGATAGGTCGATTTGGTACGCCTGACGACATTGGGAAGGTAGTCGCTTTTCTCGGAAGCGATGACGCAGGGTTTATTACGGGTGCCGAGGTGGTTGTAGATGGCGGCATGACCGCCTGTCTTCTAAGGCAATAAGTACCGTCCGGCTCGCTCTTGGTTGGGGACAAAATAGTTCAGCTTTAATCAAAGCGCCAAACTTTATAATCATCGACCCAAGCGGAATAGGCAATGCGCCAGGGAATTAGAGATCCGCAACGACCACGCAGCTGACGGGTAAGTCGGGTTGAGGTTTTGCTCATACAATTACGTCGCCAATGAATTTGGCGCCGCCGGTGGCGAGAGCGACTATTTTAGAGTTCCATGGCCACTGTTCTTCCGCAATCAACCGTGCAAATTCATGAAACCGCCATCCAATGGATAGTCCACTCCGGTGATGAACGAAGCCGCATCTGAACACAAGAACAGGGCAAGCGAGGCAACCTCCTCCGGTTCTGCCATTCTCCCGATTGGCTGTGTCTTCTCCAGCTTCTCGTACATCTCCTGCTCGCGGCCTGGGTAGTTCTTTTTCAGATAGCCATCGACAAATGGCGTGTGCACTCGGGCGGGAGAAATGCAGTTACAGCGAATGTTGTGGCCGATATAGTCGCGCGCGACGGAGTAGGTCATCGCGATCACTGCACCCTTGCTCGTGGAATATCCAAACCGATCAGCCAGTCCTGCGGAACCGGCGACAGAGGCCATATTGAGGATGACGCCTCCACTTTGATCCTTCATGTGCCCGATGCAGGCACGGATACAGTTATAGTATCCCTTTACGTTCACGCGTAAAACGCAATCGAAATCCTCTTCGCTCGTGCTCTCAACGTTGCCGATCTGCGAAATGCCTGCATTGTTGACCAGAATGTGAACCCGATTGCTCATGCAGACTGTATCGAATATAGATTTGACATTCGCCTGGTCCGCTACATCACAGGCATGGGCCTCTGCGCTTCCGCCAAACTCGATTATTTGACGAAACGTAGTCTCTGCGAGTTCTTGGCTGATATCCAGAACGCAGACCGTCGCGCCGTGCGCTGCGAATTTTAATGCGATCGCCCGGCCAATACCGCTACCACCACCAGTCACGACGGCGAATTTGCCATCCAGGCTAAAAGTTCCGGGGTTGCTCTCCGAGCCAGTCGTATTTCGAGCTAATTCCATGCCGTTAAGTGCGAGCCCGGTCCGCCAGTTGGCGGGCACGCCTTCCTTCGTACACAGTAAGCATTGCTGTCCCTGCTACAGTTAGCATTCCTCCCAAGATTTGCGGTATCGTAATGCGCTCGTGGACTGTCACAATTGAAAGGATCAAACCAAAAAGTGGGAGCAGATAAATAGACGTCGAGACCTGTCCTATTTCCAATCGATTTAGCACCCACATCCATAGGATCATGGCCATCCCCCAGGACAAAACACCGAGGACAGCGATCGCCGCCCAAGTGCTGCTGGAGTATCCAGAGGCGCGATAGAATGGCTTAATCTCAAACACCGCAGAAATCACCGCGCAGGCAACAGCGCCGGTCGCATAGCTGTAAAGGAGTACATCCAATTCGGAGTAGCGGGATAGAAGATCTTTGCTATAAGTGTTGTAAAACGCACTACCCAGTCCTGCGATGAGAATGATGAAGTTGCCGAACAAAAGGCTGCGACTGAATGAAGCCCGAGCCAGATCACTCGTTGAAATCAGAAGAGTGCCCACCAAACCCAACATCAGGCTCAGTGCACGAATTAGCGTTAGTTTCTCTCCCAGCATCAAAATGCCTAAGCCGATCATTAGAACAGGAATCGTGAGTGACAATATAGCGGCGTTGGAAGCAGAAGAGTGCGAGATCCCCCAGGCCAGCAATACTGATGGAGGAACAATTCCCAACAGCCCCAATAGCAAGAATTCGCGCAGCGTTTTCCATTGCAAGGTCTTCCGCTTGCCCTTGCGTTTTTGTTTCTCTCGTATCCAAAGGGGAACAAGGAGACACGCAGCAAAAAGTAATGTCCAGAAGCCCAGCGCTGCTGCTTCCATCTGATCGCCAGCAATTTTATAGGCAGGATACTGCGCCGCCCATAGCAGGTTCACTACAACGAGCACCGCAAAGTTGATCCACGCTGGACTACCCGGCATCTTCATATTGCAAGCTTGGTCAGCACACCGCCATCCACCACGAGCGTTGCACCGGTGATGTAAGCCGCTGCGGAGGATGCCAGAAAATATACCGCTTGGGCAATGTCCTCTGGCTGCCCCACGCGACCCAAAGGGATGGAGCGTCCAATGGACTTCAAGGCTTCTTCAGGATTTGGCTGATCTTTCAGAAACGTCTCCATCATTCCCGTTTGGACTGCACCGGGACAAACCACGTTTACGCGAATCCCATCAGCCGCAAAGTCGAGCGCCAGGCTGCGATTGAGTCCGAGCAAACCCGCTTTGCTTGCAGCGTAAGCACAAATTTGGTTCTCATTCGCAAATGCCTGTATGGAAGAAATATGGATTATGCATCCGCGAGCCTGTTTTAGGAACGGGTAAGCATACTTGGAACAAAGGAACGCGCCACGTAAGTTAGTGTCTGAAATTGCATCCCAGTCCTCGATCGTATATTCCTCAGCCCGACGAAACCGCTCGATGCCAGCATTGTTGCAGAGTACGTCAATCCGGCCGAAGGCCTCGGCAGTGCGCAACATTAAATTTTGTATCTGGGTTTCGATGCGGATGTCGGTGCACACAAACAATGCCTTCGCTCCCGAGGCCCGCACTGAGGACTCAAGAGCAGCTCCGCGTTCTGCATCGCGGTCCGCGATGACGACGGCTTCGCCCTTTGTGGCAAACTCCTGCACTATTCCGCGCCCGATGCCATAAGCGCCGCCTGTAATAATTGCCACACGAGAGGCTGTCACGATTACCCCTAAAAAGTCGGTAACATCGAAGAAACAGATTCCGCTTGGCGCTTGAACCGAGCCAGGGCCTCGCGATTCAGGTCGACTCCCAGGCCCGGCCGTTTGGGGAGCACAATTTCTCCATTGATCATTTGCAGTTCATTGGACACTAGTTCACGTCGTAACGATGATTCGCACAACTCGTCCGGCAAGAACTCAATAAATGCGCAGTTGGACGTAGCCGCCGCCAAGTGCGCGGCAGCGGCGATAGAAATACCAGATTTCCAAAGATGCGGAACAATGGTTAGATTTCTTTGCTCCGCCAGATTACAGACGCGCTTGGCTTCGGTGAATCCGCCAACGCGGCCCACGTCGGGTTGCACTACGCGGACTTTGCCGCGATCCATCAGATCAAGGAACTCAAAGCGAGTCGCCAGCCACTCCCCGGCCGCGATGGGAATCGACTGTTCCGAGGCGAGACGTGCGTAGCCGGCTAGATCGTCGGATGGCAGCGGGGTCTCGATGAAAAACAAATCGAAGTCAACCCATGGGCGTATCGCTCTCAGGCAAGTCTCCGCATCCGGAAAGGCGTATTGAACGTCTACCATTAATGTGAAATCCGGGCCGACCGCATTACGAACCTCCCCGATTAATTTTGTCGCTTGCGAGTCCGACGTTGTCAAACCTTTGTGAGCATATGGCCCATAGGGCGTAACCTCGAGCTTCGCGGCCCGAAATCCTAAAGCCTTTGCACGTGTCGCCCACTCGATCATAGAATGGCGGAACACATCGAAAGAACTCACCTCAGGCTGAAGAGATGCATAGGGTGTTATGTTCTTTCTGACCGCACCCCCGAGCAATTCATAGCACGGCTTCCCCAGAGCTTTCCCGCGCAGATCGTGTAGCGCCATGTCCAACGCTCCGATAGCGTGGATGACGGCGCCCCGCCGTCCATTCATGGCCGAACCCACATAAAGCTTTTCCCACAATGTCTCTGGTTGAAGAGGGTCTTCGCCGATCAGCATTTCGCTCAGGCCGCGTCCCATCGTGTGCGTGCCAGGAGCTTGGATGCAGGCTTGGGCAATCCAAGGATTGACGTCCGTCTCTCCGATTCCCGTTATACCCTCATCTGTGTGAATTTCCACTACAATGTCATCTCGCGATGAACTGGTGGCACTAGCGTCGTAATCGGAATCAAGGAGTACGTGACAGTCGATCTGTGTGATCTTCATATTCCTTTCTCACGAATCATATTTGACCACGACCTGGGGGGAAGAGACGTGGATGATATTCCGCGGATGAAAGATCCCTCTCAAGGATTCTGAGAACACACCAGACTGACATTGCTCCCGGAGCGATGTGTACTCCAGAACGCTCTCCTACGCCCACGCAGCCCTGTCTGGAAAGGTGTGAAATCCGTCAAACTCGCAACCGTCTTTTCTCCAATGACGCTACTAGGGAATATATATGATCAATATATATTCAGCAATGCACAATCGCGATTCGTCTCCTGATCTCAGTCCTACAAGTCTGCCTGTTTCTAGGCCTCTGCGTTATAGTTTCCCATCCGATATTAGTAACCCGTTGTAGGGCCACGCCGTCGATCAATGAGGGTCCTGGCTCCGTATCCCTGGCAGATTTTTTCGGCGGGAATTCGACGCCCTCGCGGCTTCCTTACGGCGGCGCGGACACAACGGAGACGTCACGGGATGCGAACTGGTTCTGCGACCGTTTCGATCCACCATTGTGGCCGCAGCCAAGCTAAAGCAATCCTAGTCCTATGATCTTTGTTGAGAACGCCTATATACCTCTGACACGGCAGTCTAAAATATGAATTTCATCCCGAATTGGATTTGCCGCTGAGCTTGCGCGCCAAGGATTTGCCCGAAAGTCGGCGAAGAAAAATTCGTATCCGGTCCCGCCAAGTTCACGTGATTGAAGGCATTGAAGAACTCGGCGCGGAATTGGAGCATTTTAGCCTCGGTGATCGTACTGTTTTTCGAGATCGATATATCCCAGTTCTGCGCGCCCGGGCCGAGAATGGTATTCCTTCCGGCGGTGCCGAAAGTGTAAGGCGCAGGCAAAACGAAAGCCGATGTATCAAACCAGCGTTGATGGGTTCGCTGGCCGCGAGAAAGATTCGGATTGCGGATCTGATCGGGCCTGGCCGAACCCCCGACATTTGCATTATCAAATCCCAGAAAAACGTCGACAGGCGTACCGCTGTGAATGCTGGTGATGCCAGCAATTTGCCACCCCTCCGACACCTTCTTGAGGAAAGAATTATTCGCGACCAAGAACCTCTTGCCCGGACCAATCGGCAATTCGTAGACGTAGCTGAATACAAAATTGTTTCTCATATCCATATCGGAAAGACCTCTGTTCCTATTATGGTTATAAGCGTCTGTAAGCTCTTCGTTATATAAGGCAGACTCTAGATCCATAGTGTGTGACCAAGTGTAAAAAGAAAGAATGTTGAGTCCATTCGAAAAACGCTTTTCTACCTTGACTTGGAGCGCGTGGTAAGTTGACCAGCCGGAATTTTCCTTCCAATCGACGGTGCTGTATCCCTTGATCGGGCGACGAGAGTCGACGTTTCCCGGCCCGGGCAGCGGTTGATTTCTATCATAAGCAACCTCCAACTTGTCGCCCTTATTCCCGACGTAATTAACTTCGGCTAATAAGTTCGGCGCGATTTGTCGCTGAATGCCCAAATTCCATTGCGATGAATAGCTAGTTCGCTCGTTGCGATCGGTGCAGAAACACGTGAGCAGCGAGGGGAGACCTTGGCTGTTCGAGGTGAAAGCGATGTGCTGCACATCAACCGAGGGGGTTGATGGATCTGTGTTGGGGAAAATGGATTGGCCAAGAACGAAAGGTGGATTGTCAGCTAGGTCCCCCGTGTGTTGAAAGAAGGTGGAGTAGTAAAATATCCCCCCTCCGCCACGAATGACGGTTTTTGGAGTAAATGAGTAGGCAAAGCCCAAGCGAGGACCGAAATCCTTCCAGTCCGGCTCAACAATGGATGGTCGTGCGTTTGCTGGCGCTCCAGTCAGTGGGTTCCTGCTAGCCCACAGCGTTTGCCCTGATGGCCAGTTCACGTCCGACAATTGGATGGGCCTGTCACGCGGAACAGCTGGCGCGTTGTATTCGTATCTGAGACCGAGGTTGAGCGTCAATTGCGAAGTGGCACGCCAGTCGTCTTGGATATATCCGTTCCAGGAACTCAGACCGGGGTGAACCGCATCATTTTCCCGGCCTCCGATTGGATTAGGAGCGATCCGAAAAAAAGATATCGGGTAGCCTAGGAGGAAGCTGGCGAGGGACGAACCGGTGCCTGAGGCCTGAGGATTGGCTGTCGGCACGGATGAGAATTCATACTGGCCATTCGTGTACAAGCTATCAGCGCTGAAGTTCCGATAATTTCGATTCTCAAAACCCGTCTTCAAAGTATTCCGACCACTCGAGTGCGTCACATTAGCAATGTACTGATATGTGTGGTTAGGGCCAACTTCGAAGGCAAATTGTGAGATGGCAAACAAACCGTCCACAGAGGTCGCGGGCACGAACGGAAGAATGACTGGGTTTGCAGGAATCGCAGAAATCCCAGTTTGCTGGACGAAGCTCGGTCCGGCGAGCGGCGGCGCTGGATTGCCATAAGGGTGGCGGGTGTAGTTATAACCGGCCCTGAACTCAGCAACCGTCGACGGGCTGAAAACGTGAGTCTCCGTAAAGACAAAGTTCCGAGTCCGAATCCCGGTTTCAGTGGATGTATCGGGAAAAGACCCGGGCGTTGTGGAATTTAGATTGCTCTGGCCATAGCGGCCATAGATATTGTCTTTTTCGCTGAGGCGGTGGTCCACCCGAGCGATGTACTGGTTATTGTCTACGGTCGAGGCTTCAGTGTTCGCGTAATTCCCGCTAGTGCTGCTGGGAGGTAAGTTGGGCAGCGGCACAAAAAGTTTCATCCACAACTCGGCCGCGGGATTGAGTCTCGATGTAGGAATTATGCCTCCACTAAATTGGGTACGGATGAATTGGCCGGGGTTCGCGGGATCGGGTCGGGTGGAAGCCGGATCGAAGATAGGAGGACCCCCGGACAGGTCCCCGTTCCGCATAGCAGCTGTTGGAACTGTACCGATTCCTGAATTTTCCTCCGAGCTGCGAAAGCCTTCATACGAAAAGAAGAAGAAAGTACGGTCCTTCCTGATAGGTCCTCCAACCGTGCCACCAAAGTCGTTTTGGCGGAAAGGAGCTTTCTTTATCCCAGCAAGGTTAGTAGAGAAGGGCAACGCATCCAGCACGTCATTTCGCAGAAAGTCGTACCCGGTTCCGTGAAAAACGTTGGTTCCGCTCTTGGTGGCCACATTGATATTGACTCCGGCGGCTCTTCCAAACTCCGCCGAGGTGATATTCGATTGAATCTTGAACTCCTGGATTGCGTCCACAGAGGGAGCCATCGCAAAGCCGTTGAAGTAAGTCTCATTATTTTCAATGCCATCCAGCGTGTAGTTGTTCGATTGCGAGCGCTGTCCATTTACACTGGGTGCAATCCCTCCCACAGAGAATTGCGCCAATTGTCCAGTCTCAACCGGGACCGCGCCGGGGGTCAGTAAAATGAGCTGCGTGTATTCGCGCCCGTTCAAAGGCATCTCAACAACCTGTTTATTCTCTATGACAGTGCCGATGGTAGACGATTGGCTGTCTACCAACGGAGCACCTCCGGTAACCTTAACAATCTCGTCTACCGATCCGATCGACAGCTTAAAATCCACCCGCACGATCTCATTTACCCGCAAAATTACATTGCCTCGCTCTTCTGTTCGAAATCCAGTTGCGGCGACTCTGACACTATATTCACCGGGGGGTAATGGGGTGACGACATAATCACCACTTTTGCCAGATGAAACGGTCCGCGCAAACTGCGTCTGGGTGTTTGTGACCGTTATCCTGCCGCCTGGAAATACCGCCCCGGAAGGATCACTTAATGTCCCGACAACGGATCCCGTAACGTCCTGGGTCTTGGAAATTTCGGGCCACGCGACAAAAAAAATCAGCACAAGTACGATGCCAAACCGCGAAAAAAACTGGCCTGGGCTGCCACGATTCCCAGCATCCACCTGTTTAACGTCCCGCATTTGGCCCTCCAAAGATGATTTAAGAATGGCCTTCTTCCAGCGCTAAGCAACGTACTGAACAGGACTGCGGCTTGTCAAGACAAAAATATTGTGAATATATTTAATGTAGTGAACGGGGCAGAGATGATGCTGGCCGCTCATGAGGTTTCAAATGAAGCGGGGGAACTCTGTCTAGATCGATGTTCGACTTAAGCGAACTGCGCAGCGCACTTCGGCGAGACCCCGTATCCACTTTGCGCACGATGGGCTTTCAACACGAAGGGAAGTTGCGTCAATGACGTTAACCAGGGCGACTGATGAGGGACGCTTCGACGCGGTTCACTAATTCACGGGCCCTCGCTCATTCATATGCCGATAGCTGGAACCATTGGGGATATAAATGTCCGGTATCAGTTCCCACCTGCCATCGTTCGGCCTAACTCTCTCTGCGGACTGCCCTAGCTTTTTATTGGCGCAAGCCCTAAAGGTCGCACGAAGTCCTCGGTGTAAATACTGCCAGCTAGGTACGAATGCAGGGGCGGCTGGAGGGTGAGGGTCTCCTTATACTTCCAATTGTCTCCAGGCTTCAGCGGTCCCGCTCTCAATACGTTGTACAAGGTAAAAATTGTCCCGTCACCAAGCTGCACTGAGGTGGGATAGCCGACAAACCCCGGCAAGGTGTCGTCGCGAATGATCTTCTCATTGTCTATATCCCATGTCTCGCCTTGATCCCGGCTCAGCACCGCGCGATATCCATCCGGGTAGCCAGCATAGCGATAGGTACACAAGAG
>Ga0102924_1002558_pt1 | contig 19766 bp, 12 predicted proteins | sample PaiPotPPM11metaG_FD_80116 | JGI IMG/M metagenome (GOLD analysis project Ga0102924, IMG submission 80116) | Iron sulfur acid spring bacterial and archeal communities from Banff, Canada, to study Microbial Dark Matter (Phase II) - Paint Pots PPM... ...
ACCCGGCGCTCTGGCGCTTACCGGGGCGGGACTCGCACCCGCTGGAGACGCGCAGCGAGCGGCGGAGCTCTTTCCCTCGTGCGAGGTCAGCCTCTCCGTCGCGTCACGACGCACCATGGCGCGCAGTCTAGCCCTGCGATGTTTCCGAACAACGCGCCAATCCCCCTCTTTCTTGCGTAAAAACAAGGAGTAGAACCATCTGCCGTGGCCGTACGGAGTCGAAATGAGACTTGCCCGGGATATAGTTCGCTCGGCCGTTCACTCGCGACTCGGGCCTTTTGCCGCACCACGGAAACGTAGCCGTAACACCACGACATCCGAGAGTCCGGAGAAACGCCAAGCGCGCCGCCGCGCACGCGTGCATCAGCGCCGCGGGAATGTCGCGGGCCTGCAGCGCGCCACGATGCTCTCCTTGGGATGTGCGCGTCCGAGGCGAGCTGAGGCACGCGACAACCGCTTACAAGGCTTTACCGTCCGGCCAGCTACGCCATGGTAAGCGCCGGATAGATGCACGTTTTCGTTGCTGGCGGCGCCGGATACATCGGATCAGTACTCGTCCCGATGCTCCTCGAGCACGGGCACCGCGTGACGGTCCTCGACCGTCTTTACTTCGGGCGGACCCTCGCCCGCGCCGAAGCGCGCTTCGGCGAGAAGCTCCGCGTCGTGCGCGCCGACATTCGCTCGTTCGACCGCTCGCTCTTGCGGAGCGTCGACGCCGTCGTCGACCTGTGCGGAATTTCCAACGACCCGTCGTGCGAGCTCGAGCCCGAGCTTACTCGCAGCGTCAACGTCGACGGCGCCAGGCGCCTGGTCGGCGCCGCGCTCGAAGCGGGCGTGGGCCGGTACGTGTTCTCGTCGTCGTGCTCGGTGTACGGCCACGGCGAAGGGCCGGGCCTCGTCGAGACGAGTGCCCGCCGTCCCGTCTCTCTCTACGCGCGCGCCAAGGCCGAGGTCGAGGACTTCCTCTTCGCCTGCAAGGGAATGAAGACCACCATGCTGCGGCTGGCCACGGTCTTCGGCTCGAGCCCGCGCATGCGGTTCGACCTGGCGATCAACGTCATGACGAAGAACGCCTACGTCGCGCGCCGCATCACCGTCGACGGCGGCGGCCGGCAGTGGCGGCCGTTCGTCCACGTCCGCGACGTCGCGCGCGCGTTCGAGCTCGCGCTCACGAGCGACGAGAGCAAGGTCGCCGGCCAGGTGTTCAACGTCGGCTCGGACACCAACAACGTCCAGATCCTCAACCTCGCCTTCCGCGTTCGCGACGCAGTGCCCGGCACCGAAATCGTGCACGCGCCGACCGACCCCGACCTCCGCGACTACAACGTCTCGTTCGAGAAGATCGAGCGCGTCCTCGGCTTCCGCGCCGAGAAGACGGTCGACGACGGCATCCGCGAGGTCCTCTCCGCCCTGCACGAGGGCGCCGTCGACCCCGACGAGAGGCGCTGGTACACGCTCAAGCAGTACGTCTTCTTGCGCGAGGCCGAACGAGCTCACCGCGACCTCTCGATCGACGGTACGCTCCTTTTGGCCGAATGACCGTCCGCACGATGGGCCACGCCGGGTGATGGGCCGCAAGGTCGAGTTTTACCGGCACCAGCTCGGCGAGGAAGAGTCCGCGTCGTGGCAGAAGGTGCTCTCGACGCTCTTTCTCACGCTCGGACCGCAGGTCGGGGCGTTCGAGGAGGAGCTCGGAAGGTTCCTCGTCCGCGGGCGCCCCGACGCGACGCCGCCGGGGGTCGTCGGCACGAGCTCGTGCTCGATGGGCCTTCTCCTCGCGCTGCGCGCGCTCGACGTCGGCCCCGGCGACGAGGTCATCACCACGCCCATGACGTTCGCGTCGACGGCTAACGCCATCCTCCACCTCGGCGCGAAGCCCAAGTTCGTCGACGTCGAGTCGTCGACGGGCCTCATCGACCCCGCCGCGGTACGCGCCGCCGTGGGCGAGCACACGGTCGGCATCCTGCCGGTGCACCTCTACGGGCAGCTCGCCGACATGAAGGCGCTGCGCGCCATCGCCGACCAGCACGCGCTCTTTCTCGTGGAAGACTCCGCGCACGGCGTCGAGATGGAGCGCGACGGCGTTCGTCCCGGCGACCTGGGCGACGCGGCCGTCTTCTCGTTTTACGCGACCAAGAACGTGACCAGCGGCGACGGCGGCGCGATCGCCACGCGCGACCCGCGCATCGCCGAGCGACTTCGACGCCTTCGCAACCACGGCGTCTCCAGGGCCGCCGCTGACCGGCACGGGGGCGCGTACCAGCACTGGGACCTCGTCGAGCTCGGGTACAAGGCGAACCTCACCGACCTGGACGCCGCCCTCCTGCGGCCGCAGCTGCGCCACGTCGAGAGCAAGCGCGCCCGGCGCGAGGCCCTGGTCGGCCGTTACGAATCGCTCCTTCGCGAGCGCATCGCCGACCTGGACTCGCCGCCGCCTACGGTCAACCGCGTCCCGTGGCTCGTCGAGCGCCGCGGCCAGAGCAGCCACCACCTCTTCACGATCCACGCGTACCCCGGCGAGCGCGACGCGCTCCTCGCCCACCTCGGTGAGAGCGGCATCGGCACCGCGGTGAACTACCGCGCGATTCACCTTCTCACGTATCTCGTCGACGCGCTCGGCATCCCGCGCGGCGCGCTGCCCGTGGCCGAGGAGATCGGCGACCGCACGATCAGCTTGCCGCTCTATCCGACGCTGGCCGAGCGCGATCAGGACGAGGTCATCGCCGCCGTCGCGTCGGGCTGGCAGGCGCTGTCCGCTCGGCGGGGCTGACCGCCAAGGCAGGGCGGCACGCATCGGCACACGCTGCTCGATCGGCGTTTTGACGCATTTTCGAGCACATAGACCCTGGCCCGCTCGTTGCGAACGTGACCGCGTGTGCGCTGCACTCCGGTCTTGCTTGTCTTATTCGCGCCACTCCTGTCTGCCCTCGCCTGCGGCGGTCGCGTCGCCGGCGTGGGCGACAGGAGGGGCGGGGATGCCGGCGGGGACGCCGCGCCGCCGCCCGACTGCCCCGCGGCGACCGAGGTAATGAACGGCGGCGCGTGTACGGCGGAGGGGCTGACGTGCAGCGGCCCGGACGTGATGGGCGACTGTGGCGATTCCTTCAGCCAGTGCACGTGCGAGAACGGAGTCTGGGGCGCGTGCACCTTCGACGGCCCGATGGGCTGCCCGCAGCCGGTGCCGGCATGCCCCCCGCCCTCGACTATCAGCGCGGGCGCGTCGTGCGACCGTCCGATGACGTGCCCTATGGAGACTCTGGTCTGCGGAGTGCCTGTCACCGATCACGTCGGGTGCGACTGCATCGAGGGCTCCTGGGTATGCGAGGCGCCCGACGCTGGCGACAACTGCCCCGACACGGGACTGCCCGACGTCATCTCGCCGCCCACCGATTGTCCGCCACCCGGAGAGGTCCTCGCCGGCAACGCGTGCTTCGGCGCCGGCGTCGAGTGCCCGGGTAACCCGCAGGAGTGCGACGGGACCATCTTCTACGACGCGCTCGAATGCGACGGCGCGCGCTGGGTGACGCTCGCGGCGACGGTGTGCGGCGTCGGCGACGGTGGGCCGGACGGCGACGATGGAGCAATCGAGCTCGACGCGGGCTGGTGGGAGTGAACTCGCATTTGACGCTGCCCTCGTGTACCTGGAATCCTCGCCGGCATGCCCGGTTTGCACGAGCTTGCGGAGCACATTGAGCACGCGAAGGCGGGCCCCCCCGCGGGAGGTGGCCACGGACACGGTAACGGCCACGGTTCGCACGGGGACAGCAGGGCGATCGGCATCACGATGGCGCTCCTCGGCGTGATGCTCGCGTTTTGCGCGGCGATGGTCGGTTCCGCGCGCACCGAGCTCATTGCCACCATGGTGGAGAAGTCCAGCCGGTTCAGCCTGTACCAGACCGAGTCGATGAAGTTTCGCGTCATCGAGGCGGACATCGAGATGCTGCACGCCATCACGCCGAGCAAGCCCGAGGTCGCCCACTTCGAGGACCAGCTGAGGACCGTGCGGCGCGTATCGGGCAAGGGCGACGACGAGGACACGCAGGAGCTCAAGGCCGCCATCGAGCTCTCGACGAAGGAGCTCGCCGACGTCCTCTCGCCCGACCCCGAGGACGAAGCCCACCTCCGATCGATCGCGAAGCGCTACGAGCACGACATGAAGGAGGCCAAGGAGGACGCCGAGTGCTACGAGCCGAAGATCCGCGCACACTTCGACGCCGCCGAGTGGTACGAGCGCGCGCAGCTCAGCGCCGAGATCGGAATCGTCGTCGGATCGGTCGCGCTGCTCCTCGGCAGTCGCATGCTCTGGTACGTCGCGCTGGTCTTCGGAGTCGGGTGCGCCGGCATCATCGGGCGCACGTACGTGCACACGTCGGCCGCGCTCGACAAGGCGGAGCACGCGATCGTCGAGGCGCAGAAGCGAACCGAGGAAATCGAGGAAACGGAGCTGCCGGAGGCCCCGCCGGCCAAAGGCACGGCGCCCGCGACGAGCGAGTGACGACGGGGCGGGCCGTCCGTGCGCCTCAGAACGGCTCGACCGAGGGACGCAGATCCAGCTCCAGCGTCCAGGCCGTCGGGGCCTGCGAATAGACGCTCCAGTACGTCTCGGCGATGGCGGCCGGGGCGAGCAGGGTGTGCGGCTGGCGCCCGGGAAACAGGGTGCGCGCGCGTGGTGTATCGATCGCGCCGTCGATCACGATGTGCGCGACGTGAATCCCTTTGGGTCCGAGCTCCCGCGCCATCGATTGCGCCAGCGCCCGCAGCCCGAACTTGCCCACGGCGAGCGCCGCGAACCGGGCGCTGCCGCGCAGCGACGCCGTCGCGCCGGTGAAGAGGAGAGTGCCCCGGCCGCGCTCGATCATCGCCGGCAAGACCGCCTGCGCGACGAGGAGCGCCGCGAGACAGTTCACGCGCCACGATCGTTCGAGATCCGCGGCGGCGAGCTCGAGGACGCTCGCCATCTGGAAGTCGCCCGCGTTGTACAGGAGAACCTCGGGCGCCCCCAGCTCGTCTCGAACGCGCGCGAAGAGACTCTTCACGCTGGCGGCGTCGCTCATGTCGCCGGCGTAGGACCGCGCGGTGCCGCCCGCCTCCTCGATCTCCGCTTGCACCGCCGAGAGCGACTCCTGCTTGCGCGCGACGAGCGCGACCGCCAGCGCCTCGCCGGCGAACTTCAGCGCCAGCGCGCGTCCGAGCCCCGGGCCCACACCGACGATCGCCGCCACCTTCTTCTCTGCGCTCATGGTCCGCCTCCTCTGACCCGACTGGTCTGCCGGTCCGTATCGTATGGTTCGACGGGCTTTCGTCCACGGCCCGTGAACGGGGCACGCGCCTTGCGGATTGGCCCACATCGCGCCGCAGTACGAGCCGTTGCACGAGCTTGCGGGGGTCTTTTCCATGACATCGCAGTCACGGCAGGCGTGACCGATGGGATACGGGAGGTCGTGATGAGAGCCGTCGTCGTCGGAAGTTCGGTCGTCGCCTTTGCCGCCATGTCCCTCCTCACCCCACGCGCGGCCCGCGCGTGCGGCGGATGCTTCGCGCCGCCGAAGCAGGTCACCGTCGTGACCGGCCACCGCATGGCGTTCTCGATCGCGCCGAACCAGTCCGTGCTGTGGGACCAGATCCAGTACTCGGGCGCGCCGCAGGACTTCGCCTGGGTGCTCCCGGTGCGCGCGGGCGCGAACCTCGAGCTGTCGCACGACGAGTTCTTCGCGGCGCTCGACGCGATGACGAGCCCGGTCATCGCCGGGCCTTCGCGCAACTGCGGAGGCAACGGAGGCGGATGCGCGTTCGGCGGCGAGTCGAACGCTTCGCCGAGCGCCTTCGAAGGAGCCGGCGGCGGAGGCGTTCAGGTCATCAGCCAGGGCGTCGTCGGCCCGTACGACACGGTCACCGTGCGATCGACCGACCCGAACGCGCTGAACAACTGGCTCGTCGTCAACGGCTACGACATCCCTGCCTCCACGCGGCCGATCATCGACGCGTACGTCGGCGAGGGGTTCGACTTCATCGCGCTGCGCCTCGCGCCGGGCCAGGGCATCCAGGCCATGAAGCCGGTGCGAGTCGTGTCGCCCGGCGCGGGCGTGACGCTGCCGCTGCGCATGGTGGCCGCGGGCGTGGGGGCGAACGTCGGCATCACGCTCTATGTCATCGGCGACGGTCGCTACCAGGCGCAAAACTTCCCGAACGGCGAAATCGATCCCTCGAAGCTCGTCTGGCTGCACGCGACGAGCCAGTCGAACTACCAGACGCTCGCGCAGCAAGTGATGCAAGGAAGCGGCGGGCGAACGTGGCTCACCGAGTACGCGCAGAGTACGAGCTTGCTCGCTTCGCCGCAGGAAGTCGCGGCGTCCGGGGCCTACTCGTGCTTCGGTTCGGCCACGGGCGGAGCCAGCTACTACGGGGGGAACTCGACGCTCGCCGGGCTCTATTTCACGCAGTGCCTGTGCGAAAACGGCGCCGTGTGCGGCCAGTCGCGCGGGATGACGCTCGCACCGAGCACCGACGCGAGCCTCGACGCGTTGCTCGAGGGCGCCGCAGCCGACGCGACCGACGAGCCCGAGTCGACCGATTCTTCTCCCGACTCCGCCGCGGAGGGCGCGAGCGCGGAGGCCTCGTCTCCCGAAGCCGCATCGCCGGAGGCCTCGGCGTCGGACGCGGCGGACGACGGCGCCACCCCCGCGGACGCGAGCGCCGTCTCCGAAGGCGGAGCGCTCGCCGACGCTGCCTGTGGACAGCCGTGCGTCGGCTTCGACGATCTCGCGCTGGCGTCGCAGGGCCTCGATCCGGGAAGCACGTGGGTCACCCGCATGCGGGCCGTCCTTCCCGCGAGCGCCCTCGCCGAAGGCGACCTCGTGCTCCAAGCGGCGCCCTCGCAGTCTGCGGTGTCCAACTTCTACACCGCCAGCGTCTACGACGACCCGACCTACGACCCGTGCGGGAGCGCAGGAGGCGGCTGCGCGGCGACCGATACGGCACCGGTCGCGTCGAGCAGGATCCTCGTCGCGGGCTCGCTCGTCTTCCTCGCGACCGCGCTCGTGCGCCGGCGTCGCCGATCGTCTGCACGCTCCGGCGACTGAGACCCGTCGCGCGCCCGGCCATCGAGGAACGGAGGCATGCGCCTTGCGAACCGGATGGCTCATCGTGCTTTCCTTCTTTCGACTTGCCGCTGCTCCCGCGACCCTCGGCGCGGCCCTCGCCCTCGTCGCGCCCGACGCGCGCGCGATGGGAGCGGTCGTCACATCGCCGCCGTCGGCGTCCTCCGCCACCGAGCTTCGCGTCGCGCTTTCGTTGGGGGCCGCCGCCGGCGCGGGCACGACGGGTGTCGACTCCGGAACCCTGACGAGAGTGACGCGGTGGGTGTCCCTCCGTGTTCACGGCGACGCGACAGAGTTTGCCTGGGTGCTTCCGGTGCGCGCAGGCGCGTTCGTCGATCAGGCGTCCGACGCGTGGCTCGAGGCGCTCGAGGCGGCCAGCGCACCGCGGATCGTCCCGCCGGATGTCTCGCCTCCGTGCGGGATGGCCGGCGGCGTGGACGTCGAGGGCGATCTCGTGCACGCACCGACGGTGCCGCCCGACGCGATCGCCACGGCGCCCGACGCGGCGACCCTCGCGACGCAGCTCGCTGCCTGGGGCTTCGGCCTCCCGCCGGACGTCGCGAGCGCGATCGACGCCGCGGCCGCCGCGGGCGACGCGTTCGTCGCCGCGCGCTTCCCCGCCGCCTCGCCGGACGTCGTCACGCGAACGGTGCGCATCACCGAGGACGAGCCGTCTCCGGCGGCATACTCGCTCGATGCGCTGCCGCTCGCGGGCGGGGGCTCGACCACCGGCGTCACGGCGTACATCCTCGGCGACACGCGGGTCGGGTGGGGCGCGCCCGGCGGCTCCGGCGCAGGCGATTCGCTCGCGCTCGATCCGTCCACGATTCTCTGGCTTCCCGACGGAGCGTCGACCTATTCGAGCGCGCGCGACGCCCTCCTGCAAGCGCACCCCCGCGGATGGCTCGAAGAGACCGCCGGCCGGGGCCCGCTGTTCTTTCGCACGCCGGTCCCGGGGGCCGCCGCCGTCGCGGCGGTCACCGAGGAGTACTACGCCCGCGCGAGTGCGTACGGGGACGCCGCGCTCGATCCGGCGACGTGCGATGGCCGCGCGCTCGCGGTGGCGACGAGCGCTGCGACCGTATCCACGGCGTGCGCGAGGGGCGCGCTCGCGGTGATCGCGCCGGCGGCGCCGTGCGCGGAGGGCGTCCCCTCGGGCCAGATCGCGGCCGACGCGCTCCGCTGCGGAAACGCGGCCGACGATCTCGCGCTCGCCTTGTCCGGCCTCGTGCCGCAAGAGGCCTATCTGACGCGCGCGCGGAGCCTCTTCGCGGCGGGGACCTCCGACGGGGACGGCTTGCTGCAGCCTGTCGCCAACGCCGACCGGGGGCCCGTGCTGAAGGCGGCGGCGTACTCGAAAGCGTGCGTCGGGCGCGACGGCGGGGAGCCGAGCCCCGGGGCCGGCGCAGGAGTCGGCGTCGGCGTCGGCGTCGGCGCAGGCGCAACCATCGGTTCGACCGACGACGGCGGGGATCCGGGTCCGGTCGACACGCCCGGCGCCGTCCTCGGCGCGGCGACCGACTCCAGCTCGGACGACGGCAGCGGTTGCGGGGGCGACTCGTCGAGCGCGTCGTCGTCCGGCGACTCGTGCGGCGGGGGCCCGTCTTCGACGGATCCCTCGGGCTCGTCGTCGGGCGACGCGTCGTCGTCGAGCAGCGACGGCTGCGGCGGCGGAGGGGGCGGCTCCGAGTCGTCGGGCTCGAGCGACTGCGCCGCGGCCGGAGGGCGCTCGCGCCGGTCCAGCCCTGCATCGCGCGTCCTGCTCTCGCTCGCGCTCGTCGCAGGTGTTCTTAGAAGAGCCCGATCGCGAAGTGGAACGCGCCGAAGTCCTCGTAGCTCCGGCGGGTGACGTTGATTCCGTAGTCGAACACCAGCGGGCCGACGGGCGTCTGCACCCTGACGCCCGCTCCGACGTCCGCGCGCAACGTGAGGCGATGCTGGAAGATGTACGCCGGGTCGTTCCAGACGTTGCCGAAGTCGGTGAAGAGGGCGCCGTCGAACGGCTCCTTCACCGGAAAGCGAAGCTCGAAGCGAGGGTTGATCATCAGGTTGCCCCCGCGCAGCGGGACGCCGGGGCAGTTGCTCGAGCTCGTGCAGGTGAGCTTTCCCGCCGCGATCTGGTCGGCGTACTCCTGCGGCATGAAGGAGTCCTGCAGCCATCCGCGCATCGAGTCGAACCCGCCCATGAAAAAGAGCCGGTCCGGGTACGTGCAATAAGGAGGGACGACGGCGCCGGGTCCCGCAAACGGCGCGGTGCACGGCGAGACGTTGATCACCTCCCCGAGGCGAAGCTCGGAGGCGAACGAGAACCCCCGACCGAGAGGGATGTAGCCGGCGAACGTCTGCGTCAGGCGAAGGATGTGACCCTCGAACTGGAGAGCCGGATCGGCCGTGTTGGCGATGGGGAACGAGTCCGCGTGCTCTGCGCTGCCGGCGAAGTACGTACCCCTGTGCGCGTTGAAGGGGCTGTCGCGCCGGTCCCAGGTCACGACGACGCGCTCCGAATACACCTGGCTGTCGCCGTCGGGGACGCGCAGCAGCCGCTGCAGATCGGGGCTCGTCGGGTTGGTGCAGCCGCTCATCGACGGATCGCACTGGTGGGCCAGAAAATCGGCGATGGTCGAGTAGTCGAAGAGGTGGACTGAGTTGCGCTCGTAGCTGACGCCCGCGGTCACCTGGAGCTCGCGCGAAGGGCGCCAGATGAGCGTGCCGATGCCGGCGCCCTTGAAGACGGTGAAATCGCGCTCGAGGTCGCGCACGTAGATGCCGTCGAGCTGGGAGTGGATCGTCGGCCCGAGCCCCATCTCCGGCCACGCGAGCGTCAACGTGTCGCGCGTCGCGATGCGGTCGGCGGTGCTGAGGCCGTGGTAATTTGTATAAACTTGGGGGTCGAGGATCAGGAAGTCCGGCAGGTAGGACGCCTGCAGGTGGAGCGTGAAACCCCAGGCGTATCCGAGCAGGTTCCGGTGGCCGTACTCGAACCGCAGCCGCGCCCCCTCCCCCGTCGAGAAACCCTGCCCCCATTCGACGTACTGCGGGAGGCGCTCGACGACGTCGACGAGCACCGTCTTGCTCGAGGACGGTACGTACGGATCGCTCAGCGTGATGCTGACGCTCGAGAAGACCCCGAGCGTCGCGATCCGCTCCTGCGTCTTGCGGACGTCGCTCGGCCGGAAGGGCTGCCCCACCTCGATGGCGACTCGCCGGCGAACGACGCTCTCGCGCGTGGCCTCGATCCCGCGGATCGTGATCGCGCGGACGATGACCTGATCGCCCTCGGACACGTCGAAGCGGACGCGCGCGCGCGTGTTGTCGAGCGACGGCTCGAGCGCGTACTTCACGTCCACGTAGGCGTAGCCGCGCTCCTTGTACCAGTCGACGAGACGCCTGCGGGCGTCGTCCAGCGTGGCCGTGCTCAGCGGCGCTCCGAGGGGGAGCTCGGCCGCCGCCGCCACGTCCTGCTCGCTCACGCTGCGCACGCCGGTGAACGCGACGTCCCAGAGCGTGGTGCGGGGTCCGAGCTTCACCGGGATGACGAGCTGCATCGTCCGGGCGCACTCGACCCCCCGATCGGGATCCGGCCTGCAGCTATACTCCGCCCCGAGCGGCTGCACCGGCAACGGCAGGCCGGTCGGGTCGTACGTGCAGAGCTGCGTCGGCAACGGGGGTTGGGGCAACGGAACGCACCGGTTCGGGGGCGAATGCGGATCGCAGCGCGCGCGCACGACCTGGACGGGCCCGACGGTCGCGTGAAGGAAGCCCTCGTTGCGGTAGAGCTCCTGCACGTGGACGACCGCCCGGTCGTAGGTGTCAGCGACGTACGTGGCGTTCGGGTGCAGGTCGAGCGGCTCGGGGCGCGCGCCGGTCGCGACCTGGCCCGCGCCTTCGCCGAGGGTGGCGCTCACGCCCTGGGGATCCGGATCGACGAAGAGGTCCGCGCCGGGGAGCTCCTCTTCGAGGAAGCTGTCGATCTCGGTGCCGACCTCGGCGGCCGAGCGGGGCCCTCCTGCATCGAGGCGCCGGACGGCGTCGAGCTTCAGGCATGGGTAGCGGCGCGACACGACGCGGACGCGGGCGTGCTCGTCGATGCGAAAGACGAGGAGCTCCACCGCGTTCTTCTCGCCGCCGCGCGTATCGGCGTGCACCTCGACGTCGAGAAAGCCACGCTTCTGATAGAACGCGCGGATCTTCTCGACGAGGTGCGGCGGCGAGCGATCGGTCTCCGCGTCGAGGTCCAGCGCGCCGATGAGGGCACGCTCGTCGTAGTGCTCGTTGCCCTCGAAGCGCGGCACTTGCTGCGGCCCCGCGTCGATGCGGACGCGCAGGACGACGCGACCTCCCCGGCCTGGCTCGCCGACCCAGACGAGGTCGTGCGACACGACGGCGCGGTACCAGCCTTTCGAGCGAAGCGACTGCTCCAGGGCGACGTCGGCGGCCTCGAGCGCCACCTGGTCGGCCCGGTCTCCCTGGTGCACGCCGTAAGCGCCCGAGAACCGCAAGACCGCGTCGGCGTCCGCGTCGAAGACGTAAAAGTGCCGATCGTCGACCAGGCGCGCTGCACCCGGCTTCACGTCCACGAGGACCAGCGCGCGCTCCGGGTCGTCGGTCTCGCGGGTCTGGACGTCGACGATCGCCGACGGATAACCGTGCATCGCGAAGAGGCGAGCGAGGGTCGCGTCGATGCCGGGGAGGTCCGCCCCCACGATCTCGCCGCCGTCCGAGAGGTCCGCCTCGCGCAACACCTCGTCGACGTCCATGCGCGCGCCGTGGACGTCGACCTCGAGGCGGCCGATGCGCTTGCGGGGAACGACGCGGACGACGAGGAGCGCGCCGGCGCCCTCCGCCGAGACCGTGATCCGCCCGCGCGCGAAGCGGCCCGACGCGAGGACCTCCGAAAGCGCCCGCCGGGCGACCACGGGCGTCAGCGGCTCGCCCGGTTTCACGCTGTGGACCGGAGGAGCCTGCACGTCGTCCCAGATGTTGCCCTCGAGGACGACGCTCACCCGCGCGACGGGTTTTCCGGCGAGGGCGCCGAGGCTCGGCGCCGGCTCCAGGGTGGGTACCTGCGCGGCCGCGGACGCCGCCGGCGCGGGCGCGATCGGCACGACGGCCTCGTCGCCCGGTCGCGTCGTACCTTCTCCGCCGGCCCGGCACGGCCGTGCCGCCGCCAGCGCGGCGACGAGCAGGGCGACCAGGGGGAGAAAAGCCGAACGCACGTTCCGAGTGCTACTCGAACTCGAGGCGCCAGCGTAAGTCGAGTCCCAGGTTGCCGAGCGCAGACGACGAAACGTCGTTGATGTTGTCGTACGACCCCTGCACGCTCAGGCGGTTGTTGAGCCGCCACTCGATGTTCGAGCGCAGCTCGCGATCCTCCGACAGCCCTGCGGTGACGCTCGCCCGCAGGTCGTTGGTGAGGCGCTTGCCCACGGTGAGCTGCGGCTCGGTCTTGCCGGTGGCCGTCGAGTACGCGCTGCCGAAGCGGAAGTCGTCGATGATGGGGATCGCCTTCTTGACCGCGCGATCGGCGCCGGTGGCGGTGCCGAGGGCGCCGAGGGCGATGCCGCCCATGCCGCTCGCCTGCAGCTGGTCGAGCTCGGCGCGCGTCATCCCCACGGTGAGGAGGAGAACGATGTCCTCCTGCGAAAGCGACGGCTCGCTCGTCATCTCGACGCGCACGTTGTCGGCGTCGCCGTGCGCGTGGAGCGTGATGCGCCACAGCGAGCCTCCGCGCGTCGAGCCGATGGACGCGGCCGACGGACCTCCGCCCGTGCCGGCGCCCGCCGCCGCTCCGGCGCTCGTGTCGGTGTAGCGCCTGTATTCGGTGATGGCGGTGATGTCGACGTTCGGGGCGATGCGTGTCGGGTCGTCGAAGCGGATGAGCCCCTGGCGAACCTCGAATTCGCTCTGCTGGAAGTGGAAGCGACCGCCCGCAAGCGTGCGCAGCGCGCCGCGCAGGCCGATGCGCTGATTGCTGCCGGTCACGTCGAGCGACCCCGAGTCGATCGCGAGCTGCACCTCGACCAGGTTATTTTTGATCACCAGCGGGGTGCGCGCGGAGAGGCGCACGTCGAGCGCGACGAAGTCAAGCGACGGATCGTACGCGTTGACCTCCGTACGCCGCGCGCGGGTGCCGAGCGACGTCAGGTCGGTCGCGAGCGAAATCGGGCGGGTGTACGCGAACGACGCGATCCCCACCTGTCCGGTCACGCGGGGGAGCGCGCCGCCCTCGCCGCTCGCCTTTGCGTCGTAGGTGACCTGGAGATCGGCGTCCACCGTCGCGGAGACTCCCTCCGCAGGGGTCAACCGCACGCCGCGCGCGGTGACGCGCGACTCGAGCGGACCGAGCTCGAGTCCGCGCACGGGCACCGACCCGTCGAACGACACGGTCCCCCCGGCGAACTTGCCCTGACCGGACGCCGAGAGCTCGCTCGGGCTGGCGCGGACGTCGATGCGGACGTCGCTGATGGAGCTCGGCAGACCGTGGACCTCGATCTGTTCGCCGCGCGCGTGGAGCTCGCCGGTGATCGCCGGTGCCGCCGCCGGGCCGGTGATGCGGAAGCCCCCTTCGACCTGACCCCGGGCCGCGTCGACGCGTGGGACGATGCGCTTCAGGACCTCCAGGTCCACCGGATCGAGCTTCGCCTGGAGCGCGAAGGTCGGATCGCTCGTGGCCCTGGCCACGCGACCGCTCAGGACGAAACCGCCGCGGAAGCCGTCGGGGGTCTCCAGCGTGACCTCGAGGGGCGGCGTCTCGATCGCGTCGTTCGCGAGGACGAGCGGGTCCCGCGGCGGCTTGAGCGTGAGCCGCTGCCCGCCGCGCGACACGACGGTCGGGCCGACGAAGAAGCGCGCGCGCGACGCAGGCAGCCGATCGAGCGCGACGTCGTCGATGATGAGCTCTCCCCACAGCTGGCCCCCCAGCGCAGACGAGGCGGGCGCGTCGATCGGTTCGCTCGCCTCCGCCTTGGACTCGATGGTGGCGCGGACGAGAGCGCCGAGATCGACGCCGCGGAACGAGACTCGGCCCGAGATCGCCGGCGCCTTCGCGCGCGTCGCGACGAGGTCGCGCACGAGCAGCGTGCCCCCCAGGAGGTCGCCGTTGACGGTCCACTCGCCGTGCGACGACGTATCGGCGAGGTAGGTGGCCTTGTCGAACGGAGCTCCGATCGGGGCGCCGCACCTCGTGTGTCCGGTCGTCTTCTTCGCCTGGGTCAGGTGATGGGTCATGCGCACGTCGAGGTGCGACGGCGGGAAGGGCACCTCTCGGACGCGCGTCCCCGCCACGTCCAGCTCGGCCCGCGCGACGAACCCGGCATCCGATCGGGAGTCGTCGAGGTTCCCGGTCACGTGCGCGACGCCGGACACGCTCCCTTCGACGTCGCGCGCGACGGGCCCGAGCGCGTCGACGCGCGAAAGCGGGACGCCCTCGATCATCACGTTGGCCGACAGCGAACCGCCCCGCCGGATCGACGCCGAACCGAGGACGGTTCCCGTGGCGCCGGCGCGCGTGCCCTGCGGCGGCTGCACCTTGTCCAGGACGAAGGATCGGACGTCCACGTCCGCACCCGCGATCCCTTGCTGGCGGTCGTACCAGCGCAGCGCCACGTCGGCCTCGCCGCGAGCGAACCGCTCGCCGTAGAGCTCCGCTCCCAGGATGTGCGACTTCGCGTCGACGGAGAGGTAGCCGCCGCCGCACGCGTCCTCCGGGCCGCCGAGCGCGACGTGGACGTCGGCCCGAGTGGCCATCTTCGCGTCGAGGCCGTCGAAGCGCGGGTCGTCGTCGAGGGCGAACATCGAGAGCAGGTCGCGCAGACCGAAGCCGGAGCTCGATCCGACCGCGTTCACGACGAAGCCGCGCGCGCCGCCGAACCGCAGCGTGGCCGTCGGGACCTCGTAGGCGCTGTCGCGCCGCTTGGCGCGGACTCCGGTCACCTCCACTTCGGGGATCGTCACGTCGACCTTCACGTGACCCGACGACAGGTCGCCGAACGCGACGTCCGCCACGGCGTAGCCGGCGATCGACTGGATGTCGCCCTCCACCTCCGGGCGGTTGAACGTTCCGCCGAGGCGCGCGCTCGCCTCCACCTTGCCGCGCATGACGACCGGCCCGAGCGGCGAAATGTCGACGAGGTCGCACGACACGTGCGGCGCATCCACGCGCAGATCGTTGTGGAAGCCGAGCGACACGAAGCCCCCCTCGATGTGGGAATGCGGGAGCGTCGCGCGCACGTCCGTGAACTTGATGGCGTCCGGGCGCACGGCCAGATGCGCCGCGATCTGCGCGTCGGAGAAGCCGACCAGGCGCTCGCGGGTGTGGTCCTCCGCCGGGCGATCGTACACGCCGAAGTTGTATGTCTTGCCCGTCAAGTCGCCGTCGAGCTTGAGGGGAGCGAAGGTGCCCGACACCATCGGCACGTGCAGCTCGCGGACCTCCCAGCCGACGTACGAGTTCGGGTGGACGCCGAGGTCGCGCATGAGCGCCGTGAAGTCGACGCCCGTCGCGTCGAGGCGCGTTTTCTCGAGCTTGCCGCCTCTGGCGAGGGGGTCCACGACGGTATCCGAGAGCGTGACGACGCCGTTCGCGAGCCGCAGCGTCGTGATCGGGCTCTGGACGATGTTGCGCCGAACGCTGATCTGACTCGAGAAGTCGTGCGCGAACGCGTACTGCGCCAGGCGGACGTCGTGGGCTTCGACCGTGCCGCTCACGTCGGGCAAGATGGTGTCGTGCGCGTAGCGAACGTCGGCGTCGAGGCCGACCCAGCCGTCGGTCTCGGGGAGGCTCGCGGCGCGTTCGGCGAGCGCGATGGGCGCGCGGACGCGCACGTGGCCGTCGAACGCGACGTCGGCGAAGGACACGCCCGGCGCCTCGGAGCCCGATGGCTTCGCTTCCGGGTCGGCCTTCGGCAGCACGACGTGCAGATGGCCGAGCGAAACCTCGACGCGCCGCTTGTCGGAGTGGGGGAGGTCGCACGCCGGCGTGGTACCCGGGGCTGCGTCGAGGTCGGCGGAGCCGACGCCCTCGAGCCGGCGCACCAGGATGCTGTCGGGCTCGACCCGAACCCGACCCTCGATCGAGCAAAGGGCGTCGTCGTCGGTGGACACCGTCCCGTCCGCCCGGGCCCGCGGCCGGTGGACGGCGGCCCGCCCCGCGCGCAGGGCGATCTCGAAGGAGGCGCCGGCGGGGTCGTCCTCGGCCGTGACGTCGAGGTCGAGCGCACGCGCCTGCACGCGGGTGCCGTCGACGTCCAGGTCGATCGAGGCGTCGGTCAGCGCGAGCGTCTGCAGGGGCGAGCGGACGGGGCCCTTGCTCCTGGGCTTCTCCTCGGGGAGGTGCAGGTTGGCGACTTGGCCGTCGTGAACGACGATGCGCACCCGCGGCTGGTCGAGCTCCACCTCGTCCACGGCCAGCTTCCCCGCCAGCAGCGCGAAGATCTTCGGGCGGACACGCAGCCGATCGCACTCGAGCGCAGCGGCACCACCGTCGATCGAGTCGACGCGCACGTGCCCGAGCTCGACCGCGAGCGGCCAGATCCGCAGCGAGGGCGAGTACGTCGCGGCGATGCCCTGCCCCCGCAGGAGTTGCTCGGTCTTCTGCGCCGCCCAGGTCCGGGCCCACGACGACCGGACGACCAGGGTAGCGGCGAACGGCAGCGCTCCCACCACCGCCAGGACCGCGCAGATGGCTTGAGCCAGCGCCCGCCAGGGGTCCCGCCGCCGCCGCCGCTTGCGAGCGGCCGGCAACTGGCTCTCACGGGAGGGAGCCTCCCCTTCCGCCGGGGGCGTCGGGTCTCCGGGCCCGCTGGAGGGGGGTCGAAACCGGGTGCTGGCCATCGGGAGGATTGCAGCGTTGGACGGGCGGCGACGGCGAACCTTCGCCCCGGCGTATGTCGACGTACGGCGGAGAAACGGCGCGCTCACGGACTTTAGCCCGGCCCTCGAACGAGGTCAGGCTTCTGGCTAGCCTTCCCCGGCGAATGCGCCGGAGAACGCCTGGAGTCCTCGGGCCCGAGGAGCTCGTCGACCCGCTCGTCGCGCGCGCCGAGAGCCTCGGCGTCGAGCGGGTGATCCGCGTCCTCGAGCCGCTCGTGACCGAGGAGCGACGCGAGCGGCTCAAGGGGGTCATCGCCAGGCGCCTGGCGAGCGTGAGCGTGGTGTTCGACGGGCCGTACGACCCGCACAACGGCGCGGCGGTGCTGCGCTCGTGTGAGGCCTTCGGGGTCCAGCGACTGCACGTGGTCGAGCGCCCGGGCACGCCCTTCGTCGTCGCGCGCAGCGTCTCGCGGGGCGCGCAGAAGTGGATCGACGTCGTCTGTTACCAGGACGCGAGCGCGGTCATCGCGCGCGCGCGCGCCGAGGGCCTGCCGCTCGTCGCGACGCACCCGGAGGGCGACCTCACGCCCGAGGATCTCGGTCGCATGCCGCGGTTGGCGCTGGTGCTGGGCAACGAGCGCGAGGGGATCCGCCACCAGATCGCGCGGGCGTGCTCGGCGCGCGTGCGCGTGCCCATGCGAGGCTTCGTCGAGAGCCTGAACGTGAGCGTCACCGCGGCGATCCTCCTGCACGCGGCCACACGCGACCGATCCGGCGACCTCGAGGAGGCCGAGCGCACCCGCCTGTACGCGCGGGGGCTGGTCCTCTCCGTGCCGCGGGCGAACGACATCCTGCTGGCAGCTGACCCGCAGGTCTAGCGCCGCAACCCACGTCCGCATTGCAGGCGGGACCGGCCCGACTTACGTTCGCCGTCGCAACTGCGATGGCCGAAGACCTTTACGCCGTGCTCGGCGTCTCCAAGGGCGCAGAGGCGGACTCCATCAAGAAGGCGTACCGCAAGCTCGCCTCGCAGCTTCACCCCGACAAGAACCCGGGGAACAAGAAGGCGGAGGACCGCTTCAAGCAGGTGAACCACGCCTACGACGTGCTGGGCGACGCGAAAAAGCGGAAGCTATACGACGAATTCGGCGAGGAGGGCCTGCGCGAAGGGTTCGACCCCGAGCGCGTCCGCGCGTACCGTCAGTGGGCGGCGCAGCAGGGCCGCGCGGGCGCGGCCGGCGGGCGCTACGGCGTCGGGGGCGGTCAGACGGTCGACCTCGAGGACCTCTTCGCCGGTGGGAACGCCGGCGGCATCGGCGATCTGTTCGGGGATCTCATCGGCCGAGCGCGCCGCGGCCGCGGGCCGATGAAGGGGCCGGACCTGGAGAGCGAGATCACGATCGACTTCGCCTCGGCGCTCCGGGGCGCAACGCTCGAGCTACGGCCCCAGGGGCACGCCAGCGCCCCGGTCACGGTGCGCATCCCGCCGGGCGCGTCCGAGGGCAGCCGCGTTCGCATCGCCGGCCAGGGAGGGCCCTCGCCGAGCGGCGGACCGGCCGGCGACTTGGTACTCACGATTCACGTCACGCCGCACCCGCAGTTCCGCCGGGAAAGCGACGACCTCCACCTCGATTTGCCGGTGACCACGGCGGAGGCCTACGACGGCGCGAAGGTGAAGGTGCCCACCATCGACGGGTCGGTCACTTTGAAGGTCCCCCCGGGGACGCAGAGCGGCGACGTCGTCCGGCTGCGCGGCAAGGGCGTCGCGCGCAAGGGGCGCACGCCCGGGGACCTGTTCGTCCACTTCCTCATCCGCCTGCCCACCGATCGCAGCCCGGACGTGGCCGAACTGATCGAGCGCCTCGCCAAGTTCCAGGCGGAGGATCCCCGCAAGGACATCAGGCTGTAGTGTCCCGAGTCGCGGTCTTTTTGGGGCAAATAACCGGACACTGCCTCGCCCCTACCTCTCCGCGGTTTGCTCGAGGGTCCTCCGCAGGAGGTCGAGTTCCAGCGGCTCGCTCGTGAAGACGCGCCATCCCTCGGCGGCGGGCCGGTACCATCGGCCGTCGACCAGATACGCGTCGTCGCCGCCGAAAAGGACGTGCGGATAAAAGACGATGTCGCTGGGCACCCGGGAAGCACGGTCTGCCGCGAGGGCGCCCCCCGTGCGACTGTGGCGGTTCGCCGCCACGTAGTCGCAGGAGGTGGTAGCGAACGCGAGGGCGGCAAGCGCGAAGGGCGCGAGAGGAGTTCGGAGCGCCGCGAGGAGAACTGCGCCGGGCCGGGTTTCCATGGCGCTCGGTATGGCAACGGGGATGCCGTCGCCCGGCAGAGCTGGACCCGTTTTCTGGCGCCCACATCCCTTGCAGCCGGGGTACTCTGGCCATTGCCTCCCAGAGGAGTCGCCCCATGCAACAGCCGCCGCCTCGGCAGCGCGGGTCGAGTGCGCTCTCGGCCGCGTTCTCGTTCGAGGCGAAGCTTCAAGACGAAGAGCACCTGCTGGACCAGATGCTTGCGGCGATGCCGAGGGGGGCGCTGCCGCCCGACGCATGGGAGAAGCTCCATGCGGCGGCGCAGCGCGACGACCGCCTGAGCGAGCTGGCGTTCGCCTTCGAGAGCGTGTCGCAGGGGAAGCGACTGAAGGTGATGCAGCCGAGCGCCGCCGCGGAGTTCCTCTTCCAGGCGGCGCGCTACCTCGCCGACGTCTTCGGCGACGAGCTCGGGGCGATCGCGTACCTGGAGCGGGCGCTCTCGCTCGCGCCCCTGCACGCGGCGTCGTTCGAGAAGATCGAGACGCTGCTCATCAAGCAGAACCAGCCGCTGAAGCTCGCCGAGACCTACGCGACGGCGGCGCAGCAC
>Ga0102924_1002560_pt1 | contig 19765 bp, 16 predicted proteins | sample PaiPotPPM11metaG_FD_80116 | JGI IMG/M metagenome (GOLD analysis project Ga0102924, IMG submission 80116) | Iron sulfur acid spring bacterial and archeal communities from Banff, Canada, to study Microbial Dark Matter (Phase II) - Paint Pots PPM... ...
CCGAACGGGGCGGGAGTCCAATCTCGCTCACGTTCGCGACCGGGTCAGCCTGGTGATCGCGGACGTGGCCCAGGATTCGCTCGACGGCACGGTCGGCGAGGGCGACTGGGTTTTCCACCTCGCCGGGATGGCCGACATCGTGCCGTCGATCGAGGCGCCCCGGGCGTACTTCGAGTCGAACGTGGTCGGGACGTTCAACGTGCTCGAAGAAGCTCGCCGAGCCGGTGCGGGCCGATTCATCTACACAGCCTCCTCGACCTGTTACGGCCTGCCCGAGGTCTTCCCCACGCCCGAAGAGGCGTCGATCGACTGCCGGTATCCGTACGCCGAGACCAAGTATGCGGGTGAGCACCTCGCCATGCACTGGGCCAGCTGTTACAGCCTCCCGGTTGTCTCGCTGCGGCTGTTCAACGTCTACGGGCCGCGTTCGCGGACGACCGGTGCGTACGGCGCCGTTTTCGGCGTGTTCCTGGCGCAGAAGCTCGCCAATGAGCCATTCACTGTGGTGGGAGACGGCGAGCAGACGCGTGATTTCACCTATGTCACCGATGTCGTCGAGGGGATGATACGCGCCGCCGAATCGGACCTGCGGGGCGCGGCGATCAACATCGCCAGCGGCAAGCCGCAGAGCATCAACCGGCTCGTCGAGCTGTTGGAGGGCGACGTGACGAACATTCCGAAGCGCCCGGGCGAGCCCGACTGCACATGGGCGGACATCACGAAGGCCGATCGCATGCTCGGATGGCAGCCGACGGTTTCCTTCGAAGACGGGGTCGCGAGGATGCGCGAGCGGATCGAGGACTGGGGCGACGCGCCCGTGTGGACGCCCGAATCGATCGAAGACGCAACGGCCACCTGGTTCGCTCAGCTTGGCTCCTGAGGTCTCAACTCGCACCGGCCGGGGGTCTGCAGCGAAGATCGTCGACCTGGACGCGTTCAAGGAGATCCGCGCGGCGACCCGCGAAGCGGGCGAGCGCGTGGTCCTCTGCCACGGCGTCTTCGACCTGCTGCACCCCGGCCACGTCCAGCACCTCGAGCGGGCGGCCGAGCTGGGGAATCGCCTGGTAATCACAGTCACCGCCGATGAGTACGTGCGCAGGGGGCCCGGACGCCCCGTCTTCTCTCACGAGATGCGGATGGCGACGCTTGCCGCGCTCGAGTCCGTCGACTGGGTGGTCCTATCGCAGGACGCGACTGCGCTGAACGCGATCGACGTGATCCAGCCGGACGTCTACTGCAAAGGCACTGAGTACCGAGACCACCCCGACGGCCCGACCGAACGAGTCACACGCGAGATCGAGCGCGTCGAATCGTACGGCGGAGAGACGCGTTACATCGGCGGAGTCGTCTACAGCTCGACGAAGCTGCTCAACCACCATTTCGACGTGCTTCCCGAGCGGGCGCGGTCATTCGCGCTGGAGTTCCAGGCCGGGCATGGGTACCCCGCCGTGAAGAAGGCGATCGAACGGCTCTCGGAGCTGAGCGTGCTCGTCGTCGGCGAGGTGATCATCGACGAGTACATCACCTGCGACGTCCAGGGCGTCACGGGCAAGGAGCGAGTTCCCTCCGTGCTTTATCGGGAAGCCGAGCGCCACTGGGGCGGGGCCTATGCAGTCGCGCGCCACCTCGATGGTCTCTGCGGGCGCGTCACGATCGCCGGGATTGCAGGCGACGGCGAGCCGGTCGGCGGCTCCGCGGTCCCCGAGGGTGCGCCCCCCGGCGTCGAGCGCGCCTTCGAGCTCGACCCCGCGGCGCAGACGGTCGTCAAGCAGCGATATGTGGTCGAGAACCGCCTGCGCGACGAGCTCGGAAAGGTCTTCGCGGTGCACAATCACGGCGACTGGGGTTCGCTTGCGTCCGACACCCGCACGCGCTTCAGGAAGCGCGTGCGGGCGCTTGCTGCAGAGCACGACCTGGTCGTCGTGGCCGATTACGGCCACGGCCTTCTCGACCAGGAGGCGATCGACGAGCTCCAGGACATCGCGCCCTTCCTCGCGCTGAACTGCCAGACCAACAGCTCGAACTATGGCTACAACCTGATCACGAAGTACCGGCGCGCGGATACGTTCTGCCTCGACCAGGCCGAGATCTCACTGGCCTTCGGCGAGCGCGACGCGTTGCCGGGAAGCCTGCTCCCGCGGCTGCGGGGGCACCTGGGCTCGGCGACCGGGTGGCTCACGGTCGGGGCCGCGGGCTGCATCGGGATCGACGCGGCGGACCGGACCTTCACGGTGCCCGCGCTCACGCTGCAGGTACGCGACACGCTGGGTGCCGGCGACGCATTCTTCGCCCTAGCCAGCTGCTGCGCCGCGCGCGGGGAGAGCCTGGAGGTCGGCTCGTTCGTCGGCGCCCTTGCCGGGGCCCTCGCAGTCAACGTGACGGGGAACGCCGAAGCGGTGTCGAAGGCCGACGTGCTGAAGCTCGCGGCGACTGTCCTTAACGTCTGATGCACCATCCCGCGACCAAAGAAGCCCTCGAGGACGACTACTTCTCTGAGCACGTCCTCACCCCGGGCGGCCGACGGATCCAGCGCAAAGGCGAGCCTCCCGCGGAGGTCCGTACCTATGAGGCCGTCAATCGGCGGGTGGCGCTGGGGGACGTGTTCAAGAGCTTCGACGTGACGCGCACACTCGCTAGCCAGGCGTTCAAGGTCAGGTACAAGCAATCGGCGCTCGGTCCGATCTGGCTGGTCGCGCAGCCCGCCGTGCTGCTCGGAGTGCTCACGCTGATCTTCTCGGGCGTCGTGGCGATCAAGATTCCGAACCACATCAGCTACGCCACTTTCGCGCTCGTGGGGCTGACCGTCTGGGGGTTCTTCCAAGTCACGCTGATGACGGGAGGCCAGGCCTTCGTCAGTAACGCTGCGCTGGTGCGTTACTTCCCGACTCCGCGGATCACGTTCGTGCTCGCGCTCCTGGCGGTGGCACTGCTGCCGCTCACCTTGATGCTGCCGGCCACTCTGATCGCCGCCGGCCTCGGACCGGGATTCGGCCTCCGGACGCTAGTCACGCCGCTGCTCCTCGCGTGGATCATCCTCTTCACGGGAACCGTGACGCTGATGCTCGCCACGATCACCGTCCGCTTCCGTGACCTTCTCTCTCTTGTGCCCTTCGTCCTCCAGGTTGGGCTGTTCGTGACGCCGATTGCATATCCGTTCAGCCTCGCCGGTCACAAGATCCAAGTTCTGCTGGCTCTGAACCCGCTGAGCGGGATCATCGAGGCTTGGCGCTGGGCCGTGCTTGGGCTCTCGCCCAACGTCCTGGCTCTGGCTGTGTCAGGGGCGGCGACCCTGCTCGTCGCGGTGGCTGCATGGCGGATCTTCGTCCGGGAGGAGCCCTTGTTTGCCGACCGTATCTGAGCTTCCCGCCGTGCACGCCGAGGACCTGACGAAGTCCTATCGCCTAGGCCAGCACCAGACCTTGAACCGCACCGTGCGCAAGCTTCTGCGGCGGGACGTCACTTCTCTGAACCCGGTGCTGCCGGCGGTAGACGGGGTCAGCTTTGACATCCCGCGAGGGGTGGCCTTCGCCATTATGGGCCGCAACGGGTCGGGGAAGTCGACCGTCTGTCAGATGATCGCTGGGATCACGCCGCCGTCGGGCGGCCGGCTTCAGGTCAGAGGCCACATCATCCCGATCCTGGCGCTTGGCATGGGCTTCAATGGAGAGCTCACCGGGCGCGAGAACATCGTCATCCTCGGCTCGGTACTCGGGATTCCTCGGGATCAGACGATAGCTGCGACACCGGACATCGCACGTTTCGCAGAGATCGAGAGCCACATCGACACGCCGATGAAGCGGTGGTCATTTGGGATGGGCGCGAGGCTCTACGTCGCAATGGCCATCTGCTTCGACGCCGACGTCTATATCTTCGACGAGGTGAGCGCGGTCGTTGACGACGAGTTCCGCGAGCGCTGCATGGCGGAGATGAAGGCGCTGGCCGAGGCGGGTCGTACGGTGATCTTCATCAGTCACAACATGGAATCGGTCCGCGAGCTCTGCACCGAGGGCATGTGGTTGGACAAAGGCCGATTGAAGTCGATCGGACCGATCGACGAGGTCACCGCCGCGTATGAGGCGGCCCAGCATCACGTCGACGCCTGAGGCGGTCTTCCTTGACCGCGATGGCGTGCTGCTCGAAGATCGCGGCCCGATTGGCGACCCGGACAACATTGGGCTGATCCCGGACAGTGCCGGCGCGCTGACCCGACTGCGTGACGCAGGTTTCGCGCTCGTGGCGATCAGCAACCAGGCGGTGGTGGCTCGCGGCCTCGTCGACGAAGCTGGGGTCAAGGCGGTGAATCAGCGCCTTGACCAGCTGCTCGCCGCTGAGGGCGGTCCGCCCTTGGACGGCCATTACTTCTGCCCGCATCACCCGGAGGCGACGCTTGCGGCATACCGCATTGAGTGCGAATGCCGCAAGCCCCGCCCTGGAATGATCCTCTCGGCCGCACGCGAGCTCGGCCTCGACCCCACCGCCAGCTTCATGGTTGGCGACCGGCCCACGGACATCGCAGCGGGGGCGGCGGCGGGCTGCAGCACGATCCTCGTCCACAGCGGGCGCCATCGTGATCCGCCGATAGTCACCGCCGCGCCCCAGGCGGAATCGCCCGCTGCGGACCACGAGTGCGCCGATCTGGCGGCGGCGGCGGATTGGATCCTCGGCCGCTGAGACTGCTTTTACGGCTTGTGCACGTAGTCCAGCGTCTCCGAGCGGATGACGTCCCAGTTGCGCTCGATCCAGTCGGCTACGCCGTCAATCCCCTCACGCAGAGAGACCCGCGTCGCCCATCCGAACGTCTCGCGCGCCTTTGTCGAGTCGATCACGTACGCGCGGTCCTGTCCGAGCCGCTCCGCGACCCCGGTCGTGGACTGCTCGAAGTCCTTTCCGAGTCGCTCGCAAATCGTCGCGACAACATGGCGAACGGCGACCCCCTCATCCGGGGATAGGTGGTAGAGCTCACCCGGTTGACCTCCCTGCATTGCGGCCAGCTCGCCGCGAGAGACGTCCCGGATGTGGATGTAGGACTTGACCGCGACACCGCCGCCATGCAGCTCGATCGTGCGACCCAGCTTCAGGTAGATCACTGAGCGGGGGATGATCTTGAAGAGTTGCTGGTGCGCGCCGTACACGTTAGTCGCGCGAATCGAGACCAACGGGAAGTCGTAGTTCTTGACGAGTGTGGAGAGCATCAGGTCGCCTGCGGCCTTCGACGCCGCGTAGGGGGTGGTCGGGTTGACCGGCGCGTCCTCTCGCACCGTTCCCTCGCAGGTGCCATAGACCTCCGGAGAGGAGATGTGGACATAGCGCTCGAGCCAGGCGCAGTCCTTGAGGTGGTGGCCGAGCTCGGCGATCGCCACGGCGTTCGTCTGAAACCAATGGCCGGGGTTCTCCCAGCTTGGCGCGACCTCGCTCTGGGCCGCAAAGTTGACCACGTACGCGGGCCGTTCGCGGTCGAGCAATTCGCGCAGCGCGTGCATGTCCCGGTTCATGTCGATCTGGTGGAAGCTGAAGCGCGATAGTTCCTCCCGAAGCCGATAGGGGAGGAAGACCGCGGGCTTCTCCGCCGAGCGGCTGACGCCGATCACCTCGTAGTCGGTCTCGCCGAGGAGAAGGTCGATGAAGTCGCTGCCCGAGAACGAGTTGCTTCCGATGACGAGGACCTTCTGCATCACGCATCGTCCTTCGAGAGAGCCATCTCTATGAGGCACCTGCCCGCGACGCGCCCGGAGCGCAGATCCTCGATCGCGTCGTTCACGCGATCCAGCGGATAGCGGTTGGTAATCAGTGGCGCGAGCGCGAGACGCCCCGCTTCGGCGAGGGCCGCATAGCGCGGGATGTCGACCTCGGGGCGCGCACCGCCGCCCTCAGAGCCCATCAGCGCCTTGCCGAAGTGCAACGGAAGCGTGAAGATCCGCGGCAGGTCGTCGCGCGGGGGAACGCCCACGAGCACGGTTCGCCCCTTTGGAGCCGTCAGCTCGTAAGCCAGCTCGATCACCCTCGGGTTGCCAGTGTTCTCGATCACGACGTCGGCACCGTCCGACCCCACGATCCCGCGGACCGCGTCGGCGGCGTCCTCCCGCGAGGCGTCAATGCCGTGCGTGGCGCCCACGCGGGTGGCGAGCTCCAGGCGGGATGCGTGGAGGTCGACCGCGATCACGGGGTTCGCCGACACCATCGCCGCGCCCTGGATGGTGCACAGGCCTACGCCTCCGACGCCGAAGACGACCACCGATTCGCCAATCCGGACCTTTGCGTCGTTCACGATCACGCCGAGCCCGGTGGTCACCGCACAACCGAGCAGCGGCGCAAGGTCGAGGTCGATCCCATCGGGCAGTGGCGTCACGCGGTTCTCCGAGACGATGGCCTCCTCGTTGAATGTGGTGACCCAGCCTGCGTTCACCCGCTGCCCGCCACGGGCATAGTCCGGAGGGGCCGACTCGATCCCGGGACCGCGCATCCAGTGGAGGACGACGCGGTCGCCCGGCGCGACGCGCGTCACGCCCGCTCCCGTTTCGAGCACCTCGCCGGACCCCTCGTGCCCGAGTAGGTGGGGAAGGTAGGCGTCCGGGCCCTTCACGCCTTCGATCTCGCCGAGCTGGGACCCGCAGATCCCGCTGTAGGCCACGCGCACCCGGACCTGGCCGAACCCGAGCCACTCGGGCGCTCGCACGTCGTCGATCTCAAGCGGGGCGCGCAGGCGGGTGAGAATGGCGGCCATCATGCGGCGGGGAGCCTACAGCGGGTCAGTATCGGTCCGCGGGCTCGAGGCGCGGGCGGCGGGTGACGCCCAATTGCGCGAGCGGGATCGCGCAGGATTCGGCGATCATGCCGCGCGAGGAGAGCTCTGGCTTCGGGGCCAGGCCGGCGTTGACGGGCCGCCGGGCGACGTCGAATCCTTCGCGCAGTCAGCCAACTGCGCGGCGGTGAATGAGATGTCCGGCGTCCGAGCGTCGCGACGGTGTCAGCGAAGCGACGCTGCGAGGCCTCCGCGAGCAGGAACTTCAGTGCGCCGCGGGCGATGCCCATTACGCGATCGGCCTACGGATGAGACGCCGGGCATGCTTTCGGAACGGGTCGAGGAGCGCGAGACCGAGTCGGCGTCGAAACCAGAGCACTTGCGCTACGTGCTCCAGTGGCGCGGCAAGGTCGAGGAGCGCGCCGAGGGTCCTGCCGGCCACTCCAGAGGAAGCGAGGCGCGCCTGGCGCCGCTTGCGCCGCCCTCCCATCCGCCGGAGCTCGTTCTCAAGGCGCATCTCCTTGTCGAAGCGATCGACGTACTCCGGCGGGAAGAGGCCGGCGTACTTGGTCTTCATCAGCTCGACCGCGCACTCGCGGATTGTCCTGAAACGCTGCGGATCGTCCGACTCACTGGCCGAATAGCCTTGCTCAAGGCGCCGCCAAGCTGCGAGCGGGCGGGGCACGAAGCAGGCGCCGTAGGTGAGCGCGATGACACGCGAAGCAAATCCGTCCGCGAACGCGCCGAGCTCATCGTAGAGGAGCCCCGTTGAGAGCAAGGCCTCGCGCCGGAAAACGATCGCGTTGGCCTGCGCGAACCACCCCTCCGAAACCAGCGTCTGCCGCACTTCGAGCGGCGACAGATAGGACGGGATCCGCCGGACGATCGGCGTCTTGTACATGCCGAGGTCGCGGCCCTCGCCATCGATCAGCCGGGACAGTGAGACGCACAGGCCGGCCGGGGGGTTCTGGGCGAGCATCTCGAGCGATGCTTCGAAGAACTCGGGCAGGATCTTGTCGTCCGCCGCCATCATGTAGACGCACTCCGTATCGGCGCGGGCGAGCAGATCCTTGCAGGTGGGCACTACCCCGCGATTCCGCTCGTTGACGATCACTTCCAGGTACGGGATTCGTTCCTGTAGCCGCACCAGTTCAGCGAGGCTGTCGTCCGTGGAGGCGTCGTCGGCGACGATGATCCGGTCTGGGGCCACGGTCTGTCCCGCGACACTTGCGAGCGCCTCGGCGATGAAGGCGGCGTGGTTGTAGTTGGGCATCAGTACGGTCAGCTTCGGTGACGCCATCAGAGGGTCGCAACGTTCATCTGATGAGCCGCGATCGCCGCCCGCAGCTGGTTTAAGCGCTCGGGTGAGTCCACGGCGCAACGGTAGCCACTGAGCGGCACCGCGAAGATTCGGCTCTCGTCGACGGCCGGCACGATCACGTCGCGGGGCAGGTCGCTCGCGCCCTCGGGGATCCGCTCGATCAGCCCGGGTGAGCACACACACATCCCTGAGTTCACCCAGTCCGAGTCCAGCCCCGCCCTCTCCTGCTGACCGGGCCGCTCGAGAAAGCGCGTGACGCGCCCGTCTGGGTCCAGTTCGAGCACGCTGTTCGAATCCTTTCGCCTGTGGGTAAGGAGCGTCGCGAGCGCTCGACAGCGACGGTGGGCGTCCACTAAGGGCGCGAGTGGCTGATCGGTCACAACGTCGCCGTATTGAACGAGAAACGGATCGCTCTCACGCAGGAAAGCCGCCATCTTCCGCAGTGCTCCGGCAGTCCCCAAAAGCTCACGCTCATGCGAGTACCTGATCTGAAGACCGAGCTCGGAGCCATCGCGGAAGTGCTCCTCGATCTGTTCGGAGCCGAAGTGGATGTTTACAGCGACCTCCCGGATCCCCTGGGCGGCGAGGTGGCGGAGAATCCACTCGAGTAGCGGCCTTCCGTGGACGTCGAGCATTGCCTTCGGGATCTCGCGGGTGTGCTCACCCAACCGCGTGCCGTAGCCGGCCGCCAACACCATCGCTCTCATGCCAACAACTCCTGCAGAACGGCCTGAATCTCATCGCAACGATGCTCGATCGTGTGATCGCGCTGCGTCCGAGCCTGGCCGCGGCTCGCGATTCCGGCCCGGGTCCGCTCGTCGGCGAGCAGCCGGCGCGCCTGCTCAACGCACTCCTCGACCGTTTCGAAGGGCGCGATCTCGACGCCGGGCTCGAACAGATGGGTCATCTGGTCTGCCCGGTCGGTCAGCAGGCAGGTCCCGGCGCCGGTGACCTCGAAGCAGCGCATGTTGCCGGCCTCCCCAGGCTGGTCGGTGTGTAGATTGACGACGATCTCGGCGCCAGCGAGCAGCGCTGCATATTCCCGCCCGTAGACGGGAGGGTGGACGCGTCCTGGGAAGCGCTGGGCGAGCGGACGCTGATGCGCGTACCAGGGACGGGGCTCGCCACCGCGGCGGCGGTCCAGCGCGGCTCGGAAGAGTCGCGGGACGTAGCCTCCGTCGCCGGCCCTGGGGCGGAGCACGGATTCCGGCAGGCGGCGCAGGCCCGACGTCAGGTGTGGGCGCATGCGATCCTTCCAGTTCGCTCCAGGAAGCTCCAGGCCCCAGATTTCGATCTGGGTCTCTTCGAGCAGGCGGGCAAGGCCGTGATAGCGGTGCGAGTGGGACAGGTTCCCGTATCCCGATGTGCCGACGAAGACGAGAGCGGGAACGTCTGCGGTCGGCGTTGCACGGGTCACGAGGGGGTCGTAGCAATGAGAGAGAACGTGTGCCCTGACCCCGGTGCGCTCCCACTGCGCCCGAAATGCCGGGTATCCGACAAAGACGAGGTCGAGGTCGCCGAACTCTGCGCAGTCCGCGGCGGGGAAGCCCTTGAATGCGACCACCGCCCGCAGCCCGGGCACCTCCTCACGCAACCGCACACGCGCCGCCGGAGGCATCGCCGCCAGCTCCTGGAAGTAGACGACATCTGGCTTGACCTCGCGCAGTTGGGCGAGCACGAGCGCGGTCCCTTCCGAGGCCTCGCGCCCGTGCTCCCTGGCCCACAGGCGCTGTAACGCGGGAAAGTCGGGCACGAATTCGACGACCTCCCCTCCTCGCCGCCCAAGCCCGGGCTTGAACCCCCCCGGGTAGAGGTAGCCGTTGGCGCGGAGAGCATCGAGTGCCTCCTCGTAGGAGAGTGCCGCCAGGCCGTTCTCGTCGAAGAATTCCTGGAACAGGGGGAGGTAGGCGGCAGCGGTGCAAAGCCGCGCGATTCTCATGGTCCCCCCCTCCCGAGCGACTCGACGAGCAGATGCGCGTGCAGGTAGGGCCAGATTGATGTCAGGAGCGCCGTGTCCCCGTCGCCGAGGGCGCTTCGTGCTGTGGCCGCCACCGCCGGCCCGTCCCAGATCCCGGATTCCCGGAACCGCTGGGAGGAGGTGACGTCCAATACCAGCTCCCGCAGGGGCCCCGACAGCCAGTCGCCGATGGGCGAGGTGAATCCCACCTTGTTGGTACGCAGCCGCAGTCGCTCAGGCAGTACGCCCCGGGTGGCCTCGCGCAGGATGCGCTTGCTGTAGCCGTGGCCGATCCGGCTGTCGTCCGGGAGCGAGAACGCGAAGGCGACCAGCCGCCAGTCGAGGAACGGCATCCGGACCTCGACGCCATGTGCCATCGAGGCGCGGTCGAAGTTGCGGAGGATTGTCGGCAGCGTGTCGCAGTGGACGAGCCGGTAGAGCTCGTGACCGAGCGGTCCGAGCCCAGCCGCTTCGTCGGCGCGAAGAGGATCTAGCGCGTGCGCCGTCGCCGGCTCGCGCAGGTACGGGGAGTAGGGCGGTCGACCCAGAAGTCGGCGGGCGCGCTGCCCGGCGGCCGTGGAGACAAGAGCCTCGCGGGCGAGGCGGCTGGCTTGGCGGGCGTGGCCGCCGAAGCCCGTGGGGATCGGGGTGCCGCCGCCGGCGAAGCCGTCGAGCACCCGCTCGAGCTCCAGGTACCGGCGCGGTCGAGGTGGCCAGGTCAGGCACTGGCGCATCTGGTCGAGGATCGTCAGGTGGTAGCCCCCGAGCGCCTCGTCGGCGCCGTGGCCGTCGAGGCTCACCTTCACTCCTGACCGCTCCATCGATCCGTAGATTAGGTCGGGGCCGGCGAGCGGCACCCAGAAGATCTCCTCGAGCGCGAACACGAGCTCTTGCACGTACTCGGGGGTGACCTCGGGCGCGATCTCGCAGAAGACCGGCTCGACGGGCCGTGACCGAATCAGCTCCTCGGCGTAGCGCCGCTCGTCCTGGCGTGTGCCGGGGAAGCAAGCGACGAACACAGACTGCCAGTCGTCGGCCAGCGAGGGATCGTGCTCGTGTTTGGCCCCAACGTCGGAGACGATCGCTGCCACCGTGCTCGAGTCCAGTCCGCCGCTGAGGCTGGTTGCAACCTTCACATCGCTTCGCAGCCGGATGCGACACGCGTCGTAGAGCAGCTCGCGGAAGCGCTCGGCCTGCGCTTCGATCGCTGCCGGGGGCTCCTCGAGGTGGTCGAGCGTCCGCCACCAGCGGCGTGGGCGAGGCTCCTCCCCGGCGCGGACGGTGAGGCAGTATCCGCCGCGCAGGTGGCGCACGCCGTGCAGCAGCGTCGTCTCGCTGCTTTCAAGGTCGTTGATCGCAGCGAGCGTCGCGGCCACGACGGCCTGATCGACGCGGATGTCGAAGCCCGGGAGGTGCAGGAACGCCTTCAGTTCGGAAGCGAACGCGAACCGCTCTCCGTCGGCGAGCCAGTGCAGCGGCTTAATTCCGAACCTGTCGCGGGCCAGGAACAGCTCGCGGCGCACGCCGTCCCAGATGGCGAACGCCCACATCCCGTTGAGGCGGTGCAGGCACATCTCTCCCCACTCCGCGTAGGCGGCGAGCAGAACCTCGCTGTCCGTCGTGCTCCGGAAGAGATGACCGCGCGCCTCGAGATCCCGTCGGAGCTCGACGTAGTTGTAGATCTCGCCGTTGTAGGTGAGCCGGTATCGGCCGCCCCCGAACGCCATCGGCTGGAGCCCGGCGTCTGATAGGTCGATAATCGACAGGCGTCGGTGGCCGAGCCACGGACCTCCGTTCGGGTCCCGCCAGGTGCCGCGCCCGTCCGGCCCGCGGTGGCTGAGGCTGTCGATGAACGCGTCCAGCTCGGCATCCGCAGGAGGCGTCCCGGCGAGGGTCCAGAGCCCGGCGATCCCGCACATCAGCGCTATCCAACGCTCGAGGCGTGGGCTTCTGTGCCCCGCGCGTTAGCCGTCGCCAGGGAGCCCGCGCCGTTCGGCAGCAACGAGGAGCGCTCCCTGCGGGGGCGCTCCTCCAAGCTCAGCTGGAGCAACTCATCAAGCGCGGCAGCGCTCCGAGACGGGCAGTGAGCGGCGCGTTGGGACGCACACTCGAGATGGAGCGCCTCCGCTCTGCCGCGTCCACGGATGCAGGTAGCATCGGTCGACAAGGTTACCGGGAGATCTACGCCTCCCGTTGCGCGGGGTGGCAATCGTCGAGGCGGGGCCGCTGTATCCTCGGCGCGTGGGCACGGTCGCGTCGATCCTCCTGACCACGGCGGGCGTCGGGACGCTGCTCTGGCTGAGCAAGCGGCACGGATTCTTGGGGCCGGTCGTCCTCGCGCTGCTGGTGAGGTTCACCGTGATGATCATCGCCCACGAGGCTTCCCTCGCCTCGGGCGACCAGGGGTTCTTCCACGTGGATGATGCAGGCTATCTCCAACGCGCGACCGCGTTCGCATCGGACTGGTCCCATGGGGTATGGCACGACCCGTCGGCCGCCGGGTACGGCGGTACCTACCTGGTCGGCTATGAAGCGCTGCTGGGCGCATTATTCGTGCTGACCGGGCCATCTCTGCTCTTCGGCACGATCGTGAACATCGTGCTGGGGTCGGCCGTGGTCCTCGTCTCGGGGCTTATCGCCCGCAGGCTCTTCAGCGAGACGGTCGCCAGGAGGGCGGCATGGATCTGTGCTGTCTTGCCCACCGCCGTGTGGTGGTCGGTGACGTTGACCAAGGAGCCCGTGATCACGCTGGCGTTCGTGACTGCTGTGCTGGGTTATATCTGTCTTCCGGACCGACGTGCTATCGCCGCGCTGTCCGTATCGCTCATCGGACTGCTGTTGCTGAGGCCTACCGCGGACGTAGCCCTCATCGTCACCGCGATGGTGGTGGAGGGGGCCAGGGCACTTAATGGTGGCCGTCCCGCGGTGCGACGATTTGCCGCAGTAGCGGCGTTCGCAACTGGGGTGGCCGGCCTGGCCCTGCTTGTCATGTCGATGGGTGGCTGGTTTGGGTCCGCACTGAACGAGTTCTGGTCGACCGCAGGCTCAACGATCACCTTCTATCACGCTGGGCTTCAGCGACTGCCCCTAAATACGGCCAAGATAGTTATCGCACCATTTCCGTGGGCCTTCGATGCCGCCACCCGCAACTGGTATCGCGCGCTGTATCCGGGGATGTGGGTTCTGTTCGTGCTGTACCTCGTGGGACTGGTAGGAGCCTGGCGGGGCCGATACCGTCAGGACGTTCGCTTTGTCGTATGTGCGATGTTGGTTCTCGTCCTGTTGCTCGCGTTTACGATCGGGGTCGCCTTCCGTCAGCGCTCGGCGATCGAACCCCTTGTCGCCGTTCTCGCTGCTGCAGGTGCTTGGTCGGCAGCACAAGCCTGGCGCGCTGGACTGGCCGGATTGACCGTGGCGGGTGCAACAACGGCTGTGGCGGCCTCTTCGTGGGTCGCTTTAGTGGTCGGAGCTCTAGGGCTCGCAGGACTGATTGTGATTCAGGTCGTCGACCGATCAGGCACAACGTGGCCACGCGTGGGCGACAGGAGGACTGGGGCAGCCGAGGGTCCCACTGTAGCCCAGGTATTCCCCGAAGGTCCGAACACCTAGCTATAGGTGAAGCCGAAAACCTCGTCGGTCTGTGCCTCGCGCTAGTCGAAGCGCTCGGCGTGGATCCTCAGGAAGTGCTCGCTGACGCGAGCCTCCGCGTCGGCGAGGACCCCGACGCGGTTCGGAAGGCACGAGTAGCGTGCCTGAAGCTCGCTTCGCGGGCGCCATTCCTGGGCCAGGTCGAGCAGCTCGCGCAGCCCCACGTCGATCTCGTCGGCGTTTGCGCTTCGCGGCGTGTGCGTGTCCGCCGGGAAGACCTCCGCGCCCGCGTCGGGCGCATTCTCGTATAGCTCGATCTGCTCGGCGAACGTCAGTGGCTTCCCGCTCTGCGCAGATACCAGGGCGGGAACGACCACGCACCGTGGTGAGTAGACCTGCATCGCGAGGTGCCACGAGTTCACGTACAGGTAATGCAGTCCCATGCAGTCGGCCAGCCACGCCAAACCGGAACCGCCGCAGATCGCGATGTCAGCGCACGCGAACAGCGCCAAGTCATTCCTGAACGAGGCGGACCGTGACCCGGCGTAGTCGGCCGCGAACAGGCCACGCACTTCCTCCGGCATGGGCTCCCGCCCGCCGAGCACGAGCGTGTAGCCCTCGCTGCGCAGCCGCTCCAGCGCGCGCACGTAGGTTCGCGGATCGGTGGGCATTGCGGTGGCGTTCATCCGGTCGCGCTTGAGCTGGACGACGGCGAGCTTCTCGGGCCTGCCTCCCAGCAGTCGCTCGATCGCGGTGGCGTCGTGCCCGGCCTCCCGCAGCGGATGGCGTCCCTCGGTGAGTCGGCGCCGGCGATAGTAGTCGCGCCAGCTGTCACGCTGCTCCTCCTTCGAGAGCTGCCACAGATACGACTGCTGCGGCAGAGGCTGGACCGAGCGGCCCTCCGGCCCGAACTGCCACTTCAGGCGCGACATGCCAGCATCGTGCACGAGTTCGCTGCCGGGGATAAGGAGCGGGAGTGCTAGCTCGTACGCTGCGGTGCTTGCGATCGCGCGGTGGAAGTGCCGCCCGTAGAGTTCGACCACCGGTCGGGAGTACACGCTCGAGCGCCGAAGCAGGACGTAGCGGCGGTCCTCGAGTTCGCCGAGTTCCCCCGCTCGTAGGAAGTTGTCGAGTTCGGTGACGATGTGGCCCACGCCGTCGCCCACGTTCCAGACAACGCGGTAGCCCCGTCGCGCTAGGGCCGCAGCGGCGGGGCGCAGCGCGAAGTCCAGAGCGTGCGCGAGCCGCACCGCGACCCGCGCCTCGTAGAAGATCCGCACGGCAAGCATCCCTTGCCGCAGCCCCTGGTACACCATGTGCGCCGGGCGCAGCAGAGCAGCGAGGATGGGCCCCCAGCGCGCTCCGAAGCGGGCAGTCAAGAGGGCGTTCAGACGCGCATTTGCAGCGGGGAGCGCGCCCCCCCCTCTCGCGTTCGCGGTTGCGCATGCCATCGTTTGACAAGCTTACTGCGGTCGGTCGGCATCCCCTGCGCGCGAGAGTGACACAGCTTCACGTCGCGTCCGCGCCTCACGCAGAGCCGGGCAGCGTATTAGCGGCACTCGGACGCCCACGCCGGATGGCGCTCCGCCGGCCGACGCGTATCCCTGAGCTCCAAGCGGCTCGTTCTCCCCGTTTCTGCGAGCGACGCCGCCGGACTGACTTGACCTCCAGTACTGACATCCCCTGCCGATTGTGCAGCGACTGCCTCGCTCGTGTCGGCCTCGTCGGCAATGAGGCATGTCGCGACAGCCCGAGTCACTCTGTGCGGCTTTGGGCATGATGACGTTCGTAGCGACGATGCTTTTGCAGGTGTCACCACTCGGGCGATCATGCCGGATCGGTAGGGTACGCGCGATGATTGACGCGCGGACCGCAACACTCATCCTGCAAGAGCATCGAGAACGACCGATCTCCGGCCGCTGCCTAACGGTAGGTCGCCAGTCCATCGGACTAACACCAGCAGGTCTACGGAAGCTGATGGACTACTGGTCTATGCCCGTGCTACCGACTGCCGAGGTTGAGATTGATCATGAGACCTACAGCTCAGAGGGGCAAGGTTGGGTCACCGATCGAAGCTTCTTCTCGCATTGGACCGCGGACGCAACGGTTGTCGCCTGCGACGTGAGTGACTATGAAGGTGCTCAGGTCGTTTTTGACCTGAATGAGGCGCCTCCAGCAGATCTCATTGAGCGATTCGACTTCGTGTACAACGGCAGCTGCCTAGACAACGTTTTCAACCCAGCCCGGGCCTTGCGGAACATTGCGAGCTTGGTTAGACCACACGGACGGCTCATGCTGATTGAGCACGGCTCCCCGCTCAATAGTGCATACGTCATGTATTCACCGGCCTGGTTCTTCGATTACTTCGCGATAAACGGCTTCACCGACTGCAAGATCTACATGTTCATGCTCGATCGGTGGGGAGATACCTGGACCGCCTTTCGATGGCACGCCTTCCATTCGAGGGACGGGAGACTGGTTCCGACGGTGCAGATGGATGATCGATGGAGGCACGCTGTCCTCGTAGCTATCGCGGAGCGAGGAGAGTCCTCGACAGTGGACCGGCAGCCGATCCAGGCTTTCTATCGTGAGGCGCATGACGGAGAAGACAATCCCGCAGAGGCCGCCTATCGTGAGGCTCACCGTCGGTTTGAGCAGCGTCGAGTTGGACAGGTTCGATTTCGCCCCGTGGTTCCTGCTATCCGGTCGTGGCCTCCCAAGGAGGTCTACCGGAAGCTTCCGTGGCTTCAAGCTACGGGGCGCCCGCTAGTGGCAAAGGCTGAGGACCGTCGCGAACAGCGGCGCCTGCTGCAACGAGCCGAGTCGAAGACCACGCCTGGCTGGGAATTCATGGGCCTCTTCTGATTCCGACGGACACCTGCGCTCCATCGGCACGGATGGACAACGCCCCAAGAGCCGAGCGTGTGGACTATCCGGCCCCTGTCATCTGAGCATCCCGAGATGGATTGGCGTCGTGCCCGTCGCCTAGGCTTGAGCGCCGTTACTATCCGCGGCCGTCCCGCTTTTGCCTGGGACATACGTTGAGAGAACACCCACGCCTTGGGGAGCCGCATGAGCAAACGCCCTTCTACCAGAGAGCCGCAGTACGAGGGCTGCCTCGACCTCGACGAGAGGAAGGGGCGGACACGCTTCGGCCTGATGAGCAATCTCGCGTGGGACTCCGACCCGCGTCGCCTGGTGTTCCTGCTCTCGCGCTACAAGTTCGTCTCGAAGATGCTTTCCGGCGCGCACCGGGTGCTTGAGGTCGGCTGCGCCGACGCCTTCGGTACTCGCGTCGTTCAGCAGGAGGTCGGGAGCGTGACAGCCATCGATTTCGACCCGGTGTTCGTGGACGATGTGAACTCCCGGTGGGACCCGGATTGGCCGATCGACTGCCGGGTACACGACATGCTCGACGGTCCGATCCCAGAGGTCTTCGATGCTGCCTACTCGCTCGACGTCCTCGAGCACATCCGGGTCGAGGATGAAGCGGCATTCATCCGCAACATCGCCGACTCGCTCGCTTCTCCCGGAACGCTCATTATCGGAACGCCGACTGCGTCCTCCCAGCCATGGGCGTCGGAGCCGAGCAAGCAGGGCCATGTCAACTGTAAGACGGAGGTCGAGCTCCGAGCGACCCTTGGAGCCCATTTCCACTCTGTTCTGCTCTTTTCGATGAACGATGAGATCGTGCACACCGGGTTCTATCCGCTCGCGCACTACTTCATGGCTGTGTGCACGGGAAAACGAGACAGGTCGTGACTTTCTAGAGCTTCAGGCCACGGGTATCTGTCAAGAACCTTGGCGGCCCCAACGACTAGTCGCCCGCCCGACTCGCTCGCGGACGCTTACCCTCGCGGCCCGCAGGCGAGTGATCAGCGGGGTCGCCGGCCGGAGTGCGCGGGAGCGAGTCCGGAGTTTGCTGACGAGTTCCTCGACGCGGCGGTGGGTCTCTGCCCACTCTCCTCCATAGTCGCCCGCGTGGTAGCGGTAGCTGGTGCCGAGGAAGGGCATCCGATCCCGTGGCTGTGCGGCCAGCCAGAGGGCATAGCGCATGGCGCTCGGGGGCCTGAGCTCGAGCGGGAAGCCGTGCTCGCGGTCGGCCTCGAGCGTGCACATCACGAACTCGTCCGAGTCGTCAAACGCGTGGATCTCCTCCGGTGAGCGGACGACCGAGAGGATGTAGTCATCGTCGATCGTGTGTCGCAGCTCCACGCTGCGATCGTGTGGCCGCACCATCAAAGGGTGTGGCTGGATCGTCCGTGCAACGAGTCCGTTCTCTCCGACCTTGAAGCACATGGTGGGCAGGTAGTGGGGCGCGCCGCCGGAATCCCAACGCAGAGCCTCGATGATTGGGTGCATGCTCCGCATCGACATCGAGACCAAATCGCGACCGGTCGGTGCGCTCACCGGGTCGAGCCCTGCGAATCCACGCTGCTCGTATTCGCGCATGAACCCGTCCTCGAGAACCGGAAGCGGAATGATCGTCGCGAGCCTCTTGCCCTGCGCCGCCACGCGGCGGACCGCCGCGAGCGAGCCATCGGAGAGAACTATGGCCGCATCGAGAAAGACGACCGCGTCGCGGTCCTCCGCCGCCGCTTGCAGCGCGCGGCGATGGCAGGCCGACATTGCCTTCCACTTGTGCCCAGCGAGTTCCGACGCATTGAGAATCTCGACCTCAGCAGGCATGAGCGAAACCAGCCTCCCGAACGCGGGCGAACGGCGGATCCGATCCTCGTCGTCGCTCGAGGTGAAGACGCGGTAGATCGTGTCGGCGCCGTCAAAAGCGCCGAGGTTTCCCGGGAGAAGCTGGTTTGGGAGGGTCACGTCGAGGAAGCGACCGACGAACCGCTGCCCCCAGACGGCGGTCACGAAATGAAATGCGGGCGCGGGTTGGGTCGCGCGCCCGAACATCATGCCCGCTCGGTGTCTTTTCATCGGACGAGCCGTGACAGCCTCCGGTATAGGTTGCGAAGCACAGGATTGCGGGCGGCCGCGGCGCGGGTCTTCCGCCATGGCGGCAACACAAGTGCCAGCAGTCGCACTCGCCGCATGATCCCGTGCACCACCCCGGTTGCATTCTTCTCCGCGCGCTGCCACCCCTCGTCTAGGTCACTCGCATGGATCCGGATCGGCAGAACCACGTGGCGCCGATGCTGAGGTCCCGTTGCCGCCGCGGCCCAGTTGGCGATCGTCCACCGACCAACTGGTGCGTCGTGGAGACCTTGGTCAGCGCCCGGGTTCTGGTCGAGCGTGACCATCAGGAGCTCGTCGGAGTCCTGGCTGACATGGACCGAGCGCGGGGAGCAAACCTCGTCGATGAAACGACCATCGATGGTCCCCCTCAACTCGGCGGGTCGTTCAGGCCAGATCACCAGCGGATGTAGGTGGAAGCAATGCGCGAGCACGCCGTCGTCACCTACTCGCCAGAGGAGGTTCGCGGGCCAGACCGTAGGGCGCGGAGCGTCCCAGTAGTACGCCTCGGTCATCGGATGCAGGTGAGACAGCGCGAGCCGGGCCAGCTGCCGGGCGGGCGCCGTGATGACTCCATCGTCGGCGAACCGCTCCCTAATCGTCGGGGCGACGTCTGCCTTGAGCCGCATGCCAACCGCAAGGATCAGGCGCGCGCCGTCGCCCAGGCGCCGAGCGACATTCGCCAGCGAACCGTCCGACAACACGAGCTCCGGTGCGAGAAAGACGACCGGCTCGTCCGCCTTGCACACCACATCGAGGATGTCCGCGTGGGCACGACTCATCGCCTCGTGGGCATGACCGGCGAGCGTTTCGCGGGGTAGCTCGCGAAATCTCACTCGGGCATGCTCCGCAATCCGGCTGAGCCCCTCCGACCTCTCGATTTGCTCCCTATCCTGCTTACTTGTGTAGACGTGGTATTCCATGGGTGCGAGTGCCGCGAGACCGGCCAGGTTGCCCAGGGCCAATTGACTGGGGACCGCTAAGTCGAGGAAACGCCGCGTGTGCTCTTCGCCCCAAACGACCGTTACGAGATGGATGGTCGTCGGTGTCGAGATCGGCCCTCGCTTGCTCATGCTGGTGAGCGCCGCGCCTTCATGTCGCTCGGAGAGCGCGGACTGGCCGATCCTCCGTCAGATTGCGCTCAGGCGGGCACACGAGTGTCAAGCCGGTCGCGACGGCCGACAGG
>Ga0102924_1002563_pt1 | contig 19746 bp, 16 predicted proteins | sample PaiPotPPM11metaG_FD_80116 | JGI IMG/M metagenome (GOLD analysis project Ga0102924, IMG submission 80116) | Iron sulfur acid spring bacterial and archeal communities from Banff, Canada, to study Microbial Dark Matter (Phase II) - Paint Pots PPM... ...
ACCTCCATCCCTCCCCCAATGCGTTGGGGGAGGGGCAGGGGAGGGAGCCGGCCCGCCCGCCCGGCGACAGCGCTGTCGAACTGATCATCTCCTGGCTGCTGCGCATCGGCGTCTGGAGCAGCATCGTCATCATCATCTGCGGCTTCGTGATGCTGATCGTGCAGGACCACGACGCGCTGCTGCACGCGCACAAGGGCGGCCTCGAAGGGCTGCTGAAGGACGGCTTCCCCGGCGAGCCGCAGCCGGCAACAACCTACGCCGGCGTGGTCAGCTCCGTGCGCCGCGGCCAGGCGTTCGGCGTGATCTCGCTGGGTCTGCTGGTGTTGCTGTTCACGCCGGTCATGCGCGTCGCGGTCTCGATCGTCGCCTTCCTGATCGAGCGCGACTGGCTCTATACGCTGGTCACCAGCGCCGTGCTGCTACTGCTGCTCACCGGCATCCTGCTGGGTAAGGCCGGCGGGTAGGGGCGAGGGCGCAGGGCGCAGGGCGTAGGATTCACTGCCGCGGGCGCCCTTGATAGTGACCGGGCCGCGAAAGGCGCACGCCGTGTGCCCCTGCACGTGATGCCTGCTCCCTACGACCTGCGCCCTCTGCCCTTCGCCGTGCAAAGATCTGACACCAATCTGCCGATACTGCTGCTTTTTAGGGGAAACCCTTAGTCCCAAGCGAGGGGGGTGGCGCAGACAATCGGGGGCGAGGCCGGATAGGTGCGCCGGGCGTGTTGCAAGACACTCGCGGCACGCGGCACACGACATACCCGACCCGAGGCAGGAGCGGTATGGACACTGCAACGATCGGCGCCGCCCCGATCACGCGCCTGGCGCTGCCCACGGCCGAGACCCTGGATGCGGAGGATGGCGATGCGCTCAGCGCCGCGGCCGACGTGCTGATCGCCGCCGCGGACACCGGCGCGGATGTGACAGCATCCGCGGCCGAAAGCGCACCCGCCCGTCGCCGGGCCGACCGCTATGCGCGCATCGCCGCGCTCGGCGCCGAGCAGCAGGCCGAGCGCCAGGCGATGATCGCCCGTCATCTGCCGCTCGCCCGCTACGTGGCGAACGCGATGTCGCGCCATACCGGCCAGAGCGTGCTGCTCGACTACGATGATCTGCTCTCCTACGGTATCGAGGGACTGATCGCCGCCGTCGATACGTTCGACGCCGAACGCGGCCTCAAGTTCAGCACCTGGGCCGTGATGCATATCCGCACGACGATTCAGGACGCGCTGCGCACGCTGGACCCGCTGCCGCGCAGCCTGCGCGCCAAGGGCAAAGAGATCGACCGCGTGGCTGCCGATCTGGCGCACAGCACCGGCCGCTGGCCCGAGCTGCCCGAAATCGCGGACGCGCTCGGCCGCCCGCTCGATACGCTGCGCCGCACGATGCAGGCCCTCGGCCACACGGTCGTCTCGCTCGAACAGGTAGACGACGGCCACAACGGCGCCGCCACCGGCGGCGATGAGGCCGGTTTCAGCCTGCTGAACCTGCTGTCCGACGAAGACCCCGAAGTCAGCCCCAGCGAGCATCTGGATCAGCGCGAGTTGAGCCGCCTGCTGATCGAGGCGATTCACGCGCTGCCGCCGCGCGAAGAGATCCTGATCGACGCGCATTACTGTCAGGGCAAAAGCATGCGCGAGGTCAGCCGCATGCTCTACATCAGCGAGTCGCGCGTCAGCCAGTTGCACGCCCGCGCGATCAAGCTGCTGCGCGAGTTTATGCAGCAGGCGCTCGCAGTCGACCCGGCGCCCGCGCCTGCCGCGAAAGGCAGCCGCCGCGCCTCCCCACGCCTGGCCGCCCGGCGCCCGGAGCGGCTGCCCGTGGCCACCACGGCGCTGGACAGTCGCGCCGCGTAGCCGTTCTCGAAGCGTCTCGGCACCCCGCTTCAGGCCGCCGGCCATCTGCCGGCGGCCTGTTCGTTGCCGTCCGGTGGCGCCACTGCGCCGCCGCAACTGTCGGCCAGCCAACACCGCAACCGTTCGCTGCCCGACAGCGGGCTGGCGCGGCGTCCTCTACCGTTACAGCAACGGAAGGTAAGCGGCCGCCACGCGGTGCGCATGGATGCAGGAGGTTTGCCATGAATATGTATATGGATGCCGAAGGCCGCCGCATGGAACACCAGATGTTCGTCGCGCGCATGAGCCGCGAGCTGACCACGTCCGAGATCGAATCGGGGCGACTCAACGCTCGCTGGGGCCTTCATCTCCCGGCCCGCCTGCAGACCCCGCGCCTGCCGCGCCTGGTCCGCGGTCTGCCGCTGGTTCGCCGGTTCGCATAAACGCCGTCTCACGACCCCGCAACGCCGCCGGAGCGAAGGCTCCGACGGCGTTTTTCGCGCGCCGTCCACGGCTGTCGGCCCTCATCCTCTCCTGTCTCCTTCCCCCAATCCTGGCGGGAAGGAGACGATCCGGCATGAAGCGTTCCGATCAGCCTGCGGTTAACCCGACGCCCTTTCGGATCGCTCGAAATAGGATCGCCCCTTTCCCTCCAGGATTGGGGGAAAGGGGAAGGGGGATTGAGGGCCGATAGCCGCGCGCTGTCCGAACTGCCCTCCGGCTCACTCGCACGGCCAAGCGAACGCGATTGCCTCGCGCTGTAACATGAAGGCGGTGCGGCGCGACTCAGTTGGCGAGCAACGTTAGCCGTACGATCATCCGGGCGCGAACGGAATCCTGCATACTGGATCGCGGAAACCGCGTCCGGCGCAGGGAACAGTGCGGCGACCAACCGCGCCGGGGGCAGGAGCGACCGTGGCAACCGCGACCAGCATCGACCAGCTCTGCATCAATACGATCCGCGTGCTTTCGGCCGACGCCGTGCAGAAGGCGAACTCCGGCCACCCCGGCCTGCCGATGGGCGCCGCGGCGATGGCCTACGCCCTCTGGCAAAACCACCTGCGCCACAATCCGCAGAACCCCAAATGGCACGGCCGCGACCGCTTCGTGCTCTCCGCCGGCCACGGCTCGATGCTGCTCTACAGCCTGCTCTATCTCACCGGCTACGACCTCTCGCTGGACGACATCAAGCAGTTCCGCCAGTGGGGCTCGAAGACGCCGGGCCACCCCGAGTACGGCGACACGCCCGGCGTCGAAGCCACCACCGGACCGCTCGGCCAGGGCTTCGCCAACGGCGTGGGCATGGCGATGGCCTCGAAGCACCTCGCCGCCGTCTACAACCGCCCCGGCCACGCGATCGTGGACGACTGCATCTACGGCATCGTCTCCGACGGCGACCTGATGGAGGGCATCTCGCACGAGGCCGCCTCGCTCGCCGGCCATCTCGGCCTCGGCAACCTGATCTATCTGTTCGACGACAACCATGTGACCCTGGATGCAGCCGCGGAGATGTCCGTCAACGACGACCAGCCGAAGCGCTTCGAGGCCTACAACTGGCACGTGCAGTGCGTGGACGGCATGGACGCCGACGCCGTGGACGCCGCGATCCGCGCCGCGCAGGCGGTGAAGGATAAGCCCTCGCTGATCGCCTGCCGCACGATCATCGGCTACGGCGCGCCGCACGTGCAGGGCACCAGCGAGGCGCACGGCAAGGCGCTGGGCGAGGACGAGCTGCGCCTCGCCAAGCAGTTCTTCGGCTTCAACCCGGACGAGCACTTCGCGGTGCCCGGCGAGGCGCTGGAGCACATGCGCCGCGCGATCGAGCGCGGCAAGCAGCTTGAGGCCGGGTGGAACCAGAAGTTCGTCGCCTACCAGCAGGCCTTCCCCGAGCTTGCCGCGCAGTTCACGCGGGTGATGTCCGGCAAGCTGCCTGAAGGCTGGGACGCCGATCTGCCCGTGTTTACGCCGGCCGACGGCGCCATGGCGACGCGCTCGGCGCAGGGCAAGGTGCTGAACGCGCTCGCGCCCAGAGTGCCGGAGCTGTTCGGCGGCTCGGCGGACCTCTCCGGCTCGACGGACACGGACATGAAGGGCATGGGCGTCTATCAGAAAGGCACGTACGAGGGGCACAACATCTACTTCGGCGTGCGCGAGCACGCGATGGGCGCCGCGCTCAACGGCATGACGCTGCACGGCGGCGTGCGCCCCTTCGGCGCGACGTTTTTAGCCTTCTACGACTACATGCGCCCGCCCGTGCGCCTGGCCGCGCTGATGGGCATCCCTGCCACGTTCGTCTACACACACGACAGCATCGGCCTGGGCGAGGATGGTCCCACGCACCAACCCGTCGAGCAGCTCGCCGGCCTGCGCTCGGTGCCCAATCTCACCATGCTGCGCCCCGGCGACGCCAACGAGACCGCCGAGGCGTGGAAAATCGCGCTGCAGGGCAAAAACGGCCCCTTCGCGATCGTGCTCACGCGGCAGAAACTGCCGATTATCGATCAGACGAAGTTCGGGAAGGCGAGCGGCGTGGCGCAGGGCGCCTACGTACTGGCCGAGGCCGACGGCGGCGTGCCGCAGGCGATCATCATCGCCACCGGCTCCGAAGTTCAGCTCGCGCTCGGCGCTCGGGAGAAGCTGGCGGGCGAAGGGATTCGTGCCCGCGTCGTCTCGATGCCGAGCTGGGCGCTGTTCGAGCGGCAGCCGCAGCGCTACCGCGACGACGTGCTGCCGCCGGCGATTACGGCCCGCGTCTCCGTCGAGGCCGGCTCGCCGCAGGGCTGGCGCCGCTGGGTGGGCGACCGCGGCATCATTATCGGCCTCGACCACTTCGGCGCCTCCGCGCCCGGCGAGATCGTGGTGGAGAAGTTCGGCTTCACCGCCGACCACGTCGCCGAGGCCGCGAAGAGCCTCGTCCGCCCGTAGATTTGTAGGGGCGCACGGCGTGCGCCCGTCGCGGCGCAGCCGCGACCCGCAGCGTCCCGGTTCAACGGTTCACAAAAGGAGCGCACACGATGGCCGCGAAGAAGGAAAACCCGCTGCAGCAGCTCGCCGCGCACGGGCAGGGCTTCTGGTACGACAACATCCGCCGCAAGTTCCTGCGCGACGGCACGCTGGCCGGGCTGCGCGACAACGACGGCCTGCGCGGTGTCACCGCCAATCCGACGATCTTCCAGCACGCGATCGCGGCCGGCGACGACTACGATGGGCAGATCCGCGAGCTGGCCGCCAAAGGCGCCGATCCGAACGCCATCTATGAACGGCTCGCCACGGACGACGTGCGCACCGCCTGCGACATCCTGCGTCCCGTCTACGATGCGACCAACGGCCAGGACGGCTTCGTCTCGCTCGAAGTCTCGCCGACGCTGGCGCGGGACACGGACGGCACGATCAAGGAAGTCAAGCGCTTCTGGCAGATCGTGGACCGGCCCAACCTGATGGTGAAGATTCCCGCCACGCGTGAGGGCGTGCCCGCGATCGAGCACTGCCTGACCGAGGGCATCAACATCAACATCACGCTGATCTTCGCCGTCGAGCGCTATGTTGACGTGGCCCGCGCCTACGTTCGCGCCCTGCGCCTGCGCGCCACGCGCGGCCAGCCGGTGGATCGCATCGCCTCCGTCGCCAGCTTCTTCGTCAGCCGCGTGGATACCAAGGTCGACAAGCTGCTGGACGAGAAGATCGCGGCGGCGCAAAGCGCTGAGCAGAAGCGCGAGCTGGAGGTGCTCAAGGGCAAAGCGGCGATCTCCAATGCCAGGATCGCCTACGCAGAGTTCAAGCAGATCTTCTACGGCGACGAGTTCCGCGACCTGCGGGAAAAAGGCGCCCGCGTGCAGCGCCCGCTCTGGGCCAGCACCAGCACCAAGAACCCGGCCTACCGCGACGTGATGTACGTCGAAGATCTGATCGGCCGCGACACGGTGGACACGATGCCGCCGGCCACGATCGACGCCTTCCGCGAGCACGGCAAGGTCGCGGACACACTCGATACCGGCCTTGCCGGGGCACACGACGTGATGCGGCGGCTGGCGCAGGCCGGCGTCAGCATGGCGCAGGTGACGCAGGAGCTGGAGGACGAGGGCGTCGATTCGTTCGCGAAGTCGTTCGAGGAACTGCGCGAAGGGATCGCCGCCAAGCGCGATCTGATGCAGGCCAACCTTGCCGCGCGGCAGTCGGCCTCGCTGGGCGAGTTCCAGAAAAGGGTTGACGACGCGCTGGCCGTCGCCGAGAAGAGCGGCGTCGCGGGCAAGGTCTGGAAGAAGGACGCCACCTACTGGAAGCCGAACACGAAGCCGGACGATATGGAGATCAGCGGCTGGCTCGGCTGGCTCACGGCGCCGGAGGCGGGCTTGCAGGCGCTGGATGACCTCAACAGCTTCGTGGACGGCGTGCGGAAAGAGGGCTTTACGGATGCCGTCGTGCTCGGCATGGGCGGCAGCAGCCTGGCGCCGCTGGTCTTCGCCGAGACGTTCGGCAAGCGCCAGGGCTATCCGCGCCTGCATGTGCTCGACAGCACCGACCCGGCCAACGTGCTCGCCATCCAAAGAGCGGTGGACCTGCCGAAGACGCTGTTCATCGTCTCCAGCAAGTCGGGCAGCACCACCGAGCCGAACACCTTTCACGCCTACTTCTGGGAGCAGGCGCGGCAGGCCGGTGACGACACTCCCGGCCGACAGTTCATCGCGATCACCGATCCGGGCAGTTCGCTCGAAGGTGTGGCGAAGCAGCAGGGCTTCCGCCGCGTCTTCTACGGCGATCCGGCGATCGGCGGGCGCTACTCGGCGCTCTCGTCCTTCGGCCTGGTGCCCGCGGCGCTGGCCGGCGTCGATCTGAAGGCGCTGCTTGAGCGGGCGCACGTGATGGCCGAGGCCTGCGCGCTCGCAGACACACCGGAGCACAATCCCGGCCTCTGGCTGGGCACGATCCTCGGCACGCTGGCGAAGAACGGCCACGACAAGGTGACGTTCCTCGCCTCGCCGAAGATCGCGACGTTCGGCCTGTGGGGCGAGCAGCTATTGGCCGAAAGCACGGGCAAGGAGGGCAAGGGGCTGATCCCGATCGCGACGGAAGCGCCGGGCAAGCCGGAGGACTACGGCGACGACCGCCTCTTCGCCGTGATCGAGGTCAAGGGCGACAAGGACGCCGCGTTGGAGCGCAGGGTCAAGGCGCTGGAGAACGCCGCCCAACCGGTCGTGCGTCTCACGCTCGAAGATCCGCTCGACCTGGGCGCGGAGATGTTCCGCTGGGAGTTCGCCACCGCCGTCGCCGGCGCGGTGCTCGGCATCAACCCCTTCGACCAACCGAACGTGCAGGAGAGCAAGGACAACACCAAGCGGCTGCTGGCCGAGTTCGAGGCGAAAGGCAGCCTGGCCGAGCCGGACGTGACCGCGCGGCGCGACGGCCTGGCGTTGACGGCCGCGGGCAAGAGCGGTGCGAAGGCCAGCGCGAACGGCGCTTCGGGCGAGCAGGCGTTCGCGGAGACGTTGTCGGGCTTCCTCAAGGGCGTGAAGCCGGGCGATTACCTCGCGATCATGGCCTATCTGCCTTACGACGACGCCATCGAAAAGGAGCTGCAGAAGCGCCGTATCGTGCTGCGTGACGCGCTCAAGGTCGCCACGACGCTCGGCTACGGGCCGCGCTTCCTGCACTCCACCGGCCAGTTGCACAAGGGCGGGCCGAACAGCGGCGTCTTCGTGCAGATCACGGCCACGGCGAAGCAGGACGCGCCGGTGCCGGACGAGCGGTACAGCTTCGCCGTGCTCGAAGAGGCGCAGGCATTGGGCGATCTGCAGTCGCTGGAAAAGCACGGCCGCCGCGCCCTGCGCCTGCACATCGACGGCGACGTGGTCAATGGCCTCGCCGCGCTCACCGAGGCGCTCGCCGCGGTCAAATAGCCGTCCACCCTGCCGCCGATCCGTGCGGCGCGATCCAAAATCTCCCCTCTCAATCAGAGATCGCGCTCCGCGCGATGGAAAGACATGGAGAGGGGCCGGGGGTGAGATCCGATGCAACTCGGGATGGTCGGTCTGGGCCGTATGGGCTTCAACATGACCGAGCGGCTGATCCTCGGCGGGCACCAGCTCGTCGTCTACGACCGCAACCCGGACACGGTGCAGTCGGCGGTGGACAAGGGCGCGAAGGGCGCCGCATCGCTCAAAGAGCTGGTCGGGGCGCTCTCGCAGCCGCGGGCGGTCTGGATCATGGTGCCCGCCGGCGCGCCCGTGGACCAGACGATCGACGAGCTGCTGCCGCTGATGAACAAGGACGACGTGATCGTCGACGGCGGCAACTCGATGTACAAAGACACGAAGGCGCGCGGCGAGCGCGTCTCCGCCGCCGGGCTGCACTACCAGGACTGCGGCACCAGCGGCGGCATCTGGGGACTCAAGAACGGCTACTGCCTGATGATCGGCGGCGAGAGGCCGATCTACGACCGGATCGAGCCGATCTACAAGACGCTGGCGCCGGAGAACGGCTACGACTACATGGGGCCGAGCGGCGCCGGCCACTTCGTTAAGATGGTGCACAACGGCATCGAGTACGGCATGCTCCAGGCCTACGGCGAGGGTTTCGAGATCATGCACGCTTCGGAGTACGACCTCGACCTGCACCGCATCTCGCAGATCTGGCAGCACGGCAGCGTCGTGCGCTCGTGGCTTTTGGAGTTGGCCGAGCTGGCTTTCGCCAAAGAGCCGGACCTCAAATCCGTGCGCGGCTACGTGGACGACTCGGGCGAAGGCCGCTGGACGGTCCAAGAAGCGATCGACAAGAGCGTGCCCGCGCCGGTGATCACCCTTTCGCTGCTGGCGCGCTTCGCCTCGCGGCAGGAAGAATCGTTCGGCGCGCAGGTGATCGCCGCCCTGCGCAACGAGTTCGGCGGCCACGCGATTCACCGCGAATAAGGGGGAAGGAAATAGGATGAAGAAAATAGGAAATAGTTGGGTTTCGCGTCTTTCCCCTATTTCCTATTTCCTCGTTCCTATTTCCTCGTAATGACGACACGTACAGCCGAACGCCGGCCGCGCCAGCCGCGAGCCAACCCGCTGCGCGAGGGGCAGCAACGCCAGCGCACCGCGCCGCCCGCGACGATGGTGATCTTCGGCGCCTCCGGCGACCTGACCAAGCGCAAGCTGGTGCCGGCGCTCTACAACCTCGCGCTGGAGCACGCGATTCCCGGCGAGTTCACCGTCGTCGGCGTCTCGCGCAGCGCGATGAGCGACGCGCAGTTCCGCGACGCCATGCGCGAGGGCGTGGACGAGTTTTCGCGCACGGGCAAGGCCAAGCCCGCGGTCTGGGACGGCTTCGCCCAGGGTATGTACTACATCCCCGGCAACACCAAAGACCCGGATACCTTCCACAAGCTCAAGGCCGAGCTGGATAAGCTTGACAAGCAGCGCGGCGCCAGCGGCAACCGCATCTTCTACCTCTCCACGCCGCCCGGCATCTTCGGCGAGATCATCGAGGGGTTGGGCGTCTCCGGCCTGAACAAGCAAGATCAAGGCTTCTCACGCATCATCATCGAGAAGCCGTTCGGCCGCGACTACGAAACCGCGCGGGCGCTGAACGAAGAGATCGCGGGCTGCTTCGACGAGAGCCAGGTCTACCGCATCGACCATTATCTCGGCAAAGAGACCGTTCAGAACCTGATGGTGCTGCGCTTCGCCAACGGCATCTTCGAGCCGGTCTGGAACCGTCGCTACATCGACCACGTGCAGGTCACAGTGGCGGAGAGCATCGGCATCGAAGGCCGCGGCGGCTATTACGAAACCTCCGGCGCTCTGCGCGACATGCTGCAAAACCACCTGATGCAGTTGATGACGCTGGTCGCGATGGAGCCGCCCGCCCGTATCGACGCCGACGGCGTGCGCGACGAGAAAGTCAAAGTCCTGCGCTCGATCCGGCCGCTCTGCAACGGCGGCAAGGTGGGCAACGTGGTGCGCGGGCAGTACGGCCCCGGCTGGGTAGAGGGCAAAGAGGCCGAGGGCTACCGCGAGGAGCAGGGCGTCTCGTCCTCGTCCTCGGTCGAGACATACGTCGCGGCGAAGCTCTCAGTGGACAACTGGCGCTGGGCCGACGTGCCCTTCTATCTGCGCACGGGCAAGCGCCTGCCGCGCCGGGTCAGCGAGATCGCGGTGCAGTTCAAGCAGGCGCCGCACCTCGCCTTCGCCAGCCAGGCGGTGACGCAGTTCCGCCCGAACGTGCTGGCGCTGCGCATCCAGCCGGACGAGGGCATGTCGCTGACGATCGGCGCCAAAGTGCCCGGCTCGCAGATGCAGATCCGCTCGGTGAACATGGATTTTGCCTACGGCGCTTCCTTCCTCACCGACCCGCCGGAGGCGTATGAGCGGCTGCTGCTCGACTGCATGCTGGGCGACCAGACGCTGTTCAAGCGCCGCGACGAGGTCGAAGAGGGCTGGAAGATGTTCGACTGCGCACTCGACGCCTGGGAGCACGAGGAGGAGAAGCCTAACTTTCCCAACTACGAAGCCGGCACCTGGGGTCCGCGCGACGCCGACCGCCTGATCGAACGCGACGGCCGCCGCTGGCGGACGCCGTGAGGAACGAGGAAATAGAGGGCTGCATCGCCCTCCTCGTTTCTATTTCCTATTTCCTGATTCCTATTTCCTCGTGCGAAGAGGCCAGATCGTGACGACGAGTCAGACCGCGATCTCTAGCGATGGCCGCGAGCCGGCGCTCGAAGGCTTCTGGCAGGCCGAGGCCAGCGATGTGCCGGGCATCGAGAAGGCGCTGACGACGCTGCGCAAGCAGTATGCCAGCCCTGCTGCCGCGCGCGAGGGCCAGGCCGGCACGCGCAACAGCGTCGCCAACCTCGTAATCTATGCCGGCTCGGAAGACGATGCCGCGCGGGCGACGGCGGCGATGACCGAGCTGGCCGGGCGCCATCCGTCGCGCACGATCCTGCTGATCGCGGATCTGGCGCCCGGCTCGCCCGACGTCAACGCCAGCGTCTCCGCGAGCTGCCGCCTCGCCAGCGGCCGGCGCATCTGCTACGAGGAGATCCGCCTGCGCGCCGCCGGCGCCTCTGGCCCGCACCTGCGCAGCATCGTCGATCCGCTGCTGATCTCCGATCTGCCCGTCTTCCTCTGGTGGACGGGCGACCCGCCCTTCAGGCACGACGCCTTTCTGGCGCTGGCACGGCTGAGCAGCCGCGTGCTGATCGACTCCGGCAGCTTCCGTACTCCCGCGGCCACGCTGCAGCGCCTTGGCCGCTTCATGGAAGACGACGCGATCGACGTGCCCGTGGGCGATCTGAACTGGAATCGCCTCGCGCCGTGGCGCGAAGTGCTGGCTCAGCTCTGCGATCCGCCGGCGGTGAGCGAGTTGCTGCCACACCTCCGCCGGCTGCGCATCGAGCGGGCGGTGGGCGCCGAGGGCGGCGTTGCCCCCGTGGCGCAGTCGCTGCTGCTGGCGGGCTGGTTGGCGTCGCGCCTTGATTGGGAGCCCGGTCGCGCGGCGGAGCAGACCTTCTCCGGCGCCTATCGTCTGCGCCTGCGCTCGGGCGGCCGCGATCTCGTCGTCGAGCTGCGCGGCCGGCTGGCGGCCAGCGCCCGGCCCGGCGAGGTGCAGGCCCTGGCGCTCGAAGCGGATGAGGATCAGCACCGCATCGCTCTGGAGATGTCGCGTCCGGGCGAGCAGGAGCAGGCTGCAACGAGCGTCAGCATCGACGGCGCCGCGCCGGCCGAGCGCAGCGTGCGCCTGCCCGTGCTCTCCGACGCCGAGCTGCTTGGCGATGAGATCGACCGGCTCGACGCCGACCGCGTCTTCGAGGACGCGGCCGAGATGGCCGGCCGCCTCGCCGCATTGCTGCCCGCGAACGCCGACGAGGGGCTGGCGTGAGCGAGAGCGAACTGTGCGTCTTCAACGACGCGGCCGAGATGGCCGAAGCAGGCGCCGAGTTGTTTGTGCGACTCGCCGCAGAGGCGCAGGCGGCGGGCCGGACGTTCAGCGTCGCGCTCTCCGGCGGCTCGACGCCGCGGACGTTGTTCTCGCTGCTGGCGAGCGAGGCGTGGCGCAGCCGCGTGAACTGGGCGAACATCGCGATCTTCTGGAGCGACGAGCGCGCCGTGCCGCCCGACGATCTGCAGAGCAACTACCGTATGGCCAAAGAAGCGTTGCTCGATCACGTCGCCGTGCCGCCGGAGCGCGTGCACCGCATGCCCGCCGAGCGGACGCCGCTCGTCACCGTGGCCGACGCCTATGCCGCCGAGATTCGCCATACACTCGGCGTCGGCCGGGCGCGCACGCCGCGGCTCGAGCTCGTCATGCTCGGCATGGGGCCGGACGGCCACACGGCCTCGCTCTTCCCGGAGACGACGGCCCTGGAGGACCGGCATCGCCTCGTCGCCGCCAACCACGTGCCGAAGCTCGGCGCCGACCGGCTCACCTTCACGCCGAAGCTGATCAACGCCGCCGCGCACGTGCTCTTCCTCATCGCCGGCGAAGACAAAGCCGCAGCGCTGCGCGAAGTGCTCGAAGGCGACCGCCGGCCGTCGCTCTATCCGGCGCAACTGGTGGGACCGGAGAATGGCACGCTGCACTGGTACGCGGACAAGGCCGCGGCGGCACGGCTGGCGGTGCGGCCCTCGTAGCTGTCAACGCCTCGCGGCGTTCGGCCCTCTATCCCCCACCCCTTTCCCCCAATCCTGGCGGGAAAGGGGCGATCCCGGGTTGGAGCGATCCGATACTGGGCAGGGTTAACCGTTAATCGATCGGATCGCCCGCCTCACGATCGCCCCTCGCCCAGGATTGGGAGAGGGGAGGGGGTGAGGGCGAGGGCCGAAGGCTGCGCCGCCCGATCTACGCTACACTCGGCTGCGGACGCGCCGTGCCAGGGCGGCGCGAGGAGGCCGCGCATGCCCCGTGTGCCCTACCGCGATCGCGACGACGTGCCCGACGACATTGCGCAGATCATGGACCGCCAACAGGCCGACCGTGGCTACGTGCTCAACCTCTATCGCGCCCTCGCCAATTCGCCGGGCCTGCTGCGCGGCTTCGGTGGGCTCGGGGGCTACCTGCGCAACGGATCGAAGCTCGACCCGGCCCTGCGCGAGCTGGCGATCCTGACCGTCGGCCGGCTGGCGAGCGCGCCGTACGAGTTCGAGCACCACGTCGAGTGGGCGACGAAGGCCGGTATCAGCGCCGAGCAGATCGCGGCACTGAGCGAGTGGGCCTCTTCACCGCTGTTCGACGAGCGCCAGCGCGCGGTGCTGCGCTACGCCTGGCAGGCGACGGAGCAGGTGCGCGTGGCGGACGGCGTGGTGGAAGCCGTGAAGCAGTTCATGGACGACGAGGAGTTTACCGATCTGGTCGCGGTCGTCGCCTTCTACAACATGGTCGTGCGCGTGCTGGAGCCACTGCAGATCACGCTGGAAGAGGCGTTCCTGACGAAGGCGCGATAGCGCGAAAGGAACAGGCCATGCGTGTTGGCTTTCTCGCGCCGGAGGGCACGTTTACGTGGGAGACGACGATGCTGGTCGCGAAAGAGCGCGGCTGGCCCGCGGACACGGAGTTCGTGCCATATGCCAATGGCGACGAGGTGATCGCGGCGCTCGATCGCGGTGAGCTGGACTACGGCATGGTTGCCGGCGCCACCTCGCTCGCCGCCGAGTTCCCGCGCGTGCGCGAGCGCATCGGCGCGGCGGCAAACGTGCAGATCGTGGGCGAATGCCAACGCGTCTGCCACTACACGCTGATGGCGAAGCCAGGCGCGCGGCTGGACGGGATTCGCACGGTGCGCTCGGCACAGAAGGCGTTCGACGACTGCGCCGGCTGGCTGACGGCAAACCTGCCAGCGGCCCGTGCCGAGGCCAGCGCCAGCACCGGCGCGGGCGCCGCGATCGTCGCCGCGGCGTCGGACCTCACGCTGGCCGCGATCGCGCCGCCGGCCGCCGCGGTACGACACGGCCTTGAGCCGCTGGCCGAGAATATCGAGGACGACCCGCAGAACTGGACGCGCTGGCTGGTGCTTGGCCGGCGGTAAGGATGGTGCGGCCGGCCGCTCCGCTTCAAGCTGGTTTCCAAACTGACTCGTAAGGCAGATCTCGGGCGTCCCGCGGCGCCTCATCGCCAGTTTTGAAACCATATCTCACTCCAGCACCAGGTCGTCGCGATGCACCACGGCGTCGCCGTAGTTGTAGCCGAGCAGCGCCTCGATCGCGTCGGAGCGCTTGCCGCGGATCAGCGCCACGTCGGCGGCGCCGTAGCGCGCCAGGCCGACTGCAAGGCGACTGCCGTCGCGCCCGGCGATCTCGACCAGGTCGGCTGGCTGGAAGCTGCCCTCGGCCGCGACGATACCCGCCGGCAGCAGGCTTTTGCCCGCCGCCAACGCCCGCGCCGCGCCCGCGTCGACCACGATCCGCCCCCTCGGCGCCACGGCGGCGCGAATCCAGCGGCGCCGGCTCTCCAGATGGTCGACCGTGGCCGGAAAGAGCGTGCCGATGCTCTCGCCGGCGGCGAGGCGCGGTAGCACGTCCGATGTGTGGCCGTTGGCGATCACCACGTCCACGCCCGAAGCCGTGGCCAGCTTCGCGGCCTGCAGCTTCGTCACCATGCCGCCGCGCGCCCGCTCGCTGATCGCCTTGCCTGCCATCGCCTCCGTCTCGCCGGTGATGTGCGGCACGACCGGCACGAGCGCCGCGTCGGCGTGCAGGTTCGGGTCTTTGTCGTAGAGGCCATCAATGTTGGTGAGGATGGCGAGCAGATCGGCGTCGGTCAGGTTGGCAACGTAGGCCGAGAGGTTGTCGTTGTCGCCGATACGCGCCTCGGCGATCTCGTCCGTGGCGACGACGTCGTTCTCGTTCACGATTGGGATCGCGCCGGCCTCAAGCAGGCCGAGCAGGGCGTTGCGCGCGTTGAGATAGCCGAGCCGGTCGAAGATGTCGCGCCGCGTGAGCAGCGTCTGGCCGACGACGAGGTCGTGCCAGGCGAAGAGCGAATCCCAGCTCTGCATTAGCTGCGTCTGGCCGATCGAGGCGAGCACCTGCTTGAAGGTGAGATCGCGCCGGACGCGCCGCACCTGGCCCAGCCGGTGCTGCCCCGCCGCCACCGCGCCCGAGGTGACGACGATCACCTCGGCGCCAAGCTGCGTCAGCCGTGCCACCTGCCCGACGAGCGCGGCCATCATCTGCAGATCGAGCCGATCCGTGCCCGCCGTGAGCAGGTTCGTGCCGAACTTGGCGACGATGCGCCGGTAGCGCAGCGGCGCCTGTGCCCGATCCGCGCCCGCCTCGTCCGCGTGTCCTCGCCCGTCCTGCATCACGTGTTGCACAAGGAAAAGACGATTCGTACGAGGACCATCTATTCCCTATTCCCTAATCCCTATTCCCTCGCATGATACACTCGCGCGGATGCGACGCCCCATCGCCGCCGGCTACGTCAGCGCCTGGACCTCGATGGTCGGCGCGCTGACGGGCACGCTGCGGGCGCTCGGCATCGAAGCCTCTCCGGCCGAAGTCGCGGTGCTCTCCGGCCACGCCTTCCGCTTCGCCCTGACCGTGGCGCCGGAAGGGGCCATCGGCGCCGGAGGGCCGAACGCCTTCGCCGCCGCAACCGTGCTGCCGCTCTACGAAGGGCTCGGCTGGCGCTTCGCCGCCTTCGAGGCCGCGGCCGGCGATCCGGCGTATGCGGCGCAGCGCGCCGAAGCGTTGCGGCTGTTGCGGCACATCCTCGACCGCGGCCGGCTGGCAATCGTCTTCGGCCTGCATCTGCCCGAGTTCGGCATCGTGCGCGGCCTCGTAGGCGAGGATCTGATCGCCAGTACTGCCGTCAGCTCGCAGTACGGCGAGCGCATCCCGGCGGCGCAGTGGCCAGCGCCCGGCCGGCCGCTGCCGATCCGTGTCTTTCTGCCGGAGAAGCGTCTTAAGACCGATCCTCGCGCGGCGCTTACACGTGCCCTGCGCTTCGCCGTCGCCTACGCGCGAGCGGGCGAGGCGGGCGCGGCCGTCGCCGAGGAGCCCGTCGAGGCCGCCGGCCTCGCGGCGTACCGCCGCTGGATCGCACTGCTGGAGAGCGACGCGCCGATCGCGCCGCATGGCCACGCGTACTGCATCCAGGCGTTGCAAGAAGCCCGCGGCCATGCGGCGACGTATCTTGCTGGTGTTGCAGCACGCGAGCCGGCGCTGCATGGGCTGCCGGCCGCCGCCGCTGCATATCAGCGCGAGGCAGTCGCCCTCTCGCAGCTCGCAACGCTGTTTCCCTATCCCAACGGCGGCGCAGTTGGAGCGCCGGGCATGCGCCGCGCGGCCGCCGCCGCGGTGCGCCGGGCGCTGGCAGCGGAGGAAGAGGCGATCGCCGCACTGGAAACGGCTATCCGTTAGAGCGGATCGTGCTCCGGGGCACGGTTGCGAGCGGAAGGGAGGCGACGCCTGCCGCTACGCTCGCTGCATCGCCAGTTCGGCGACCAGCAACTCGATCGCCGCGTCTTCGTCCTGCTCACCGCGTTTCACGGCGAGGTCGGCGGCGAGCAGGCGCTCGTAGATCGCCTCAAGCCGGCCGGGCGGGAAGCGCTGCGCCTGGTTCACGACGTTCATCACGCGGAAGTCGGGCACTTCGGCGCGGCGGGCGATCTCGGCGCGGGGCGCGCCGCTGCGCTGCAGGTCGCGCGCCACGAGCAGTTGACGGAACTGCCGCGCCAGCATCGTCAGCAGATACGGCCCGGCGGCGCCGCCGTCGAGCAACAGCCGCGCCAGGCGCAGCGCCTCGCCGCCGCGGCCGGCGAGCACGGCGTCGCAAAGCTGGAAGACGGTGCCGCCTTCGGCCGTGCGCACCATCGCTGTTACGTCGCTCACCTCGATCGGCCGGCCGTGGGCGTAGAGCGCCAGCTTTTCGAGCTCCGAGTTGAGCTGCCAGAGGTTGGCGCCGACCGACTCGGCCAGCGTGGCGGCGGCGCGTGGCGTGATCGGCGCCTGCACCGCGTGGGCGCGCGCCTGCACCCAGCGCTGCAGCTCTTGCGGCCCCAGCAAGGGAAACTGCCGCAGTTCGACGCCGTCACGCAGCGCTGCCAGCAGCCAGTTGTCGGCGCGAAGCTCGCCCTCGACCAGCACCAGCTCAGTTGAGGGCGGCAGGCGCGGCGCGTACTCGGCCAGCGCCGCCCAGGGCGAACTGTCGCCGGCAGACGGCTCGCCGGCGCTGGCACGGCCGCGCGCGGTGCGACCCCGGCGCATGCGGCCCTCCTGCGCCGCCAGCAGCCCCTCGACCTGCACCAGCCGGTGCGCGGCCAGAAAGGGCACCGTATCGCAGGCGGCGAACAACTCCTCCGGCTTGACGCTCTTGCCGTCGAAGACGGCGGTGTTCGTGACGAGCATGCCGTTGCCGTCAAGCGAACGGCGCAGCGCCGCCAGCGCCTCGCCGCGCGAGAAGGTGTCGGGGCCGCAGAAGATATGCAGCATTGTTTCCCGGCAAACAGCGCCGGGCGCGGCCGGCGGAGATGGAGATGCCGCGCTATTCGAGGTCGAGCGCCCAGCCAAGCCAGCAGACCACGAGCACCGCAGCGGCGATGGCCGCGCCCGGCCAGAGCGTGCCCGCGAAGAACAGGCCCGGGCCGCGGCTGCCGGCGGCGCTGATCACGTGCCAGACGCCGCTGCCGAGCGCAGCCAGCAGCGCGAACAGCCAGATCCACCACGGCGGCGGCGCGATGTACCACCACGGTTTCTGCACGGCCTCGTGCTGCTGCTCCGACACGCTCGCTCCCCTCGCCGCGCCAAAGAGCCCGGCGCGATGCCCGCGGGCAACGTACCCTTCCGCGTCGTCGTCCGCATTTCATTGTATGCGGTATGCGGTATGCGGTATGCGGTATGCGGTATGCGGTATGCGGCAAGCGCCGTAGCGTGTTATCAAGTACGGCTGTGCGCGGCCGCGCGGGGCACCTAACCCCGGTTTCGCAGGCGAAACCTGTCCTTTCCAGTTTCGGGAAGGGACTCGTTCGAGGATCACCGAAAGGATGCGAGACGATCCCTCCGCTTGGCCCACAAGGACACCCCGGCCCCGCCGCCGTCCGGCGCAGAGAGGAACGCTCCAAGAGTCCCTTTCCCGCCTCGGGAAGGGACAGCTTCGGCTTCAGCCGAAGCAGGGTTAGGTGCCCCGCACGCCCTTCGCTTCCGCGCCTTGAACGCACCACGGCACGGTTTGGCAAACGCCTCTTATGGGACCGGGCGGGCCTCGTATACTGATGGATGCGACGTGTGCGCGGCGGCAGCCGCGGGAGGGAGCAGGCCGTGAAAGTCGTGATCAATCTCGATCTGTGCGAAGGCAACGCCCGCTGCCAGGAGGCCGCGCCCCAGGTTTTCGAAGTCGGCGAAGACGACCGCGCCCACCTGCTGGTCGCCGAGCCGGACGAGTCACAGCGCGCCGCCGTCGAACGCGCGGTGCGGCTCTGCCCCCGCCAGGCGATCACGATCGTCGAAGAGAAGTGAAGTAAGGATGGCGCAGCTTTGCGAGCTGGTTCCGGCGTGCGCAAGATGACGCCGGTCATTCGACCCTGATCGGCGCGGGCTCTATGATCGAGAGCAGGGCGTTGACATAGCCTCGTCCGGCGGGAGTCTCGTGCGCCGTTCGCCGCTCGCGGTCGTCTATCTGACCGTCTTCATCGATCTGCTGGGCTTCAGCATCATCCTGCCGCTGCTGCCCTTCTATGCCGAGCATTACGGCGCCACCGGCGTCTGGGTCGGAGCGCTGCTCACGGCCTACTCCGCTGTCCAGTTCATCAGCGCACCGGTGCTCGGTCGTGTTTCCGACCGTATCGGCCGGCGGCCGGTGCTGCTGGCGAGTCTGGCCGGCTCGGCGGCCTCGCTGGCGCTCACCGGCGCGGCGCACTCGCTCTGGCTGCTGCTGGCGGGCCGTGCGCTGGCGGGGCTGTTCGGCGGCAGCATCTCCACCGGGCAGGCCTACGTCGCCGATATCACGAAGCCGGCCGACCGCGCCAAATACATGGGCTTGCTTGGCGCCTGCATCGGCCTGGGCTTCGTCTTCGGCCCGGCGATCGGCGCCGGGCTCAGCCCGCTGGGTTTCGGCGCCGCGGCCTTCTTCGCCGCCGGGCTTGCCGCGCTGAATCTCGGCTTCGCCTGGTTCAAGCTGCCCGAATCGCGCCCGACCGCCCCCTCCCCGGCCCTCCCCCATATCGCTGAACATCATGGGAGAGGGAGATCGCACGCAGGGATAGGAGTGATACCCGCACTGCTCGGCTGGCGAGGGACTCGAACGAGGGGAACGCCGAACAAGCCAGAAGACTCCCTCCCCCATCTCGTTCAACATCCTGGGGGAGGGTCGGGGAGGGGGCCGCGCCGGCCAGCGCTCCGCCGCTACCTGGGCGCGATCTTTCTCACCAACTTCGCCTTCGTGGGTCTGGAAGCGACGTTTGCGCTGTTCAGCCAGAAGCAGTGGGGACTCGGCGCGGCCGGCTTCGCGCTGGTGTTCACCTACATCGGCGTGATCGTGATCGTCGTCCAGGGCGGGCTGATCGGCCGGCTGCACCGCCGCCAAAACGAGCGCACGCTGGCCGCAACCGGCGCGGCGCTGCTGGCGCTGATGCTCCTGCTGCTGGCGATCACGCCGAACCTCGCGCTCGGTCTGCTGGTGCTGACCGGCCTCGGCCTCGGCCAGGGGCTGGTCTCGCCCATGCTCTCGACGCTGATCTCGCACGCGGCCGGCGCCGACGAGCAGGGCGGCACGCTGGGGCTGGGCCAGTCGTTCGCCTCCGCGGCGCGTGCCGTCGGTCCGCTCGTGGCCGGCGGCCTCTTTGACATCACACGCTCGCTGCCCTATCTCGCCGGCGCGGTGCTGGCGCTTTGCGCGGCGCTGCTGCTCTCGCAGGCGGCGTTCTCCCCACGCGCGACCGACATGCCGGCCCCGATCGGCGTGCAGGCAGACGCGGAACGCGGGTAAGCGCGGCGGGCCGTGGC
>Ga0102924_1002564_pt1 | contig 19745 bp, 16 predicted proteins | sample PaiPotPPM11metaG_FD_80116 | JGI IMG/M metagenome (GOLD analysis project Ga0102924, IMG submission 80116) | Iron sulfur acid spring bacterial and archeal communities from Banff, Canada, to study Microbial Dark Matter (Phase II) - Paint Pots PPM... ...
GGGTCCCTCGACGCGCTCAACAAGGCATACCCGAGCCTTTTCCAGTCCGGGTCAGCGTCCGGCGCTCTTGTGCGCGAGTTTGTCGGACCGAATAAACGGCCGCAATGGAGGTTGTACAAAGTGCTGGCAGTCGAACCAAGCCAATAAGGGCCTCCCTTACGATTGCCCGCGGCCCTTGAGCGCCAGGCGGGAGGCCCTCAGGCTTCCATCTCCAGAATCCGAGTTAACTATGCGGCTGGCCTGGCCACTTCCTGTGAGGACCTCGCCGGAACCGAAAGACCAGTCAACCTGTGCCCCACGCTGATCCACGGCACCTCCACGAATCGATAGGACAGGGAGGCCAGCGCAGCTGTTACGGCTAGCGCTAGAGGCCAGATGACGATCAGAGGCACGCGCGGGTAGAGAAGGTAAACAAGACTGAAAAGAGCCACCGCGTGAAATAAGTAGACGCTGTAGGAGATGCTGCCGAGCCATGCCAGGATCGGTTGGCGCAGGAATGCCCATGCTTCTTTCCGCGATATAGCGAGCACGATAAATATCGATGCCCCTGAACAGGTCGCGGCATCATTCAAGAGGCGGCCATACGTTACGCCGTATGCGGGATGCACGAGGCTCGAATGCGGGAAAAACCACCATGCATAGGTGTACAAAAGTACGCCGGCAATAGCCAGGGTGGCCGCCGCCCTCGGCGAAAGTTCTCTCCCGAACCCGGCGATTCCTTCGCGATGCTTGGCCAGAAGCGCCCCGACAACGAACATTGGAACGTATTGGAGCGTGACAACGGATAACCCGAAGGGCACGTAGGCCCCTACGACAGCGAGGACTACGGAGCCGCTCAGGCATACTTTCCAGTTCCAGCGGACAAGTAACAGCATGATCAATGGGAATACCAGCGAAATCCTCATCTCGTGCACCAGCGACCAGACAACCGGGTCGAACACGCCATTTTTGAAGTTGCCGATCAGCACAACCTGGTTTAGCAACAAACTCCAAGAGATTGGAGTTTTCCAGATCCCACCAAACCAAGGGCTTAAGCCGGTCAGGTGCTTCTCCGAGACCAGACTTGCTATCAGGATGGCCGATAGTACAGCTACGAGATACGGCGGATAGATCCGACAAATCCTCTTGGCGAGAAACGGCAGATAGGACACGCGGCCCGAACAAAATGGGAGAGCCAGCACAAATCCGCTCAGAACGAAGAAAAATGCGACCGCTTCAGTGCCAGCCCAGAGTAAATGCAGGGGCGTGAACACGAGCCACCACAAGGAAACGGGCGTTTGCGGCGCCGATGGATCGTACACGGGAAGGATCGCGGCATACACTTGCGGGAGGAGTAGAAGGTAATGGTGCCCTACCACTGCGAGCGCCGCCAAGCCCCGGAGGCTGTCTAGCTCTGTGTACCTGCGGTCCCTTCGGGCAACTATAAGTGAACCTTCGATATCTAGACAACGATGCTGTTTCGCTGGAATTGCGAGCTTCATAGCACAGGAACTCCGAGGTTTTCATGCCTCCAAGGCGCGGTTCCCCGTTCGACAGGAATGAGCCAGGGTGCAGAGATCTTTAGCGTGGGCGCTGGACAAGGATGGAGACCGAAGTTATTCCGGCCAGCTTGGTTAGTAGAGGGGACGTAGCGAATGGCCGCTCAATGCTCGCCTTCAGGCCGGCAGGTAGTAGGGGAAACGAGGCGAGTGAGTAGTTCCGCCAGGGTGTGCGCATATTCGTAAAACCAGCTTTTCGCGCCGCGACTATGAGCTGCGAGTAAGTCCACTCCTTAAGGTGGACGTCTCCATCGGCCTGCACGTCCACCCCAAATCGTGCGGCCGAACCCCGGCTCAATAGAGCGTTGGGGGTCACAATCCAGTACCGACCCCCTGGTCGCAGTACCCGCAGCATTTCAGTTAGGTGCGGTGGAGCGTCATGTTCATGCAAATGCTCGAGCACCTCGACCGAGAAAGCGGCATCGAAGGACTCGTCCTTGTATGGAAGGTGCGTCCCCGACACCAACTCGAATTCGGCAACACCCTCCGCAAACGTTCGTGCCCGATCGAGCGCCACGCGTGATACGTCAACTCCGACGGTGTGCCTGCCTAGTCGCCCAAGTTCGATCGTTAGGAGGCCCACTCCACAGCCCACTTCGAGGACGTTCTGGCCCGGTTTGCTGATCTTCTCAAGCAGGGGCAAAAGGCGCCGACTGGCCCCAAATGTCTGATCGTCAATGGACGGGCCACGCCTTTTAAGGCTCGTCGTGTAGATCGCATCGTAAGCTGAACCGTACATTTGTTGGCGGTCCGAATCCGATGCGGCCAGCAGACCGCGGGCGATGGCGGCTTCCTGTGCAATTTGTTCGATATCAGGCGTTATGCCAGGACTCGGCTGCTCGGTTGGCCCGGGGGCCATCCGGCCGGCGCGTGCTTTCTTCAAGACCTGGGTGGGTGACCGATGACCGAGCCCGCCAAATGCACGATTCAATGTTAGCCGCACACGAGTGCACCTGAACGTCAGTGCGTAGCTATAGATCCTTGTAGATCGCAATAAGGTCCCTGTCCGACAGCACGTTGTCACTTCGCCGGCCCAGGAAGAAGTAGCCCCAGGCTCCGTCCTGGGCAGCCGGACGATCGACAAGAAAGAAGTCGACGTACCGTAGCCAGAAACCGGTTAGGCGCGCAACCGCAGCCGCAATGTCCACACCGCGTTTCGATCGAGCGAAGGACCGAAGAAAGTAGAAGTACGACCAGGCCAGGACCGTTCCAGGGCCGCCGCCCGAGCCCGCATCGATTTGGTCGAACTGCCGGAATAAACGGCGGTGCCCTAAAGCCGTAAAGCGCGTGAAGTCATACCGGCCTCCGTGAACTTGTTGCATAAAGGGAGTCTCCGCATAAACCAATCCACTGGGCTTTAGAACCCGATGGATCTCATTTGCGCAACGCCATGGATCTGCTACATGCTCGAGGACCGCTTGGGCGATTACAGCATCCAACGAGTGGTCGGCAAACGGAAGGTCGTGGGCATCGCATATCAGTGCTGTACGTCCCCCAAGCGCAACGTCGCTTTCGATCAACTGAACTTGCGGATTTCCCAGCAGGATATCCATTCCGGTGCCGAGGGTTCGGCCGCCAATGACAAGTACACGATTCGGTCTCCCAATCGCTGCAAGAAGTTTCCCGAGTGCTTGGTAGTTATCGCGTGATTTCGGGTTCGAGCCGAGGGGTGGCAAAATGCGCTTCGCAACACGACGTATGGGGCTTTCCGCAAGGCTGGTCGTCTGACGCCGTTCCAGGCAGTCTTCAATGGTAAAAATACTTCTACTCTCGTTGATAAGGATCGGCACTTCGTCGACCAAGGGAAATGCCGATTTACACGGTCCACTACACCGCACGAACCGGAGCTCCCAGTTGAGCGTAGATTTGCACTTAGGACAACGTAAAACTGACCGTGTATCCTCGGTAAGCTTCGCAGTTATCAAGCCTTTCGCATCTCCGTCAGTGTGGGGCTGCACCCGCGGCATTTAGTGACTCCGATGGTAATGTCAGACGTGGGACGGCGGTAGCTTGCAAGTATCTGATGGGCAGGTAAGGGGTCGTCGAATGTCTGCACGCAGTCTAAGACCGTCGGGCTTTGATCGTATCGAAGGACTCGCCGATGGCTTCCTGCTTCTTGCCCTGGGCATTATATTCAGCGGCCTCGATCGACTGATCGCTTCGCGATTCAGTGCGCTCCATTACGGATTTGATCTTGCGATGGTTGGTTGTATCTGCATCGTTCTCGTCCAGAAAAGGTTGAGCCAGCTTGCCAGGGGGCCCGTCGCTGCGATCTATGTGGCCTGGGTCCTCTTGTACTTCGCGTGGGGCGTTGCCGTAGCACCTGACCGCGCCGCAGTTTTGCCAGCGGCGGTGAGGGGCCTCGAGCTAAACCTGCTCATAATCGGGGCAATAGTGACCGCGGTACGGGACCGTGCATCGCTGCACAGGCTCGCCAACGTGATCCAGGTCATGGTTTTGGGTAACCTGGCCGTCGCCCTCGTCCAGGCTGCTCACCCGGAAATCACTTCCCTCATAGCCAAGGCGACGAACGCGAGCATGTATGCGCTCCAGAGGCCCGCGGGCCTCTGGCTAAACCCAAATGAGGCTGGCATCGCATATCTATTCGCGATCCTACTCGCAAGCTGGGCCAGCCCCTCACTTAAGTGGCTCGGCCGCAGTGGAGCCGCTCTGGGTATTTTTTTGACCGCATCGCGGGGAGCGATGTTTCCGCTCGTAGCTTACGGCGTGATCATGCTCTTCATCTACTTCCGGCATCGCCTGCCCCGCTTGCGGCTGCGCAGCCTAGCACTCATGACTGGGATCGCGCTCATCCTTATTGGCGTTGGCGTCGGCGCGGCACTGGCCCTCCATGCGCCAGGCTCACGCGTACTCGCGGAAGCCGTCCGATATCCGGTTTCCCGGTTCGTCAATTTTGCTGAGGCAACACCAGAGGGCAATGATGCGCCAAGGGTCCCGCTGGCTATCTACTGGTTCAAGCGCGCCCTGAGCGGACCATTCCAAGGCAGCGGCGTGTTCAGTTTCCAAGGGAACGGCACAACCACAGCTGGCGCCCACAATGTTTTCTTGACTGTATGGGGAGAAACCGGAGTGCTGAGCTTGCTCCTCTACGTTGCGGTCCTGGCAACCGGCATTCGACGGAGCCTCAGCAGGCGCCTGGCGGCATTCGACCGCCTTGCCATTTCCGCGATTTGGTCGCTGTATCTCGTGGAAGCGTTCCTTTGGCACAACCAGTTCACCTCCGTAGTCGGAATCTTGATCATCGGGCTCTTGCTATGCCTCCCTAATGCAGTAGACCGGGCATCGACGAGTGACGCGGTTACTACGCCGACGTCGGATCGAATGCGAGCAGTTACGGTCTTGCGGTCATTCCTTGCTCAGTCCCAAGACCGTAGACCGTCAGTTTCACGGGACCGCTAATCGCCGACCTTGGTCTCAATATGAATAGTGACGAAGGTCAAGAGCAGAATTCCCGCGAGGCTTTTCAGCCCAGGAAGTAGGAGGACCCGACGAAACGGGGCCAGTTTGTGGTGGTTCAGCACAGGATAGCTAACCCTAAAGCCCGCTTTTCGGAAGGCTCCGCCAAGCTGCCAGAACTGACGGTAGAAGGTGTGCTCGTCGAGATATTCGTACTCGAAATCGACCTTTTGGCTCATGTCCATACCGCGGACAGCTCGTTTATTGATCTCGGATGTGAGCCCGATGCCGAGTTGACAGCACCCAAGTATGTAGAGTCGTCGAAACCGATTCTTCGGTAGCCAGTGGACAAACGGCATGGCGATGTGGGGCTCGATCGGCATGAAGGGCGCTGGGAGGATATGCAATCCCCCGGCACTATTCGCCGAGATTCGACGAATTTCATGAACCGACAAAAGCGGATCAACCACATGTTCGAAGACGGCTTGTGAGTAAACGAAGTCGAAGTAACCGTCCGGGAAGCGTGTCCTTCCTGCTTCGTCGACTAAAAAGAGCCGCTCGCTGCCGATGACGGTGTTACCGAAGTCCACGGCGCGCGCCTCGATGTCCACTCCGTAGACGTCCCAGCCCTGCTGCCAAAGCGACTGCACCGCGACCCCTGTGCCGCATCCCCAGTCCAGAACGCGGATCCGGCTCCTTTCGAGTCGCCGGCGTGCGCTGAACTGATCTAGATTCCAAATAAGCTCAGGGAGGGGTTCGAGCCCCTCACGCTCCGGTAGCAGGATCACCGAGGCACCGTCGACCTCTTCACTAGTACGTCTCCGGCCCGCTTATGGACCTCCGATAGGCCAGAAGTAACTCGCTCCTGCGTCCAGTCTGAAAAGTGCTCGATAGCGACCGTCGGCCGTCCGCCGCGGATCAGCACCCTATTGCATGAAGGCAGAAGCCCTCTCGCTCTACGGTCTACCACTGTAATGGGCGCTCCAGCAATTTCATGTAGCCCTTCGACATCCGTGGCAACAACCGGAACACCCGCGGCCAAGGCCTGAATAATGACCTGGGAAACGCCTTCGGCACTCGAAGTCTGCACTAAGAGGGATGTAACCGCCAGTAAGTCCGCCACGTCTCCTATCCAACCGAGGAAGCGGATTCTGGATTCGAGCCCAAGCTCCGCCGATAAGCTCCGCAATCGCATTTCCTCGGGCCCGGTACCGGCGATTGCCAGGAAAACGTCGTTATTTGCATGAAGTAGGGGTGCGAGTCCTCGAATTAATAAGGCGATCCGCTTCCGCGGCTCAAGCAACCCGACCGAGGCAATCACCCGTACGGATTGAGGAAGGCCAAGGCGCGCACGACGCAGGGCTCGCTCGGAATCGCTCAAGGTTCGGACTTCCGCCATATGGTGCACGTCGATAGGAGACCTCACGACCAGATACTGGTAGTCGTGGCCAATGCCCGCGCGAACGTATCGGTTCTTTATATCGTGGCCTACAGCCACAAACAAATCTGTGAAACGACCACAGTGCCGTTCCAGCGTTCTGAAAGCGAGTGACTGCACGGCGGGGTAGCCGGTTCCGAACGAAGCCATGTGGATCGTGTGAGCCAGCACCGGAACCAGACCACGTGCGGCAAGCCGGCCAATGATTCCGGCCTTTGATTGGTGCGTGTTAACCATGTCATAACGGTGGGCGCGGATCAACCTACGCAGGTCGTAGCATGCCCTTAAATCCGAAGGAGGTGAGAGGGCGCGGCGAAGTGCTGGGACTACGTGCAGGCGAACGCCCTCTGGGACCGCTACTGGGTGCTCGGTCCCGACGACAAGGTGCACTTCGTAGCCAGCCCGTCTCTCCCAGCTCATCGTGAAGTTTAGATTCCGGCCGCCACCACCTAACACATGCCTTGTGCTGACGTGCAAGATACGTGGGAGCGCATTATTGGGTTCGCTCCCTTGAAATTCGGAGACTACGCTCGCGCCCAAAGAATCCATCCGCTGCCATCTCGCCGTTTTTCAAAGCCCGAGTCGCTGGACTGGAGCTCATCGATCCATCTACGGCATTGCTCTCGCGATACGTAGGCCTCAATCGGGGCTTGAAGTGCGTCATAGCAGTCGACACGGAGTTGGCGGAAGCCCTTGTCCGCATAGAACAACAAGCGCTCCGGGCTGAATCCGAGGAGGCGGGCCGGGAGTAAATAGATAGACCAGAGGCACAACGCCGCTAGCCAGGCGGCTGGACCAATAAGAAGGGGGACCCTTCGAATGATGGCTCGGGCCTTCTGGCGAAAGCGCCTTAGGCTGTCATGGCGCTCTGAATAGACCCAGACTAGCATCGCTCCACCCGGTCGGACAAGATCGAAGCACGCGTGCAGGCCGCGTAATGGGTCTGGGAGGTGATGAAGGACCCCGAATGAATACACGAGGTCGAACGTGCGTGGTGGAAATGGCGCCGGAACTATATCGGCCTGAACAAAGAACGCTTCCGGCGATCGCGTGGCAGCAACCTGAATGGCCTCGCTTGGGTCAAGGCCCACCACCGTTGCTCCCATGCCGGAGACTACGGCCGCGTATCGACCCATGCCGCAACCAACATCGAGAACCAAGCCAGAAAATGTAGTGGCAGTCCAATCTGCCGGCAAGTGCAGCATCAGATCCGCCTTCGTAACCACTGCGTCGTCCGCGAATCGCTGCCATTGCTTCCCAAATCCGGCTCTAGTCCGGGCGACCAACTCACTATCCTTGGCGTCCCACTCGCCTTCCAGGAGTCGGGGCACGCCGCCAACAACGGAATAGACATGCCCGTGGTCACAAACAAGACGGGCTTCGCCAGCAAGCTCTGAGCCACATCGCGGACATCGGAGTAGGGCCCCTAGCTGCGAGACGTTACGACCTGGCTTACCCGACCGGACGGGACCCATCGTTCGCTCCATAGTTGGTACAAGAGTAGAGGCCATAGCCGCTGGCCATAATCACGCTCTCCGGAAAGATGGGATTTAACTAGCTGGCCCACCGCCCTCGGATCGAATATGCCCTCTTTCCTCAGTCTTTCAGCGTCGAGGTACTCGCGGACGAGTCCGGCTAGCGACGCGCGCAACCAGGTACTAAGGGGTAACCCGAACCCTTGCTTGGGACGGTTAATGATGGCGTCAGGGATGCGACCTTGCATAACCTTTCTCAGCAGGTACTTCCCGGTCAAACCCCGTAGCTTCAAATTTGTCGGTACGCAAGCTAGAAAGTCAATGATGTCCGGATCAAGGAATGGAGATCGCACCTCAAGTGAAACCGCCATGCTTGCCCGATCGATCTTGACAAGTATGTCTTCCTGCAAGTAACCGCCAAGGTACGCCGCGATCGTCCTTTCTGACGGATCCACCATCGCAGCGTCGACCATGGGCAGGCGGTCCTCGAGATCGCGCCGTGGTCCCCGGAGCTCCGCAATGATTTCGGCTGAGAGGACTGACTGCCCGTTCCCGCCATATGACCCGAGCGAACTCAATAAGCGCTCCACCGGTTGCTTGTCGAGCCTATCTATGAAGTGCTTACCACGAAGGCGCTTCCTTCCCACCGCATCGGGAAGGCGCTGGCTCGCATTCGACAGCGCGGATCGGACAAAGTCCGGCAGGCGATCGAATTGCCACGCGAGTTTCAAGGCCTTATACGTCTTGTAGCCCATTAAGAGTTCATCGCTGCCATCGCCCCCGAGCGCCACCTTAACTCGCTGTTTAGCGAGGCGGCTCAACAAATAGGTTGGGAAGATTGACTGATCGGCCATCGGTTCATCGAGGATGTCTGCGATGCGTGGGACGAGTTCCGCGATTTGTTGCTCAGAAAAGACCTCGAGATGGTGTTCGGTGCCCAGGTGATCCGCTGCAATCTGAGCGTACTTAGACTCATCAAAATTCCGGTCCTCAAACCCGATGGAAAACGATTGCACTCGGTCCCGATGTTTACCCAGGTAATAGCCGACCGTCGTCGAATCAAGACCCCCACTGAGGAACAGACCGACCGGTACGTCTGCAACCATTCGGAGTTGAATCGACCGATCGAGTAACCGGTCCAACTCTCCGACTGCATCTTCTTCTTTCATAGGCCGCGGGCGAAAGGCCAATGACCAGTAAGGCCGGACGCTGTATCGATCCGCCTCGATTATGGCGAGATGCCCTGGGGGTAGCTTCCAAATATTCTTGAAGATGGTGCCAGGCGGCAAAATGAAGTCAAACGACAGTAACTCGTCGATTGCGGCTAGGTTTAGCTCCCGCGTGACAAGGGGTAGGCGGAGAAGCGCCTTCAGCTCGGACGCAATCGCATAGCCATCGGGAACCCTAGCCACATACAAAGGTTTTTCGCCGGCGCGGTCACGAGCCACCACCAGCTGACGGGACGAGCGGTCCCATATCGCCAGGGCAAACATGCCATTGAGCTTCGCGAAGAGACCCTCTCCCCACTCCTCGTAGCCGTGAACTAAGGCCTCCGTATCACTGTGATTGGTTACAAATTGGTGGCCGAGCGCGCTAAGTTCATTGCGGAGTGCTTGATAGTTATAGATTTCGCCGTTGAACACGATTACATGCCTTCGCGCCTCGTCCCACATGGGCTGCTGCCCGGTTTCAATGTCGAGGATGCTCAGGCGCCTTATGCCGAGCGCGACACCATCTGACTCGAGGGCGAGCGTGGCTCCGTCATCGGGGCCCCGATGGATGAGCGAATCGGTCATGCCGTCGATTTGCTGGGCAAGATCCCCGGTGCGTCTGGTTACGATCGCCGCAATGCCACACATGGTTTACCCCAACCGCTCGAAGAGATATTCGTTGTTAGCGCCGGGCGGCCTAATGAGCACCCGGCGTGTCTTGAAGCCACGACGCTCGACAAACGCTGTAACCTCTTCTGGTCCCGCGAACTCGCACGGGAGACCACCCAGCCAATCCTCGACATCCCGCCAGAACGACATGCCCCTTGCCTTACGGTCATATTCCGTTACGTAGGCGAGAGGACTTCTCTTCCGGACAATAAGTACTACACCGAGAACACCCAAGCCATAAGCGCTGCGTAGGACGACCTTGCCTATCGATGGCAGCCGATTGTAGGTTCGCTTGAGGGCCAAATGGACCGCTACCCGGTTCGGCCAGTTGTACAACGCCAAACACAGTAAGCCGCCAGGAGCGACCAGTTGGGTCGCATTTGCAATTGCGTCCCACATTGCCCCCGTATGATGCAGAACGCCCCAGCTGTAGACCCGGTTGGCCGGGCCAACCTTTTTAAGGAAGTCCGAGTCCAGAACGGACCCCCGCAGCACCTCCCAATCTGGCGGATCGCCCAGGGCTTTCTTGAGGTGCAGGGCGCATGCGACCGAACTCGGGTCGATGTCAACAGAAATTACCGGGGAAGCGCCGAGCTGCTTGGCACAAAGGGAGAAGAGCCCGCTTCCCGAGCCCAGATCGATGAACCGCTGGCTTTTTAATACGCTGAAGCCGAAGCTGTCCTTCAGCGACTCTTGTGCGCTATGGATTCTCTCAGGATTGAGACTGCGCGTGAACTTTCGCCAGTTCTCGCCAAACGAAAACGACACGGCTTGGGCGGTAAGATGGGCCGCTTCCTCGTTGGTAAAATGGTTCTCTACGGTCATGAGACGGCCCGCCCTCCTGCCTCACTCCGACACGTCGAGATTACTTCCTCGTACACTCGTGCGTGCTCAAGGGTGTTGCGCTCGATTGTAAAGCTCCGTTCAACCTTCCGTCTACCCGCTTCTCCAAATGCCAGTCGCATAGATGGCGCGTCGACCAGTCGAGTCAGGGCTTTGACAAGCTCAGCGGTATCGCCTACGGGCACTAACAGGCCGTCCACCCCGTCGTCCACTAGTTCAGCACTCCCATCGACACACGTTGCAATGACCGCCCGTCGAGAGGCCATAGCCTCCAATAAAACATTCGGCATCCCTTCGAAGGACGAAGCGAGTACCACCGCGTCAGCGGCCCCCATGGCATTTGCAAGAGACTGGCGATCGAGCTCACCCACAAACACGACCGGCTTCCCGAGTTCCCCTCCCCGCTTCTTCAGCGCAATTTCCAACGGACCGGCTCCGGCGATTACCAGTGCAGAATCAGGAAACCGGTCGGCGAAGACGCCGAAAGCCTCCATTACGCGCAAATGGTTTTTTTGCTTAGTGAGTCGTCCTGGAGCCAGGATAAGGAACCTTCCCCCCAGTGACCACTTGCGTCGAAAGTCGACACCGTCACCGACCCCGCCGAAAAGGCTGGTATCGACACCGTTCGCAATCGTTGTAACCTGCTTGCTCGGTACGCCGACCCGGTTGACAAGGTGAAGTGCTGTCGCATGAGACGGCACGATCACTTTTGCGCTCCGCGCGGACAGGAAACGCTCAATTGGGTAATAGCTCCGAGGTAAGTAGCTGTAGGTCGCACGAATGGACGCGACTACTGGTGTCCGGTCCAAAACTGCAGCGAGGCGACCCCAAATGTTTGCACGAAATGCCTGCGTATGGACGATCTCCGGGCCGAGCGCTCTGATGGCACTACGCAGCCTAAGAAAAGCTCCTGGAGCGGCAAAACGCCCGACCGGACACTCGTGCACCCCAATTTGATTCCGCTCAAGAATCTCGCGGTAGCGCCCTCCCCCTTGCAACGAGATCACATTAACGTCCCATCCCCGCAACGCCATGCCCGTGGCAAGCTGGCAGAGCTGAAGTTCGGAACCTCCAGCATTCAGGCCACTGGTGACCATAACCAATGTCCCTGGGGTCATCTCGGTAACAACCGCGGAGTTGGGACTGGCTGAAATCGAAGAAACAGGACCGCAAAAACGCCAACCACAATGCTAGCGCTCATGAAGGGAGGCCAAGCGCCTCCGACGGCGAAGACAATGCAGGCGCTGGCAACGGTCCCAATGGTCACGAACCCAGCCCGATACAACGCCACCTCGGAGTGTGAGGGCCAAAGTCCATTCCGCCGCGCAGCCATGATCAGAACAAGCAAGAAGACGGACGCAGTAATGGAATAAGCAATGGCGACGCCAGGAGCTCCAAAGGGCGGCCCAAGTAACAGCAGCAGAACTGCCCTGAGCCCGAAGTTGGACGTGCCGATCGCCATCAAGGTTCGATTTCTTTTCCGAGCCAACAGCGCGGAACTGACAATTAGCCCGATCCCTTCGCTGCAAAACCCCGGTAAAGCAAGGATTAGCACAACGGTTACGGCGGCCGTATCCGTTGAAAGGAATCGTCCGTGCTGATATAGGACCGCAACGAGGTCTCGCCCGAGCACGAGGGCCAAGGAGGCCGCAAGCACCAGAAGGACTCCGGCGAGGCACGCCGCCGACACCAACGAGGCCTTGAGACGTCCCGTTGCGACTGTCAACGCATGCGATGACCAATCGCCAAGCGCCGCAAGGAAAAGGCCGCCGAGAATCAGCTGCTGAACGGCACGCAAGCTTCGCATTGCATAGTCGTACTGCGCGGCACTGCTGGCCCCGTGGGTGGCGGCAAGAACCCTTTCCATAGGCGGGATGAGAGCCAACAAGCCGTAAACCGCAGCCATTCCCAGCGCAGTCCAGCCAAAACCGCCGATTGGATCAAAGGCGAACCGGAACCGACCAACACCTATCGCCACGGCTGCAATCTGTACAACCGAGCCCGCCACCAGCGCCAAGTAGGTGAGCCTGATGTCCAAATGAGCATACGTCACAAGTGCAATACAGCCGAGCAGGGAGGGAAAGACTGGCGCCAATGCCGGCATCAAGCGCTGGCCCCTCGCAACGGCCACGGCCGCCAGCTCGCCGCCAACCACCTGGAGAAAGAGGAACATGCTGCTTAGGCGCAAAAGGTCCACGAACAACGGTGTCGGCAAGCCGAGCATCTGGGCCGCAAATCTCCCTACCTCATCCGCGCTTAGCGCGATTACTACGGCCAACATCAGAGCAAGGGCGGCTACGCCGACCAGGAACTTGACTGACTGGGACACAAATGCCCCACTCTCAGTGAGGATCCGCGGAATGATGACACTTTGGACGCCACTGATCAAGATTCCCGCCAGCGACACGATGGCACCAAAGGCGATGACGAATCCACTCGCCGCGAGCCCTGTCCCGTAGTGGGCGGCAAACAGTACCTGGAACACAAGCGTGAGGGCGTAGTTTCCCCAGGTGCCAGCGGTCGCTTTGATCACATCAGTTCCTCATATGCCGACTCCAGGCGGTCCACGACGCGGCCGATAGAAAAATGATCCAAAATCGTACTGCGGGCCTCTCGACCGAGCCGCGCGCGTAACGTCGGATCCGCGATCAGACGCCGCAATGCGGTCGCAAGCTCAGCCGGCTTTCCAGTGTTGACCAGTAGGCCATTTCTTGCATCGTCGATCATCGACTCGGAAGCGCCAACGCGAGTGGCAATAACCGGTAAGCCGGTGGCCATCGCCTCAAGTAGCGCGTTCGACATCCCCTCGACATGGGAAGGCAGTACGAAGATGTCTGCAGCTCGGTAGTACTGATCGATTTGGGGGGTCCACGGCCGGATCAAAATGTCGTCCGTTTCAAAGCCAAGTTTGACCTTATCCATGGTGTTCGCGGAGCCAACTAGCAGCAGCAAGGTCCGCGGCAGGTTCAGGAGCGCCCACGCTCGTAGCAAATCATTGATGCCCTTGTGCTCCGCGAGCCGACCTGCAAACAGGACAATCACAGCGTCCTGCGGCAGATTAGCGACCGCGCGCAAGCTCCTTGCCTCAAGGGGCTCAGCTGGACAGAACCTGAGGACATCGACCCCATTCGGAAGCCGCGCCACGCGCTCGTCCCGAACACCTATCGCCTTTAGCTCGTTGGCAATCGCATCGGACGTTGCCTGAACGCGACTTGCCCATCTTAGCCCGATAAGCGGTGTCAGCGGCACAGCGCGTCGCATGCGCGCGATCTCACCAAAATGCCCGTCTGCCGCCACCTTGACCCAGACCGGCCGGCCACGTGCGCGGGCAGTGACAACGACCGCATCAGCTTGAAAGTAGGCAAGGTGGACTGCGACGAGATCAAATCTGGCCACCCGGAGAAGAGTAAAAACGAAAACCGAAGCTACATACGAGATCATTACGAACGGGCGAAACGGAATGATGGGTAGCCGCCACACTCGCACACCTTTAATCGACCCACTTCGCGTGCCGGGCCACCGTGGACTGATGACGGCCACAAGGTGCCCTCGTCTAGACAGTTCCTCGGCTTGGAGTTGCGCTTGACGCTCGGCCCCGCCTGCCATATCCGGCTGGTAGCCCCAAGTACAAAATAGTATTCGGCGCGCGGGGATGACTTTACGCGACGCTAGGACCGCTCTGAGCTACCGGCCGGGGCGGCCGAGAGCTGTCCGTTGGGAGGTACGCTAGTCTTTTTGTCGATGTCGGCGGTCGCGTCCAGCTGACTCTTCCTCATTGCGGCATTCGCCCTCAGCATGGCCTCCAACAGGATGGGCGGCTTACCAATTTCAGTCGCGGTCCGGACAAGGGCTGCGACGTCCTTTGGTAGGCACTTACCGCCGAACCCACGGTCGTCGGGCATCACAAAAGTATGGCTTCGCCCCATTCTTGGGTCGAGCAACCACAGTTCGCGCAACTCGTTGTAGTCGACGTTTAGGGCCTCGGCAATGTCGTAGAGCTCATTGCAAAAGGTCACTTTCAGGGCTAGAAAACAGTTCTCCATGTACTTGGTGAGCTCGGCGGTCCGTGCATCCGTTTGATGAATGACCAGATCGGCGTTGAAGATACTTTTGTACAGGTCGGCTACGCGGGACGTGTTTTGCCGTTCGCCGCCGAGGATTACCCATCGGATCCTGCGGAGATCATTAAAGTGGTGGTCAGGCGTCTCGCCTGGCCCGAACTCGGGCTGAAATACGAGGCCCTTGCCGGTGGCTCGCGAAAGTCGCTCCGTCGTTCCGACCGCTACGGTCGAACGGATGATGATGGTGGGGGCTTGCACCCAGCCCACAACCCCTTCAACAATGGTGGTGTCGCATGACCCATCGGCTTTGCTCGGGGTGGGAACAGCAATAAAGACGAAGTCGCACGTGTTGAGCTGTTCTCGCGATCCAATCCCGAGCGGCTCATCGTAAACCGTTGCCTCCGGGAACAGCTGAGAAAGGCCCTTCCCCACGGCACCGTAGCCCGCAATGCCTACCCGTTTTCCCTTCACCTTGCCCTCCTTGGTCAGTCGGTTACCCTTCGGCCGCGCGCTGCGACGTCGCTAAATCGTACCCATTTGGCCCATTCCATGCGAAACGTGGCCCCGAGGGAGGCCCGAAGTTGTGCCTTGAAGCAGGGCTTCGGCTACAATTCCAAGCTGGCACTTCGGGGAAATTGCACGGGGGAGGATCGACAGAGGTTGGCTGAGGACGTCGTCACTCGGATCAGCGAGACGGCATCATCACTTCCAGTAACAAGTTCCCATTCGGCCCGGTCCGTATATCGCCTCGCGAAGCGGTCTATGGACACTCTCCTGGCGCTGATTTTCCTGATGATCTTAAGCCCTCTGCTTTGCCTGATAGCCCTCGCTGTGAAGATCGGTTCCCGGGGACCTGCCATATTCCTTCAGCAGCGCGTTGGGCGAGACGGGAAGCTGTTTACGATCTACAAGTTCAGGACAATGTCCGTGGACGCTCCTTCGTACTCATACAAGGTGCATCGGGACGATCCGCGAATCACGAGAGTCGGTCGCTGGCTACGCAGATCGGGCCTGGATGAACTTCCTCAGCTTTTAAACGTGGTTCGAGGCGAAATGTCGCTTGTTGGACCCAGACCAGAACTCCCCTTTATCTTTGAAAACTATTACGAGTGGCAGACAGCACGGGCTCAAGTGCGTCCAGGGATCACCGGATGGTGGCAGATTCACCACCGAAACGACATCCCCATGCACTTTAACGTCGAGTACGACCTCTATTACATTGAACACATGTCGCTCCGCCTGGACCTTCACATAGCGCTTGCAACCGTCCGGATCGTGGTCAAGGGACTCCTAATCAAACCCACCAGAGCCTGAGCCTTCTCGGCCAATCGCACTCACCCAGGCAGCTAGGCGCCATATTTAGGAGTTTGCTGGCTCGAACTCTCCATGGCGTTGTTGCCGCTTCGCGTCACCCTGTCCACCCTACCGTCAGCCGATCCGTTGTCTGATGGAGGCGGGGGTGGTCCCGAGTGGGTACAGGAAGCTTGTATCAATGGCTCGTCGGGAGCTTGTTGGCGATAAGTTACGTGCTTCAGCCTGCCACGACTCTTCCGGAAATATCGGTTAAGCCTGATCTCCACCCGCGCACGCTTGCAACGGCGAGCCCGCTACCGGCTACATCGCCGGAGATCTACACGCTGGAACCTCCAATGACCACCTACGAGCTTCAACGACCTGGCTTCGTAACGCGTAGTGCCGGTCAGCTGGTGCTCGATGGCCGGACATTTCACTTCACTGGCTTAAACATCTACAACGCGAACACCCTCGAATCGTGCTGGTACGGCTTTGGCGATGGGGCCGATTTGAGTGAGGCCCTCGCCGCCATCGGACCAGGGCAAAATGTATTCAGGGCATGGTTTTTCCAGCGTATGGCTACGGGCCCCGAGGGGCAGCGTGATTGGAGCGCAATGGACCGCACTCTTGCGATCGCACGCGCAAATGGCGAGCGGGTCATTGCCACACTCGGTAACCAGTGGGGCGATTGCGAGGAACAGCCGCCCCTCTACAAGACGGAGGGCTGGTACCAATCCGGATACCGTAGGCAGATCGATGCCGGACTTCCCAACAGCTACCGCGGCTGGGTTTCCGAGATTGTTAGCCGATATCGCGACGACCCAACTATCCTGGCCTGGCAACTGATCAACGAGGCAGAGGATCAGGTCAGCCGCACAGGCCCCTGCGCCCGAACCGCGGTAGGCACCCTTATGGCGTTCACCCAGGACATGGCTAAGGTCGTCAAGACTGCGGACCCAAATCATCTCCTGAGCCTGGGAACGTGGGGCATCGCGAACTGCGGCACCGTCGGACGCGATTATCAGGCCGTCCACGATGTAGCCGGCATCGACCTCTGCGAATACCACGACTACACGTCGCCCGCAGTGCCGGCAGCGCTTCAAAACCGGCTGGACCAGTGCCGGAAGCTCGGCAAACCTTTGTTCGTCGGAGAGACCGGCATTCGCGCAGGGCAAACGACACTCGAAGCCCGAGCAGCGGCGCTCGATTCCAAGTTCAAAGCCCAATTCCACGCCGGTGTCGTTGGCGAGTTGGTGTGGGACTGGGCCGGTGTGAAGCAGGCTCGCTATTCAGGCTTCGAGGTTACGAACGGAGATCCGACCCTGAGCGTGCTCAGCCGTTATTGATTCTGCACCCGCCGGCTCGATTCTCTAGACTCAGCTGAATGCGCCTGGAGGTCGATAACCGACACGCAGTTGCGATGGAGGATATGCCGCTCGTCCCGGAATCGGCCCCGCGGCTCCGCCATTGGAAGCTGTGGACTGCCCTGGTAGTCATCGCCGTGATCCTGGTTCTTCTCGGCGTCGGGGGAGTAAAGCTTCGAGGCACGCTGATCTCCGTTCAGGCCGAGGCCAACCTCGGAAAAAGCGAACTTCTGGCTGGCGCGAACTTGATCAAGAAAGGGGGTGTCGGGCTCTCAACGATTGATGCTGGCCAGGCCGGTCAGCATTTCAGATCGTCCGAGGCGCATTTTCAGACCTCCAGCGACATTCTCACGCATAGCCGACTTATCAACATGGTGGGACTCGTTCCGGGCATAGACCGTCAAGTTGCCGCCGGTAGGCGCCTTGCCGACATGGGAGTCCACCTTTCACGCGCCGGCGGCCTCGGCGTGCAGGCACTGGGCGTCCTGTCGAGCAAAGGACCGAAGCAAGGCCCTGGCGAGAAGATACTCGCCGTTCTCGACGCCATCGACCCAAAACTCGATGCGATCAGCGGCGAGCTCCGCGTGGTCGAAGCCGACCGCAGCGCCATCCCGGCGACAGGCCTTCTACCACCGGTACGGCAGGCCGTAGTCGCGTTCGACTCCAAGTTCAAAGCTGCCGAAATCAACAGTCTGGTAGCCGGCGTGCGGACCAACGAACCGGTGCTCCGCCAGATTCTCGGGGTTTCGGTGCCTCGTACCTACCTGGTACTTCAGCAGGACCCGGCGGAATTGCGCGGCACAGGCGGCTTCATCGGGACCGTCGGATTCCTGAGCTTCGATAAGGGTCATATGGCGCCATTCACGCCCGAGGATGTCTACAACCTCGACCAGCCGAACGGCGTCAACCTGCTTGGACCGCCAGGAACTGCGAGCCATGTCGATGCCCCGTATCCGCTGGTCAAGATTTTCAACCTCCAGAGCTGGACGCTCCGCGACTCCAACTGGTCACCCGACTTTCCGACTGCCGCCAAACAGGGGGAATACCTGCTCGACCGCGAGACACACCGTCAGGTCGACGGCGTGATCGCGATCGACCCTTACTTCATCTCTAAACTGCTGGCCGTCATCGGGCCTACCACCGTCCCGGAAACAGGCGACGTGGTAACCGCAGCGAATTTCTACGCCACGACCCTCCAAAGAGTCCACCCGGAGAGCGGGCCGGCGGTGGGCAAGAGTTTTCTTTCGGAGGCGGCAAACGCCATTTTCGGCCGGCTTCTGGCGGCGCCATCCAGCGACTGGGCGCCGCTGGCGCAGGCAATTCAGACCAGCTGTGGGTCGCGATCGCTGCAGGCATACTTCAACGATACGAACGCCGAGAACTTCATCGGCCGGTCGGACTGCTCGGTTCGTGTTCAGCCGGTGACTAGCGACGCGCTGACCGTTGTCGAGAGCAATGTGGGCGGCAACAAGGACGACTTCTGGATGCAACGTCGCAATAGCCTTCGCCTGGCGGTCCAACCGGACGGAAGTGTCCAACACACGCTCGTCCTCCATTACAGCGGTCTTACTGCCCATGGTCCGCCGACCGGAACGTGGGGATACACCGGTTGGCTGCGCGTGTACTTGCCCACATCGAGCAGCATCGTCTCCGTAAGCGGGGCCAGCCTCGACGACTCGAGTGAACTGGGGCGACAGCTTCTACAGGGCTGGTTCTATGTCCAGTTCGGCGCCACTCAGGAAATCACGATCGTCTACAGAACCGACGCGGCGGGCATACATGCGACCTCACAGCATCTGGAGCTTCTGTGGCAAAAACAGGCCGGCCGGCTCGCCGACCCGATAAGTGTCGAGCTCACGCTGCCCCCGTCGTGGAGGCTGGTCAAGAGTGACGTGAACCACGGGACTACCGGCGGCCCTCTGGTGAAGTCCGACCTTTCAGTCGACCGGGATTTTCAATTCTGGTTCCAGCCGTCCTGATCGATCAGGCGTAACAGCGGCCGATCTCCGCGTCGGCAGGCTTGCCCTGGGGGTCATAGTCGGTAGCGGTTGTCGGCGATGGCAGCGGGTCAAGCAGGTATTCCCACCAGTACACGCCGCTAATTCTTCCCTTAAGGGCCTGGCAAGCCGAGGCGTAGTAGAGGCGCTGCGCTTCCAGGCTTAGGCCCGTGTTATGACTCCAGAGCCATGGCGTCTGGAAGGAGCCAACCTCTGAGGTTGTCCCCAGTTCCGTAAAGACGACGTGCCTGCCGAAGTCGTAGGCGAAGCCGTTTGCCCGGGCGATCCAGGGCGACCAGGCCGCCACGAGTTGCTGCTGGGTGGCGTTGGCCGGCGCCGACAGCGGGAAGAAGGCATCGATGCTGAGGAAGTCCAGCGCCCACCCGAAAGCGGGATACTGGATCGCCCAGTTTGCCGAGTAGGTGAGCTGGCCCGAATA
>Ga0102924_1002566_pt1 | contig 19740 bp, 18 predicted proteins | sample PaiPotPPM11metaG_FD_80116 | JGI IMG/M metagenome (GOLD analysis project Ga0102924, IMG submission 80116) | Iron sulfur acid spring bacterial and archeal communities from Banff, Canada, to study Microbial Dark Matter (Phase II) - Paint Pots PPM... ...
ACTATCGCCAGTCGCAACGACAACGATGTCACCGCCGCCTACCCCGAGCTCGCTGCACCCCCGGCGGCCCTCGCCTCCCGATCGGTCGTGCTCGACGGGGAGATCATCGCCATCGGTTCATCGGGGCGTCCCGAGTTTGGACTGCTGCAGCGCCGCATGCACGTGCGCCACCCTCCGGCCGCGCTGGTGGCCGAGGTCCCCGTCAGTCTGGTGCTCTTCGACCTGCTGTGGGTCCAAGACCAACTCCTGGTCGGGCGGCCACAGCGTGAGCGACGGCGCATGCTCGACGATCTCGGGGTCAGCGCGGCGCCATGGATGACCTCGCCGTTGCTCGACATCGCGCCCGGGGAGGAGCTTCTGGCGACCTGTCGCGAGCTCGGCATGGAGGGTTTTGTGCTGAAACGCCAGGACGCGCCGTACCTGCCGGGGCGGCGGAGTGACGCGTGGATCAAGGTGAAGTGTGGGAATCGCCGGGAGTTCGTGGTCGGCGGTTGGATGCCTGGCCAGGGGAGCAGGCGCGGAGAGTTGGGGTCGCTCGGCCTCGGCGTCCGCGAGGTCGCCGGTGGGCCGCTGCGGTTCATGGGTCTGGCCGGATCGGGCCTCTCCGGGGCCGACGTCAGCGCCTTCCGGACCGCGATCGAGCGACTCGGTCGAGCCGAGAGCCCGTTCGCCACCCCGACCCCGGCCGGTCTGCGCTTCCTGGAGCCGGTGCTCGTGGTCGAGGTGAGCTTCACCGAGGTAACCAAGGCCGGGACCCTCCGTCACCCGGTCCTCGTCGGGTTCCGGACCGATCTCGACCCGGTTGCCGTGGTCGTGGACGACGAACTGCGGGCCGCGGGGTACCGCGCTGCCGGTGGGTCGTGAGCTTTGCTCTACGCGCCTCGTGCCATTGTGGGCCGCCGGGCGGTCCGCATGAGCCAAGGCTGGACCGGGTAGCAATTGGCCGCAGTAGCGTGAATCGTGTGCCCGGTGAGGACCCGGGTGCCGGGAGGCTGTGATGCCGAGACCAATCTGGAGCGGCTCGATCTCGTTCGGCCTCGTCAACGTGCCGGTCAAGCTGTTCAGCGCGGTGAGCGCGCAGGACGTGCGGTTCCACCAGCTGCGCAAGTCCGACAGCTCGCGGATCCGCCAGAAGCGGGTGAGCGCCGCCGACGGCGAGGAGGTGCCCTACGACGACATCGTGAAGGGCTATGAGATCGCCCCTGAGTCCTACGTGATCATCGAGCCGGAGGAGCTCGCCGGTCTTGATCCCAAGGCGACGCAATCCATCGACATCGAGGAGTTCGTGGACCTCGACCAGATCGACCCGATCTATTACGAGCACCCGTACTACCTCGTCCCCGACAAGCGGGCGGAGAAGGCCTACGCCCTGCTGACCGAGGCCATGCTTCGCACGAACAAGGTGGCGATCGCCCGTTTTGTGATGCGGACCAAGCAGTACCTCGCCGCGGTCCGTCCTGCCGCGCCGAAGGGGGACGGAGACCGGCCCGTCCTCGTGCTGTCGACCATGCTCTACGCCGACGAGGTCGTTCCGGTCGAACGGCTCGAGGCGCTCCCGGCTGCCGGCGACGACCTTGTGACGGACCGCGAGCTCGCGATGGCCAAGTCGTTGATCGAGAGCCTCACTGCGGAGCAGTTCGAGCCGGAGAAGTACCACGACACCTACCGGGAGCGCGTCCTCGAGTTGATCGAGGCCAAGGCCGCCGGGGAGACCGTGAGTGCTCCGGCGCCGGTCGACAGCGGCGCACGCGTGGTCGACTTGATGGCCGCGCTCGAGGCCAGCGTCAAGGCGGCGAAGGAACGTCGGGCGGCTGGCGCAAGCGCCGACGTGGAGGCCGAGCCGGCGTCCTCTGCGACAGGAGACGACGCGCCGGCACGCCGGTCCCGATCGAAGACTGGGGCCCGCTCCGCGGCGTCAGGGCCGTCACCCTCGGGGTCATCGGCCGACGGGTCATCGGGTGAGGAAGCAGACGACAAGCCGGCGAAGTCGCGCCGCCGCAGGAGCGCGTGACGCAGGCCGGCGCCCGCACCGCGGTCGAGATCGACGGGCACGAGCTCACCCTCTCCAATCTCGACAAGGTTCTCTACCCAGCGTCGGGGTTCACCAAGGCCGAGGTGATTGACTATTACCGGCGCGTAGCCCCCGTGATGGTTCCCCATCTCGCCGGGCGGCCGATCACGTTCAAGCGATATCCCAATGGTGTCGACGGGCAATCGTTCTTCGAGAAGAACTGCCCTTCTCACCGGCCCCCGTGGGTCCGCACGGTCGAAGTGCAGAGCAGCGGTCGGCGGTCCGGGCGCAACCGATCCGAGATCATCGGCTACTGCCTGATCGAGTCCGCGGCCCACCTGGTGTGGTCGGCCAACCTCGCGGCCCTCGAGCTCCACCCGGGACTGCAGACGGCACCGCATCTGGACCGCCCGAGCTGGGTGGTCTTCGATCTCGATCCCGGAGCGCCCGCGGACGTCGTGACCTGCGCCGAGGTGGCGCGGATGCTGCGCGACGTGCTCGACCATCTCGGGCTCGTGGGAGCGGTGAAGACGTCAGGGTCGAAGGGCCTGCAGCTCTACGTCCCGCTCAACAACGAGGACGTGACCTTCGACGACACCCGGGATTTCGCCCTCGCCCTCGGTCAGCTGCTCGAACGAGAGCATCCCCGTCTAGTGACCACGACCATGGCCAAGGACCAGCGGCCGGGAAAGATCTTCGTGGACTGGAGCCAGAACACGTTCTCCAAGACCACGATCGCCACCTACTCCATGCGGGCGCGCGAGCACCCGACGGTGTCGACCCCGCTGGCGTGGGAGGAGGTCGAGGCTGCGCTGGCGGCGAAGGATCCCGGCGCGCTCCGGTTCGAGACGAACGACGTGCTCAACCGGATCGAGCGCCTCGGCGACCTGTTCGCCCCGCTGCTGTCGACCCGCCAGGCGCTTCCCCGCCTGGGCTCGTCGTAGGTCGGCCGCACCGCGAGCCCCTGCGGGGTCCGGACGTTGATGGCTGCATTGCCCTCTTGGGTAGGCGCGGGCGCGGTTTGGGGAGGCTCAGACGTGTCGTGGTCCCACGACCGACCCCGGCCTCCGGGCCTCCGACGGCGGGGTCCGTCACCGTCCGGGACCTCCCGTCAGAAGTCCAGCGCGCTGAGGTCCGGAAACCACGCCCGCGACCGCTCCACCGCAGCCCGCCACCGGTCGCGGTCGGTCGGGCGGCCCGGATCCACGACCGCCGAGGGCCGGTAGGCCGCGGCGATGTCGTCGAGGTCCCGCCAGGTTCCCACCGCGAGCCCGGCGAGGAACGCGGCGCCCAGCGTGGTCGCTTCGGTGACGGGTGCGACCTCCACCGGTCGTTGGGTGGCGTCGGCCAAGGCTTGTAGGAACGTGCGGTTCGCGCTCATCCCGCCGTCGACGCGCACCGACGGGAAGCGGACGGCGGCGTCGGTCTCGGCCGCCTCCACCAGGTCGGCCCCGCGATGGGCCACCCCCTCGAGGACAGCTCTGACCAGTTCAGGTCGTCCGGTCCCGCGCGTCAGCCCGACGAGGGTGCCGCGGGCGCCGAAATCCCAATGGGGGGTCCCGAGGCCGAGAAGCGCCGGCACGTACCAGACGTCGCCGGTATCGGTGCAGCGCGCCGCCACTTCGTCGCTTTCGGCGGCCGACGCGATGACGCCCAGATCGTCACGGAGCCACTCCACGTTGGTCCCGGCAGCGAGCATGACCGCCTCCACGCCCCACGTCGGCACCCCGTCCTTCTGCCACGCCACGATCGGGAAGCAGCCACCGTCGCCTCGGACATCGAAGCTCGGGCGTCGCTGGCCTACGCATGCGTCGAGCATCCCCCCGGTGCCGAACGTGATCTTGGCCAGTCCTGGCGTCAGGCACGCCTGCCCGACGAGCGACGCCTGCTGGTCGCCTGCGATCCCGGCGATGGGGGGTGCCCCGGGTAGGGCGCGAGCTTCCCCGATCAGCCCCGTCGAATCGACGACGCGAGGGAGCACGGTGGCGGGGATGTCGAGGGCGTTGAGCACCGCCTCACTCCAGGCTGACGCGTCTCCGGTGCGGAGGCCGGTGACGCCCGCGTTGGTGGCGTCGGTGACGTGCAGGGAACCCTCCGACAGGGTCCACGCGATCCAGGTGTCCACCGTCCCGAACGCGAGGTGCTCCCATTCGTCGCGCTCGACCAGGGTCAGGAGGTACGCGAGTTTGGTGGCAGATGCGTTCGGCGCGACGCGGAGCCCCTGTCCCTGCAGCAGGAGGCAGGTTCCGACCGTGCGTAGGTCCTGCCAGCCCACTCCCGGCCCGATCGGCTTACCTGTGCGCCGGTCCCACACAACCGTTGACGCCCGCTGGTTGGCGATGCCAACGGCGTCCACGGGGCCGCCCTCGTCGAGCGCGATGCGGGCGACGTGGAGGGCGGCGGTGGCCATCTCGACCGCGTCGAACTCAACGAAGCTTGGCTGCGGCGAGGAGGGGAGCACCGAATGGTGATGGACATGGGTGACCCTTGCGTCGGGGCGGACGATCGCGGCCCGCACCCCGCTCGTGCCGACGTCCACGACGAGGATGCTCACGGGTGGAGTTTGCCAGCGTGTCGCGGAGCGCGCCGCGCTCGGTCAGGGCGCTGTGGTCCTGAAGCCGGCGAACCCGCCGAGCAGCCCCAGCGTGACGGTGAGCATGGCGAAGATGACGACAGAGGCGGGATGAAGGGTGGTGCCCCGCACCGCGGCATCGAGTACGCGGAAGACCACGTAAGCGACCATCGCGGCCGCGGCGGCGGCTGCGCCGTTGGTCAGCGGCGCGCTCCGCTGGTGCCGGCCGGCGACGAACCCCCCGGCGACGGGAGGAAGGAGGGACGCCAGGACGATGACGACGGTTCCGAACCCCGCGGCGCCGACCCAGCGGGCGATCACGAACACAGCGATGAGCGCGCTCAGGATGGCCAAGTCGGCGAGGGCGCCGAGGCGTACAGCGGCAGGGTTGATTCTGGTCAAGCCCCACCGCGGGCGGTGGTGGGCGCCCACGGCGACGGACCGGGACCCCAGGCCGAGGGAAAACCGAACTTGCCCGGATTCAGGATCCCGTTGGGGTCGAGTGCCGCCTTGACCCGATGGAGAACGCCCGTGGCGCCGTCACCGAGCGCCTTCGGGACGAAGCGGCTGCGATTGAGGCCCACGCCGTGATGGTGGCTGAGGGCTCCGCCATGGTCGAGGGTCACGGCCGTCACCACGTCCCACGCCCGGCGGTAGGCCTCTTCTTGCTCACCGCCACCGATGGCGGTGCCGTCGGGCATGCGCATCGCCCACGTGAAGTACAGGCACGCTCCGTCGCCGTAGGCGTGGGACTGGTGCGCGCTCGCTGCCATCATACCGTCGATGCCCATGAGACGCTCCACGGCCTGTTCGTACAGGCGGCCGAGGACGGACCAGCGGGCGGCGACCTCGATCGTGTCGAGCACGATCCCACGCGAGACGAGGGCAGGTAGGGCGCTGACGTCGTTGCGGTGCTCCAGCCAGTGCGCGACGAGCCCAGGCTCGAGGCGGGCGACGCCGCGTGTCTTCGCGCACTCGGCGTTGACGGCGGTCATGGTGGTTTCGACCGTGGCGTAGTCACCCTCGTCCAGGACGATCAGCGCGTTGGTGTCGACCTTGAAGGTCCGGGCCGTCTCGGTGTGGTCGTAGAGCCGGAGAACCGCCGGCGTCGCGCCTCGGCGCAGGATCCGCCGGCAGGCATCGAGTCCGTCCTGGAACGAGTCGAAGCCCCATGCCGCACGCTGATCAACGCGTGGGACGGGGCGCGCCCGCAGGGTGGCTTCGGTGATGACGCCGAGAGTGCCCTCGGAACCCACGAACAGCGCGGTCAGATCGGGTCCGACTGCGGCTCGGGGGGCACGTCCCCCGGTGCTGACAAGAGTGCCGTCGGCCAGGACCACCTCCAGTCCTGTGACCATGTCCTCGATCTTGCCGTAACGGGTCGAGTACTGGCCGGCCGATCGGCAGGCCAACCAGCCGCCGACAGTGGAGAGCTGCATCGACTGCGGCCAGTGCCCGAGGGTGAGGTGATGCTCGGCGCGCAACTCGTCTTCGAAGACGTCACCGAACGTTCCGGGGAGGACGCGGACCAGCAGCGACTCGTCGTCGACTTCGACGATGCCTGCGAGGCCGGTCAGATCGAGGGCCACGCCACCGAACACCGGGATGCTGGCACCGCAGACACCACTCCGCCCGGCGGCCGGGGTGACAGGGATGCCGGCCTCGTTGCAGATCCGCAGCACCGCCGCGACCTCGCTGGCTGAGGTGGGTCGGGCCACGAGAGCGGGGCGGGCGGGCAGCTCTCCGGCGATGGCCCAGCCGAGCGTCAGCGGCCACCAGTCGCGGCCCGCCTCGTCGAGCGCCTCCGGCTCGGTCACGATCGGGCTGGCCCCGGCGAGGCGGGAGACCACATTTTCGGGAACGTGCACCGGGGCACTCTCGAGATGCCAGCCGAGCGTGCCGCTTGGTGGGGACGGTCGATCCGGGGCCCCGAATGGAATGGGCGGTGTCGGCTCTCCGCGCCGGGCCTCGATGACCATCTCCGTCAGGCCCCGGTAGTGACGCCGGTGATCGGCAGGTCGGCAGCCTGTCGCTCACGGGCGACCTCGGCCTGGTACAGCGCCACCTGCCGGGCCTGCTCCGCGGCGTCCCACCCCAGGTCGGGCCCCACGAGGCGGGCGATGGACGGCGCGGCGAGGGCAGTGGCATCGCGGGCTCGGAGCTGGGCCCGGGTCCGGCGGGTGAGCACATCGGCCAGCGTGACGGCCATTTCTTCCCGGACCGCGTAGAGCGCCTCGGCTCGCAGGTAGGGGAGACCTTCGACCAGGTTCTCGCCAAGTGATGCGTCCGCGTCGATCAGCGCCAGCACCCGAGGCGCGTCGCCCCCATACCGGCCGAGAAGGTGCTCAAGCACGGCTGGAGTCGTCCCGAGCCGGTCGGCCGCGCCCGGCTCGCGGAGCTGGCGCAGACCCCCCGCACCGCGGATCGGCAACCGTTTTGTCGGCGAACGTTGCCGGCCCGAATGCCGCTTCACGACGACGTCTACGGTGTCGGCGGCCATCTTCCGGTAGGTCGTGAGCTTGCCGCCCGTGATCGAGACGACCCCCGAGCCGGAGACCCCGACGCGATGACGCCGCGAGAGGTCGGCGGTGCGCTCGGTCGTGGCCGACTTGACCAGGGGTCGGAGACCAGCCCAGGTCCCCGTGACATCGTTGGGGGTGAGCTCACTCGACGTGGCCACGTTCATCGCGTCGATCAGGTAGGCCACATCATCCGGGGTGCACTGTGGGTCGTCGATCGGGCCGTCGTAGTCGGTGTCTGTGGTCCCGATGTAGGTCTGATCTCCCCACGGGACGACGAATATCGAGCGCTTGTCCTTCGGCACCGGCACGACTCCGGCGATGTCGCACGGGAGGCGGTGGGCCGGGACCGTGATGTGGATCCCCTTGGCCGGCCGAATCGAATTGGGGTGGGTTGCCTCGTCGAGCGCCCGCACGTCGTCGGACCAGACCCCCGCGGCGTTCACCACGACGCGGGCGCGGACGGTGGTGCCGTCGGACAGGGTCGCTCCGGTCACCTGCCCGTCCTGGCCCTTGGTCAGGCCGGTAACGGCCACGTGGTTGGCGGCCACCGCCCCGTGATCGAGCACCGCGGTGCGCACGAGTGAGAGTGTGAGCCGGGCGTCGTCGGCCTGGGCGTCGTAGTACAAGAACGCGGCCACGAGGCGGTCGCCTCTGAGCGTCGGAAAGTGGCGCAGGGCCTCGGCCGGGGTGATCCGTCGGTGGCGCTTGCCGATGCGCAGACCACCGGTCAGGTCATACAGCCACAGCGCCGTCGAATAGGCCTTGGCGACGGTGGCGTTGACCACGCCGTCGCGCCCGAAGAGCGGGATCAGGAACGGCAGCTCGCGGACGAGGTGGGGTGCGTTGCGGAGGAGGCGCTGGCGTTCGGCCAGGTTCTCGTAGACGAGCAGGTACTCCTTCTGCTGGAGGTACCGCAGGCCCCCGTGGATGAGCTTCGATGACTTCGAGGAGGTGCCGGAGGCCCAGTCGTCGCGCTCGACGATCGCGGTACGCAGCCCCCGCGCCGCAGCGTCGACTGCCACGCCGGCCCCGGTGACGCCGCCGCCGATGACCAGCACGTCGAACGTCTCGCGGCCGAGCCGGTCCAAGGCCCCGGCCCGGTCGAAGGCGGTGGTCTCGCTCACCGAGGCATTCTCGCCGCTCGGGCGGGGCTGCGCCGAACCCGGGTGCGTTGGGGGGCTGCGCTGAGCCCGGGTGGGGCGGGGATGCGCCGAACCTCCCCGCTCAATCAACAATGATTGTTGTTTGCCAACCGATGACTGCTAGTGTGAGCGCCGTGCGATCACCGGAAGAGCTCAGCGGCCGGTTCAGGGCCCGTGGTCTGAAGGTCACCCCGCAGCGCCAGTGCATCTTCGGCGTGCTTGCCCTGGATCATTCGCACCCTACCGCCGAGAGCGTGCATGCAGCGGCGTCGGCGCGGATGCCGGCGATCTCGCTCAAGACCGTCTATCAGACCCTCAACGACCTCGCTGCGATGGGGGAGATCCTCCAGCTCGACCTCGGGACCGGGGCCAGCCGATTCGATCCGAACATCGAGCAGCGGCACCACCACCTGGTGTGCGAGCGTTGCGGCAAGGTCCGCGATCTGGACGCCGATTTCGGCGACCTACGGATTCCGCCCCGGGCGCGGCAGGGCTTCCGGCTCGGATCGGCCGAGATCACCTTCCGGGGGCTGTGCGCGACGTGCACCGACGAGTCATCCATCATCACAACCCCAAAGGAGCGTCATGGCTGAACTGAAGGGCAGCAAGACCGAGAGCAACCTCAAAGAGGCGTTTGCGGGCGAGAGTCAGGCCAACCGCCGCTACCTGTACTTCGCGCAGAAGGCCGACGTCGAGGGCTACCCCGACGTCGCGGCGCTGTTCCGTTCGGTCGCCGAGGGCGAGACGGGCCACGCGTTCGGTCATTTCGACTTTCTCGCCGAGGTCGGCGACCCCGTCACGGGCGTCCCGGTCGGCCCGACCGCCGACAATCTGAAGTCGGCCATCGAGGGCGAGACCTACGAGTACACCGAGATGTACCCCGGGTTCGCCAAGACGGCCAGGGACGAAGGTTTCGAGCAGGTCGCCGAATGGCTCGAGACGCTGGCCCGAGCCGAAAAGAGCCACGCCGGACGCTTCACCAACGGGCTGCAGACGCTCAGCTGACCGTCAAAGGACCGGGGGGCGCCGGCACGACCCGCGCCGGCGCCGCCCCCCGGTCCTCGAGTCCTCCGGCTAGCGCCCGTTCCCGTTGTCCCCCGTGAAGGAGTGGCCGTGGCCGCCAAGCTGACCCTCGATGACATCGCTGACCAGCGCGCCTATGAGCGTGAGCGCGACGCGTTCCGCACCCAGGTCATCGCCCTGAAGAAGCGGCGCCGGGTCCACGTCGGACCGGTCGTCACCTTGGTGTTCGAGAACCTGGACACGATCCGGTTCCAGATCCAGGAGATGGCGCGGGCCGAGCGCATGCTGAGCGACGAGGCGATCCAGGGCGAGCTCGACGTCTACAACCCGTTGATTGCTTCGGCCGGCGAGCTCTCGGCCACCTTGTTCATCGAGCTGACCACCGAGGCCGAGCTACGCGAGTGGCTACCGAAGCTCGTCGGGATCGAACGGTCGGTCCAGCTCATCGTGGGAGACGGCCCGGACGCGGAGGTGATCCGGGCCGAGCCCGAGCAGGGCCACGCCGCCCAGCTGACCCGCGAGGAGATCACCGCCAGCGTCCACTACATCCGCTGGACCCTCACCCCCGACCAGGTCGAGCGGGTTGCGGCCGGCACGGTCGTGCTCGCCGTCGACCACCCGAGCTACCCGCACCGCACCCTCCTCGGCGAGGAGACCCGGGCGGAGCTGGTCGCGGACCTGCGCGGAGCCGGTTGAAGGCGGGATTTGCCTTTACGGCGTCACCTTCCGGGGGCCATACTGGGGTCCCCCCATATCGTGTACAAGGATGTGATTTTCGAAGATGAACCTGTCTTGGCGGCAGTCCGCGGCCTGCAGGGGCGTCGATCCCGACATCTTCTACCCGGCGACCGAGGAAGAAGCCGAGGTGGCGAAGTCGATCTGCGCCCAGTGCAACGCGCGCCAGACCTGCCTGGAGTACGCCCTGACCAACAGGGAGCGAGACGGCGTCTGGGGCGGAGCCACGGAGAAGGAACGCCGGAGGATGCTCCGCCAGCGGCGCAAGTCCGCCTGAGCCGGGTGGCTCTCGAGGACCTGGGCGGCTGGCCGGCGGTTCTCGGGCCTCTTTGCGCGGGCGAGGACCTGCTCGCGGCCCAGGCGGCGGCCGCGATGGCCGAGATCCTCCGCGGTGACGCGTCTGCGGCCCAGATCGCGGCCTTCGCCATCGCGCTGCGGATCAAGGGTGAGACCATCGACGAGATGGCGGGGCTGGTGACAGCCATGCTCGAGTTCGCCGAGCGGGTGCCGCTCGCGGCCGATATCGCTACGAGGGTGATCGATACCTGCGGGACGGGCGGTGACCGGAGCGGCACGATCAACGTGAGCACCATCGCCGCGTTTGTCGCCGCCGGCGCCGGGGCCCGCGTCTGCAAGCACGGCAACCGGGCCGCGTCGTCCCAGGCGGGTTCGGCCGACGTACTCGAGGCGCTCGGTGTGGTCATCGACCTCGGTCCGGCGGGCGTCGCCCGCTGTGTCGAGGAAGCGGGGATGGGCTTTTGCTTCGCGGCCAGGTTCCACGCTGCCATGCGCCACGCCATCCCGGTGCGCCGGGAGCTCGGCGTCCCGACCGTGTTCAACTTTCTCGGCCCGCTCGCCAACCCGGCCCGGGTCCGGCGCCAGGTCGTCGGGGTGAGCGATCCTCGCATGGCGGAGAAGGTGGTCGGCGTGCTGCAAGCCAACGGGGCAGAGCGGGCGCTGGTCGTGTACGGCCATGACGGCCTCGACGAGCTGTCGACCGCATCGCCGTCGACCGTGTTCGACCTCCGGGACGGGACGGTCACCCGCTATGTCGTGGATCCTGGTGCGCTCGGTCTGGCCCCCGCCACTCGAGACGATCTACTCGGCGGCGACGCCGCGACCAACGCCTCGTTCGCCCGTCGAGTGCTCGCCGGTGACCCCGGCGCCCATCGCGACATCGTCGCGCTCAACGCGGCCGCAGCTCTCGTCGTCGCCGGCATCGCGCCCGAGCTGGTCGAGGGCTTGGACCTGGCCCGCCAGTCGATCGATGGCGGCGCCGCGGCTGGGGTTGTGGACCGGTTGGTGCGCGTGTCCGGCGACGCCGCGACCTGATCAGGCGGAACGACCCGACGCCCGAGCCGCTCGGCGGCGCCCGCTCGCGGCCTCAGCGGTGGTGGTGCCCGGCGGTCGCGCGAGGCCCCTCGGACTGGACGATCTTGGCCAGAAGGTCGCGGAGTAGGACCCGCTCGGCGAGATCGAGGGCGGCCACGTGCGGCGCCTCGGCGTGGACGCGCTCCCACAGCCGGGCCCGGGCCTCGGCTCCGGCGCCGGTCACGACCAGCGCCTTGACCCGCCGGTCGCAGGGGTCGGGCTGGCGTTGCACCATGCCCCGCTCCTCGAGCCGGTCGACGATGCCGGTCACGGTTGACGCGTCGCACATCAACTCCGACGCGAGGACCCGCATCGGCAGCGGTGTTCCGGGCACCAGACAGCGCAAGGCGTGTGCCTGTTGCGGCGTGAGACCCAACTCGCCGACGGCGGCCACCAGGTGGTGCTTCATCCGTCCGATGACCGCGAAGAAGAGGTCAGTGATCTCCTCCTCCACGGTTTCGTTTCCCCCCGGTTGCTGCATGATGAACGCAGAGTAGTTTGTGACCACGTAAATTGACAATCCAAACTGTCTGGATTATCCATGAGCGGTGCTCCGACGTCTAGCCCACACCTGTTACCGCCGCCGCCGGGCTGTTCTGGCCCTCTGGGTCGTCGCCCTGATCGCGGTGGTGGCGCTGTCCAACACCGCCGGCGGCAAGACCGCGACGAACTTCGCGCTGCCAGGCACGGAATCGCAGCAGGCCTTTGACCTCCTAAAGGCCAAGTTCCCCGCGCGCTCCGGCGACACCGGGCAGATCGTGTTTGCCACGACCGCGCCCGGAGGCGTGCGGAACCCCGACGTCCGCAGCCGCATGGAGGCGGCCTTCTCTGCCGCCCAGCGCGCCGATCCCCATGTCAGTGCCATCTCGGATCCCTACGGGCCGCAAGGCGCGCGACAGATCTCAGCCGACGGCACGGTCGCGTACGCCGACATCCAGCTCAGCGTCCGCTCCAACCGGCTGCCCAAGGGCGTCGGTGCCACGTTGCAGAGCGCGGTCGACCACGGGTCCCACCCCGGTGCGGATCTCAAGGTCGACTACGGCGGGTTCTTGTTCGCCACCCGCACCCCGCCGGGCGGCTCAGAGGTCGTCGGGGTCATAGCCGCCGTCTTCATCTTGTTACTCGCGTTCGGCTCTCTGCTCGCCATGGGCATGCCGATCTTCATCGCGCTCTTCGGCATCGTGATCGGGCTCAGCCTGGTCACACTCCTCGCCAACTTCATGGAGGTGGCGGTCTTCACCAGCCTGGTGGCCGCGATGATCGGCATCGGCGTAGGGATCGATTACGCGCTGTTCATCGTCACCCGCTTCCGACAGGGCCTCCACGACGGCCTCGAGCCCGAGGAGGCGGTCGTCACCGCGATCAACACCTCCGGGCGTGCCGTCTTGTTCGCCGGGACCACCGTCGTGATCGCGCTGATGGGCATGTTCTTGATGGGTCTGTCATTCATCAACGGGCTCGCAGTCGGCGCGGCGTTGGGCGTGCTGGTCACGATGGTGGCGTCAGTGACCCTCCTGCCGGCGATGCTCGGGTTCATCGGCCGCAACATCGATAAGTTCCACGTGCCGGCGCTGCACCGTTCGGCGGCTTCGTCGAGCGTGCGGGGCGGTTTCTGGTTCCGGTGGAGCCGTCAGATCCAGCGCCGCCCGTGGCCGTTCGCCCTCGTTGCGCTCGGTGCCCTGTTGGTCATGGCCTTCCCCGTCACCCACCTGCACCTCGGCAACCCCGACGCAGGCAACGATCCGAAGGCGAGCACCACCCGCCAGGCCTACGACCTTCTGTCCAAGGGCTTCGGACCGGGGTCCAATGGCCCGCTCGTCGTGGCTGGGAGCCTGTCCACGCCTGCGGACCTGGCCGTGATGCAGCGTGTCGACGCCCGGCTCCGCAGCGTGCCCGGCGTGGCCTTGGTGAGCCCGGTGATCCCCAACAACCCGACCGCACCGACGGCGGCGGTCATCAACGTGATCCCGGTCACCTCGCCCCAGGACCGCCGCACGGCCGCTCTTGTCCGTGAGATCCGGACGAAAGTGATCCCGCCGCTGGTTCGGGGCTCGGGCCTGACGGTCAAGAGCGGGGGCAGCGCCGCGATCTCAATCGACCTCACCCGCAAGCTCTCGAGCCGGCTGCCGTACTTTTTCGGAGCGGTGATCGCCCTGAGCTTCTTGTTGCTGATGGCGGTGTTCCGATCGGTGCTGGTCCCGCTCAAGGCCGCGCTGATGAACCTGTTCTCCATCGGGGCCGCGTTCGGCATCCTGGTCGCGGTGTTCCAGTGGGGTTGGGGGGCGAGCCTGATCGGGGTCAGCAAGCAACCGATCGTGGCGTTCAGCCCGATGATGCTGTTCGCCATCTTGTTCGGCCTCTCGATGGACTACGAGGTCTTCCTGCTGTCGAGAATCAAAGAGGAGCACGACCGCACCCATGACAACGGCCTCGCCGTAGCCGACGGCTTGGCGGCCACGGCCCGGGTCATCACCGCGGCCGCCGCGATCATGGTCAGCGTGTTCTTGACGTTCGTCTTCCAGTCGGATGCGACGGCCAAGCTCATCGGGCTCGGCCTGGCGATGGCGATCCTCATCGACGCCACCATCGTCAGGATGGTCCTCGTGCCTGCGACCATGGAGCTTCTGGGCGAAGCGAACTGGTGGCTGCCCGGCTGGCTCGACCGTCTCCTCCCGCGCCTGGCCGTGGAAGGCGAATCCGTCCCCGCCCCCGGCGACCCGGTCGCCCCGGGCGAGTACGCACCCGTGCTCGTCGAACGCTGAGGCAAAGCTCACGCCGGCCCCGGCCCGGTCACTCGGGTCCGGCGTAGCGGCGAACTCCGCGGACACGCCATCCCAAATCAGGTCGGCGGGGCAGGCCGCGCCGGCGCGTCGCTCGTCCTCGACCGACCGTTCCCGTTACGGCAACTGAGGTCAGCCCACATGGGGGTAGTTGGGGCCCGAGAACGCATCAACTACCCCCATCTGGACTGATCTCGATCGCCCGCCCCGGCCGTGACCGCCCCGGCCGTGACCGCCCCGGCCGTGACCAGCCCGGCCGTGGCCAGCCCGGCCGTGACCGCCCCGGCCGTGACCGCCCCGGCCGTGACCCCCGACAACGGTGTCCCGAGCCGGTGACCGGACGGGCGTAGTCTGCGCGCCATGGTGCACGCGTTCGTTCTGATCGACGCCGAGCCGAGCCGGATCGCCGATCTGGCCCAGGAGCTCGCCGACGTCGAGGGCGTGGCGGAGGTCTACTCGGTCGCGGGCGAAGCCGACATCGTTGCCATCGTTCGCGTTCGCCACCACGACGACCTGGCCGACGTGGTCACCCGGCGTGTGACTGCCCTAGCGGGAATCATCAACACCCGCACCATGATCGCGTTCCAGGCTTACAGCCGTCACGACCTCGACGCCCTGTGGGACTTGGGGTCTGAGGCCCGCTGAGGGGCGCCCCGGCTCTCGAACGTCGCCAACCGGTCGGCCGGCCACGACAGACCGTCCTCGCACTCCACGATCCGAACCAGCGCCGCTCGCGCCTCCATCCACGACACGATCGTGGTGAGCTCGTCGACGGACTGGCGTGGAACGGGCTCGCCCGGCCTGCCCGCACCGGTCGCGTCGATCCTGGGTTGGGCCGGCTCCTCCCAAATACCCCCTGCGCTTCCAAGGCGGAGCTGGGTCCCGGATCCCCCGTCGCGGCCGGCGTCGCGCAGGACCCCACCCTCCACCACGGCCCAGCTGTCCCCGACGCGGAGGTGGACGCGACCGGCCCGGCGCAGCGCGTCATGGCGGCGCTGGCGGTCGAGCGCCCGGGAGAGGGCCGCGGCCCGATCCCGCAGGTCGGCCGCCTCCTCGTAGCGCTGCTGCAGGCTCAGGCGGCAAAGTCTGTCGGCGAGAGGGGCGAGGAGCAGCCCGGGCGCGGTCGTGAGCCCGGCGACCAGGCATTCGATGATGGCGCGGTACTCGTCGCGGGGGACCGTGCCCGCGCACGGGCACGCGGCCACGCCGAGTTGCGCGGGCGCGCACTCGCTTTCCCGTCTGGGCCCGGCGGTCGCGCTGAGGCGGGTGGTGCATCGGCGGATGGGAAGTGCGGTCTCGATCGCGTCCACGATCAATCGAGCGGTGCGGACCGAACCGACCGGGCCGAGGTAATAGCAGCCGTCACCCGGGCGAGGCTGACGCACGACAGACAGTCGGGGCCACGCCTCGTCGAGGGTGACCTTCACATAGGCGTAGGACCGCCAGTGCTTCGTGCGCGTGTTGTAGCGGGGGGTCAGATGATGGATGAGCCGCACCTCGAGCACGCTCGCCTCGAGCTCGTTGGCGCACACGACGTGGTCGATGCTCACCAGCTCCCGGAGCAACCCCCCGACCTTGCGCCGGTCGTCGCCGGCAAAATACGAGCGGACCCGCCTCCGCAGGTCCACCGCCTTACCCACATACAGCGGTCGCCCTCCGGCGTCGCGGAACACATAGACGCCTGGGGCTCGAGGAAGGGACCGGGTCAGGGTCAGCTTCCCCAGCTGAGGATGCGAGCCGACCGTCGGCAGGGCGACGAGGTCCTCGAGCCCCAAGACGCCCATCGACCCGGCCCGCTCGAGCAGCCCGTGGAGGACCTCGACCGTGGCTCGCGCGTCGTCGAGAGCACGGTGGGTGGGACGGTCCGTGGCGCGGAAGTGCCGTGCCAGCGTCTCGAGCTTGCAGTTGGGGACCTCGTCCCGCACGAGCCGCCGGGCGAGGGCGCACGTGTCGACGACGGTGTTGGCGAACCGGGGGAAACCTTCCTCCGCCATCGCCGCGGTCAAGAAGCCGAGGTCGAACCGCACGTTGTGCCCCACGATCACCGCGCCGCCCACGAAGTTGACGAAGTCCTCGAGCACCGCGCCGATCCGAGGTGCGGGCACCACCATGGCCTCGGTGATGCCAGTCAGGAAGGTGATCGACGGCGGGATGGGCACACCGGGGTTTACGAGGGTGTGGAACGTGGAGAGCACCTCGCCCCCGCGTACCTTCACCGCTCCGACCTCGGTGATCGCGCACGTCGCCGGGGACCCGCCGGTCGTCTCGAGGTCGAGCACGACAAATGTGACGTCGCAGAGCGGTGTCCCCAGATCGTCGAACGACCGCACGACCACCGACACGAAGTGCAGGGTATCGAACGTGTGTTCGGGTCGTCGCCAAGGCGAGCGGTGCCGGGGGCTCGGGCCGGGTGGCTCTCCTCGTAGGCTGACGGCGTGAACGCTTCGTCGATGGTCCGCTACCGCTGTGCCGCATGCGGGAACCTGACGCGCTTCGACGTCACCGTGACCCGACGAGAGCGGGCCTTCCATCACTATTCGATCGGGGGAGACCTCGAGATCGACGAGCGTGAGGTGCTAGCCGAGACGGTGGAAGACGTCTTGTGCCGGTGGTGCGGGCACGGCCGTGCTGTCGAGCGCATCGACAACCGCCCGATGAGCGAGTCCGGGGCCTGAGCACGGAGGGCGAACTCGTCCCGCCGCTCGACGAGATCGCGCCGGCTGATCTCGACCAGGCGATCGCTCCTGCGCTCGAGCTGGCAGTGATGGTTGCCCGGCTGGGCGCGCAAGCCCGTCCACCTCTGCCGGTCCCGAAGAGCCTCCGTCCGCTCGCCCGCTTCGCGCGGTTGCCTGCGTCTGCTCGCCCGACTGTGAGGCGGGCCATCGACGACGATGACGAGTTCCGTGAGCGGATCTCGGTGGGAGCCGACGAGGCCGGGCTGTCGCGGCCCGCGTGGCTCTTTCTGCGTCGTCCCCCAGGATGGGAGGACGGGATCATCTCTCTGGTGCGTCAGCGCAAGGAGGCAGCGCGGGACGGCGACCATGAGCGGGAGCTGCGTCGCAGCCTGCGCCGGGTCGAGGAGCTCGAGGAGTCGGTGCTGAGGTTCGAGGCCGCGCTGGCAGTAGCACGCAGCGAGTCCGCGCTGGCGGCAACCGAGCTTTCCACGGTCCGGCACGAGCGCCAGGATCACGAGCGCGAGCGGGCCGACTTCGTGCGCCGCGTCGCGTTCTTGGAAGCAGAACATGACGGGGCCAGGCGCAGGGCGGAGGCTCTCGAGGCCACCGTGGACGAGCAGCGGGCCCGGCTGGAAGGGCTCGGCGCCGAGCTTGTAGCGGCGGCGGTCGATTCCGAGGCCCTCGGCCGGCGCGCCTCGGACGCGGCCGCGCTCACCGCCGATCTCCGGGACGAGCGCGACCGTGCGCGCTCTCGGGCCGACGCGCTCGAACGCGAGTCGCCCCGAGCCGCGGCGGCGCTGGGCGAGCTCTGGCGCTCGCTCGATGGACCTCAGCGGGAGGCCCGTGCCGCGGCCCCGCCGGGACCGGCCGCCACCGAGCTCGCCGGCCCCCCAGTTGTCAAAGGCGCACCTACGTCTGGCCGCCCTCGGCTCGCGCCGACCCGCTCGCGGGCCGAGCGCGCGGAGTCAGCCCGGAGCCGGAGCCGCTCGGGCCGGGTGCCGAAGCCATTGCCGTCGGGTACCCGCGACGACTCGACCGAGGCCGCGACGCATCTGATGCGCGTGCCCGGCATGGTCGTGCTCGTCGACGGCTACAACGCCACCCTCGGGGCGTGGCCGGACTTCCCAATCGCGGCCCAGCGGAGCCGATTGATCGATGCGTGCGGCGAGTTGGCGGCGCGTACCGGCGCGGAGGTCTTCGTCGTCTTCGACGGGACCGAGCCGTATGCGGCGTGGCCCGAACCGCCGGGACGGAGGAAGGTTCGCTGGCGCTTCAGCCCCGCGGACGTCGAAGCCGACGACGTGCTCCTCGGGCTGGTAGATGATCTCGACGTGCGGCGCCCGGTGACCGTCGCCTCAGACGATCGCAGGGTGCGCGAGGGTGCGATCGGGCGGGGGGCGAACGCCATTTCCACCGCGCAGCTGTTCTCCGCGCTCCGACGGGAAGGACCGGCCCCGAGGTGACTGTCACCGAGGGTGCTGATACTCATGTCATGACCTCCGGCCTGACGATTAGTTGCGATGACTGCACGATGCGCGGCACGAGTGCCTGCGACGACTGCATCGTCACGTTCCTGTGTGGTCGCGAGCCAGGGGAGGGGATCGTCATCGACGCCGCCGAAGCGCGTGCGGTACGACTCCTCAACCAGGCCGGGCTGGCGCCGCGGCTGCGTCACGAGTCGCGGGCGATGTAAGGGGAATCCGGGGTTCGCGGGCGACCGGGTGGTAGCTTGCCGCGGTTAGTTGGCCCGAGAGCCGGGCCTGCGCAGCGCAGGGGCAGCGAGTGCAAAATCTCCACCTGGTCGGGTTCACGGCTGAACTCGACGGCCTGATCTTCAGTGCCAAGCGCGGGTCGAAGTCCGGTGGCTTCGTGGTCTCCCTTGACGACCGTCTGCTCGACTCGATCCGTGAGGCGGTGCGCCTGCAAACCGGAGCTGAGCTCGACTTGGAGCCCGGCGGCGCCGAACCCGGCGCCGAACCCGTGGCGGTGCCCGAGCTGCGCCGGCTCGGTCGGGTGCACAGCGCCCTGTCACCCAAAGAGATCCAGGCTCGGCTGCGGGCCGGGCGAACCGTGCTCGAGGTGGCCGACGAGGCCGAGGTCGACGAGAGCTGGATCCTGCGCTTTGCCGCGCCGGTGTTGGCCGAGCAATCCCAAGTCGTCGAGCGAGCGATCCAGGTGCGGTGCCGGGCCAATCGCAAGGGCGAGTCCGCCGAGTCGCTGGCCCGGTCGGTGGCGGAGAACCTCATCGATCGGGGCGCGATCCTGACCGAGGACGAGATCTCCAGCGGATGGAGCGCATACCACATGCGCGACGACGAATGGGTGGTGCGGTTCAGGTACGTGTCGCGACGGCGGACGCAGGTGGCCCAGTGGGCCTTCGACGCGGCCGAGGCCACCCTCGTCCCACTGAACCGGCTTGCGACCGACCTCGGGTACGTCGAGCCCAACCGGCGCCGTCGGCGGCCGCCAATCGTTGACGCGCCGCCTCTCGAAGAACGCCGGATGGCGGCCGAAGCTTCGGTCGAGCGCAGCCCGACACCGACTCGGCGCCGGCAGTCGACGAGTGGCCCGGGCCGTCGCCGGCCAACCGCCCGGCGGCCGAGCGGCACGGCGCGGAAGGCGGTGGCCAAGGCCGGGGGGGTCAAGACCACGGGCGCGGCCAAGACCACTGGTGCGACGAAGAAGGCCCGGTCGACGAAGAGCGCTGCGGCCAACAAGTCGGCGGCGAAGAAAGCCAGCCGGGTCAAGACGACTGCGGCGGTGAAGACGACGCGGGCCAAGAAGACCGCCGGAGTCGCCAAGCGGGTGTCTGCGAAGAAGATCGGGGCGACGAGGGCCACCGGGGCAAGGAAGGGCGCGGCGGCCAAGAAGACGGCGGCGCCGAAGAAGGTGACCCGGGCGACGAAGGG
>Ga0102924_1002568_pt1 | contig 19710 bp, 18 predicted proteins | sample PaiPotPPM11metaG_FD_80116 | JGI IMG/M metagenome (GOLD analysis project Ga0102924, IMG submission 80116) | Iron sulfur acid spring bacterial and archeal communities from Banff, Canada, to study Microbial Dark Matter (Phase II) - Paint Pots PPM... ...
ACTCTCGCCTCCCCCTCTGGGGGAGGGCAGGGTGGGGGCCTTTTCGCGCCGAAAGGTTCCCGCAGCCGGCCAGTTGCATGGGTAGCGCGGCGGCGCCACCATGCAGGCCTACCAATCGGCTCCGTGTCCGTACTGCGGCATAACCTGGAACCAGCCGGGCGCCCAGACCTGCGCCAATTGCCGCAACCAGCTGCCGCCGCCGCAGGCGAGCTACGCCCCGCCCGGCTATGCTCCCGGCCCGCAGGGCCAGCCTTACGGCCAGCCGAATTACCCTCAGCAGGGCTATCCGCAGCAGCCGCAGTATCCGGGCGCTCCCGGCGGCTATCCAGGCCAACCAGGCCAACCGGGCCAATACCCCGCCTACGCCCCGCCAGGATACGGACAGACCCCCGGGTACCCGCAGCAGCCCGGCTACGGCCAGGAGTACCCCGGCTACGGGCCGGCCCCGACGCCGGCCGCCCCGGGCACGACGCTTCGCGTCTTCGGCCAGACGATCACGCTGCCGGTCGCCCTGCCACCTCAGCTACTGCGCTACCAGCGTCAGGTCGTCATGGGCGCCGTTGGCCTGGTGGTGTTGCTGGTGCTCGTGTTCGGGGTCATGCCGGCGATCGCCACCGCCCAGATTTCAGCCGCCAAGCAGTCGCTCACGACGACCGCGTCGCACCAGCCTAAGGTGGACGCCGTGTTCGCCCAGATCATCAGCTCGTCGAACGGCTCGACGGATCCCGCGACACTCAAGACCCAGGTCGCCAAGCTGGCCACCTCGTTCAACGACGGCCTCACCCTGGTGCAATCCGACGAGGCCGCGCTCAACGCGGTTGACCAGCGCCTGTCTTTGATCAAGTGGGGCGCGCCGTCGAAGAGCACGCAGATCATGAGCGAACGGCAGCGCCTCGCCGCTGCGCTCGCCGGGCTCCAGCAAGCCGACAAGGCGATGACGGCGGCGGTCAACGAGTCGAAGGTGATCCAGCCGTATCTCGACGCGCTGACCGACTACGCGAAGATGAGCGCGGCGTTGGCCAAGCACGATCTCGTGGGGGCTGGGGCGCCCTACCCCGACGCCCAGCAGAAAATGGAGCTGGCAATGTCCCTCACCGGTGCTCCCGGGCTGGCGCCGCAAATCGCAAAACAGGTGAACAGCTTCAACGATGTCCTGACCAACACCGAGAGCTTGATCCAGGCGATCCAGGCCAAGGACCCGGCGGGCATCAAGAAATACACCGATGCCACCAACGTGGCCCTGAAGGCGATGTCGAGTCCTGAGGAAACCCTGCCGGCGGACTACGAGAGCAAAACGTTCGGTCCGATGCAGAAGGCCTACGACGCGGCGATGAAGGCCATCAAGACCGGGAGCTAACCCGGGCGACGCAAGTCGCCGCTCTTTCCCCCACGTTTCGCCACCAGCTCGATTGCCCCGATCGTCATCCAGCGGTCGACGCTTTTCGCCATGTCGACGATGGTCAGCGCCGCCACCGCGACCGCGGTGAGCGCCTCCATCTCAGCACCAGTGCGCGCCTCGCAGCGGACCACGGACTCGATCTGGATGCCGGGCAGAGCCTTGTCGGGCCGGCACACGACGTCGACCATGGTCAGCGCCAGCGGATGGCACATCGGGATCAGCTCGCTGGTTCGCTTGGCCGCCTGGATGCCGGCGATGCGCGCGGTGCCGATTACCTCGCCCTTCGGCAGGTTGCCGCGCACGATGGCGTCGAGCGCCGCGGAGGTCATTTTTACTGACCCACGGGCGCGTGCCTCGCGGCTCGTGACCGGTTTGGCGGAAATATCGACCATGCGGGCTTCCCCGCTGGGTCCGACATGGGTGAGCTTCGCGGTCGTGCGCTTCGTAGTCATCGGCTTGGCCGCCTTCATCCGTCGTGCCCACGGAGTGCATCGAGGTCATCACGCCTGACGTCTTTTTGATGTGATGGCGCAGCGGTGCCGCGACTGATGACGTGATCGCCAAACCGTCCTCGCAGCTCGTCGAGCTGCGCGTCGAGCATGGCCAGCCGCGGTGACCGGTTCTCCAGCAGGCTCAGCTGTGTCGCGCACGCTTCAAGGTTGCTGACGCCGGCGCCGATCAGTCGCACCGGGCGGTCGGGCGCGACCTGGGTCTCGAGCAGATGACGCAGGGCTCCGGCGAGCTGGTCGTCGCGGTCGGTGGGGTAGGGAAGGGTGGCCTGCCGCGACTGGGTATCGAAGGGCTGGTAGCGAATCTTGAGCACGACCGTTCGGGCCGACAATCCGTGCGCCCGAAGACTGTGAGCGACGTCCTGCAAGAGCCCCAGTGCCGTTTCCCGTACCCGGCCCGCGTCGCTCACGTCGCGGTCGAAGGTGATCTCGCGCGAGATGCTCTTCGGATCGCCCGGGGGCATGACCGGACTGGTATCGATGCCCCGGGCGTGGGCGCCGAGGGCGCGTCCGTACTGGCCGAAGAGCTCGCCAAGCAATGGGTCGGGCAGCGCCGCGAGGTCGCCGATGGTGCGAACCCCGACCCGTTCCAGCTTGACGGCGCTTGCCAGCCCGCAGCCGGGAAGTCGCGACAGCGGAAGCGGGGCCAGAAAGGCAGCCTCTTCGCCGGGCCGGACCACGACCAGCCCCCGCGGCTTGCGCAGCTCGGAGGCGACCTTGGCGACCAGCTTGCAGTTCGCCACGCCAATGCTGAGGTCGAGCCCGCTCCGCGACTTGACCTCGTCGCGGAGGCGGGTGGCGACGACGCCTGGCGGCCCCATCAGCGCCTCCTGACCGGTGAGATCCAGGTAGGCCTCGTCGAGCGCGATCGGCTCGATGATCGGCGAGTAACGGTCAAGGATCGCAAAGACCGATTTCGACGCGTCGCGGTAGGCGCGGAAGTCACAGGGAACGAAGATCCCGTTCGGACAGAGGCGCCGGGCCCGGCTGAGTGGCATCGCCGAGCGCACGCCGAAGGGACGGGCTTCGTAAGAGGCCGCAGCCACCACGCCCCGTTCACCCGGCGTTCCCGCCCCGCCCACGATGACCGGCTTGCCGCGCAGCTCTGGGCGGCGCAGCTGCTCGACCGAGGCGTAAAAGGCATCGAGGTCAACATGCATGACCACCCGCTGCACGCGACTATCTTGCCAGCATGTAACAGCTGCGTGACAAGCGGGTATATGCCGTGTCGCGGCGGGTGGCGTTGCTATGATCCGCGAGCTGGCTAGGCCCGCCGGCGTATCTGATTCCCGTTCCCCTCTTCGGATCCAACGCCAACCCCTCCTTCCGGCGGGCCGCGCTTTTCCCTGCAAGGATGGGTCGGACGCCTCGTTGCGTGGTCGATGGCCCGGCTCATCACCATCGGAGTGGCCATCGTTTCCTGCCTCCTGGTGTGGAAGAGTGGCGCCATCAACTCGGTGCTCCCCAGTCAGCAGTCAACCCCTCCGCCCCTCGACGCCGGCCCCGTCATCAGCAAAAGCGGTGACGCGATGCAGAGCCTGAAGAGCGTCCACCTCACGCTGGCCGGCAACCTGGTGCTCAACGGCGTGGCCGGCGTCAAAATCACCGGCTCGGGCGACCTGATCTACCCGCACAAAGAGAACCTCAGTCTCCAGATGGAGGTCCCGTCGGCGAATGGCTACGTGATCGTGGCCATCAATGAGCGGATCGAGAACGGCCACGAATATCTCCAGATTCCCTCACAGGGCCTGGCCTGGAAGGACGTGACCGGCAACTCGAAAGGCCAGATCGCGCCCGGCATGGACCCGATCGCGAACCTGGAATTCGCTCACGCGTTCCGCGCCTCCGACGACCTGGGCGATATCACGATGGACAACATCGACGTCCATCATTTCTCCTTGACCGTCGACCCGGGCAAGTACCTCGAGCAGCTCAAAGCGGATCCCTCGAGCGGGCTCACGCCCGCGGACGAGGCGGCCCTGGCCAACGCTGGCATCCAGGTCGAGGTATGGATCTCCGCCAGCGACCGCTACATGCACCAGATGAAGATCGATATGAGCACCACGCAATTCACCTGGTCCGTCACCTACCATTTCTCGAGCTTCGTGGCGGGCGGCGGCACGACCTCGGCTTAGACCGAAACCTTCTCCCGGGCCCGTTCCGCCTCTTTCGAGGCCGGCGTCGGCGGGTTCTTCGTGTATTCGCGCAGATCGTCCTCGGTCAGGTGGCCGGCCGCGATCAAGAGCTCGACGTAGGTGACCCCCAGGTGCGGAGCTGCCCGCCGGAGCACCCAGGGTGGTGGGTTCTCCTTGTTCTTGTTGACGGCCTGGTAGAAATAAATCTGGTTCAGGTCGCAGCGCACTGCCAGCCGGTGCAGAGAAATGTTCTGCTCGCGACACTTGCGCTTCAGATACTCGCGGAAGTCCACCGCCCCACCTACCTCCAGAACCCCATCCGCGACGCTATTCGCGCGACGTCACCCCATTATAGGTATCGGCTGCACGGGGACCGGCCGAAAGACGGCTGAGGACGGTGGGTAACTCACCTAACCGTTCGATGACAAAATCCGCGACGCCCGGGTCGTCTTCCTGCCTCCATTCCCGGGTCAGCACCGCCCGCATGCCTAGGGCCTTCGGCCCCTGTACGTCCTCACGCACCCGATCGCCGACGAAGAGCACCCTCGAGGGCTCGCCGCCGACCTTGGCCAGCGCGTCCTGGTAGATCGCGGGATGCGGTTTGCGGACGCCGACCTCGGAGGAGAACGTCACGCCGGTGAAGTACTTCGCCAGGCCGAGCGCGGTGAGCTGCGCCTTCATCAGGCGGGGCAGGTAGGCGGCGTTGGAGACAATGCCGAGGCGGAGACCCTGACGCTGGAGTTCATCCAACGTTCCAACTACGTCCGGGCCGAGGTGCACGCTGTTCAGCCAGCCCTCCTGTTCGAGTTCCATGACTCGCTCGATGAGCGCAGGTTCAAGCTCCAGCCCGATACCTCGCAGGGCGGCGTCATAGATGGCGGCGATCTCAACTTCCTCCGGCCGGCCGGCGGCATAGTCGCGCTGGATTTCCTCGTCGACTCGTTGCGAAACCTTCTCGATCATGACCTGCGCCGCCGGCACCTCGCGCTCCAGCGTGTCCGCCAGCAACCGGTTGACGTTTTCGTACGCGCCGAGCAGGGCGGAGTGCGGTCGCTCATCGAAATAGATCAGGGTGTGACCGTAGTCGAAGAGGACGGCCTCGATCGGCCCGCTCACCGCAGCGCCCGCAGCGTGCTGAGGTTCTCGAGCCCTTCGAGCATCTCTTCGCCCGGTGTCTCCAGCACGAACGCGCAGTGGGCCAGCGGCTCGAAATGGAGCAAGGCCTTGAAGCCTTCGAGCCCGACGTTGCCCTGGCCGATGTTGACGTGCCGGTCTACCTTCCCGCCCAGGGTGACCGTCGTGTCGTTGCAGTGGCAGGCGCGGATCCGCTCCGCGGGAACGATGGCGGTGAACTGTTCCAGCGTCCTGGTCATGCCCTCGGCGCCGGCGACGTCGTAACCGGAGGCATAGGCATGGGCGGTATCGAAGCAGACGCCCAGCCGCTCCGCGTGTTGCGGCAACCGGGAAAGGATCTGGGCCAGGTCATCGAACTTCGCGCCCACGTAGGCGCCGCCGCCGGCCGAGGTTTCGAGCAAGCACGTGGCCGAGCCACCGGCTGTGCTCAGCACCTGGTCCAGCTGGGCTACCACCCGATCGATTCCGGCCTGGGCGCCGTCGCCCATGTGGCTACCGACGTGGGTCACGACGTACTGGCAGCCGTACGCCTCGGCACGCTCCAGCTCCGCCTTGAGTGCCTCCCGCGACTTCTTTTGAAAGGTCGGATTGGGCGAGGCCAGGTTGATCAAGTACATCGCGTGCGACAGTGCCGGACGCACGTCCATTTCCGCCAGCGCCGCTTTGAACAACGCCGTGGCCTTGGGATCGACCGACGCCGAGCGCCAGGCGCTCGGGTTCCCGGTGAAGATCTGCACGGCCTGCAGCTCCAGCGTCTTGATCATCTCCACGGCCTGGTCGAGGCCGCGGCCGGTGCGCATGTGCATGCCGATTCGCCGTTCCTGGGCCACGTCACTCATTGTCGGAAATTCACCCTCCCCCCGGGGGGAGGGTGAGGGTGGGGGGTCAGTACACTTCAAACGCGATGTACCGGCTCATCAGCTTCTCCGTGGGCCCCTTAGACAACAACGTCTACGTACTGAGCGATCCGAAGAGCAAGGAGGCGTTGTTGATCGACGCGGCGAACGACGCGCCGCGCATCATCAAGGAGCTGGAGGGGTTGCGCATCAGTCATATCCTCACGACGCACGGACATGCCGACCACGCGCAGGCTCTGAAGCCGGTGCGCGAGGAGACCCACGCGCAATTCACCTGTCACGAGGCGGACGAGTCGATGATGCCGATCAAGGCCGATCACCGCGTTCAAGACGGTGAGCGCTTTCGCTTTGGCGAGTACGAACTCGTTGCGATTCACACGCCAGGCCACACTCCCGGCAGCATCTGCTTCCTGGGCGGTGACCATCTGTTTTCCGGCGACACCCTGTTTCCCGGCGGACCGGGAAATACCGCCAATCCGTATGCGAGTTTCCCCGCCATTATCGAGAGCATCCGAGGCAAACTCTTCACCCTCTCGGACGAAACCCAGGTCCTGCCAGGCCACGGCAAGCCCACCACCATCGGCCGGGAGCGGCCGCACCTGGACGAGTGGATTCAGCGCGGCTGGTAGCGGCCGAACCGGCGCGCCCGGCCGGCGACTTTCTCCCTCGTGACCCTCGATCGATCGCGCGTGTCCGCAGCGTTCGCGCGCGTGACAATCGAGTCGAGCTGACCGCTCAGGACGACCGCGGCAGGGACGTTCCAATCGAGATCCGACCGGTAGCGCCCAACATCGTGCGGCTCCATTTCGGCGCTGGAGCCAGCAGGCCATCGCGGCTGCTGGTCGACGATGCGCCGTCCGCCACCGAGTGGAAGACGGATGACAGAGCCGAAGGGTGGTCCCTCGCAACATCAGCGCTGACTATCGAGATCGATCGCGCTCCCTTCCGCGTGCGCCTCAAAGACAGCGTTGGCACGGTGCGCTTCGCCGACGAGCCGAACGATCGCGACATCCGCGGCGGCTTTCACCACTTTCCGACCGGTCATGCCCGCGGCTTGCGATGGTTGACCGCCAGGCTCAAACCGGATGAGGCGCTCTTCGGCCTTGGCGAGCACTTCGGGACCCTCGACCGCCGCGGCCAGGCGTTCGCGTCATGGACCGTGGATGCCTTTGGCGTCCGCAGTGACCGCGCCTACAAGAACGTCCCGCTGCTGGTCAGCTCCGAAGGCTATGGCGTCTTCTTCGATATGACAGGGCCCCTCTATTACGAGCTGGGCCAGGCATCGGCGGCCGCGTGGCAGGTCACCGCCCGCGCCGACTACCTGCGCGCCTACTTGATCGTCGGCGATGGCATCGCACCGATCATGCAGGCCTACCATCGACTGACCGGCAAGCCTGCCGTGCCTCCCGACTGGTCCTTCGGGTTCTGGATCAGCCGCTGGGGCTATCGCAACCGCGATCAGGTGATGACGGTTGCCCGCCGGATGCGCGAGGAAAAGGTCCCCTGCGATGTCATCCACATCGACCCCTACTGGATGCGCTACCACGAAGGCCACCACGGCGATTTGGAATGGGACGAGTCGGCTTTTCCCGATCCCAAAGGCATGATCGCGGAGCTCAAGGCGCTCGGATTCAAGCTGTCGCTGTGGGAAAGCCCCTATGTGCCGCTCGACTCCGAGATGCGAGCCGAGGGCGAGCGCAAAGGGTTCCTGCTGAAGACGAAGTCGATTTCACCCTCCCCCTCCGGGGGAGGGCAGGGTGGGGGCTTGGCCCTCGTCCACGGCTTCGCCAAACCAAGCGCCGCGGTCGACTTCACCAACCCCGAGGCGGTCGAGTGGTTCAAGGCGAAGAACCGCAAGCTGCTCGAAATGGGCGTCGCCGTGATCAAGACTGACTTTGCCGAAGACATGCCCGACGACGCGGTGCCCCACGACGGCACGCCCGCCGAGCAGCTGCACAATCTGTATCCCCTGCTCTACCAGCGGGCCGTCTTCGAAGCCACCCAGGACGTTCACGGCTACGGCCTGATCTGGGGCCGCTCCGGCTACGCGGGATCGCAGCGATACCCCGTGCATTGGGGCGGCGATCCGGGCTGCACCTTTGACGACATGGCGGCCAGCCTGCGCGGCGCGCTCAGTTGGATTCTGTCGGGAGCGGCCTTCGCCAGCTTCGACATGGGCGGCTTCTTTGGGATTCCGATAGGTACCGACCCGCCGACTCCGGAGCTCTACGTACGCTGGTCACAGATGGGTCTGCTGTTCTCGCACGCGCGGGCCCACGGGCACACGGCCCCGCGCGAGCCCTGGGCGTACGGCGAGCCGGCGCTCTCGATCTTTCGCCGTTACGCCCAGCTCCGCTACCGGCTGCTTCCTTACTTATATGCGGCGGCGCGTCGCGCGCCAGAAGGCGTGCCACTGGCGCGGCCGCTGGTCTACGATCATCCATCCGACCGGACGACCTGGCACATCGACGACCAATATTTCCTCGGCCCCGATCTGCTGGTCGCCCCGATGTTCGAGCCACGCGGCCGGCGCGATATCTACCTGCCGGCAGGCGGGTGGTACAACTTCTGGACCGATCATCGATTCGACGGTGCGAGCTGGATCCGCTACGACGTTGAGCTGGAAACGCTCCCATTGTTTGTCCGGGCTGGCGCGGTCATCCCGATGGGCCCCGAACTGCAGTACACCGACGAGCGCAACTGGGATCCGCTTAGCTTCGACGTTTACCCTGGCAAGAGCGACGCTACGGAGTTTGAGCTGGCTGACAATAGCCGCCTACTGCGCTTCAAGATCACCGTTAACGATCAAAGCGTTTTGCTGGAGGGCGGCCCGCTCGACTATCTTCCGGCCGTTCGCGTCCATAGGTCCGACCGGGAACCGGTTAACGGCCGCCTTGGGGAATCGATTGAGCTGAGCTAAATCAAACCAGCGCCCAGCGTCTGGCCGTGTATCCGGTTAGCTATTCAGACTCTGCCGCGTATCGCCGCCCATGGTGATCGCGGTCGTCGTCAGCCCCACTGATATAACGTTGCGCCCTCGCCCAGGCGAGCTGGGCGACGTGGCGGCCCGCGGCCCTTCCGTCCAGGTCACCCTGCTCGAAGTGGATCCCGCCATAGCGCCGGGAAAGGCCGGCCTGGTTGGCGGCCTCGCTGAAGGTTGCCCAGTAAAGCGTCACGTTGGTGGCCGGGACGTCGCCGGACTCGAACTTCGAGCTTCCGGCTGGAAACGTGACCGAATCCCCGAACCGGTCGCTCCCGGTAAAGAGTCTCAGGATCTCCGCTCCGGCCGCGCTGAAGGTGCTGTGACCCGAGCTGTACTCTGGGAAGGGTGGCGTCGGGAACGTTGAGGCCTGATAGGGCAACCACTCGGCTCCGTCCATCGATCGGGTGCCGCGATAGGGACCACCCCAGGCACGGACCTGCTGCCCTCCGAACAAATAACGGATGGCGGTGATCGGCCGGACCGAGTCAAAGAATCGCTTGTTGTCCCAGCAGCAGATGCTCGCGTCGAACACGGCATTCGTTAGGGCGAAGAAGAGCTTGACGTCGGCCTCAACCCCGTGTCGGTGCGGCCCATGATGGTCGCGGCGTGAAACAAACTGACCGAAGAGGTCCCAGTGCCCGGGCGGCAGCTCGGAGTGCGGCCCATCCGCCCAGTACTCGGCGATCATCTTCTGCACATCGTTGAGACCGGCGCTGAGCACGAGCAAAGCGCGCGCCTGCGACTCGTATGCGGCGGAGCTGAACCTGGCTGGCACGGTCGGCGATCGTAACTGGGCGACGTTTAAGAGCGCAAACGGCGTGACGTGCTGCCATTGCGCGCCGACGAAGGGTTGGGTGAAGTCGGCTCCGCTCGCATCGATATAGCGCAACTGCTGCCACCGATTCGCGTCGTGGACCGTCGCTGGGTCGAACGTGCTGCCCGGTCTCAGATCCATCGGATTGTTAGTCGACTTGTAGCCGGTGTAGTCCGAGTAGGCGACGCCAGGCTTTCCACCAGGCTCGTCACCCAACTGGTTCGCGCCGTCCCGGTGCCGGAACTCGAGGAGCGCCCGGGCAGCCACGTTCCCGACTCCCTCGGGTGTGCTGATGTTGTGCGTCGTGTTGGCGGGGTCATAACCGAGCCGCCGCATCAGCGGGTCGAAAACGCTCGCCCGGTCACCAGGGAATAGATCGACCGCCGCCCGGTACGCGCCGAAGCTGATGGCTGTGTTCATGTTGGTTAGCGTCCGCTCGCGAGGCGGTCGCCGGAGAACGCCGCCCAGTCGCGTCCCGACCGCCCGATGGTCGTAGGCGGCCCAGGCGTCAAAGACGCAGGTGTGCACGACGGCGAGAGCGCGGGCGACCATCGGCGGGCCCAGCTTCGAATCCCGGACGCCTTGCAGTGCGGCTTCGTTCCAGAGCAGGACGACGCTGTCGCCAGCGGCGAGCACGTCGAGCGGAAGCCCACTCAACGCCGGGGTAGCCGCTGCCAGCGCTCCCCACTTGAGCGCGGTTCGGCGAGTAATCCGCAGACGTTCGCGTTCGCTCATGATGCCATTCCTCCCTGATGTGAAACCGGGTCAGCGCCGCCGCCTGGTGGGTGCCAGCCCTCTGCTTGCGGCGTCGGATCCTGCGTGGTTTCCCTCCTTCCGAAACGCCGGGGCGGCTGCGCCCCTGAAAACCGCGTTACGTCCTCAGCCATCCCGGCGCCAGTCGTGCCCGGTAATGACTGATGGCGCAAAAAGACATTACTCCTGGTGAAACGATTGTCAACGGGTCCGGGGATTGAAGCAGCGGACACGTGAGCCGGGATGGCCGATTCGCTATTGACAGTGACCCAAATTTGGACTTACAGTTACCCAGTTAACTCTCGCCGGCGGGCCCGACGGTGGGAGCCCAGATGAGGGCAAGGAGGAGGAAGCTGATGAGCGCCCTGAGAGTCACGCGTCGACAGGTGATGAAGGCCGCCGGAGTCCTCGGAGCCGCCGGAGCGGTCTTGGGTCCCACCGAAGTATTCGCCGAAGAAAATCACCATATGCGATGGGATCTGCTCGATCTCGATTTCGCCACCGGAAACGCCTGCGCGGGCGGAGTAGCGTGGGCGACGGCGGAGGATGGCTCGAGTATCTCGCTCAGCGGCACGGGGACCTTCCGATCAAACCCGGGCAGGCCGCAGGACGTCACGGGCGGCGGAAACTGGACCGCCAGCGGGACCACGACAGGAAGCGGGACCTACGAGGTGGTCGGGTTCGTCAGCTATGTGCTGGCCCCTGGTGTCTTCCCGCCAATCACCGACTGCATCGGCGACAGGAACGACGTGCGCGCCGGCCTGGCGCACTTTCGGATCGAGTACGACGATGGCGATACCGGGGTGCTCATCGTGAGTTGCCACCTGGTCGGCACTCCCAACTCGGTCTTCGAAGGGATCACCGTCTCGAAGAGCTTCGTCGATTACTCGCACCATGGCGTGGCGGTCGCCGGCGTCAACGCGAACCGGACCAACTTCCACGTCATCCGCTAGGCGGACCCTCGAGTTAGTGCGAAGGGAGGTGCCCGAGACGGCGCCTCCCTCAGTAAAGGAGCGCACATGAAGATAGTCGTTCGCCTCCTCGCATTGTCAGCGGTCGTCCTCATCGGGACAGCGCAACCGGCCTTCGCGGGCTCGACCACTCACGTGAGCGGGGGTGGCACCGCCTCCATCTCCCAGGTCGCGTTCAACCTGTCGATCACGCCCTCAGGTGCGGCATCCGGGAGCTTCGAATGTCTCATGGCCGGGCGTTCCGCGTTCGTCCTCGGGGCGTTCGGCCTTTCGCACATCATGGCCGTTCACGCCACGCCGGCCAGGGGGACCGTGGCCGGGTCGGTCGTGACCTTTTCGGGCCCCGCGCGATTGATCATGGACAATGGCCAGCACCGCGATGTTCACGTGGCCGTCTGGGCGAATGCGGCGACTCAGCAGTTCCAGTTGACTGTCGTCGAGGTAGGGACCATGCCGCTGGAAATGCTGTCGACCGGCCAGATCGCACTCCGCTAGTACTCGACCGCATCGCTACGACCGCGTCCGCTTCATGCGGTTTCGGCGCCTGGTAGCTGGCCTCCGAGCTCGCCCACGGCGTCGTGCCTCACAGGCATCTTTACTGACGGCCTCGTTTGACAGCCTGGCAGCCGGGCTGACCGGCTTCACGACGGCCGTAGAAGAAACAGGCCAGCGGCGCGCTTTAGAACGACCGGCTCCTATTGGAGGTGGCGGACTGCCTGTCGCCGCAGGATATCCGCGCCAAGTTTACCTGCCCGCGCATTGCCGGCGACCCTCGTTGCGGCAGGCTTTGGCCAGTGGTCGGCTGGACTACCGCCAAGCCTGATGTTCCCTCGCTCGAAACTCATGCTCTGACTGGGCTGCAACCGCTGAAGGCGATGGCTGGGCCGACTGGACTCGAACTCCCAGACAGTAGCGACAAATACCCAATCGGCTGGGCTAGTCGCCGTCTCTCAACCGAACGAAGATTTCGAACGCCTGGAGGATCTTTTCCGTCCGGCTGTTCGGGATATGGATTCGCACACCAGGATGCGCCGCGGTTCCGAATTCCCAGCCCTCGAGATATCGGGAGCGAATCTCCGCGACGGTCTTGACCGCGGCCGTGCTCGAGCCGTTGGTCATCCAGACCGTCGGCTCGCGTCCGGTCGCGTAACCGAGCCCGATCTCCGTGCCGCTGTCGCGGAAGAACCGCAAGGCGGCCAAGGACGCATCCGGCGGGACGAGGTCGTTGGAGCTCTCCGCCACCTGTTGCAGCGTCGGCATCTGACCCTGTGCGACAGTCGTTCGGACCTGCATCCGGGCCTTCAGGTGCTGCGAACGCTCACGCCTCTTTTGCTCGCTGACCACCTGCTGGATCTGGGCTCGCAACCGGCCCAACGCTTCCTCCAGGGGGGTCATCTCGGCCATGATTTCGCGCACCCGACGTGCGAGCTCGTCGTCTGACGCCTGTTCGAGGTCCAGTTGCTCTGCCATCGCCATACAATTATTGGCCAGCGTGTCAGTCACCCAGGCGCCGATCAGCCAGCTGAAGGATGAAATCAGCACCCGGATCGACGCCCTCCGGCCGGAGCTGGAACGGGTCGGGCGTGACATTCACGCCAATCCGGAGATCGCCTACGAGGAGCACAAGGCGGTCGCCTGGCTGGCTGAGCTGCTCAAGAAGCAAGGGTTCAGCGTCGAGCTCGGCGTTGCCAACACCCCGACCGCCTTCGTCGCGAGCCGGCGGAACGGAACCGGCCCGACGATTGCGTTCTTGTCCGAGTACGATGCCCTCCGCGGTTTGGGCCACGGCTGCGGCCACAACCTGATCGCGACCGCTTCCGCCGGCGCCGGGATCGCGCTGGCCGACGCGCTCGACCGTTTGCCGGGTCGTGTGCTGGTCATCGGCACCCCAGCCGAAGAAGGTGGCGGCGGCAAGATCCGCCTGATCCGCGCCGGCATCTTCCAGGAAGTCGATGCGGCGATGATGTTCCATCCCGATACGCGCACCCAGGTGCTCCACTGGGCACTTGCCGTCACGCACATGCACTTTGCGTTCATCGGCCGCGCCGCGCACGCCTCGGGCGATCCCGAGAAAGGCATCAACGCGCTCGATGCCTTCGTGCTCGCCTACAACGGGATCAGCCTTCTCCGCCAGCAGGTGAAAGAGGGGGCCCGGCTACATGGCTTTCTCAAGGAGGGCGGCACCGCGCCCAACATCATTCCCGAGCGGACGAGCGGCGAATTCCTGGTTCGGGCGCGCGACGAGGCCTACATGCAGGAGCTGGTGCAAAAGGTCAAGAACATTTTCCAGGCGGCAGCGCTCGCGACCGGCTGCGAGGTGCGGCTCACCTTCGACGAGGAGCCGTACGCCGACCTTCGCAACAATGGCGTGCTCGCGAAACTCTTCGAGGAGAATCTGCGCCGGCTCGGGGTCGACCCCGTCGAGGGTGTGCCGTGGGAAGGAGCCGGGTCAACGGATATGGGCAATGTGAGCCACGTCGTCCCCGCGCTTCACCCAACCATTGGCATTGCGCCGGCCGACGTGCCAGGCCACTCGCAAGCCTTTCTCGAAGCCTCGGGGTCACTCCGCGGCTACCAGGCGATGGTGGACGCGGCGAAAGCGCTCGCGATGACCGGCGCGGATCTCCTCGCCGACCACGCGCTGGTCGAGCAGGCCAAGGTCGAGTTTCGGCGGGGCTGAGGTCATGATCAACGAGCGGTATCGCGAGGATCGCGAGCACCAGCGCCTCGGCAGCCTGACGGTCTACTGTGGCCCGACGCACTCGGGTAAGACCAAGAAGCTCGAGGCAGAGGCCGAGCGCGCCCAGCGGCAGGGGCGCCGGATGCAGCGGCTCGCGGCCCCATCAGATGCCAATCAGTTGATGGATCAGCTCGACCCGGCCACCGAGCTGGTCACGGTGGACGACGCCCAGCTCTACGACGACCGGCTCGTGGAGGTGCTGAATGAGCTGGCCACCATCCACCGGGTCGATGTCGTGGTCGCCGGCTGGGAGCTGGATTACACAGGTCGGCCCGCCGGGCCGATGCCCGAGTTGATGTGCGCCGCCGACGTCGCCCTCAAGCTCGACGACGGCGTCTGTGCACAGCCGGGCTGTCGCAACCTGGCCAGCCGGACCCAGCGATTCCTGTCGTCAGGGTCGCGGGATTTCCCGCGTGTCAACGGCACGCCCGAGCGCTTCCTCCCCGTCTGCCGGCGCCACCACACCGCGGAGCCGCGGGCGCAGGCCTTCCAGGAAGTCTGGTTCGACGAGCCGTCGGGCAGCCTGGATCTGATCAGCGGCTGTATGTTCAGCGGCAAGACCCAGGAGTTGATCCGCCGCCTCGACCAGGCACGCTACGCCGGGTCGACCATCCAGGCGTTCAAGCCCGCGCTCGACGACCGCTATGCGATTGCGGCGGTGGCCTCGCATCGAGAGATCCGTTTCCCGGCGATTGCGGTCCCCGACGTGGCGGCGCTGGCCGAGCAGGTGCGTGATGAGACGCGGGTGATCGGCATCGACGAGGCGCAGTTCTTCGGGCACGAAATCGTGGCCCTGGCCGAGGAGCTGGCCAATCGCGGCCGGCACGTGATCGTCGCCGGGCTCGATCTCGACTTCCTCGCGCGTCCCTTCGGACCCATGCCGCTGCTCGCGGCGTATGCGGACCGGCTCACCAAGCTGCAGGCGTCGTGCCAGTATCCCGGCTGCGGATCGCACCAGGCGAGTCGCACCCAGCGCCTGCTGGACGGGGTCCCGGCGCCGGCGGACGGGCCGCTGGTCGTGATCGGCGGAGCGGCAACCTACCAGGCGCGCTGCCGGCATCATCACCGCATCGGGGCGCCGGCGAGGCCAGAGCCCGAGCCCGTCCGGGTCGCCGAGGAGTCAGCCGACCTCTAACCCCCGCAGGCGCTGGTTGCCGAAAAGGATGCTCAGTGCCGCGACCGCGACCGCGCCTCCGACCGAGATGGTCATCGCGGCGAGCCAGGTGGTGAAGAGCGGGAATCGCGTCACCGCGGCCAGCGCGATCGAAATCGCGAGCAGCAGGGCGCTGACGCCGCTGACGATGGAGAACAGCCCCATCCCGATGAAGATGCCGACCGGATGCATCATCCGCCGGGCATCGGTCCAGTCGAAGCGAGCAAACACGGCGCCGATTCCGACCATCAGCGTGGTCACCGCGGCGGCCTCGGCGATGGCGAGCACGACGGCGGTGACGGCCCACAGCCATCCTGGCCGGATCATGATTTCTGCGGTGAGTGCGGCCAGGGCCACCAGCGTCGCGACCGGCAGAGCGGTGGACCAGCACTTCGCCTGCAAGAAGCGCAGGGTGGTGTTGGGCGAGGCCGCGTAGACCCAGATGCTCTTGCCCTCGAGGCTCACCGCCGATAGGCCCAGGGAGATGCTCAGCGAGAAGAGCAGGATCCACGCCGGGATCAGGCCGATCATGGCGGCCGGCGGGCCATCGCCGAGACTTCGCACCGCGCCCAGCAGGCGGGGAAAGCGCAGCCCGAAGATGATGAACAGGAACACCACGGGCATGAGGAAGCGAACCAGCTGGGCCAGATCCCGGGTGCGCATCCGCCAGTCCTTGATCACGACCGCGGCCAGGACCGGGCTGAGCAATGGCACCGCTCCCTTCAACCGGCGGACCCTCGGTGTCGCATGGCGCCGCCGAGGTGGAACCGCCTGGATCCACCCGGCCATATAGAGGCGCCCATTCAGGATGCTGCCGGCGGCGAAGATTGCGGCCGAAGCTGCCAGGAGCAGCAACATCCATTGGCCGGCGGTTACCCAGTCGCCGCTGAGAACGGCCGCCGCGCTGCGCCCGGCCCAGCCCGATGGGAGCCACGACGAGCTGGCCGCCGGGATATCCGGCAGCGACGGCGCCACCCCTGGGTGGCGGGCGAACCCGGGATCGCGGAGGGCGGGATTCAGCAAAAAGTTGGCCAGGTTGATGCCGATGGCGAGTGCGACACCAAAGAGGGTAAGGACCTCACGGCCCCGTCCAACCGGGATGATGCGGACGAGCAGCAGGCTCATCAGGGAGATGATCACGACCACGAACACCGGGTAGAGCAGAAAGAGCGCCGCGAACGCGAATGGGATCAGCGGGTTCTGATTGACGACGGCGAGCAGGACAAGAGCTGGTCCGGTAAACAGCAGGCTCAGCAGGAAGAGGCGGAGAATCTGCACCACCATCCGGCTGGCGAGCACGCTTTCCACTGAGCGGGGGGCCGCAAGCAGCAGGTCGAGGTCGGGATTGAGCAGCAGCGCGTTGAGGCTGAACACCAGGCTGCTGAAGATCAGGACGCCGGTGTAGGCGAGGAACGCCAGGCTCAGCACGTGCACGGTGTCGACCCGAACCGGCACGCGGTGCGAGGCCTGCACGCCGAGCCACGTGATGAACCCCTCCCAGGACCAGGCGAGCAGGATCACGGCCGCGCCCGCGATGGTGCCCGCGATCCGTCCGGCCTGGCGGCTGCGGATCGTCTGGTTGATGAACATCTGCAGCTGGACGCGCCACAGCAGCAGGCCAAGCTCGAGCCCCGCCCACGCGCCCGCGCCCGGTCTAGCTTTCGAGGCCACGCAGTACCGCGCTGACGTCCTCCTCGCGGCTGCCGGTCAGCTCGAGGAAGATTTGCTCCAGTGACTGCCCGTCCTGTCCGACCATGTGCCGGAGGTCTTGGAGGCTTCCCATCGCCACCAGCCGGCCGTGGTTGATGATGGCCAGCCGGGTGCACATCCGCTCGGCGATCTCCAGGATGTGGGTGGAGAAGAAGACGGTCTTCCCCTCGCGGCAGAAGTCCTGCAGGATGTCTTTCATCTGGCGAGCGCTCTGGGGATCGAGGCCGACGGTCGGCTCATCGAGGAACAGGACCTGCGGGTCGTGCAGCAACGCCGCCGCAAGCGAGACTTTTTGTCGCATGCCGCGCGAATACCCCGAGAGGAAATCGTCGCCGCGTTCCTGGAGATCGAACAACTTCAGCAGCGCCGCGATCCGGCGATCGCGAAGCCGTCGTTCCACGTGGTAGAGATCGCCGGAGAATTCGAGGAATTCCCGGGCGCTCAGCTTGTCGTAAAGGGTGGCGGCGTCCGGCACGTAGCCGATCAGCGCCTTGGCCTTCTCCGGCTCGGCCGTGATGTCGACGCCGGCCACGCGGGCGCTGCCGCTGGTCGGCCGGAGCAGTCCGACGAGCATCTTGATGGTGGTGGTCTTGCCGGCGCCGTTGGGGCCGAGGAAGCCGAACAGTTCCCCGGCGCCCACCTCCAGGTCCAGGTCCTCCACCGCCGTGAGGCTGCCGTAGCGCTTGGTAAGGAGGCGGGTGGACAGCACCGTGCCCAGTGTACCGATGGGCCGCTGAAACCGGGCCCAGGAATGGGCTTCTTGGCGGGGGTCCTGCCCGAATACGACCCGAGTTCAGGCGGTTGCACGGGCGCCCCGACAGGTTTTCCGCTGTTACATCGTTGTTGCCTTGAAGGTCGAGCCATGCCTTCAAAGGCCGGACAGCATTGATGGAGGTAGAACCGCAGGAGGGGGAACTCGGCGCCCTGGTCAGCAGTCCGGAGTTCGCCCGGATGGTCGACCGCTTTGCGGCGTCGACCGGGCTGCGGCTCCAGGTCTTCGACCTCGACGCCCATCCGCTGACCGCGGTTGAGGACTACCCCCGCTACTGCCGGCTGCTGCAGGAGCGCAAGGCCTGCCCCCTCTACAACGATCCAACCTTCCTCAAGCGCGGCGAGGAAACCATCGGCGTGTGCAAGTCCGGCGTCGGTCACTTCATCGCGCCAATCCGCAACGAGAAAGACGTGCAGATCGGGGCGGTCGTCAGTCCGGCGGTCAAGTCCGGCCCCAACTCGGTCGAAGAGTTTGCCGAGCTCGCCTTCCAGCTCAAGATCTTCCCCGACGATTTGATCCAGGCGGCCGACGCCGTCCAGGAACACGACGCCGAGAACCTCCTTGGCGCCGGTGAGCTGGTCTCGGTGGGCCTGAACCTGCTGGCTGAAATGCAGGCGAAGGAGCGCGTTGGTCATGCGCTGCGGCGCTTGCAGGCCGAGATCGCGGAGTCGAACGCGCAGATGCTGACCCAGCATGTGGTCGACGCGCTGCTCTACCTCACGCGCGCCGACTATGCCCTGGTGTTGATGATCGATGACAGCGGATCCGACCTGGCATCGGCGTTCGACCAGCCCGCGCCCGATACGCAGGTGGCGGCGAAGCGCCGCCTGGTGGAAGGCATCGCGGAATGGGTCAAGCACGCCGACCGCACGGTGACCGTGCCCGACATTTCCAAGAGCGCCTGGTCCCGTTACCTCACCGACGACACCGTCAAGGTGGGGAGCGTGGTCGGCGTCCCGATCCCGGATCAGAAGAACGGCTCGACGTTCGGGGCGATCGTGGTTGGGTTCGACCGTGCACGCGACGATCTCGAAGAACCGCTCGCGGCGCTGGAGAGCTTCGTCGCCGAAGGCTTGTATGCCCTGGTGATGGGCCGCAAGTTGATGCAGGCGGAGCAGCTCGCGCTCCTCGACCTGCAGTCGGGCGCGTACAGCAGTCGCTACCTCGACGATCTGCTCGACAAGGAGATCAGCCGGGCTTCGCGCTACAGCAACGACCTGGCCGTCGTGACTTTCGAGATCGAGGCGTTCGAGGTGCTTCGTGGCAAGTACGGGGAGGCTGGTCTCGGCCGCATCCTGCGGGAATTCGTCGCTGTCATCCGGGCGAAGACGCGCCGAGTGAACACGCTCGCCCGCATCCGCGACGGCCAGTTCTGCCTGGTGATCCCGGAAGCCGACCGGGCGGTCGCCGTGCGGCAGGCCGATCGCCTGCGACCCGCCCTGGAGGAGCATCCCTACGCGGCGACGCCCAATGGCGACATCGTGCGGCTCGCGGTGGACACCGGGGTGGCAGCCAGCGAACACGGCAAGGATGATCGCGCCGCGTTGCTCGCCCAGGCGATGCAGAGCCTCGCGCAAGCACGCAACGAACGGCGAACGCGCAGCTTCAACCCCTAACTCTGAAGATGCATGTCCCTCTCCCCCCGTGCGGAGCCATCTTCCCTCCCCCTCTGGGGGAGGCGGATTCAAGCGGTCGGCGCAACACCGGGTTCCGACGCAGTTGAGAATAAGCGAGCCAGCGCCTCAGCCGGATGCTGCCAGCCGAGCGTCTTCCGGGGTCG
>Ga0102924_1002570_pt1 | contig 19676 bp, 13 predicted proteins | sample PaiPotPPM11metaG_FD_80116 | JGI IMG/M metagenome (GOLD analysis project Ga0102924, IMG submission 80116) | Iron sulfur acid spring bacterial and archeal communities from Banff, Canada, to study Microbial Dark Matter (Phase II) - Paint Pots PPM... ...
CAGCCGCCCGACCCGGCTGGCCACGGTGACGCTGCGCCTGACCAGCCCGGCGGAAGAGGCCGCCGCCCTGCGAGCCCGGGGCCGCCGAGCGGGACCGGCTGCCTCGGGCGGCGACACGGTCTCGGGGATCGTGCGCAGCCGGTCCGGGCACGTGCTGGGCCGCATGTGCGCCGGAGCCTCGATGAGCACTAATACCACCGGCGTGCTGGTGGGCACCAACACCGACGGGAACGGCGGGTACAGCCTGGGGATCGGCACGTCGGGCAAGTGGCAGGTGGAGTTCACCGGGGGCCGGCGACCGCGGGAACTACGCGCCGCAGTGGTGGCGCTTTGCCGCCACCCCGCGCAGATCCACCTACTTGCACGCCCGGCCCGGCCACAGCTTCCGCAGGATCGACGCTTCGCTGCGGGCCGGGGCCAGCATCTCCGGGGTGGTCCGCGGCCGCCGCTCCGGCCAGCCACTGGCCCACGTCTGCGTGGTGGCCACCGGGACCGGCCCGATGAATCAGATCCAGATGGAGGCGACCACCGGGGCCAACGGGACCTACCGGATCGAGGACCTGGGCACCGGGCGGTACCGGGTCGAGTTCGACGGGTCCTGTGACCCCACGGGCAACTACCTCGGCGGCCGCTATCCCCGGGCGGTCGCGGTCACTGACGGCAAGACGACCACCGGCATCAACATCGAACTGGACCAGGGCGCCGCGATCGGCGGCGTGGTGACCAGTCAGGCCAGCGGGGCCCGGCTGGCCGGCGTCTGCGTAGAGATGATCCGGGGCAGCACTGCGTACATCGGCGACACCGGCAGGAACGGCAGGTACTCGTTCGGCAACCTGGACGCCGGCCGCTACCTGGTCAGCTTCAACGGCGGCTGCGGCAGCACGGGCAGCTACGCCCCGCAGTTCTACGACGGGCAGTCGAACGGCAGCGGTGCCACGCCGGTCACGGTCCCGGCGGGCACGGTCCGGACCGACATCGACGCGGCCATGCTGCCGGGCGCCACGGTGACCGGCCGGGTCACCAGCAGCGCGGGCGCCGGCCTGGCCAACGTGTGCGTGGTGGTGGTGTCCAGGAACTACGCCGGCGGCCTTGGCCAGGGCCCGGCGGCGGGCCTGGGCCTGCAGGACCAGGCGGCCGAGTCCGCCGGGCTCGCGGTCGCGGTCACGAGCCGCGCCGGGCGTTACCGGGCGGGCAACATGACGCCCGGCCAGTACGCGGCCGAGTTCCTCCCTGGCTGTGTCTCCGGTCACCCGCACTACGGGTCGCAGGACTTCGCACCCCGTGGCCACCGCGGCACGAGCTGGATCTGGGCCGGCGGCGGGACGGTTGCCGCGGGCGTGAACACGGTGCTGCGCCCGGCCGGGAGCATCGCCGGCATGATCACCGGCGTGCGCGGTCGGCGGCTGTCCGGGATCTGCGCCCTGGCCATCGACCCGGCCGTCCAGGGACCGGTGAGCCTGGCGCCCGAAGTGACCAGCGGGGGTGTCTCCCGGCACGGGACGTACCGGATCACGGGCCTGGCGGCGGGGCGCTACCGGGTGGCGTTCGACCCCTGCTTGGGCCAGTCGTATGCGCTTCAGTGGTACCGGCGGCAGTACCGCGAATCGGCGGCGGCCCGGGTGCCGGTCCGCACCGGGCGGGTCACCCGCGGCATCAACGGCGTCTTGCTCAGGGGCGGCACGCTGACCGGGCGGATCGTGTCCGGCCTGACCGGCCGGGGCGCGTCAGGGGTCTGCGTGTTCGTCACCGGCGAGGCCGGTCAGGAGGTGGCGGGCGGCGGGACCTTCGGCGGCCGGTACCGGATCCCGAACGTGCCGCCCGGCCGGTGGAACCTGGAGCCCGTGCCTTGTGTCGGCTCCTCCCCGCTGGCCGGGATCGTGTACCACGCCGTGCGGGTTACCAACGGGGCCACCCACGCGGTGGCGACGATCCGGCTGCCCGAGGCCGGCCGACTGGCCGGGACCGTGCTGGGCGGGTCGCCGGCCACGGCGCAGCCCGGCATCTGCGTCGAGGCCACCCCGGTGGCCGGCGACGGGCAGCCCGGCACCGCGGTGACCGGCCCCGGCGGCCGCTACGCGCTGGGCGCCCTGGCCCAAGGCCGGTACCGGGTGCTGTTCACCCCGGAGTGCCTGGCCGGCACGGCGACGCTGGTGCCGCAGTGGTTCAGCGGCCGGCCGACCGCGGCTACCGCGACGCTGGTGCGGGTCGCGGCGGGCCACACCGCTGGCGGCATCGGCGCCCGGCTGGCCGCCGACGGCGGGATCGAGGGCACGGTCACCGCCGGGGGCCGCGCCGCGACCGGCGTGTGCGTGAGCGCGTTCACGGCCGGCCGCCCGGTGCCGACGGCGCTGGCCATCACGCGCGCGGGCGGCCGCTACGAGCTGGACGGGCTGGCCCCGGGGAGTTATCAGGTGGAGTTCACCGCGGGCTGCGGCGACTCCGGCTACCCGGCTCAGTGGTACCAGGGCGCCAAGACCCGTGGCGGGGCCAAGGCGGTCAGCGTGACCGCGGGCTCGGTGACCACGGGCATCACCGAGGGCTGACCGGCGGCCGGCCGGACCGGCCGGGCGCGAGCAGGTGTCCGGCCGGAGCGACCGGCGAGCCGGCGGGCGGCCAGCTCAGACGACCGAGGGCCGTTGCTCGTCCGGGGTTTACTCGGCCCGGGCGTTGCGAGCGTGCGGGCGGTCCAGGGGCGCGGTGGCGTGCGCCGCGGCCACCTGGGACGGGCTGGTCAGCTTGCTGCCGCGGGGCCCGGCCAGCACGACGTCGTGCAGCGGGCTGCCCTGCAGCAGCTTGTTCCAGGACAGGAACCAGACCGTCCAGCCGTCGTCCCAGGTCCCGGCGACCGGGCTGCCGCTCACGGTGACCGGATCGCCGGGCACGGCCAGCTTGTAGTACTCCTCGGCGTGGGCCGGGGAGGTGTTGACGCAGCCGTGGCTGACGTTGGTGATGCCCTGCTCTCCCACCGACCAGTAGGCGTCGTGGATGTAGACGCCGCTCCAGGTGAACCGGACCGACCACGGGACCTCGATGTTGTAGCCGGGGCCGATCATGTCGACCGGGTTGCCCTTGTCGATGGTCAGGTAGGTCCCGTTGGGGGTGTCGTCGCCGGGGCGGCCGGTGCTGACCGGCCAGACGTGCCAGAGCCGGCGCTTGTAATAGACGTGCATGTAATGCGACCGGGTGCTCACGCTGACAATGAGCGAGGGGCCGATCTCGAAGGTCTGGCTGAGATCGTGACGGCCGTAAATTCCTGGCGCGCCCTCCACGCCATTGAGCCGGGCGTCGAAAGACACCCGGGTGTGCTGCGGCCAGTAGGTGCGCGGCCGGAAGTAAAGCGTCTTATCGCCGTCCCAGTACCAGGCGCCGACCACCGGCCGGGAACTGGTGATGCTGATGGCCCGCTCGACGGCGGCCTTGCGGGTGATGGCGTGGCTGAAGTTGAGGATGATCGGCATGCCGACGCCGTACTGCTGCTTAAAGCCCATGATGGTGGAGGCCTGGAAGGTCCCCCTGGGCTTGACCGTGCTGAATGAGCTGGACGCGGTGGCGGTCTTCCGGTCGGCGCCGACGGCGGTGGCGGTCACCGTGTAATGGCGCGACATGTACAGCCGCTGGCTGCTGCGCCAGGTGGTGCCGTTGTCGCTGAGCTGCCCGCGGACCTGCTGGCCACCGCCGTCGATGTGGACGGTGTGCAGCGAGCCATGGGCGGCGTGCACGGTAATCACCGAGCCGGGCTGGACGCCGGACAGGCCATTTCCCGGCTCGATGGTCAGCTGCGGTAGCTGCTCGGCCTTTTGCTTATGCGCGGAGGTGTCGCGGGCGGTTGTCCCGGCCGAGCAGGCGGCGAGCGCCAGCGCGACCGCGGTCCCCGCCGCTACCCCTAGTACGGAATGCTTAAGCAAGCCTCGTCGCGGCACGCTGTTGTTCACCCGAAATCCCCGATCCCCCGAAGCCGCCGCCGACGCCCGACAGCAGCTATCGCGAGCATTACCCCCGGCGGCGGCCGGGAACACGGGTGCGCCGGCCGGAATCGCTTAACAGGTTTCCCACCGCCGGGCAAAGAAAGCGGGGCGCCGGACCAGCCCGGGGCGCCCGGGGGCTAGAAGATGACGTAAACCTTGCGGATGCGCTCGTGGATCTGCCAGGTCCCGGCCCAGCCGCGCGGGAAGACGGCCGTGTCGCCCGGCCCGATCTCCTGGGCCTGGCCGCCGTCGGGCGTGACCGTCATCCGGCCCGCCACGATGTGCACGAACTCGTGCGTCTCCAGCTTCCAGTAGGACGGCCCCGGCGTGCACTCCCAGACGCCGACCTCCTGATCGCCGTCCTGCCACAGGGTGAGCCCGGAGGTCTGCATGGGCTCGCCGGTGGCCTCCTCAAGCGGGCCCCAGTCCTCGAGCTCGGCGGTCACCGCGGCGGCCAGGTACGGGGTGGTCATGTCGGTCATGCCTGGGTCCTTTCCAGGGGCTCGTCGGCCTGGTGCACGGCTCGCTGGGCGTGCACGGCCTCGGGGAACGGCAGGGCGATGGGGTCGGTACCGAGCTTGCTGTGCCCGGCCGCGTCGAACCGGTCCAGGCCGAGGTCGGTCACGTCCACCACCTCGGAGGTGCCGGTCAGGGCGACGTCGGCGGCGGCCCTGGCCACGCCAGGGCCCCACATCATCCCGGCACCGCCCGCGCTGGCCACGGTCACACCGGGGATGGGCGACAGCTCGGCCCGGTCCCCGGCCGCGTCGTTGCGGACCAGGGCCGGGCCGATGATCGGCAGGTGGTCGGGGGTGTAGTCGATGGTGGCCGCCCACAGGCGGCGCAGGCCCAGCCGGCCGGTGACCGGGACCAGCTCGGCCAGGCGGCTGCGCATCAGCCCCAGGTAGTGCTCGTCCACGCAGGCCGCCACGCCGGGCGGCTCGGCCGGGTTGCTCATCCCGAACAGCAGGCCGCCCTCCTCGGGCCGCCAGTACAGGCCGGCCGCCAGGTCGAACATCATCGGCACGCGGACCGGGTCCAGGTCCGGGTGGGGCTCGGTCACCGCTACCTGATGCCGGACCCCGCCCGCCGGGACGCTGACCCCGGCCAGCCCGGCCACCTCGGCGATCTCCGGGCCGCCGGTCAGCACCACCAGCGGGGCGGCGATCGGCCCGGCCGAGGTCCGGACCCCGGTCACGGCGCCGCCGGTCACCTCCAGGCCGGTGAAGCTGACCCGCTCGCGGACCTGCACCCCGCTGGTGAGAAGGGCCACGGCGTAGGCGGTGACGTTGCGCGGCGGCGTGAGGTAGCCGTCCTCGGCGCAATAGGTCCCGCCCAGGGTGCGGCCAGGAGCCAGGGTCGGGTTGAGCGAGTCCAGTTGAGCCGGCTCCAGCCAGCGGACGTCCAGGCCGAGCGAGTTCTGCATGCTCATGCGCTCGCGGGCGGCGGTGACGTCGGCCTCGGTGAAGCACGGGATCACGTAGCCCTGCGGGGTGAACCCCGAGTCGATGCCCAGCAGGTCGTGCTGGCTCAGGTAGAAGCGCCGGGACCACTCGCCGAGCCGCACCGCCCAGGGCGAGCCGCCCTGGGTGCGGACCACGCCCGCGGCCCGGCTGCTGGCCCCCTGGCCCAGGGTGCGCTTCTCCACCAGGACCACCCGGTCCAGGCCGCTGCGGCGCAGGAAGTAGGCGCACCACGCGCCGACCGTGCCGCCGCCGACCACCACCGCGTCGGCCGCTGCACCCGCGGCGGGGTGGTCGCTCGCAGAAGGCATTGGCACGAGGCCGATTCTTACCTAGACTGAACGTTCAGTCAAGACTAGGCCAGGGGTCGCCGCATGTACGGACTGTCCGACGAGGACCTCGAGATCCAGGCGCGGGCGGCCATGCTCGCCGACGAACTGATCCCGGCCGAGGTCGAGGCCGAGCTGGCCGGCGGCGAGCTGCCCAAGGACGTGACCGCGGCGCACGCCGCTCGGGCCAGGGAGCTCGGCCTGTGCGCCACCAACATGCCGACCGCGCTCGGCGGCCTGGGCTACACCACGCTCCAGCAGGTGCTGGTCCAGGAGCAGGCCGGGCGGGTCACCAACGCCCTGGCCTGGGTGGCCTCCACCCCGCCGTCCTGGATGCCGGCCGTGGCCACCCCGTTTCAGCTGGAGAAGTTCATCATCCCCACGGTCCGCGGCGAGCGCGAGGAGTGCTACGCGATCACCGAGGAGGGCGCGGGCTCGGACGTCGACGCCATCGAGGCCACCGCCCGGCGCGACGGCGACGACTACCTGCTCAGCGGCGAGAAGTGGCACGTCACCTCGTACAACTCGGCCGACTACGCGTTCTTCCAGGGCAAGCTGGCGGGCGGCGAGCACGACGGCGAGCACGCCATGTTCCTGGTCGACCTGCCCAGCCCCGGCGTCACCGTGGTCCGCACCCCGGCCTACTCGCACTCCATCGGCCACCATCACCCCATCGTGGCCTTCGAGGACGTGCGGGTGCCCGCCACCCACCTGGTCGGCGCCGAGGGCGACGGCATGAGCTTCGCCTACGAGTGGTTCCGGTTCGAGCGGATGATGGTGGCCGCCCGCTGCCTGGGCGCGGCCCAGCGGCTGACCGAGGAGATGACCGCTTTCGCCACCGGGCGGCAGGTGCAGGGCCGGCCGATCGCCGAGCTGGGGGCGATCCAGGCCATGCTGGCCGACAGCCTGACCGAGCTGTTCGCGGCCCGGTCGCTGACCTACGAGACGGCCCGCAACATCGACGCCGGCCTGGACGTCAAGGTCCAGCACGCCCAGTGCTCCATGGCCAAGCTGTACGCCTCGGAGATGGCCGGCCGCGTGGCCGACCGGGCGGTGCAGGTGTTCGGCGGGCGCGGTTACATGCGCGAGAACGTGGCCGAGCGGTTCTTCCGCGAGCTGCGCGTGGAGCGCATCTGGGAGGGCACCAGCGAGGTCCAGCGGGCCATCATCGCCGACCAGATGGTCAAGCGCGGTCCGCGCGCCCTGGCCTGAGCCTGGCTCTGGCCCTGGCCAGGGCGCCGGTGACCGTCGGTGACCGCCGGTGACCAGGCTCAGGCCGGCAGGCTGGCCTCGATGGCCGCCAGGACCTCGGGGTCCTCGGGCTCAGTGCGGGGCCGGAACCGGGCGATCGGCTGGCCATCCGGGCTGACCAGGAACTTCTCGAAGTTCCACTGGATGTCGCCGGCCTCGCCCGCCGCGTCCTCCAGCGCCGTCAGCTCGGTGTAGACCGGGTGCCGGCCCTCCCCGTTGACCTCGATCTTCTCGAACATCGGGAACGTCACCCCGTAGGTGGCCGAGCAGAACTCGGCGATCTCCTCGCTGGAGCCCGGCTCCTGCCCGCCGAACTGGTTGCAGGGGAAGCCCACGACGCTGAACCCGCGGCCGGAGAACCGCTCCTGGAGCCGCTCCAGGCCGTTGTACTGCGGCGTCAGGCCGCACTTGGACGCCACGTTGACGACCAGCAGCGTCTGGCCGGCCAGGTCACCCAGCGATCCGGGCTCGCCGTCCAGGGTGGTGAGAGGTACGTCGTACAGGCTCAACGCACGGGCTCCTTCGCGATCGGCGTCATGCGGTTGTTCATGGCCCACGCACAGGCCAACACCGCGCCGCCGTCCGGCATGCCCGGCCGGGCCGGGAAGGATCACGGGCGGCTCAGCCGGGCCACGACCGGACGATCCTGGCCCTGGTCCAGGCTTTCAAACAAGGCTGCGGCGCTCCGGGCGGTGGCCTGAGCCCAGCGCCCCGTGCTGACCAGCCCCAGGCCCAGGAGGCCGGCCCCGAGCCCGAGCACCATCCACCACACGCCGTGCTCCGCGCTCGTGAAGGCCGTACCGCCCTGGGCCAGCGCCGGGCCCACGATGGTCCCCGAGATCGCCACGCCCAGCGTGGTCCCGGTCTGCCGGCCGGCCGAGGCCAGCGCGGTGGCCACCCCGGCCATGGAGCGCGGCATGCCCGACACGGCGGTGTTGGTGATGGGCGGGTTGACCGTGCCGAGGAAGATGCCGAACAGCAGGTAGCCGCCCAGCACGGCCAGCAACGGGGTGGCCGGGCCCAGCCACAGCGACGCGACGCCGCCCAGGGCCAGCGCGGCCCCGGCGATCACCAGCGGCAGCCGCGGGCCCCTGGCGCCGACCAGCCGGCCGGTGCGCGGGGACAGGACCAGGGTGGCCACCCCGACCGGGAGCAGGCACAGCCCGGCGGCCAGCGCCGACAGGCCGCGCACCTCCTGCAGGTACTGGGTGGTCACGAACAGGAAGGCGCCGAACCCGCACAGGGCCAGCACGGCCATGGCGATCGCCGCGCTGAACGGCACGCTGCGGAACAGCCGCAGTTCCAGCAGCGGGTCGGCCCGGCGCGGCTCGTAGCGCAGGAGGCCCACCGCGGCCAGCGCGGCCACGGCCAGCAGGCCGAGGATGACCGGCGAGGTCCAGCCCAGCCGGCCGGACTCGATGATGGCGGCCACGACGCCGCCCAGCAGCGCGACCATCAGGACCTGGCCCACCGGGTCGAAGCGGCGCGCCCGTGCGGCGCGGGACTCGGGCACGAACAGCGCCGCGCAGACGATCGCGGCGGCCACGATCGGCACGTTGACCCAGAAGATGGCCCGCCAGCCCAGTCCGTCGACCAGGACGCCGCCCAGGATCGGGCCCAGGGCCAGGGCCAGGCCGGACATGGAGCCGAACACGCCGATGGCCCTGGCCCGCTCGGCCGGGTCCGGGAACGTGCTGGCGGTGATGGCCAGGGCGACCGGGTTGAGCATCGTGCCGCCGATCGCCTGGACGGCGCGCGCCGCGATCAGCCAGCCGATGCTCGGGGCCAGCCCGCACAGCAGCGAGCCCAGCCCGAAGGCGGCCAGGCCGGTCTGGAAGACGCGCCGGCGGCCGACCCGGTCGGCGGTGGAGCCGCCCAGGACCAGGAAGCTGGCCAGGACGAGGGTGTAGGCGTCGACCGTCCACTGCAGGCCGGACTCGGACGCGTGCAGGGCGCGGTGAATGGTGGGCAGCGCGACGTTGACGATGGAGATGTCCATCACCACGACGATGATGCTGGTGCAGCAGATGGCCAGCACCAGGTACCTGCGGCGCAGGCTGAGCTCGGGCATGGGGGTCCAATCGGCGAGTGTCTCGTTGACTGAACTCGACGCTAAGATTTAGAGCGTGCTCGAAGTCAAACCACGCCCAGCCGCCCGGCCCGGCCGGCCCAGCCGCAAAGACCCCGTCCCCGACGAGGGCCTGAGTATCGCCGAGGCCGCCCACCGGACCGGGGTCAGTGCCCACACGCTGCGCTACTACGAGCGGGCCGGGCTGGTCATCTCGCCCGTTGACCGCACGGTGGGCGGCCGCAGGCGCTACCGCGCCGGGGACCTGAAGTGGATCAAGATCTGCACCAAGCTGCGGGCCACCGGCATGCCGATCAAGGACATCCGCCGCTACGCCGAGCTAGTCGCGGCCGGCCCCGGCAACGAGCAGGACCGGCTGGAGCTGATGGAGGCGCACCGGACCGTGGTGCTGGACCGGCTGGCCGAGGTGCAGGAGAACCTCAAGGTCATCGACCACAAGATCGACGTCTACCGGGGCCGGCTGGAGGCCGGTGACGCCGACCAGCTCTGGGCGCCCCGGCCGTCTTCATGATCACGGCCAGCCCGGTTGAGGCAGTCGCGTGATTCGTCATGATCACTTAGATGAGCCCCATGATCACGGTCACTTGTCAGTGATATCGACTGAGAAGTGACCGCGATCACGGCGTCGCGCATTCCGGCGCCGCCGTCAGCCGGGCCGCCGGACCAGCGGCCTGGTGACGCCGACCAGCTCCGGGCTCGGGCCTCTCACCTTCATGATCTCGGGCAGCGTCAGCTGGCCACCGCGGCGCCGGCGGCCCGGTTCCAGACCGGCTCGCCCTGGTAGCCGCGCCCGACCATGGTGACGAACTGGTAGACCGCGTCCTCGTCGGGCGACAGCGGCCCGGGCGAGGCGTGCTCGGAGGACAGCCCGCGCTGCACCGACTCGCACGCGCCCCAATCTTGTTTGTTAGTGATGTCCCAGAATTCCACCGCGTAGGACGGGTCGAAGCCGGGCCTGGCCACCGCCTCGGGGGCAAAGGACCAGACGCACTCGATCATCGTGCGGTCGACCGCCAGCGGAACCAGGCGGTGCGTCATCACGTAGTCCGGGTGCAGGCTGAGCAGGATGTTCGGGAACAGGTTGACGTAGATCACCGTGCGCAGGCCGGTGGCGTCCAGGCCCCGCAGCGGCAGGCCGCCGCTGGTGCCGTCCAGCGACATGGTGTCCATGCCGTCGCGCAGGTCCATCCAGCCGCCCACCCAGGCGCCCTCGTTGTGGTAGTTCTCGCCGCTCTTGGGCGGGCTGACCCGGCACAGCTCGGGGTGGATCACCGGGCAGTGGTAGCACTCGTGGTAGTTCTCGGTCAGGATCTTCCAGTTGGCGGCGGCGTCGTAGCGGTGCCGCCCGGCGATGCTCAGGCGCTCCGGCTCGTAGGGCGCGACCACCGGGTCAAGCTCGCTGAACGTGTCGGTCAGCGGCCCGGCCGCACCGCCCGAGCCGTCCACGAAGATCAGCCCGTGCCACTCGGTGGCGGGCAGCTCGGCCAGGCCCCAGGCCGACCGGTCAAAGCCGGAGCTGGGCTTGAACCCCGAGGCGAACCGCAGCGCGCCGTCCAGGCCGTAGGTCCAGGAGTGATACGGGCAGATGACCGTGTTGCGCTGGGCCGTCTCGCCCACCCCGAGCAGCTCGTGCCCGCGGTGCCGACAGGAGTTGGCGAACGCGTGCAGGGCGCCGTCGTCGTCCCTGGTCAGCAGCACGCCGCCGAGCCCGGCCGGCTCGGCCCGCTGGTCACCCGGCAGCGGCAGCATCGAGGAGAACCCGACGCAGGTCCAGCCGCCGCCCAAGAAGTTCCGCTGCTCCCAGGCGAACACCTCGGGGTCGGTGTAGGCGGCCCTGGGCAGCATGGTGCTGTCGCCGAACGGCCGCAGCGTCTGCGCCAGCCCGGCGGGGTCGATGGGAGCGGCAGGGTAACGCAGTTGACTGACCATACAGTCAACTGTAGGCCGGGGGGCTAAATTCTGTCTAGCACGCAGGCGATCCGGCGGGTAGACCGCCGGGGTTCGCGGTACGTTATCCGCAATCTGCGGACCTGAGGCTGATACAGGCGGAAACAATTGAACGGCAGATCTCATCGCCTTCTGGCACCTGCTCGGCCCCGGCATCCGCTCCATCCCCCCGTTACCCATTTCCCGCTGGCGGCCTACGTCTTCGCGGCCGGGTTCGACATCGCCTCCGCGGCCGGCAGCGGCCACCGGTGGGCAGGCGACCTGTGGCACGCGGGCACGTTCGTGCTCATCGCCGGCCTGGCCATCTGCCTGGTCACCATGGGCACCGGGTTCTGGGACCTGGTGCGGTTCTGGCCCGGCGAGCCGGCCGACCCCGCCCCCGGCGCGCCGGACCTGCTGCGCACGGTCGCGGCGCACGTCAGCGTGATGGCGGGCGCTTTCATGATCGGTTCGGGCGATGTAGCCTGGCGGCTCAGCGACTATGACTCCAGGGCCTCGGCCCCGCCCGGCGTGGTCGCACTCTCCCTGGCGGCGGCGATCGTGGGCGTCACGGGCGGGTTCCTCGGCGGAAAGCTGGTGTTCCGCCACGCCATGGGCGTGGCCCCGGCCGCACTAGCGGCGAATATGAGCTTGCCTGGCGGGCCCGGGCCGGATGATCATGAGCTTGCCAGCGACGGGCACACCGAGGTGGCCGGCCGGAGGATAGCGGGATGGGACGGGCGTGGCGCGACACGAGGTGACACCACGCCCTGAGGCGGCTCCTGCTGCCCGCGAACGGCTGCCGCGCCGGGTCCGCGCCCTGCTGGTCTACGTGTGCGTGCTGGTCCTGGTCGAGACGATCTTCTTCACCGCGCTGACCCCGCTGCTGCCGCACTACGTGCACGCGGCCGGCCTGTCCAAGTCCGGCGTGGGCCTGCTGGTGGCCTCCTACCCGATCGGCACGCTCCTCGGGTCGCTGCCGGGCGGTCTGCTGACCTCCAAGCTGGGCTGCCGCCTGGTGGTGCTGCTGGGCCTGGCGCTGATGAGCGTGTCCACGTTCATCTTCGGCTGGGCCCACGCCGAGCTCATCCTGGACACCGCGCGCTTTGTCCAGGGCGTGGGCGCAGCTTGCCTGTGGGCGGCCGGGATGTCCTGGCTGACCATGGTGGCTCCGCCGGGCCGCCGCGGCGAACTGCTCGGCACGGCGCTGGGCGCGGCGGTCGGCGGCGCCCTGCTCGGCCCGGTCATCGGCGCGGTGGCCAGCGCGGTCGGCACCGGCCCGGCGTTCTCGGCCGCGGCCGTGGCCGGGGCCATCCTGATGGTGGTCGCGTTCGCCGTGCCGAAGCCCCGCGGCCACCAGACGCAGGCCCAGGGGCTGCGGGCCGCGGGCCCCGCCCTGCGGGACCGCGAGGTGGTGGCGGGCATGTGGCTGACGCTGCTGCCCGGCCTGGGGTTCGGCGTGCTGGACGTGCTGGCCCCGCTGCGGATCAACGCGCTGGGCGGCAGCGCCACCATCATCGGCGCCACGTTCCTGATCTCGGCCGCGCTGGAGACCGGCCTGTCCCCGCTGGCCGGACGGCTGGCCGACCGCCGCGGGCCGATCACCCCGGTGCAGATGTCGCTGGCCGCGGCGGTCGTGCTGAGCCTGCTGGCCCCGGTCGTCGCGCCCGAGTTCGTGCTGGTGGCGGTGCTGGTGATCGGTATGCCGTCATTCGGCACGCTGTTCGCGCCGGCCATGACGCTGCTCAGCGGCGGCGCCGACCGGCTGCGTCTGAACCAGGGCCTGGCCTTCGGGCTGGCCAACCTGGCCTGGGCCACCGGCCAGGCGGTGGCGGCCGGCGTCACCGGGGCCATTGCCCAGGCCACCTCGGACCTGGTCCCGTATGTGCTGCTGGCCGTGACCTGCCTGGCCACGCTGCTCGTGGTCCGGCCCGGCCCCGGCCGGCGGCTGATCGCCCGGCTGGTCTTCAGCCGGGATACTGGAGTCCCGGCCCCGACTCGCGCGAAGGAGTGAGCTGCCCGTGGAGTGGCTTAACGAACCGGCCCGCTGGTCCCAGGACGGCGCCGCGCTGACCGTCACCGCCGATGGCCGGACCGACTTCTGGCGTACCACCGGCTACGGCTTCGTGCGTGACAACGGCCACCTGTACGGCCAGCGGCTGAGCGGCGACTTCGCGCTCTCGGTCCGGGTGGCCGGCGCCTACGCGGCCCAGTTCGACCAGGCCGGGGTGATGGTCCGGGTGGACAAGCAGCGCTGGCTCAAGACCGGCATCGAGTTCTTTGACGGCCGGCCGCGGTTCAGCACCGTGCTCACCGCCGAGTTCTCCAGCTGGGCCGTGGGCGAACTGCCCGCCGACCTGGCCGAGCTCACCCTGCGCGTGACCCGGCGCGGCGACGCGGTGGAGGTCCACTACGCCCCCGACGGAGCCGAGCCGCTGCTGGGCTCGCTGGTGTACCTGCCGCCCGGCGCCGAGGTGCTGGCCGGGCCGATGTGCGCCGCGCCCGAGGGCGACGGCTTCGAGGCCACCTTCCGCGACCTGGTGATCAGCCCCGGCTAACCGCCGTGTGGGTGACCATCGTCTGGTCCGGCCGGTCGGCCACCTGGAGGACCACGTGGGAGTATTCCAGCGGTCCGAGCCGGGGGTGGCGCAGCCGCTTGATCCCCGTGCCCCCCACCGGGCGCACGTCGTGGTCCGGCCACCACTCCCGGACCCGGTCGCTGTCCCGGTGCAGCGCGCTGATCAGCGCCTCGAAGTCCGGGTCGGCCGGGTGGCGGGCGGCGGCCAGCCGGAACCGGCCCAGCATGGCCCGGGCCTCGGCCTCCCAGTCCAGGTAGACCTCACGGGCCCGCGGCGCGGTGAACATCCAGTGCACCAGGTTGCGCTCGCCCGGCGGGAGCGCCTCCCAGTCGGTGAACAGCTCGCGCGCGGCCTGATTGGCCACCAGCACATCCCAGCGCCGGCCCTTGACGTACGTCGGGCTCGGGTCCAGCCGGTGCACCAGGCCGGCCACCCCCGCGGCTAGCTCCTCCGGCGGCGCCGGCGTGCCGGCCGCGATGCCGTCCTGGTCGGCGGGCCCGTTGGCCAGCACCCGCAGGTAACGGTGCTCGGCCACCGTCATGCGCAGCGCGCTGGCCAGCGCGTCCAGCACCTGGTCCGAGGGATGGACCGGACGACCCTGCTCCAGGAACGTGTAGTACGTCGGCGACAGGTTGGCCAGCAGCGCGACTTCCTCCCGGCGCAGCCCCCGCGCCCGCCGCCGGGTCCCGGCCGGCAGGCCGACGTCCTCCGGCACCAGGCGCTCGCGCCGGGACCGGAGCAACTGCCCGAGCGCCTGCGGATCACCGGACCGGGCCATCCTGTGAGCTTAGTAAAAGTCAGGGCCAGTATCAGATCCCGGCTGGTTTAGTAGTAACCGGGCATCCGAGAACTAGGGGATTAACCCGGAGCAATGCCACCGATATAGTCATCTCGGCCTATCGGCCAGATCAATCGTGGCCGTCTATCAGCCAGCGCTCGTGGGGGCGGGCCGGGGAAAGTGCAGGGGAGTTCATGCGTCTAGGGTCGGGCAAGGTGTGGGGCGTGGCGGTCGTCGCGCTGACCGGGATCCTCGCTGTCGCGCCGAGCGTCGCGGCGCGGCCCGCACCAGCCATCGTGCACGTCGCTCACGTGACCGTCAACGGAGCGCGGGCCGGCGCCGCCTTCCAGGGCGTCGGGGCCATCAGCGGCGGCGGCGGTAACAGCCGGCTGCTGATCGAGTACCCGCCCGCCCAGCGCCAGCAGATCCTGGACTACCTGTTCAAGCCCGGCTACGGGGCCGACCTGCAGATCCTGAAGCTGGAGATCGGCGGCGACGCCTACGCCACCGACGGCTCCGAGGTCTCCATCGAGCAGACCAACGGCACCATCAACTGCAACGCCGGCTACGAGTGGTGGCTGGCCGAGCAGGCCGTGAAGCTCGACCCCAGCCTCCAGATCTACGGGCTGCAGTGGAACGCGCCCGGCTGGATCGGCGACTCCCAGGGCGGCTGGACCAACGCCGACATCAAATACATCATCGACTGGATGAACTGCGCCAAGCAGAACCACTTGACCGTCAAGTACCTCGGCGGCTGGAACGAGCACCTGCCGCACGGCATTAACGCGCCGCTCATGCAGTGGTTCATCAACCTCCGCGCCGCGCTCGACAACGCGGGCTACACCAGCACTCAGATCGTGGCCACCGACTCGTTCGCCAAGATCGGCAAGCCCGGCGATATCTCCGATTTCCTGGCCGGGCACCCGGCGTTCGACCACTCAATCGGGGTGCTGGGCTACCACAACCTGTGCCGCTATCCCGCCACCGGCAACAACTGCGAGGTGCCGGTGGCCGCCCGCAGGTCAGGCAAGCCGATCTGGGAGTCCGAGATCGGCGCGCTGCGGGAAACCACCGGAATCCCGGCCATGGCCCGGTCCCTCGATAACGCCTACATCCAGGTCAACGCCACCGGGCTGATCGAGTGGCCGCTGGTCAGCTCCATGCCCGCCAACCTGCCCGAGGAGGACCGGGGCCTGATCTACGCCCCGCAGCCCTGGGGCGGGCACTACAGCGTCAACGAGATGACCTGGGTGCTGGCCCAGACCACCGAGTTCACCAAGCCGGGCTGGGTGCATGTCCGCGGCGCGGCGGGCTCGCTAGGCGGCATGTACGGGTCCTACAACACCTACGAGGCGGCCGACCACTCCAACTGGAGCCTGGTCGCCCAGACCACCCAGGCCCCGCAGGATCAGACCCTCACCGTGCACGTCGACTCCGGCCTGCCCGGCACCGCCGTGCACGTGTGGAGCACCCGCCTGAACGGCGGAAATTCCACCTGGTTCTTCAACCGGGGCACCATCCACCCCAGTGGCGGCACGTTCAGCTACACCCTCAAGCCCGACTTCATCTACACCTTCACCACCACCACCGGCCAGCACAAGGGCGGCCCCAAGGTGCCGGGGTCCAAGAAGATGCCGATGCCCTACACCGCCAGGCCCGACCTGTCCAACGAGCCCACCGACCTCGGTCCCCAGGACGGGTCGTTCGAGTACCTGCCCGGCAGCACCACCACCTTCGAGCAGACCACCGTCGGCCAGCCCGTGTTCTGGCAGAACCCGGTGAGCACCCGCTTCCCGTACGCCGTCGTGGGCGACAACGGCATGAAGAACTACACCGTCAGCGCCAGCGTCACCTTCACCGGCGCCGGCCAGGTCGCCGGCCTGATCTCCCGCTTCAGCCACCCCAAGGCCGACGGCATCGCCCAGCGGTTCTACGCCTACCAGCTCACCTTGAACACCTCGGGCGGCTGGAAGCTGATCAGGAACACCGTCGGCAAGCCGGCCACCATCCTGGCCCACGGCACCCTGGCCGCCGCCGCCGTCCAGCTCAACACGCCCATCTCCATGTCCCTGACCGCCAACGGCTCCCGGCTGACCGGCAAGATCAACGGCGCCACCGTCAAGATCAAGACGGACCGCAACTACGCGACAGGCGACGCCGGCGTCAGCACCGGCGGCTGGTACCAGGTCCACTTCACCAACCTAAAAATCACCCCCGCCGGCTAACCACCCCGCCCACCGGGGCGAATTTCATGATCACGGTCACTTCTCCGTCAATATGACTGACAACTGACCGTGATCACGGCGTTCGGGCGGAAGCAACCCCAGGCGCGGACGCGAGACCCCGAGCGGAAGCAACCCCAGGCGCCAACGCGAGACCCCGAGCGGAAGCGACCACAGGCGCGGACGCGAGACCCCGAGCGGAAGCGACCACAGGCGCGGGGCCCCGGGGGCGGAGCCCCTGGGCGTGGGGGTTCCAGGGGGCCGTGCCCCCTGGGCCAATACGACGGCCCACCGGCGAGCTAGCCCCGAAGGGGCGAGCGAGCACGGTGGGCCGGCACGTGGAGGTGGCGGGAATCGAACCCGCGTCCTTCAGTACATCACCAGGGCTTCTCCGGGCGCAGCCTGCTGTGTTTTTCTCGGCCCCGGCAGTCACGCAAGCAAGCTGCCGACGGGCTCAGTCGCTGTTTGGTGTCCCGCCAAGCCCCGCGACCGGGCTAGACGGTTGATCCTCCTAGCTGATGCCAGACACCGGGCCGGAGGAGCTCCCGGGCTGACAGCCTCTTACTTGCGGTTGTTAGGCCGCGAGGGCGAGGCTAGTGCGCTTTGACTTGGCACTTGTAAGTTGCGATCCCTGGATTAACGAGGTAGAAATCGCGACCCTCGGCCCGCTTCCCCTGGATCAACCACCGAAGTCGAAGCCTGTCACCCCCTCTGGAGTTGTACAGAGCACGTTACCCGACGCCCTGCGTAGCTTCCAACGAGAAACGGGCCTCGGTTATGCCCAGTCTCGGGCATGCCGCCGAAATCATGGCATACAGCAGTCAAACCGTGCATAACGCCGATCAAAGCGCAGAACGCCCGATGGGTCGTCCGCAGAGCGCGGACCCCATCGGGCATCCATCGGAGGTGATGAGGCCCCCGCGGGCGCTGGCGGTGGCCGATGACGCGCCCACGGGGGTCGACCGGCAGGGTCGGGGCCGGTCTAGGCCCCGGGCCTCCCCCGAGATGAGGCCCGGTTCTCATCACGACTGGGCCGCAACCCCCCAAGCGGCACCCCAGTCACCTAGAAAGACGTCGGAGAGTAGCCAGATGGTTGCTCCGAGGTAGCAAAAAGCGAGTAATTCGCTGGTCAGGACCCGGAGCGCAGGTCCCGCAGGAACGCCCCGGCCAGCGGAGCGGCCGACGTGGCCGGGGACCGAGTCAGCTCAACCACCGCAAACGCGATCTTGCCCTGATAACCGACGAACCAGGACGTACGCAGGCCCTTGTCACCCTGGCCGAGCGGGGAGTTGCCGACCTGGCCGAAGACCGGGCGGCCGCGCATGTCGGCGGCCTTGGCCGCGCCGCGGCGGACGGCGGTCCGCATGAGCTTGCGCAGGGCCTGGATGACCGAGCTGGAGAACGGCCGGCCGGCGGCGGCCAGGCCGGGCGTCGCACCAGGGCCGGTGACCAGCTCGGGGACGTGCCAGCCACCGGACTGCACCAGGCCGACGGCCAGCGCCATGTCCAGGGGGCTGACCCGGACGCGGTCGGCGCCGATGGCAGTGGCCGCGATCTGGCCGTAGCCCTGCGGGGCGCCAATGGTCCCGGAGTAGCTGCCGACCCGCAGCTGCCAGCTGGCGCCGATGCCGAACCGCTTGGCCGCGCTGCTCAGCTCGCTGGGCGTGAGCTGCTGGAACAGCCCGGCGAAGGCGGTGCCGCAGGCGTGCGCGAAGTCGACGGAGAACGGGGGCTGAGCCCCCAGCCCGACCTCGCGCGGGTGGTTGGTGAACCGGATGTTGCCGACCGTGTTCACGGTCTTGCACGGCACCTGCGAGCGGGGGTCGAACCCGGTCTCGAGCAGGGCCGCGGTGGAGACGATGGTGAACACCTGGCCGGGCTGGTAGCGGCCGTTCAGCGGGCTGACCGCGGGCATCCGGCCGACCTGGTGGCTGGCCACGGCCAGGATCCGGCCGGTGCCGGACTGGACGGCCACGATGGCGGCCGAGCGGGGCAGGCGGGCCAGGGCCGAGTCGGCGGCCAGCTGGGTCCGGCCGTCCAGTGTGGTCTTGACCGCCCTGCCGTCACTGCCGGTCCACTTCTTGAGCAGCCGGACCTTGCCGCCGCGGGCGTCCTGGAGCACCACCTCGATGGTCGGGGAACCGGTCAGCGTGCGCTGGTAGGCCTGCTGGAGGCCGGACAGGCCCACGGTGGTGCCGGGCCGGTAGGGTACCCCGTTCTGGCGCAGCACGCTGGCCGTCTCGGTGCCGACCGCCCCGGTGACGACCGGCGCGATGCTGTCGAACAGCCGCTCCACCCGCCGGTGCACGATGAGCGGGCCCGGCACCTGGGCCAGCCGGTGCCGCAGCCTGACGTAGCTGGCCGGGCTCATCCGGATGAGGCCCAGGAAGGAGGTGGACGGGGCGGCGATGATCTGCCCGTAGACCTGGCTGGAGGAGCCGATGCCGGTGACGGCGGCCAGCGCGTCGGCGGTCTTGCGCGGGTGCGCGAGCTGGTCGGGCCGGACGCCGATCACGATGACTCGTGAGGGCCGGACCAGCGGGCGGCCGTCGGAGTCCTGCAGCGGGGCCCGGCTGGGCACGCTGGTCAGCACGGCCAGCCGGTCGCCGCGGTGCAGGCCGGGCACGATGACCGACGGGGTCCAGAGCACCTTCCAGGCGCCGTCCACCGCGCGCATCTCGAAGCTGCCCTGGTACTGCCAGCTCAGCCCGCCGCTGCCGAGGTCCACCCTGGCGGTGAACCAGGCCCTGGCCGAGCTGCCGTGCTGGATGACCCTGGACATCTCCAGTACCAGGTCGGCCGCGTCCAGCTGCTGGTAGGCCCCATCCAGGTCGCTGGCCACCTCGTCCTGGCCGCCGGTGGTCAGCGAGGCGGCCAGCTTGTACTGGTGCTGCTCCCAGGCCAGCAGGAACTTCTGCACGGTCGGCTCGGCCGACGGCGTGCCCCCCTTGACCAGGCCGAAGCTCACAACGCCGAGGACCACGACGACGGCAGCCAGCTTGCCGATCGTGGCCCGCGGCAGTCGTGCCAACTTGCTTCCCCCGACCTGTCCGTTCGCGTTACCGGTCCCGGAC
>Ga0102924_1002572_pt1 | contig 19672 bp, 21 predicted proteins | sample PaiPotPPM11metaG_FD_80116 | JGI IMG/M metagenome (GOLD analysis project Ga0102924, IMG submission 80116) | Iron sulfur acid spring bacterial and archeal communities from Banff, Canada, to study Microbial Dark Matter (Phase II) - Paint Pots PPM... ...
CTCTCTTTGCAACTTGTTAAAGAAGACCCCGAAACGCCGTCGCCCTCCACCTACCGAGGACGTTTTGGCAGTTTACGGCGGGCATATGAATTAATCGGATACGGACGTGCCGAAGACTTTGGCCAGATTGATATGCGCCGCCGAACGCGAGCAATCCGGGAAGAATTGATTAACAAGATTCAAGTCATGTTCCCGACCGAGGTCTCGATGGTGCGGCGAGGAGGGAGATGGCGGTCGCGGCTTCGCCTGAAAAACGGTCGTTTCGTCAGCGTCATCGTTTGTCGGTCGATCGGCAAGAAAAGCCAGCATTTCATTTGGAGAGTTAATCCCCTCGCCTATGAGCGCCGATGGGTGACGTTGCTCGTCCTCCTGAATATGAAAAATGAGGCCATTCACGAAATGCGCGTTTTTCCAAACATGAATCGACCTTTTCACCTCTCGGCGGATCATCAGCAGATGAAGCGAGGAGAACGCCTCAATTCTCTGTCCCAGTTTCTCGAAGCTGTTAAGGCTGTTTCCCAAAAGCGGTGAGTATTTGCGTCAGCGGTTTACGAAATCAGGCGATTACACTCATCGAGAATTTGCGGGTATATGTTCTCCACTTGTGCTCCACTGACTTTTGAGGCCTTACGTTCAACGACTTGCGGCGTAAGACGGTTTCACAAACCGCGATACGCACCCGGCGGATTTTGAGTCCCCCCTCCCATCTCCTTATGTTCAACAAAACCGCGTGTTTAGGAGCCTTGCTGCAATCGGACGAGTTTGGTCGGTGAGGTTCGGTGATGGTGTGTCTGGATCGAATGGTCACGAATTGGTCACGTCAGATCCAGCGCGAAAAACTCTGCGCAGCCACATCGGAACCAGTGGGATGGAACTGAGAGAGTTTCCGTTCCATTTCACGGAATCTAAAGGAGCGTTCACGCTCGGGTTGTCATGGTGAGAGCGGAATTGATCTCTGATTCTTTCATTGAGCTTTTTGAAGACCCGGCGGATTCTATATCCGCCTCGTGTCTGCAATGGGCTGAAGAACAAGAAGGAGATGTGGCGTGACCAGAACTCGACCGTCCGCGATTGAAGTCTAGCGCGCGCCGCGCGCTGCTTTGCAGAGTATGCGGTCGAGGGCTTCCTGGCTTGCTCCGTCGCCCTGATCAGCAGCCTTTCGATACCAATGGGCCTCTTGCTCGAAGTCCTTTGGAACACCGAAGCCATTTTCGTAACACCCGGCGAGGAGGGATTGGGCTCCGACGCTACCCAAGTCCGCGCCTTCCGCCACCAGTTTGTCGCCTCCAGGTCGTTCTGTGGAACCCCATACCCCACCCCAATCGTTTGTCTCAAAGATTGAATCTGGTGAGCGTCGGGTTGACGTGGTCGAACTATGTGAACTGGCAAAGTTGTATCGAAGGCCGTTGCACTTCTTTCTTCCCTAGACAGAGTCGGCCCAAGGGGTCGGTTGTGCGGCCGCCTGACGCGATTCGCGGCAGCTTCAAAATGCTAGGTCTTCACGCTAGTATTGCGACAGGGGGCTGGACACAATCAGCCAAAGGGGCTTCCCAACGCATGCGATGCGCCAAGACCGTGACTCCGATAAAAATCGATGCCAACCGGAAGAACGCCAAGCGTTCAACCGGGCCGCGTACTGAACGCGGCAAATCAATCGCTAAGTTTAATGCGGTGACGCTAGGGCTGTTCGCAAAGCATGTTGTCATTCCTATTTGCGATGGGTACAAACCCGAAAAGGAGTTCCAGGCACTCCTGGATGGATTGCATCAGGAGTTTCAGCCGGTTGGGCTATACGAAGAGTGGCTAGTTGTGAAGATTGCGGAGTGCATGTGGAGGCTTCGACGTGCCACGCGGTGCGAGAGCGGATCCGTCCAAGAGGCGGCGACCTGGAACGCCGATCGTTACGACAGCGATCAGGTTATAGAAGCGTTTACAAGGGAGATGTGCATCCTAGACCAGGCGGAGAGGCAGCTTCGAGATTCTGGAACACTTTCGCAAAAAACCTACCGCGAGGTCGCGCCGCTCGTGGAAGAGGAAAGGCGCAAAAGCATTCAATCTGAACAGGACGACGAGCCCATTAAAGCAGAAATTGATCACGAACTTTTCTTGACCTTTATCACATATCGGAAAGAGTTCGTCGACTCCATGTGCAAGGGTCTCGCCAACGTCGAAGGAAAGCGATCTGATGCTCGGTTCGACTACAACGCCCTCCTACCGGAATGTGATATGGAAAGAGTTCTCCGCTACGAAGAGAGAATGCACCGCCAGATAGATTGGGCAGTGCAGAGACTCCTGGAGGCCCAGGAGCGAAGAAAAACGGTGGGATCCCTTCCCGGCCATGGCGGCGCCGCAACCGGCCAAGTGTAAAACGAAGCCAATAAGTAGAGCATTTTCAGCGCTCCAGTCATTTGTTTAAAACCACTCAGCGACAGGAGCGGTCTACACGTTTTGTTCAGCCAGCCGGCCACACCGCTCAGGTTCGGCTACGCGGATAGTTGCTCGAACCTGCGACGAGAAAGGGTTACAATCCGCTCAGAAACCGGATAGCGGCTGACTGATCATCGGCCGTGACAAGGTGGGACGCCTTCCCGTCCCACTTTCCAGGTCATCCGCAACAGGGAAGGTCACGGAAGGGTGACTAATGTCCGACATCGATGCGCCAGGTGAAGTACTCCCACCTGAGTTCGAGTCGGCTCTCAAGAAACTGAAAGCCCTGTTTGCGGGTGCATTAGGGGATGCAAAGCTGAGATCCTGTAGCGCAGCTTGGTCGGAAATCAAACCGGCTAGAACCGCAGAGAGGAAAACCAGGATCCTCAATGAAAAGGCCCAACAATGGAGGGAGGACAGCGTCAAAGCTATCAGAGAGTGGTTTTCAAAGTTTGCGGATCTGGCCACGGCCTATGACGAAGCTCTTCAGGGCGATGCGTTGCAGTGGGCAAAGGACAAAGTCTGGGAAATGGTTGAAAAACAGTGCGGCATCCGTCGAGCGAAATGCGACGAAGCAAAAAACTCTGATTTCATCAGCCGCACGACGGTGTTTTGGTTCGCAGTGGCTTCTGAGGGGAACACCGATGTTAACTTACTCCCTTTGCAGCCGTGGACAGCACCTGGCTGGTTGGCACGTGGCGACGAACAAAGAGATTCCCTACTCAGAGAACACTCGCGGCATCTTTGCGTTCGACTCAATCAAGTCATCAACGAAGAAATCGATGCGGCGGAGATCCGAAGAGCGATTAGCCGCCGCGAAGTGACTGGTCAACTCGCCGAGCGTGATCGAAAAGGCGCCGCAAATCCACTCGCTCAATTTAAGCGACGGCTCGACCCGTTAGAGCGAGTTCGCCCCGAAGAGGTCAAAGCGCTCCATTTTGGTCTGCCTAACTCCATCGATCTGAAGATTTGGAAACGCCTCGACCCGCACAGAAACCGCCTGACGAGCCTCAAATTGCGGAAGGCTCGTAACAAATATCGCGAGCAGGTGGAGGCTGAGACTAGGCAACTGCGCTTTACCAACCGGAATAACGCAAACAGTATGGTGGTTCCCTCCGCCTTGTTACAGATGCGGTTGAAGAAAGCGGACGAGTTTTCGGAGCAGCAATATTCCATTTTCCTCGACGCTTGGACTCGTCTTGGTGGGGTCGAGTCGGCCGGATTCATCAGGACCGTGTCTTTTATGGCGATTCAGCGCTCGTTCGGCCCGCGAGCTAGCGCACTGGCTTCTGAGTCGCAAAGGCGCTTTCGTGCCTCAGGAGGCTTGGGTCCAGGATTACCCGCAGAAACAATACGAAAAGAGTTTGAGCACCTGAAAACTGAGTGGCGCACCAAACTGGAGATAAAGGCGCTGGAGTGGGAAGCCCAAGCACCGGCTAAGGCTTTAATGACTGCATCGCACAATTCCAGAGAAGCGGGTGTTCCGGGAATAGATGAAGGGCTCCCGACTCGAAGCATATTCCACCATTCAGCAGACTACCGTGCCATCAAGTTCAAAGGGACGGACTATGTGCTGACTCCAAATCAATCCCTCGTCGTGCAAGTACTCCATGAGGCGCTTAAAGAAGAAATATCTGGCGCAAGCAGCACAACCCTGTCCGATAGGCTGGGCACTCCGGCCAGCCGCCTTCGGGACTCATTCAGGAGCGGCGATGGCCCTCGGCTCTGGAAAACGCTGATTGTCAAAGTACCGCGAACGAAGGATATGTATAAGCTGAACCTTTCATAGAACAAGTCTTTTCCACAGATTAGACCTAACCTACCCGATTGCGCTCCAAATACCCCTCTATTGCACCACTTCCAACCACGTCCCCGAGCATACAAATTAAGGCAGACATCAAATAGAAAACGTCCGGCTGCCTTTGGCTAGGAAGGCCGAACGTTTTCGGAAACGAAAAAACCTTAAACTATCACACATTAGACATCAGTTCTCCTCGCCGTGCAAGTCGCCGTGTAACCCATGTGATTTACCTGCTCGGTCGCGCTAGCAGAGAGCTAGACGGTGCCTCTCGGCTGTCGCCAGACCGCTTCCATCGAGACCGGCTACGCTCCCTTGCGACCGGAATCCGCGACCTTTCGCTCCCACTTGGCAAGATTGCAACGCACCTCGAACGCGGGAAGACCCGATGACGGGGAAACGGCGGGGCGAGCACGCCCCAATCGAATGGACCGATTACCCGCGCATCCCTCCCGGCGAGTATTCAGCGTTCTGCGCCTGGGCCAAAAAGTACTACGACCGGGCGTTCAAACGCTGGACTTGCCTCCTCCGCTTCGATGTGCTCCACAAAAACCAGATAGATGTCGTTGCGCGCATTCCGATGTGGCTGCCTCTCGGCAAGGGAGAAAGACCGCGAGCGTCAAGGCGGGGCAAATACCTCAAAGAATGGGTAGAGGCCAACGGCACGCCTCCTGCCCGACGGGACCGCCTCTCGCCCCGAGTGTTTGCGCATCGGATTGCGCGTGTGGAAGTGGGGGACACGGAGAAAGGCCCCGTACCCTATTCCGTTGTGAAAGAGATCCTGCGCTGGGACACTGGCAAATCGGGTCACTCAGTCAGCAAGTCACACAGTCAAGGACGGCAGCGGGAAGGGACAGGAGATGAATGACTTGCGGGAATTCGATGGCAAAGAATTTGGGCTTGGGGGGAGCCAGGGGGTCCGGGGGGCTGGCCATTGAAGCCCCCCGGCAGCCCTTTAGAGGCAGTGAAGTATGGGGCCATACCCTAGGCTTCGGCCCGAGCCGGGGTCGAGGGCGTGTATCACTCCAGCACACACCCGAGGGGCGGGCGTCCGATTTCGGTACGCCCGTCAAAGGCAAGGGTATTGGAATCGCGGTTAGGTTAACCGCTATACACAGCTAAGTGAGCAAAAGTATTGAAACGGAGTCCAGACGCAGAGGATTCAAAGTCCGCAGCGCGGAGCACGTCATCGAAAATAGCGGCTTTCAGAACCGTTGTACGCCGGAACTTATTGATAGGAAGGGCATGAAAAATGCTGGAGCACAACTCGGAGCACAATACACGCCGGCCCAGTACCCTTTCTTTGAGGTTTTAACCGCCGAGGAACTAGCAGAGAGGTGGCGGGTTCCGCCGCGTTGGGTGAGGGACCAGTGCAGAAGTCGTTGCTCCGACCCGATTCCCCATGCGCGCCTGGGACGATATGTCCGTTTTAGCTGGGGCAGCCCAGAGTTGACTCAGTGGTGGGGTCGTCGGCAATTCAACAAATCTCGCTTGACTCTAACATGACGTTTAGCTAGAGTTGCTCACGTGAAAAAGAGGATCCCAAACCCGCACGCTTCGGCACTCGGCAAACTCGGAGGGGCAGCTAGGTCCAAGAAACTGAGCCCGGCTCAACGCACCGAGATTGCCCGAAAGGCCGGGCTCGCGCGAAGTCAGAAGCTCAGTCCCGAGGAACGCAAGCGCATCGCTGGCCTGGGCGGCAAGGCATCGGCAGGGATCCCTAAGACGAAACGAAAGGAGCAACCATGAGAAAAACGAATCAGGCCGGCTACGTCATGCGGCATCGCGGTTGGTGGGTGCTTAGATACCGCGAGCGCGTTGGTGTAGGCGGGAAAGTGGAAACAGTGCAACGGGCCAAACGCCTTGTGCTCATCGACGCAGAGCACAAGACGAAGGCAAGCGTTCGAGATCTCGCCAAACGAGAACTGGAACCGCTAAACCGAAACGCCGCAGAGCCGCTCAGTATCACAAAACTGAGTGACTTCGTGGATCGCATCTATCTGCCGTTCGCAAAGCAGCAGAAGCGACCATCCACATCGAGGGGTTACGACCAAATGTGGTCGAGGTACCTGAAGACTCGATGCGAAGGCGAATGGCTGCGGGAAATCAAAACTCATCATGTGCAATCGTGGCTGGAGGACATTGGGAGGGAGTATCAGATCTCTAGGACCACGTTAAAGCACGTGAAGAACTTCCTAAGCGGGGTGTTCCGGCACGCGGCGCAGCAGGGCTATTTCGATGGGGCGAATCCAGTAAAGCTCGCAGAGATCCCTGCTTTTGCAACAAACGGTGCTGAGACGAAACCCTACTCGCTTGAAGAAATTGGGGCGATGCTGAAGGTCCTTTCCGAACCGTCTGCGACGGCTGTTGCAACTGCCGCTTTCACTGGGCTGCGGCTAGGAGAACTGCGTGGCCTGACTTGGCAAGCTTACGAACCAGCACTGGACGAGGACTCTCTCGGCTGGCTGAACGTGACTCGATCCGTGTGGCGGAACACCGTCGGTGATCCCAAGACAGCGAAGTCGAAAGCTCCGGTTCCGGTTATTCCACAACTAGCTCAGAGGCTTTCCGCACATCGCGCGAAGTGTGGGAATCCATCAGTCGGTCCAATGTTCGCCAACTCGGCTAGACATCCGCTTGATTTAAACGCTTGCTATCAGCGGGACATGAAAGATGTGCTGAAACGTGCTGGCATTTGCTGGCATGGTTGGCACGGCTTCCGCAGAGGGTTGGCATCGAATCTGAATCGTCTAGGCGTCGATGATTCGGTGATTCAGCGAATTCTGCGGCACAGCAATGTGGCGACGACGCAGAACCACTACATCAAGACCGCATCACCCGATGCGATCGCAGCAATGAAGCAGTTCTCAGCCTTATTGTGCTCCACTTGTGCTCCAGATGGAGACGTTCAGGTTAAGGGCTCAGTGCAGTAGAAATAGCTAAATGCCTACCTATGAGTGAGCTGGCGGAGAGGGAGGGATTCGAACCCTCGGTACAGGTGTTAGCCCGTACAACGGTTTAGCAATTACCCGGTTCCACACGCCTGGTGTTCGGAACCAACAACTTACGTTTGGAAAATTGCACTATACGTTGGGCAAAATGACCCTATTTGGGGCCATCTGTGCAACCATTGTGCAACTGTCGCATGGCCAAATCGCCCACATCGTAAAAGACGGAAAAGCAAACACTACGATGCCAGCTTTACCATCTGGTACAAGCGACCAGCAGCTCAATGAGCTTGTGGACTTCGTGGCCAGTCTTAAGTAACGCGCGGTGGTGTCCTAATTTTCAAATTGGGGCACAACCAGCGCGGGCCTCGGTGAGCAAGCAAATTCGCAACCTTAGAGGATTGTTCTGTTCAGTTTCATCGCTACGAGAGTCTCCTCCTGGCACCAGAGAGGGGCCGGGAAACGTCGAGCTCAAACTATTTGCGGTGCGCTGACAAGAAGAAGCTTCAGCGGGCGTTTGCTTGAGGTTGTTAATGCTTGGCGAGTTCTATTCATCCCCCGATTTCCGGCCGCAATGTGCCACGCCGCAGTGCCCGCTCCTTCATCAACACGAAGAACACCGGAACCAGAATTAGTACGTGAATCGTGGACGTAATCATTCCACCGACCATGGGGGCAGCAATCGGCTTCATCACGTCAGAGCCAATACCACTCGCCCAGAGAATGGGAATCAGGCTGGCGAGAACGGCGGAGACAGTCATTAGCTTTGGCCGAAGCCGATGCACAGCACCCTCAATGGCGGCCTCGTGAATATCGGCGTCTGTGAGCGGGCGACCTGACGCGATGCGCTTACCGAGCGATTCGTGCAGATACACGACCATTACGACGCCCGTCTCCACCGCGATGCCAAACAGTGCGATATACCCGACCCACACGGCGACGCTGAAGTTGTAGCCCAAGAGCCACTGCAAGATCAGCCCGCCGGTCATCGCATAGAACGTGGGAAAGATCAGGACCATGGCCTCGGTTAGGTTGTGGAAGGCCATGTACAGGAGCAGGAAGATTACGAAGAACACCACCGGCAAAATGATCTTCATCCGTTCCTTCGCTCGAAGCTGGAATTCATACTCGCCCGACCACTGATAGGTGTATCCCGCAGGCAGTTGCAACTTTTGGCGAAGCATCTTGCTGGCCTGGTCTACGAAGCCGCCGTAGTCGGTGGTGTTGAGATCGATGTAGACATATCCTGTGAGCTGGCCATCTTCATCGCGGATCATCGCCGGACCACGTGAAAACGAGATCTTGGCTACCTCGGAAATCGGTATCTGCGCACCAGAAGGTGTAGCAATCAGCACTCTGCTGAGTTCTCCCACGTTGTCACGGAAATCGCGCTGGTAACGGACGTTGATCGGATAGCGACTGCGGCCTTCGACGTTTTCGGCAACGTTCATGCCACCAATCCCAGATTCCACCGCCTGTTGCACGTCGGCAATGGTCAAACCGTATTTCGCCGCCTCTGGACGATTCACCTCCACATTGATGTAAAAGCCCTGGGAGACCCGCTCGGCGAAAACCGAACGCACCTGAGGTAACCCCGAGAGAATCTGCTGGACCTGGGCTCCGAGTTGCTGGATTTGCTCCAGATTCGTCCCTTGGAGTTTCATTCCCACCGGTGTCTTGATCCCGGTAAGAGCCATGTCGAGGCGGTTTTGTACCGGCATGGTCCAGGTGTTCGTCAGGCCCGGAAACTGGAGCTTCTCGTCCATCTCGCGAATGAGCTTTTCGTAGGTCATCCCGGGCCGCCACTTTTCGCGCGGCTTGAGCATCACGGTCGTGTCATACATATCGAGGGGAGCGTTGTCCGTGGCACTGTCGGATCGACCGACCACACCGAACACGGTCTCAACTTCCGGAAAGGATCGGAGAATCCGGTCTTGTTCCTGCAAGAGCTGCGAAGCTTGCGTGATCGAAATACCGGGAAGGGCGGTGGGCATGTAGAGCGATGAGCCTTCAAACAAGGGCGGCATGAACTGGCTGCCCATCTTGAACATCAAGGGAAACGTCACCACCAGGAATGCCAAATTGAGCAACAACGTCGTCTTGCGGTATTTCAGGCAGAGTCGCAACACCGGCAAGTAAAGTGCCTGCGTAATTCTTGAAATCGGATTTTCCGATTCGGCCCGCAGCTTCCCTCGAATGAAAATGACCATCAGGATGGGAACCAGGGTGATGGCTAGCAAGGACGAGAAGCCAACGGCCAAAGTTTTCGTCCATGCCAACGGACGAAACATGCGTCCTTCCTGTGCTTCCAACAGGAATACCGGGAGGAACGAGACTACGATAATAAGGAGAGAAAAGAACAACGCGGGGCCCACCTGCTTGGCCGAGTCGATGAGGATGCGCACCCGCTCTCGTTCAGCGGCCTTCTTCGCTGACTTACCTGCGCTGGCATCTGTCTCTTTTTGGAGCACTGGTCCATTCGAGGAATTCATCTCCCCGGATGCTTCTCCGCCAGATACCGGGCGCTCGGAAAGATGCCGATATCCGTTTTCCACCATGACAATGGCGGCGTCCACCAAAACGCCAATTGCCAAGGCCAACCCACCCAGCGACATGATGTTGGAGCTGACGTTCAGGTAGTACATGGGAATGAAAGAGATCGCGAGCGCGATAGGTAAGGTGAGAATCGGGATCAACGCCGAGCGGAAGTGAAACAAAAACACAATAATGACCAGGGAAACGATGATCGCTTCCTCAATCAGGCTATGTTTCAGAGTGTTGATGGATTCGCTGATCAGTCCGCCGCGGTCATAGCCGGATACAACCTCGACTCCCGGCGGCAGCGATCCTTTGATTTCAGCGAGCTTCTTCTTGACGCCATCGATCACGTTGAGAGCATTGAGCCCGTACCGCATGACCACAATGCCGCCCACGGTCTCGCCTTCGCCATTCCACTCCGCTACACCCTCCCGTATGTCCGGGCCGAAGGAAACTGTGCCCAGATCCTTGATGAGTACGGGCGTCCCGTTCTTCGCCATCACCGGCACGTTCCTCAGATCGTCCAGCGATTTGAGGTACCCCAGACCTCGAATCATGTATCGCGTACCGCTCAATTCCAGTACGCGACCACCGACTTCGTTCGTACTCGACTTCACGCGGTCGATTACCGTGGACAGGGGAATGCCATACGCGAGCAACTTGTTGGGATCGACATTGACCTGGTACTGCCGCACGAACCCACCGATGCTCGCCACTTCGGCCACGCCCGGAACGGTTGCCAGTTGGTAGCGCAGGTGCCAATCCTGAATACTTCGAAGATCGGCTAGGCTCTCCTTGTGGCTGTGATCAACGAGCACATATTCGTAGACCCAACCGGCACCGGTCGCGTCCGGGCCGATGGCAGGATGCACATTGGCAGGGAGTCGGCCGGCAATCGTTTGCAGATACTCCACGACACGAGAACGAGCCCAATAAATATCGGTCCCGTCTTCGAAGACAACAAAGACGTACGAATCATTGAACATGGTCTGCGCGCGTACCGCTTTCACCTTCGGCGCAGCCAGCAAAGCGGTCACGATCGGGTAGGTAACCTGATCCTCGATGATGTTGGGTGGTTCACCTTCCCAGTTGGTGTGAATGATCACCTGCACGTCGGAAATATCCGGCAGGGCGTCCAGCGGGACGTGGCCCATGGACCAGATGCCAGCCAGCATAAGCAGAAGTACCCCGGTGAATACGAGGAAGTGATTGTGGGCGCACCACTCAATGATTCGGGAGATCACGATTACATACCTCCTGTGGCATTGAGCGTGAGCTGCTTGTTGGCAATCGTCTGCCCGTTTTGTTGTGCCCTGACGGTGACCTGCCAAGTGCCACCGAAACCCAGATCGCCTTTACCTTCATACATGCCACTGCCTTTGTCGTTGGCATCGATGACGGTTTTCATGGCGGCCATTCCCATCGCCGGCATCGCGGCCATGAAGAAGGTCACGGTCACGTTCGCGCCTGCGATTGGCTGCCCGTCCGGGCCTGTCAGCTTCACGCGGACAGTATTGCTGCCCTTGTGCGGAGGATCGGGGTCGGTCGTCAGATCGACAATAGCTTGTTGTTGCGTTAGGGCATTCATCGAAGCCGCCTGACCTGCACCGGGAGGCGGCGGAATAAACGCTCCCGCAGCTGCCTGCAATTGGGCTTCGGAATCAATCAGGAAGTTTGCCGATGTGACAATTCGTTCTTGTGCTTTTACGCCCTTCGTGACCACCAGTTCATCGCCGACTTGAGGCCCCAACTCGACTTCGCGAGGTTCAATGCTGCCTTCGCCGCGATAGACGAACAGCAAGTTCTTGGTCCCGGAATGAAAAGCTGCACTGGCCGGGACTACCAACTGTCTTCCCATCGGGAGCTTCGCGCGAATGTTGACGTACATTCCGGGCCTCAACTTCAGGCCAGGATTCGCAAACACCAACCGCACCGGCAGGGTGCGCGTGTTCTTGTCCAGCTGCGGGAGGATGTAATCCACGCGCCCGTTGAAGACTCGTCCGGGATACGCGTCGACCGTGACCTCCGCCGGATCACCCGGCTTGATCTTCCCTGCGTCGCTCTGAAATACCTGGGCAAGTACCCAAACATCTGAGAGGTCAGCTACGGTGTACAGCATGGTTTCGGGCTGGACGTACATGTTGGGCAGCGCGTTTTTCTGCATGATGTAACCCGAGCCGGGAGAGGAGATGGTGAGATCCGTGATGACCTTGCCCGTCTGATCGAGCTTCTCGATTTCGGCGGGAGATACTTCCCATTGCAGCAGTCTCTCTTTGGCAGCACTAAAAAGAGAAGAGGCACCCGAAGCCACTCCGCTCACTTTGCTCTGCTGCAAAGACTCCGAGTTCTTCTTTGCCAGCAAGTAGTCGTGCTCGGTTGAGACGAGGTCAGGGCTGTAGATCGTAAATAGCGGCTCCCCCTTGCCAACAAAATCTCCCACGGCGTCGGCATAGACTTTGCGAATCCATCCAGCAAAGCGGGTCTGCACATAGGCCTGCCGCCGCTCATCCACCTGCACATTGCCGTAGAAACGAAGCTCGGTGTTGACCGGCTTGGATTCAACCTTCCCCAGCACAACGCCGATGCTCTGCATCCGCTGGGGCGTCAGCTGGAGCGGGGCAAGCGGCGTCTCTTGCATATCGCCGGCCTGAGAGTCGCCTGCTCCCGGCTCGGAACCCGAGGCGTTGGCCGATGAAGTTTGCGCCGTTGTCTTCATAGACTCGCTTGCGGAACTGTTAGCAGGCCGCGCCGCAGCTCCGGCATGGCTTAAACGCCACCACAAGACGAACGCCACAATCGCGAGCACAACGGTTGTGGTCAGCGCAATCCAAAATGCCCGGCGATAATTGTTGTGTTCTGTACGGTTCATGTCTGATCCCTCATTTGCATTCGTTCTGAAGTTGCGCTCATTCATGGCAGATCCACCCCGGTCAGACGCTCTAGTTCAGCGAGTGCCGATTCGTGCTCCACCAGCTCGCTTCGATATTCCAGATCGAGGTTCAGAACATCGAGGAACCCGGAAAGCAGGCCTTCGAAGTCTTGGCGGTTCGATTGATAGGCAGACAGGGCCGATTGAAAGGTCGCTTCCGACTGGGGGACGAGACCGTCACTGTAGATCTTCAGTTGTTCTTCCGAGGTCTTGGCACGAACATATTGCTGCTGCACTTCCGAAAGCACGCGCTGCGATTCAGTGTCCAGCTCTTGCCGTGTGCGCTCCTGGTTCTCCTGCGCTTCCGCCAGTTCGGCCTTCTGCCGCCCGCGATTGGGTAGCCGGATACCGAATGTAGCCATGTAGTAATCGCGGGTCTGGCTCCCGGTGTGCTCGTAGGCGTACTGCACATTGAAGTCCGGACGAAAATTCTTACGCGCCAGTTCCACCTGGGTTTCTTGCTGCCGGATGGAGGCCTGCTTGGAGCGCACATCCGGATTTTGCTCACGAGCCTTCTGCAAGAGTGCGGCTGCGGAGTACGGAAGACGTCTCACGGTGAGGGTCTCGGCGACGATGTCCGCGGACTCCTGCGGTCGCCCCAAGACCTGCTTGATCTGGGCTTCAAGCAGTCCTTCTTCCTGATGGTGGTGTGCGACCTCTTGCAGAATCTTGGTGTGCTGCAACTGAGCTTTCAACACATCCTGTTGATTGCCCTGGCCTACGCGGTAGCGTGCCTCTGTCGTCTCCAACACCTGATTCAGTAGCTCATCACTTTTCAGCAGAACCCCGAGGGTTTGCTGAATGTAGGCCAAGCGGAAATAGACCATCTTGAGATTTCCCACCACCGTTCTGCGAACTGAATCGGTCTGCGCTTCCATGGAATCCGCTTCATGTTCAGCGACCTGGGCGCGCAACTGCCGTTTGCCTGGGTAGGGGATGTCCTGCGAAGCGCCAAACCCGATGTAGGTGAAATCGCTGTTGCTGTAGCCCGCGAAGGGTCGCGGGCTGCCCACACTGAACTGCTGCACCGAGAGTTGCGTCTCGGGTAACGCAGAGGCTTCCTTGGGAACATTTCGTGAGGCCTGCCACGCGTGGAACGAGGCAGCAATCTGCGGATTCTTCTGCTCTGCCTCTTGGATTAGCTCACGCAGAGACGTGGGCATTCCTGCGTGCTCGGCCATGCCGGGTGATTCAGGAATCCGCCTCTGCGGACTTGGTGGCTCTTGAGCGCCGGCAAGGGCTAGCGTCCAAAAGAACAGAACCGCAGCGATGAACGAAATACGAGTGCACCCGAAAAGACTTCGGGACAAATAAGTGGATTGCATCTTTCCTCCGCAAACAAACACCAGTTTGTAGGCGCACGAACGTGCAGACGCACGAGTGTGTCAATAGCTCAGAGGAAAGACGATCAGATTCTTAGGACGGTGGTGGTTAGAGACTCTAGTCCTGGCGGACTATGTGTGCACGAAACACGCGACGACCTTTGTGCCAGCGAGGAGTATGTGTCGGCCTGGGATGTTGGGGGAAGCGCGTGCAATAGAACCAACCCGACATGATGCAATTGCGAAGAGGCGGTCTTCAGAGCGTGAAAGTCCGCAGGAGTAGCGGTTGTCTGGCAGCAGGGATGCGATTTCGCCATTCCCATGTCCCCGCACTGCTCCGCCATCTTCTTACAGCACTCCCGCTCCGCCGCCGTCATCGCCGCATTGGGCACGACACATGCCATCACCGGCAGCCCGGCGAACAGTACCGCCACAGCGAAAACAGCCGCTTTTTGCACTAACTTCAACATTATGAGCGTAGTCGCAACAGAGAGTTAGACGCAACAAAGACCGAAAGGTTACAGATTACGGCGGTTTACGCGATTCTTCTTGGCAATCGAGAACCTAACTGATTTCTCCAGGTTCGCGAGCGGAGGAATGAGGCACGACTACCCGGTCTGCATGTACCGGCAAGTTAGGGACCAAGCAACGAGATAAGAAGGTCGCACATAAAGAGTGTGCTATTATTATCATATGCGTGCGAATATCATATCCAACGCTACGCTCCGAGCAGAAGAGACGTGCTTAATTCCCTGCTTTAAGGAAAAACTCGTACGCAAGCTGCAAAAGCGCTTGCCGCCGGATGAAGTCCTCGAAGAAGCGCGGGTTCTGTTTTCGGCCCTGAGCGACCGTGCGCGGCTGAAGATTCTGATTGCGCTTCAAGAGGATGCAGAGTTGTGCGTATGCGACGTAGCTCATGTGCTCGGCACTACCATTTCAACTGCCTCGCACCACCTGCGCAAGATGCGCGATCTCAAGCTCTTGAAGTATCGCAGCGACGGTCGAATGGCTTACTACTCGCTGCGCAGCAAACTTGCTGGAAAGTTGGCGGCTGACGTGCTGCGTGCAGAGGTCACGATATGAATGCCACGACCGAAAAAACATCCGCGTTTAAGATCGTCACCAGTCAACTAGCAGAAGCAGTCGCTGCACCCAAGTGTCACAAATGCGGCTGCCTACATAAGACAGTCGAAGCTCTTTCGGGTACTGAGGTTGGCAAGAATGAGCTTGCGCCGATCTTGGCTGAGGCTCGCTCGGTGTTTGTGCCGAAGCAATACGACTGCCTCGGCTGCCAAGTTTGCTACCCGGCGATTGCAGCCAATGCATTCGTTGAAGCCCATCCAGACGTGGGGGCCGGACTTGATCTCTGCCCTACTGAGGAGCCGGACGCACGCCCAGGATGGCCACCGCTGCCCGGAGACTTCTATGTCGTGCGCTACGGCGCTCCGGTTGCTGTCTGCACGCTCAACAGCGAAGCTCTCGCAGTGAGTCTTGCCAGCCGCAAGCCCGAGGGTCTCGCGATTGTAGGCACAATGCATACCGAAAACCTCGGAATCGAGCGGGTGATCAAGAATGTCCTCGCGAATCCGTACATCCGGTTCCTCATGCTCTGCGGGGAGGACACCCAGCAGGCAGTCGGACACCTGCCGGGTCAGTCCTTAGAGTGCCTATTCGGCAGCGGTGTCGATGATCGAGGCAGGATTAACGGCGCACGTGGCCGGCGACCCGTCCTCAAGAATGTTAGCCGAGAAGAGGTCCGGGCCTTTCTCGACCAAGTCGAGTTGGTAGTTCTCGTTGGGGAGCAGAACGAGGAGATTCTTATCGACCGCATCGACGCTGTCAGCGAGCGCAATCCCGGAACCTATGCGCCGGCGTTCGTCGAAACTCCGGTTAAACGAATTCAAGCAACAAACCCGACACACCTAACACTCGATAAGGCGGGATATTTCGTTATCTATCCTGAGCGGCGGACCAAGAACCTCATCGTAGAGCACTACACCAATCAAGGCGTGCTCGACTGCATGATGGAAGGAAACTCCACAGGTGCGCTGTACACCGAGGCAATAGAACGGAACCTCGTCACTCGCCTTGACCATGCCGCTTATTTAGGTCGTGAACTAGCACGCGCCGAGCAAAGTTTGCTGCAAGGGACGCCATTCGTACAAGACGCGGCACCCGGTACCCTGTTTTCCGCATCACCCGCGGGTCCTACGGAGGCGGACGGCGCTTGCGGCTGCTCCGACACGCGAATGGGGAGCTACTAATGAAGGTAAATTGGCCGGGAATCGTGGCTGTGGCGCTTGTCGTGATCGCGATCGCTGCCTATAAGGTACACACGAAGCAAGCAACAGTCGCCGGACGGGAAGGTTTCCCCACTGTCTTGCTCATCGCCGATCTGGGTGAAGCTGACTCAGCAGATGCCTGCGCAGAGATCATTCACTCGGTACGGGCGGCACATGAACGCGGCATTCCAGTGCAGGAACTCAGCCCTGACAGCAAATCGGAAATGCTACATCGTTACCGAGTCCTCATCGTTCCCACGGTACTGATTCTTGATCGCAGCGGACAAGTTGTCTTCCGCTTCGAAGGCGAGGATCGCCAAACAGTTGTGGCCGTTCGCACACAGCTTGCGCAGTTGCAGTAGTCAATATGTTGAATCTTCCTCTCAATCTCAGCCAGGCTCTTTCTGGCGGTCATCTCATCGCATTGCCTCTCGCCCTCGCAGGCGGAGTTGTGGCTGGGATGAATCCTTGCTGTTTGGCACTTTATCCGGCAGCCGCGGGATCTTGCTGTTCGGTATCCGAACAGCAGACTATCCGTCGCTCTTTCGGGAACGCGGTCGCATTCGTCTTGGGAATCGTTGGCTTGATCCAATTACTGGAGGATCGCTATTGCTGCTTGGGTTTTGGCTGCTTTGGCGCATTTGATGGAGACCACACAAAATCGCCAATCGGTGGCTCGACGCGGGAAACACCTGGAATATTTCACGATTGCGTGGAACACCGTTGAGGGCCTGGTAGCGGTGGTCGCAGGTACACTCGCAGGCAGCATCTCACTGGTGGGATTCGGTATCGACAGTTTTATAGAGGTCACGTCCGGCGCCGTGCTGCTCTGGAGAATGTCAGTTGACGCGGACGTGCGGAAGCGGGAACGAAGGGAGAAGCTCAGTCTGAGGATTGTGGGCGTCTGCTTCTTAGCACTGGCCGCTTACGTCGGTTATGAATCTGTCTCCGGCCTCGTCAGTAGAAAATCTCCTGACCACAGCATCCCCGGAATAGTCTTGGCTTGCGTTTCCCTCGTCGTGATGCCACTCCTCTCTCGCGCAAAGAAGAAAGTCGGCAACGAACTTGGAAGTGCAGCCATGCGCGCCGATGCCAGGCAGACCGATTTCTGCGTCTACCTGTCGGTGATTCTGCTGTTGGGGTTACTTCTCAACGCTGCGCTGGGTTGGTGGTGGGCTGACCCGGCTGCTGGCATCATTATGGTTCCTCTCATTGCAAAGGAAGGAGTGGACGCCATGAAGGGTGAAACGTGCTGCGATTAACGACTCCACTCACACTTTTCGGCCTTTTCGCAGTGACTGCGATGCTGGTTGTTCTATGCAATGGAGAAGCGTAGCCCATGGTTCATTTTGGCCTTCGCCGCTTCTTGTTTGCTGGGATCGGCGTATGGGTTCCTGCAAGGCGCCTGGCCTTTCGGGATTGTTGAGTTCATCTGGGCAGGTGTGGCAGTGCGACGTTGGTGGTTGGTTTGCAATTTGAGAAGCAGGTAAAGATATGGTCAACGAAATTCCGGTAGCGTGCTGTCTGACTGACGAAGAACTTCGCAATCGCGAAGCCACGCTTCTCGCTCAGTTCAAGTCGGCCCTTATCGCGACTGAGGAACTCGGTGACGGCTACCTCTTCCGCGCACCCGGCGATAAGAAATGGCTTGTCGTAGCAGCCGAATTGATGGCAGCAGAACGAGAATGTTGTCCCTTTCTGAGGTTCGAGCTGGCTGCCGAACCGGGAATGGGGCCGGTTACGGTGCGAATGACAGGACCGTCAGGCACCAAAGAGTTCTTGAAATCGATACTACTCTGACGCAGTTCGGCGAGGACAGAGGTGTCGCCCGGTTGGAAGCTCTTGCGTTTCTGTTGGTCGACATCGCCTCTGGCTAGTATTCTCGCGACTGGAACGGAGGGGTGAAGTCTGCTCAGCCAGGTTACCCCTATAACAGTTTCTCGTGCCTCATCAATCGAAGAGACCAAGGGGATGGTTGTTGCCATGAAGAAAAATGTCTGGAGGGCGGTGATCGAGGTAGGTTTTATCATCTTCCTGTTTTATTCCAACCTTTTGATGGGGGAATTTGAGCGTTCAGGTATGGGGGGGAAGAGGGGCGTAGTGTGGGCAATCGAAGATGTTTTCACTATTGCTAATTTCGAAATTGCCGCCACAGCCGCGCTCATTGGCTATGTCCTTTTTGAATTTCTTCGCAAGAGATTCTAGGCAACGTGGCTCTGATCTTTGGCTGCAAGAGAAACAGCAATAGTGCATCGGCGATAATGACACCCGTCGCACCGCGCAGGAAGTCGCCTCTGACGCCAGTTAACGAGATCCCCGACAACCTGTGTGGCGATGATTACGACTGCGAGTCCCCACCCCCAAAGGCGGCGTCGGAACCACCCGACTCCCGCCGTGGTGAGGGCCGCGCCCAGCAGAAGAAACAGAATTCCGACGGTACGGCCCAGAGGCGCGAACCACTTGTACGCTATCGGATTGAGAACCCAGACGCCATCAAGAGGTGTCCCTGGCGAAAGAAGAGTGATTGCGGCGAGACTCGCGATGGCCGCACCAAAGAACAAGAAAATGCCTATCGCCGTGAATCCTCGCGCCTTGCGGTTGACAGCGGACTTCATGCGCTGAATATAAGCGGACGCAGCAGCCCAGACGAATCAATCCGAAAAACGGGCGCTGTGTTGCCAACTTGAAGGCCACTCCCGTGTAGGAAAACGAAGGCGTCTCAGACTCAATTGAGCCGTGAGACGCTCGTTCGAACAGCCGCCCCCGAAGTCTGCTCAGTCAGAGACGTAGCCATAAAGGGCGAGTCAGCGGAAATCACGGATCCGACTTGACGTTTGCCCATCTTTCTGCAACTATCGAAATATGCCAACAGCCTCAGCCAAGAAAAACACCGAGTACGTGGCAAAGTACGCCGACATGCTCTCTGCAATGGGCACCGAACCACGCCTTCGAATTATGCAATTGCTGTTATCCGCACATCCAGACGGTTTGGTTGTCGGCGATATCCAGTTAGAACTCGACATTCCGAATTCCACGCTTTCGCACCACTTGGAGAAATTGAAGAACGAAGGTCTTGTGAACGTGCGCCGCGAAAGTACCTTTTTACGGTACACGGCCAACACGGAAGCGCTCCAGGAACTGCTGCAATTCCTCTATGCCGAATGCTGCACTCGAAACAAAGCGGTCAAGCCGCAAGATATCGTCCAGCTTTGTAAATAGGAGAAGGGGTCACCATGAGCAGTACCGATATTAAGGAAGTAGTCAAAGAAAAGTATGGCCAGGCAGCCTTGCGCGTGAAGAGTGGCGGAAGTAGTTGCTGCGGAGCCACCGCAGCGAGCGGGTTGGGTTGCGATCCAATCACCTCCAATCTGTACGACTCCTCCCAGGCGGGCCAAGTTCCTGAGGAGGCCATGCTCGCCTCGCTTGGC
>Ga0102924_1002574_pt1 | contig 19665 bp, 15 predicted proteins | sample PaiPotPPM11metaG_FD_80116 | JGI IMG/M metagenome (GOLD analysis project Ga0102924, IMG submission 80116) | Iron sulfur acid spring bacterial and archeal communities from Banff, Canada, to study Microbial Dark Matter (Phase II) - Paint Pots PPM... ...
CCCTGAAGCTGGTCGACGTGCTTCTCATTAACGACACCGAAACCAAGATGCTCGCCCACGAAAACAATCTGCCCCGTGCCGCGCAAAAAGTTCTGGCTATGGGCCCGCAGGCCCTGGTGATTAAGCATGGCGAATACGGCGCAACAATCTTCTTTGGCGAAGGCGCGTTCGGACTTGGCCGCCATCCCTTCCGAGCTCCGACTCTTCCAATCGAAGAAGTCAAAGATCCGACTGGCGCTGGCGACTCTTTCGCCGGCGGATTCATGGGCTACCTGGCGTCGCAGAAAGAATTGAGTCGCGAAGTCCTGAAACGCGCCCTTTTTTATGGCGGCGTGATGGGATCATTCGCCGTCGAGCGCTTTGGTACGGAACGGCTGCAGCATCTTACCCGCGAAGAGATCGACGCGCGCTTTCAAGTCTTTCGCGAACTGACTCACCTCGAGTAGTCTGCAAACAGCCAGGTCTTAGAGTCGAGCGCAAGACACCCGAGAGCGCAGAACTTGCGTCGGACGCCGAGTCAATGCCCAAGCGATTGAAGAACGTGCCCACCACATCTCCTTGGGATTCCGAGGTTCGTCTTCTGGCCTGGCTCGCAACTTGCGTGTCGGTCCTTTCATTCTTGTTCTATTTCAGGAATGGCGCAGTCCTGCTTTACGGAGACGCGGTCGCCCACATCAATATCGCCCGGCGCGTCTTCGATTCGAAAACTCCCGGCCTGCTGCAGCTAGGAACGGTGTGGTTGCCGTTGCCGCACCTGCTGATGATCCCATTCTTGCTGCCTATGAGAATGTGGCGCAGCGGGGCGGGCGGTTCGATCCCCTCCATGGCCGCTTATGTCTTCGGAGCGATCGGAATCTTTCGGTTGACACGGACCATTCTCTGCCGCATGGCCACGCCAGACCCTATTACCCACCTTGCCGCTTGGATCGCGGCCGCGATCTACGCTGCGAATCCAAACCTCATCTATATGCAGTCCACGGCCATGGGGGAAAGCCTTTACCTTGCTCTCTTCATATGGGCAGTCGTCTATTTTACTGAAGCGACGAGCGGCGATACCAGAGCCCTCATAAAGTGCGGCCTCTGTCTCGCAGCGGCTTGTCTCACGCGATACGACGGATGGTTTCTCGCGGCCGCGATGGCGTCGATTTTTGTGCTGCGAGCGATTACCGCCAGGAACCAGCAGAGCAAGGGCAGATCCTTATGGAAATTACGCGTGGCATTGATCGAGTTCTTATTGCTGGCGGCAGCTGCACCTGCGCTCTGGCTGGCCTACAACGGTATTGTGTATCGGAATCCGCTTGAGTTTGAGAATGGTCGTTACTCGGCGAAGGCGATCGAACGGAGAACTCAGGCGGGAGGGAATCCGGGACATCCGGGCAGCAACAATCCCATGCTTTCCGGGTTGTACTTCCTGAAGTCGGCCGAAGACAATGTCGCGGAGAATCAATGGCTGCAGCGCGCTTGGATTCTCCTGGCTCTCGTCGCGATTGCCATGGCGATCTCGGCATCTCTGCATCGGGCCGGCGGAGCGTCAGGGATCTGGCCTCTTCTGTTCTTACTCATTCCTTTGCCGTTCTACGCTTTATCCGTGGCATATGGTGGCGTGCCGATTTTCGTCCCGCAATGGTGGCCATTCACCCATTACAACGTTCGCTATGGGCTGCAATTGCTTCCCGCCTTCGCTGTGACCGTGGCGCTGCTTTTCTACCTGATTCTACGTTCCCCCTGGGAAAGCCGGCTGCGTCTCGCGTCTGTGCTCGTGGTATTGGCTGTAGTAACTGCAAGCTACATCTCGATTTGGCGCTCAGGCCCAATCTGTCTACAAGAGGCCGAGATCAACATGCGTACCCACAATCAACTTGATAGGGAGCTCGCAATCTGGCTCCAGAGGTTGCCTGCCGATTCCACCTTACTCATGTACCTTGGCGATCACGTCGGAGCCATTGAGCTCGCTGGAATTCCCGTGAACCACACTATCAACGAAGGAAACCACCGGGTTTGGAAGCAGCCCACCGATGTCCAAGGACTGTGGGAGCGCGCTCTTGGCAATCCTCCGCAGTATGCGGACTATGTTCTCGCGTTCGAAGGCGATCCAGTCTGGCAAGCGGTGCACGACTTGCACCTGCCTGAACTGGTCGATATCCACGTCACCGGACAAGCGCGCGCGGTGCTCTACCGTGCGCGGTAATCATTGCGGTTAACGCGGTGCAGCGCTGTTGCAGTGATAAAATCCGGCCATCTGAGAATGTGTGACGTAAGCGGAATGCTGGCATGAACTGGCAACACTTCGTCGATCTGCTGCGCAGGGAAATGGCGAGCGGCATTGTAGGCAGCTCGCTGACCCGTCTGCTGCTCGCTGCGATCCTTGGGGGCGCCATTGGCCTCGAGCGCGAATACAAACATCGCCCGGCTGGCCTGCGAACCAACATGTTCATCTGTTTCGGCGCAGCCATGTTTACCTTTCTGTCGGAACGGCTGGCTGGAGTTCCTTCCGATGCTGCCCGTATCGCCGCTCAGATCATTCCAGGCATCGGTTTCATAGGCGCCGGATCGATTATTCATACACGCGGCCTTACCACCGGGCTCACAACGGCTGCCACGATCTTTGTCGTAGCCTCCGTCGGAATGGCTGCCGGAGGCGGCTTGTATCTCACGGCAATCTTCGCCACTGGAATGGTTCTCGCATCCCTTTTCCTGCTTGGACACATGGAGGAAACTTTTAACGTCAAGATTCTCCTATCGAGCTACGAAGTCACGGGCACAAGCGTCGACGAAATCAGTCACGAGGTGAACCGCATTCTCGAAGAGCATCATCGCCTGATGCAGAATGTGGTCAGCGGCGATACCGGCAAGCACATCCGTTTGCAATTTGACGTCGAGGGGTGCTCACGCGAGCAGACCGCGTTGTTTCACCAGTTGAAGGCTTCGACGGTACTTGGTAGCGCCATCTCTCTCGGACAAGTGGAGCGCGATTGAACGCGGGCATTCGCACGATCCCATTTGTGAAAGCCAGTGCCTGCGGGAACGATTTTCTGCTGATCGACGCCGCCCTTGCTCCTCCGGACATTTCAGCCTTCACGCGCCAGATCTGCGATCGTCATGACGGTGTGGGCGCCGACGGCGTCGAATGGATGTCCCCGCATTTCTCCGCTGACCTAGAAATTCGACTCGTTAACTCGGACGGTTCTCTTGCGGAAATTTCAGGTAACGGCACCCGCTGCGTTGCGGCATATGTCTGTGCGATGCAGGAGAAAGATCGCATCTCGATTCTCACCGGAGCCGGAATTAAAATCTGCGCCCTCACTTCGCGTCGTGACTGCGAGTACGAATTCGAGACAGAGATGGGCAAGGCTGGCGTTCAGCCTGAGCTAGCTTTGAAACTATTGGCAGGAGAAGTTCGCGGTATTCCGGTGTCAATGGGCAATCCCCATTACGTCATTTTCGTACCCGAATTTGCGCGAAACTGGCAGGCGCAGGCAGCCGAGATTCAGAAGTTGGCGCAGTTTCCGCAGGGAGTGAATGTTGAATTCGTAGTAGTCGACAGCAAGTTCGATTTGCGAGTTCACTTCTTCGAGCGTGGAGCGGGAGAAACGCGTTCGTCAGGGACCGGCTCGTGCGCTGCTGCCGCGGCTGCGATCTCAGCCGGACGCGCCGGGTCCCCCGTGAAGGTTCATTCGCCCGGTGGTTCCCAGACGGTTCGTCGAGTCGGAGAGAGTATCTTCTTGCGTGGTCCCGCGCGATTAGTGTGCAGGGGAGAATTCTTTCTGAGTTAATTGCCCGGCTTGACTCCTCATGAATCCCGAGACAATGCCAAAGTCGAATCGACAAGCCGTCAAGCCTCCAGCTCTTCGACCTGGCGACGTCGTTGGTATTATTGCGCCTGCCAGTAACATCAAAAAAGCCGACCTCGATGCGGGATGCGAGGCGCTCCGTCGCGCTGGGTTCCGTCCTTTCTATTTCGAGTCAATCCTCGAACGCGAGCTCTACTTCGCCGGACCAACCTTCCGCCGCACCCGTGAGTTGGAAGAAATGTTCGAGCGCGACGAAGTGCGTGCCATCGTTTGCGCGCGCGGTGGCTATGGCGCGAACTATCTGCTTCCGGAAGTTGACCTCGATAAGATCAAGGCGCATCCCAAGATATTCGTCGGCTACAGCGATATCACGAGCCTGCTGACGTTGATCACAGACACGACGGGCCTCATTACTTTCCACGGCCCCATGGCGGCAAAAGACTGGGCTCACGCAAACGGAGTGGATCTGGTTTCATGGCAATCTTCGTTGTGCCAGGCCGATGCCTGGGATATTCCGTTGAATGAGGAAGTCACCGCGCTCGCGAATGGAGAAGGCGAAGGAATTTTATATGGCGGATGTCTTTCAATCCTGGTTGCGTCCTTGGGAACGCCATACGAGATTAGAACCGACGGAACGATCCTTTTCCTGGAAGATCTAGCTGCCAAGCCTTATCAAATCGATCGCATGCTCATGCAATTAAAGCTGAGCGGACATCTTAACAACGTTCGTGGCATCGTCTTCGGCCAAATGCTCGAATGCATGCAATCTGCAAATCAAGACTACACGCTGCAGGAAGTGATCAAGCGCATCGTGACCGATCTGGGCGTGCCCGTCGCCTACGGTGTGAAATCGGGACACGTGACCTCGGGCAATATCACCCTGCCCTTCGGCGTGAGCGCGAGACTGATGGTGAAAGATGCGCAAGTCACGCTTAGTATTCTGGAGTCAGCAGTGATGTTGTGAGGCACGAAGGAGCAAATCGGTCCGGCATGAGTCAGTCTAAACACATTCATTTGATCGGTATCTGCGGCACGGCCATGGCCTCCCTCGCCGGAATGCTCAAAGAGCGCGGATTCCGCGTCACTGGCTCGGATGCGGCCGCGTACCCGCCGATGTCTGATTTTCTTCGCGACCTCGACATTCCCGTCGCGCAGCCGTTCGACGCCAAGAACCTGGACCCTCGACCCGACCTGGTCGTCGTCGGCAATGCCATGTCTCGTGGCAACGTCGAACTAGAGCATGTCCTAAACCACCGCATTCCATTTTGTTCTCTGCCTCAATTGCTGCACGACGAATTCCTTCGCGGCAAAGAAGTCCTGGTCGTGGCGGGCACTCACGGCAAAACCACTACGACCTCAATGCTTTCCTGGATTTTCCATACCGCTGGGCTCGACCCATCTTTCCTGATCGGCGGCATCGCCGAAAATTTCGGCTCAAGCTTCCATCTTGGCCGGGGCAAGCATTTCATCCTGGAGGGCGATGAATACGATACGGCATTCTTCGACAAAGGACCGAAGTTCCTGCATTATTTTCCGGACGCGATCATCCTCACTTCCGTTGAGTTCGATCATGCCGACATTTATAAGGACCTTGACGCAGTGGAGACCGCATTCAAGCGTCTGGTAAATCTGATTCCGAGCCGCGGCCGGATCGTAGCTTTTGATGGCGCTGCTGTGGAAGCTTCTGAAAGCGAAAGCCTGGAGCGTTGTCTCGCAAAGGCGTTTTGTCCGGTTGAGCGCTATGGGGCTGGGTCGCGTGCAAATTGGAAAGTGACAAACCTGCGCCTAGATCCTAGCCGCACGACTTGGACAGTCCTGCGCCATCGGGAACCATGGGCTGAATTCGAATTCGAGCTTGCCGGTGAATACAACGTGTGGAATGCGACTGCTGCCGCCGCGCTCGCCGCAAATTGCGGCGTTTCAAAAGAAGTGATCGCTGGCGCGCTGAAGTCTTTCAAGAGTGTGAGGCGCCGTCTTGAGGTGAAAGCGCAAGTCAATGGCGTCACGATCATCGACGACTTCGCGCATCATCCTACGGCGATCGCAGGGACTCTAAAGGCTCTGCGGGCGCGCTATGCCGGGGCACGACTCTGGGCCATTCTTGAGCCGCGCTCGAACACACTGCGTCGTCGCGTCTTGCAGAGCGACCTCGCGCGCAGCTTGGCGCACGCCGACGAAATAATTATTGCGGGAGTCTTCCGCTCAGAAGCCGTCCCTGAAAACGAACGACTTGAGCTTCCTGCGCTGGCCGCCGAGATTAAGCAAAACGGCCGCCGGGCACGTCTTTTAGCTGACGCCGACGCTATCGTCCAAACCATAGCCCCGGAACTTCGCAGTGGCGATGTGATCGCAATATTATCCAACGGGGGCTTTGGCGGGATTTATGAAAAGTTTCCAGCACGCCTGCGCGAATTGGCGGGTAGCAAATGAATCCTCGATCGAAGTTCGTCCATCGCGCGCTTTTCATTCTATTCGTCGCGATTTCCTTGCTGTCGAGTGCTGCCGCTTCCGAAGTCGCTTATAACGTCGTGCTCGCGTCCCCAGAACAGCATCTCGTAGAAGTCCAGATACCATTCCGTCCGGTCTCGCTGAGCACGAATTGCAACTTCCCGTTTGGAATGCCCTATACCAGGTCCGCGACTTCGCTCAATTTGTGAACTGGATACGAGCTAAAGATCTCAGCGGAGATCCACTCGCGGTTCGGGAGCTGGACGCAAGCCGCTGGCAAGTTCAGGGAGCCGAAAAGGGAGCTATCGTCGAATATCAGATTTACGTGGATTCGTTCGGGCCATTCGGAGCGCAACTCAACTCGCATCACGCCTTTTTTAATCTCGCGCAGATCCTGATGTATCCGGTCGATGCCCGCAATTCTCCTTTGACGCTGCATTTCAGCCAGTTGCCAAGCGGTTGGCGGATCGCAACCCCCTTGACTCCTCCAGATTTGAGTTTTCACGCCGACAACTATGACCGTCTCGTCGACTCTCCCGTAGAAATTGGCACGTTCCACGAATCCGACTTCGACGAATCCGGCGCCCACTTCCGCGTCATCATCGACGCTGATGACGCGGACTATGATTCTGACAAGATCGTCGCGAACCTTCACAAAATTGTCGCAGCGGCCATTTCGTGGATGAACGATCGTCCCTTCGAGAATTACACGTTCTTCTACCACTTCCCGCGCGGTCCCGCCGGCGGCGGCATGGAGCACGCCTATTCGACCGCCATCGATATCAACGCGGAGAGCATCCGGCAGAGCCTCCAACCTCTCGATTCCGTCACTGCCCATGAATTCTTCCATCTCTGGAATGTGAAACGCATCCGTCCGCAGACGCTGGAGCCGATTGACTACACCAAAGAGAACTACACGCGCGCTCTATGGTTCAGCGAAGGCGTGACTAGCACGGCAGAGGGCATCATCCAGCTCCGAGCTGGACTGCTCGATGAAAAACAGTATCTGGCGCGTATCGGCGAAGAGATCAGCGAACTCGAACATCGTCCCGCTCACCTCACGCAGTCTGCCGAAGATTCCAGCCTCGACGCTTGGCTCGAAGGACTCAACTATTACCGCCGTCCCGAGCGCAGCATCTCGTACTACAACAAAGGCGAACTGCTCGGTATTATGCTCGACCTCGCGATTCGGGATTCCAGCCACGGACAAGCGTCACTCCGCGAGCTCCTCCAATGGTTGAACACGAACTACGCCAAGAAAGGCCGTTTCTTCGACGACTCGAAGGGGGTGCGCGAAGCAGGAGAGGCGGTCAGTCACTCCGATCTCAGCTCTTTTTTCGCGAAATATGTTGCCGGAACAGAAGAGATTCCCTGGAACGACTTCCTGCGCTATGTTGGTCTACAGGTTGCGCAACTCATTGTCACGGTGCCTGACTTGGGATTTGTTGCATCCCGCAATTTTGATGGTCCTTTATCGATCGTCGCCGTCACTGCTGAGGGAGAAGCCGAACAGGCGGGCTTGCGAGTGGGAGACACTGTCACGGAACTGCAGGGCAAGCCCCCCGGAGAGGATTCGCAGCAACTGTTGGCGCGCGTGAAACCAGGCGAAACGATCTCGCTGAAAGTGCGATCTCTCCGCGGGGGCGAACGCGAATTGAAGTGGAAGGCCGCCAGTCGTCAAGAAGTGTCGTACGAAGTAAAAGATGCCGATCAGGTTACCCCTAAGCAACGCGTCCATCGTGCTGCATGGCTTAAAGGAGAAGCCGAGGCGACAACCTCGGATTCAGGAAAATAGTGGAATGATCCGCACGCTCATCATGCTGACCTTCTGGGCCATCGCGGCTCCAGTAGCGGCGTTGATCGGATTTCCCTGGACCTTTCTGAGCGGAGATATCGGACTTTTGTATTGGCTTTTTACCCGGGGGGCGTTTGCCGGAGCCTGGGTGGCGGGTATGCGCGTTGAAACCGTTGGTCTCGATTGTTTCGATCAGTCTCGCAGCTACATCTTCATGACCAACCACGTCTCGAACCTCGATCCGCCGATCCAGGTCGCGCTGATCCCCAGGCGTACATCGGTCATGGTGAAGAAAGAACTGTTCAAGGTTCCGATTCTTGGCCGCGCGATGCGCATGGGATCACTGATCCCGGTCGATCGCGGCAACCGGGATGCCGGCATCGAGGCGGTGCGAGAAGCCAAAGTGGTAATTCGTCAGGGATTGAACATGATTATCTACGTGGAAGGAAAGCGGTCGTTCGACGGAAGACTGCTGCCCTTCAAAAAGGGGCCTTTTTATCTGGCCGTCGAGTGCGGCGTTCCCGTCATTCCCATCACAATCGTGGGCACGCATTTTGCGATGCCCAAGGGACGATTCGCCATCAAGCCGGGCCGCGTGCAAGTCATCTTTCATCCGCCGATCGAACCAAGCGATTTCGGTAGTCGCGAATGCTTGATGGAGAAAGTCCGCAAAGTCATCGACAGTGGATTGCCGGAAAAATATCGAGAAGAAAGAATAGTGACTGCAGAGGGCAGAGAAGTCTCTGATGCTGGAACGTCTTCCCTCAGTGATCCTGCCTGATCATTCGCTTGATTTTCTGCTGCGCAGCGCACGCGCGATTTCCGGTAAGCGCGGCAGAATCGCTGAATATTTCAGCCATAACTTGTGATCGACGGCTGGCGCCCCGCTGACCAGCGCACCCGCGGCAACGTCGCTCGCCACTCCACTTTGCGGTGTCACGATGGCATTGTCGCCAACTTTGCAATGTCCAACTACGCCGACCTGCCCAGTAAGAATCACACGATTCCCAATTTCCGTCGATCCGGCCAGGCCGACTTGCGCGCACAGGAGGGCGTCTTCGCCTACCTGCGATCCATGTCCGACCTGCACCAGATTGTCGACCTTTACGCCGCGTGCAATATGTGTTTCGCCGACGCTGGCACGATCGATGCAGGAATTCGCCTGCACTTCAACGTCATCCTCAATGACAACCGGCGCTGGCTGCGGAATCTTGTGCCATCGTCCTTCAGCAGTTCGGGCGAAACCGAAACCATCGGCGCCGATGACGACACCGTTTTGTAACAATACATTGCTGCCGACGCGACAGTTCTCTCGAACCACCGAGTGCGCGTGAGCAAAAAAGTTCTGCGCGATTCTAACGCCGCGATAGATGACAACATGAGCCAGAAGGACTGCGTTTGCTCCGATCTCTACACCTTCGTCTATCACAACGTAAGGACCAATATGCGCATTCGCCCCGATCCGCGCGCTGGCGTGCACAACCGCTGTGGGATGAATTCCCGGCGGGTAAATTATCGTCTTGTGGAAGAGTTCGAGCGCCCGTGCGAAAGAAAGATACGGATCTTTCGCTCGCAGCATAGCTGTTGGAATGGCGGCGGAATTTTCTCCGATGATGACAGCGGACGCACGTGTGGTGCGAGCCGACGCGGCATATTTAGGATTGGAGATAAAAGTCAGCTCGCCGGGGCCGGCTTGTTCGATGCCGTTAACTCCAGTGATTTCCGTGTCCGGAGAGCCGTTTTCCAGGCGCAGGTCGAGAGCAGCAGCAATGGCAGAAAGATTCATGGGATTTGGAACGATCCTACATCAGTTGCCAATGCCAAGTACTCGGTGCTCGATGTTGGACAAACCGCCGGGAGCTTTTATTGCACGACCAGAGTGAACGCATTTTGCTGAATTAGCGACCCGGCTGCTGCGGTGACCGTTACCGTGTAGGTCCCTACTGGCGTTCCGGGATCCACTTTTTGTTGGCTGTTTCCTCCTCCACCACCACCCCCTCCTCCGCAGGCGGGCACGATGACCACGAGGTCCAACAATAGCAACGCGAGCAGTCCGATTCGGCGGCGACGGGGAACGACGACGAACAAAATGCCGAATGGCAGCACCGGACCTAGAAGAGCCGCTAGGCCATAATGCTGCCCGTTGGAGTGCCCCGTAACCGTGTGCTGGCCTGTGGTGCTCACGACAACATTGGCGAGGACGACGTTGCTCGGCCCCTGTCCGGATACCGACGTGGGAGCGCAAGTTGCCTCCGCTGGCAACCCACTGCAGGTGAAGCTGATCGCGCTGGTGAAATTGCTGGAAGCAATGATCCCCATGGTGGTGGTGCCTGGCTGTCCGGGACTTGTAATGGCGACAGCAGTCGGACCGGATACGGCGACAAAGCCAGGCTGGATCGTGAACGTGATTGGCGTCGTGCTATTACTGGTTGAGAAACTGGGGTCGCCACTGTAGCTGGCAGAAATGCTGTGGTTGCCAGCATCGAAGCTGATGATGCCATCGCCGATGGAAGTGTTTCCCTGACTATTCAGAGATGGACTGGCACTTACCGGAATGGGAGGACTTATCTGTGGATTCAGGGATGGGATAGGACCGGCAGTATCGGAAAACGTGACCGAGCCGGTGGGCACTCCGTGGCCTGACTGGCCGACAACATCGGCTCGCACAAATACGAGACTGCCGAATGGGAACGGGCCGGTCAGAATCTGGCCGCTCAGGTTTGTTACCTGCAGACTCAACGCGGTCATGCTCTGTTCCGCGGTTACCGTAACACTGATCTGGTTGGAATCGCTAGGAGCATAAGTGCTGTCGCCGCCGTAATGTGCCCAGACGTTGTAAGGTGTGCTTCCACTTCCGGGTAACTCGCTGGTAGAACCGCTGACCTGCCCGGTGCTCAGATGGTACAAGTCGAGCGTGCTGGGAGCGAGTCCCGCAGTTGTGTAGAGGACGACATCGCCGGTGGGAGCGGTTGAACCCGAATTCGGCGTAACTGTAGCCAAGACGCTTACGGACTGGCCGTGAGAGATGCTGATGGTGGTCGTGGCGCCGTTCAGGTCGAAGGCGGTTGTGGTCGGATTAAACGTTACTGTATTCCAATTGTTGAATAGGTTCGTTACGTTTACCGAACCGAGACCTGACGCCAGGTCATATCCTGTGGCTGCCGAATAATCGCCCGTTGGGTATCCGGTCTCGCCGGGAACTGAATTATTCCCGCTGGTGACGTCGTTGAATGTGCAAGTGCTGGTCGGCAACGTAGTAATGTTCGACGCGTTACATGCTGTCCCAGCCGTTTGCTGCGCTGCGGCCAGCCCATAGAGAACATAGTTGGCGGCTCCTTGCTGGCCGTTCCGTCCGTCGACTAGAGCCATAATACTGGCGAAAGAGGGCGCTGCGGCTGATGTCCCCGATACGGCCGCGAAGTAGATCTCTCCTTGAGAATTGGGTACACACGAACCCTCAAGGCACAGCAGATAAGGGTCATGCCCCGCTGCGCTGAGGGATACGTCCGGGATATCGCGCACCGAATCGTTGCTTGTGCCAGTTACCCCGGACTGCCACGATGGTTTAGAGAAATAAATACTGGCGCCACCGCTGCCTGCCGCGAGCGGGGGCTGACCAGACTCACATTGCGTCGTGCAGGTTTCGTTCCAGACATTCTCGGGGATATAGCTGAGTGCTGATCCCGCCTCACTATTGTTCGTACCCCAGTAACTGGAATCGTCGCCGTGTTCATTAAACATTGTTCCACCCACTGCAACCGTGAATGGAGTTGAGGCCAGCACGTTGACTGAGATTCCGCCGATGGCTGTTGTCTCGCTCAAATCGTCGCAACCCTCGGCCCCAGTGTCGCCGGCGGAAACAATGTAGGTGATACCTTGCGCTGCGGCTTGCTCGGCAAGAAGCGACGTACCTTGGGCATCGGAGCTCGTGGTATCCAGTTCACAACCACCAAAGCTCTCCGTCATGATTCCGCCCAAATTATTTTCGATGATGTAGAGCTCGGAAAGATCGATACCATCCGTGGTGTTGGTTGATCCGGAGACGACAAAATCGATAGTCGCATTCGGCGCCAGCGCTCCAGCCCAAGAAGTGTCCAGAGTCGCTTCCGCTTCCTCGCCGCCGCCGGCGTCGCCAGGGTCGGGACCGTTCACAATGACGTTAGGTGCGTTCCCACAGCAAATACCGAGGACATTACGAAAGTCAGAAACATCCTGCCCTCCACCGTACAGATCATTTCTGCCGACAACGGCAATCGTCACCCCTTGCCCACCAGATGAGCTGTCGAGTGCCTGCGTGGCGTTGTAGATCGTTTGGTAATCGTTCGGAGTCAGCGCATGCAGCCCTGTAGTTCCAGTGAATTCGGGACGTCCCTTACCAACCACTTTGGCCGGGATGGTTTTCTCCGCGACATGGATTGCCGGTTTCTTCAGGAAATTGTGCAGCGTTTTGATACCTGTGACAGCTGCCGTCAGTGCGGTTGGGATCTGCGGGTCCGTGGAGTTCGCCCAGTGCTGTTCGCCGTTGACCAGATATTTGTGGATCGTGGTGTGGAAGGTCTCTTGCACTTGGGCCGCGGTTCCCGAGAACTCGAGGACCGTCCGGCTTTTGGTTGAACCTACCTCGAAGCCGTGCGATTGCAACCAGGTCGTGATCGTCTGCATGTCGGCATCGGTTGGGCCGAATTGGCGGCCGAATTTTTCTGGCGTCAGCCACTTGTGATAGCTGGCGGAATGCTTATCTTGCTGGTCATCCAGCACCTTCCGCAGTGCACGCTCTTGTTCGTCGCTACGCTTCAGAACGAGCAGCATCCGCTTCATAGGCAGACTGCCGTCTGCCGTACCGAGATCGAACTCGGGCCGGGCGAGGGGGTGCGTATTTCCTTTCAACGTGGTGAGACTTGACTCATCGATGGCTTGCGTGATGAGCGGCCTCGGTGCAACCGCGAGAGCAGTCGGCGGTTGCTGCGATTGTGCTGGAACGCAGGTGCTGACGATGATTACAGTGGCGAAGAGGAAAATTCCGCGTGCGGAATAGACGAAGGGCGTCCGCATGAATGCGCACCTCAAACCTGGGATCGATAACGGGCGCGAAGATCAAACGGATGGGAGGAAGGAGGGACGTCCGCTCGACTCTTTGATAGCCCTGACAGCCGACAACCGTGAAACACTACATGAAGGCCCCGAGTTTTTCAATTTTATTGCTACCGGCGACCCACTCGGATCGAGTCATCGCTTGTCTAATGTAAATGTCTATAAATATAATTGACATGATTGCAATAGTGTATTAATCTGCTGTTAACAAATCGTGGTTACGAATTGCGACTGCGATTCCCCCCCCGACGAAGAGACTGCCCGAAACAGCGGTCCTTTTCGTTGACCTTCAAGACATCCCCCGCTGGTAGTCATGTTATGGCGATCCTCGCGCTTAGTGTTGGTTTGGAGGAACAATGGGAAAGCTGTTGATTATTAGGCATGGGCACACTCCCCTCAATCTGCCCGGCAGAGATGAACGGTTGCGGGGCTGGCTCGATGTCCCGCTGGATCAGGAAGGTCTCAACGAAGCGAATGAGACCGGGGATTTCGTTGGGCAGAATTACGAAGTAGATCTGATCTGCTGCTCCGATTTACGACGTGCCCGGCAAACCGGCGACGTTTTGCGACGGAAAACCGGCGCTATGGTCACGCACACCAGCGATTTGCGGCCCTGGAACCTGGGTGTATTCTGCGGTCAGCGTGTGCGTGAAATCATCCCTTTTCTACAACTCTTGAATCAGCATCCTGATCTTGCGGCCCCCAGCGGAGAATCCTTCTACCAGTTTTACGGTCGTTACGCTCACCGGTTAACCGCATTGCTGTCTCTGGCCGAGCAGACTCCGAACACCATCGCGGTGGTTACGCATGTACGGAACCTTCTAGCCAGCGCTAGCATTATTTTGGGTGGAGATAAAGACAAGGTCCCGGTAAAGGGTGGCCCGCACACAGGCGCCGTTCTCGTGGTGGAGAAAGAGCACGAAGCGTGGCGAATTCAGGCGGCCTCACCAGCAGCCCTTATGACTCCACCACAGCCTCAGGATCTTGCAGCTCTCAGCTCAGCATATCCAGCGGCGTAGGCAGCGTGCCCTGATCTTTCCCTTTAAAACTCTTTAAGTATCGATGGATTTCGAGGAGATCGCGATGTCCGAACCGGAAAACAATACGATTCAGAAAGCCGATGTCGGCACGGGAAACAAGAGTAAGAAACCGACCTCCGCGTACCGGAAACTGCGCCGGCAATTTGGGAAAACAAGGTTGCGGCTTGCTCTAACCTGGCTTCGTCATCGCGGATTGGAGCCAGCCGATGTCTTCTTTGCCGCGTATCCAAAATCGGGAAGTACATGGATCCGTTTCGTATTGTTCGAACTACTCACGGGCAGGCAAGCGGGATTCAAAGAAACAAACACCCTAATGCCCGGGATTATCGGTAGCCAATCGAAAGCCCTACGGCTCTTGCCTGAGGGTGGTCGCCTGATCGCCACCCATGAGGACTATCAGAAGGAATATCGCAAGGCCATCTACGTGACTCGTGATCCGCGCGACATCGTCCTCGCCGAGTATGCCTTTTACACGGTGCTCGACTACTACCACGACGATCTCGACCATTTCATCGATGCTTTTCTTCTGACGAAGAACTGCAGCGTCTATGGCTACGGTCCGTGGCAGAGGCACATTTCGACCTGGCTCGATTCACCGATCGCCGGAACTGACAAGCTGCTGGTGATGCGTTTCGAAGACTTGCGAAACGATCCAGTGTCGGGCTTTGCTCGAATGGTCAAGTTTCTTGGTGTGGAAGTGGATCTGGAGAAAATCATACGCGCCGTTGCGAACAATACCGTGCAAAAGATGAGGGAGAAGGAAGACAAAGAACCGGTCAGAGCATCAATTCGCGGACGCTTCGTCCGACAAGGCGCAGTTCGCGGATGGCTTTCGAAGCTCACGCCTGAGCAAGTGCATCGAATCGAGAAGCATGCTGGCGAAGCGATGGCACGAATGGGTTACCCATTTTTATCCGAACTGAATGTTCAAGGCGAGGCGCAGCCCATCGCGGGCCGGCTCAGTGAAACTGCGCTACAGGTCTGAGCTCAGATGCCTATAACCACTGACGCGCCAGTTGAGGCACAACGTGTGGCCTGCGTTCATCAAAGCAAACTTGTGCCGCCAATCTTTGTTACGGGCGTGTGGCGATGCGGGGCAACGCTTTTGTATTTGCTCCTGAACCAGCATCCGGACATCGCACTTTTCTATGAGTCGGATCTGCCGGTGCTGTGGCCTATGTTCCGCATCTCCTGGGCCCGTGAGTCCTGGGTCGACAAATGGGAATACTGGAATGCGAGCATCAGTCGCCACGATCTGGATCCGACCCGCCTCCAGTCGCCCGTGCGATCCTTGGGGGAAGCCTTTACTCTTGCTGGCCGCGAATACGCGGACCGGCAGGGGAAAGCACGATGGGGCTGTAAGTCACCTTCGTATTTCGACCGGCTTGAATCGTTGGCGGAGTTGTTCCCGAATGCTCAGTTTATTGTCGTTTGGCGCGATCCCGAGGAAATCTGCCGGAGTGCGATCAAAGCCGCGGATTCTGGCGGTGCCGGAATGTGGTTTGCCAGGCCGGGTACGGAACTGAAATCGGTTCTTGCCTCGAAGTGCCTGAAAAAACAAGTCGACAAACTGCTGGCGAGAGGCGTCCTGGTTCATCAGATTCACTACCGGGATCTGGTGCTAGACATCACGAGCGTGATGAGGCGTGCCTGCGAATTTCTGCAGGTCCCGTTCGATCCAGCGGTGACGGCTTTGAACAAGGCAGACAGTTCTGCGGTTTTCAATGGCGCTCACCACGCTTTGGCCCGAGGAAGCGCAATTGTGTCGAGCGAAGGCCGCCACGAGGCTTTGCCGCCGGACCTTTCCAGCAAGATCGAACGCTACCGGGCGCAGTGGAAGGCTGAGTATGGTGACGGGTGGCTCTTGAGTGAGCGGTTTGTTGAAACCGGTGCTGCTAAGCCTAGCCTCCGGGAACGCATCACAGATCGGTTGTTGTATTTAGCTTTGCGTACCCGGGACATTGCTCCGCGCATCATCTTTTCGATCCTGCCTTTGTCGGCCTGGCAGATGTATCGTCGATTGAAGTACAAGGATGCGCAATGGCTGCATCGGCAAATTACAAATAAAGAAACGAAGTTGCGGAGCCGGCATGGTGCGAGTCGTCGTCGTCGACCGTTTCTATAAAGCGAAAGCAGCGCCGTTTAGGAGAGGTCGGGGCACGCGTCCCGACCCTAGGTCCCTCCTGCTGAACTATTGCGTGAGCCGGCCCATTCCCACATGGCATACTGATTGAACCATTCGTCCAGCTATGGGGGAAACATCAATCATGAAGTCCAGAATCGCAATCCTGTGGGCAGCTTTTTTCTCAATTTCCGCTGGACTTGGCGCAGCGCAAACTTACACTGTTACGGACCTGGGTGTTCTTAAAGGCGACAATGAAAGCAGCGGGTTCTGGATCAACAACCTGGGAGATGTCGTCGGCTGCTCCGACACAGAGACTGTTTATCAATACCCTTGCACGGGCTTGGTTGCAGGGCAGCATGCGTTCTACTGGAGCCACAGCGGTGGCATGAAGGATCTTGGGACGCTTTCGGGAGCGACGGTAAGCGGAGCGGCAGGAGTGAATGACGCCGGAACGGTTGTGGGTTACTCGAACGTCAAAGGGCAGCCTTCGACGAACTTCGTGGCCGTGCAGTGGTCCTCGACGGGGGCGATCACGAATCTGGGGACGCTGTCCGGTGGATCGTCAAGCTCGGCATTTCAGATCAACTCATCGGGCGAAGTGACGGGAGATTCTTTCCTCAGCAACGGCTTGGTGGACGCGACGAGTTGGACAGATAAGAAGATCAAGAACCTAGGCGCGCTTAAGGGTTCGATTTTCACTGCGGGATTGTCGATTAATGACGGCGGAAAGATCGCAGGGGAATCGATTTTCAGCTACGGGCCGCCTTTTTCTTCACACGGATTTCTATGGAATGGTTCAAGCATGACGGATCTCGGGACGCTATGGGGAGGGGTGACCAGCATCGCTAACGCGATCAATACGGGCGGAACTGTGGTTGGGCAATCCGATGGCAAGAATACCGGCGGGCACTGGCACGCCGTGCAATGGGACAGCAGCGGCACCATTAAGGATCTGGGCGTGCTCAAGGGAGGAACTTACAGCATCGCTTTCGGAGTGAACGACGCGGATGTGGTTGTAGGTTATGCGAACACTCCTACGAACGCGCCGCACGCCATCATCTGGACTGCCGGAAGCGGCATAAAGGATTTGAATTCGGAAATCCCGGAAAATTCAGGTTGGGTTCTGGTCAATGCGAATGCGATCAACAATGCCGGGCAAATTACGGGCTATGGCACCAAAGGCGGACACAACCACGCATTCCTGCTGACGCCGACGGAGTGATTACACAAGGCCACGAACCTTACCTTCACCCTTGAATGTCACTCTTCAAACATCGGGACTTGCCGCTGATCTTGAGCATCGCGGCGCTGACGGCGCGTAGCTCCGATCACCGCCAGCACGGTTAAGGATTCCAGAGCCGTGCGGGGGACGAAGATCCGCTGCGTATTTGAGCGTTGGTCCGGAGGGTTAACCAGATATCCCTCAGGCGTTGCCTGCATCAGGTCTGCGGGCATCAGGCCTTCGAGCACTTCGCTGTCTTTAAACCGCAGCCGTACCCACAACCCCTCCGACCTGGGACGCGACGTAAATGTCTTGCGAGTAAGCGCCTCGGCTTCACCGAACTCGCGCACGAAGTACACCCCCTTGATCTCGCGCAGGTCCATGGCGATCACGGTTCCGGAAGTGTTCAGGAGTTCGAGCTTGCCTTCGTGGACGAATTGGGCAGGGGACACATATCCCGAGACCGAATCGCGGTCCATCTTGCGGACGATGACTTTCTTGTGCGTCGAAGGCATGAAATGGCAGCGGACAGTGGACAGTCGTCGGTGGTCAACCGCGAACTCGAGGACTGGCCACCGATCACTGACGACTGGTTCCGATTCTCGCATCTTTTGCCCGGAAACAGCGGGAATCCCTCTTGGCAGTAGCCAAAATGTAAACGTTGTGTTATTTTCTTGGACTTGCCACGAAGATTCCATTCCGTATAAGTACTTTGTATTAAGCCACTTGCCTCTGGGTGGCTGCAGGCCTGGTTCAGACGGTGAGCCGGTCCTGTGGAAATCTTGTGGAAAGTTCGGCAAACTGGCCCTCCCCCGGGGCGATTCGACGCATCGAATCGCGTTGGCCAAGGGCCGCAGCAGCAGCTTGAAAGCGAATGGCTGATTACATTTACACGATGGAAATCCGGCTGACGCCGGACCAGTTGAAGGGCGTCGGCCTGGTGCAAGACGTAGCCCGCGCGGCGGGCATGAATCTTTACCTCACCGGCGGCGCCATCCGCGACATCATCAGCGGGTTCACCATCCGTGACCTTGATTTCACCGTTCAAGGCAATCCGCTCAAACTGCAAAAGGAATTCGAGAAGGCCGGAGCCAAGATTACGGCGGTTGAGGAGGATGTCCGCACCATCTTCCTGGCTCTGCCGGGAAACGCTCGCGCCGAGGTCAGTATGGCGCGGACGGAGCGCTTCGAGAAAACCGGCAAGCCGCCCATCGTGATGCCGGCGACCATCCACGAAGATCTACGCCGCCGCGACTTCACCGTCAACGCTATGGCGTTGTCGCTCAATGAAGGATCTCGAGGGTTGTTACTCGACCCGTTTAATGGCGTCGCCGATATCGAAGCCAAACTGATCCGAATTCTGCAAAACTACTCCTTCCTCGAAGATCCTTCGCGGCTGATTCGCGCCACGCGGTTTGCGGCTCGTTTTCACTGGCCATTGGAAGAGCGCACGCAGGCGCGCTACGACGCAGCGAAGGAAGGGAAGTATATCGATCATATTCTGCGATCATCGATTGGACACGAGATCGCGGCGTTGGCACACGAAGACGACCCTCTGCATGTAGTGAAGATGCTCGAGAAGGAAGGCTGGCTGGAGATTTTGCATCCGCACTGGACCAGCGCGAAAGTCGATACCAGCGGCATCACAACGCTGATGAAGACGCGGCAGCACATGGTGGATCTGGGGTACACACCGGATGCAGGGCCGGCGGTGATGTACTTTCTGACTTCGCACTTCTCCGACAAAGACGTCACCGACATTCAGAAGCTGATTCCGCGCAAGGATCTGGTAGAAGCGTGGCGCGATATTGAAGATCACGCTAAAGATCTGGCCAAGCGCCTAATGGGAAAAGAAGCGGCGACGCCGTCGCGCACCTGGCAGCTGCTTTCGTCGGCGCGGCCGGAGATGGTTCTGTTCCTGGCAGTTACGGCGAAGCAGCAGTCTGTCGATCAAAAAATCAAAAATTATCTGACGAAGTGGCGGCAGGTGCAGCAGAAGCTTCCGTTGCCGGAGATGACGGAGTTGTTGATCACCCCGCAGTTGCCAATTTATCCGAAGTTGGCAAACGACGTTTTCTTGATGCTGCTGGACGGTAAGCTGCGCTCGCGCACCGAGACTTTGAAGTTCCTGAAGCCGTTTGCGCCGCCGCCTC
>Ga0102924_1002576_pt1 | contig 19660 bp, 18 predicted proteins | sample PaiPotPPM11metaG_FD_80116 | JGI IMG/M metagenome (GOLD analysis project Ga0102924, IMG submission 80116) | Iron sulfur acid spring bacterial and archeal communities from Banff, Canada, to study Microbial Dark Matter (Phase II) - Paint Pots PPM... ...
GGAGCCCTTCGTTATGGAAACCGCCATCGCCAATGCCACCGAGTACCGCAACCTGCCTCTCGCGGCGCTCACCGAATCCACCAGCAACCCGCGCCGTACCTTCGCGGACCATGCCTTGAAGGAATTGGCCGACAGCATTCGCACCCAGGGCGTTCTCTCGCCGCTGTTGGTGCGGCCTCTCAATGAACGCAGGTTTGAGATCGTTGCCGGAGCACGGCGTTACCGTGCCGCACAGATGGCCGAAGTCGCCACTGTACCCGTCCGCATCGTTAACCTGACCGATGCCGAAGCGATGGAAGCCGCTCTGGTCGAGAACCTGATTCGTGCCGATGTCCATCCCATGGAAGAGGCCACCGGCTTCGCCCGGTTGCTGGCATTGGACGAGCCGAAGTATTCCATTGAACAGCTAGCCGCGCGTACGGGGAAAACTCCAGCTTATATCGCGGCTCGGCTCAAGTTGGTTGACCTCGTTCCTATCGCCGTCGAAGCCTTCTACCGCGAGGAGATCGGTGTCGGCCACGCCCTCTTGCTGGCGAAACTCCAGCCCAGCCAGCAGGAACAGGCTCTCGCCGCCTGCTTCAAAGAGGACTGGACGAACGGAGAGCGGAAGGCAAAACGCATCCTGCTCCCCGTCCGCAATCTCCAGTTCTGGATCGAGTCGAACATCCTGCTCATCCTGAAACTGGCTCCATTCGACAAACGGGATGCGCAGCTTGTGCCAGCGGCGGGCAGTTGCACCGAATGCCCCAAGCGCACCGGGAATAACAAGCTGCTCTTCTCCGAGCTAGGCAAGCTCGATTCGTGCAGCGACCGGAATTGCTACCAATCGAAGGTCTCAGCGCACCTTGCCAAGACGATTGCGGCGAAACCGAAGCTCGTGCAAATCAGCACGGCCTACGGCCAGCAGCAGGAGGGCAGCCCAACCTTGCCGCGCAACAAGTATGTCGAAATCCGGCCCGAGAAGCCCACGAGCAAAGAAGAGGCAGCGCGACCCGAGTTCAAGACCTGCAAGCACACCACCGAAGCCATCGTCTCGGACGGCATCGACAAGGGCGAACTGCGCAAGGTTTGCACGGAGCCAACCTGCCCGGTGCATCATCCCAGGAAGCGTCCGCAGCAGATCGCGGACGATGCCAAGTGGAAGGCCGAGCAGGAGAAGCAGCGCAGGGAACAGGCCATTGCCAACACGACCGGCATCCGCGTCCTTACCGCTATCGCCGCAGCTGTCCCGGTGCGGCTGATGAAGCGCGACCTGCTCTTCGTGGTCGAGCAGTTGGCCTCGTTGCTAGACGAAAACCGTCTAGCCGTCGTCGCCCGGCAACATGGCATCAAGAAGGCGAAGGACACTGACACCATCGGGAAGATGTTTGCCGCTTACCTGCGCCGAGCCGAGGAAGGTGCGCTGGGCAGCATGTTGGTTGAACTGACCATCGTGCTGTCTGCCGCACGCCACAACGGCGCTCAGGTCCTCCGCGACGCGGCCGCAGCGTACAAGGTGGACGCCGACGCCATCGCCCTCAAGGTCAAGCAGGAGTTTGCGGCCAAGGTGAAGGCGAAGACCGAGAAGAAAGCCAGACCCAAGCCAGCAACGAAAACCCTCAAGAAAACTGCGTAACCAAACTACTGAGAGCGGGCCTGCCTTCGAGGCTGGCCCGCTTTTTTCGTGCGCCCGTCTTCCCACCCTGATCGACGCTCTCAGAGGACGAGAGCGCCTTTGTTCTGCCCGCCCGACGGGGCTCGTGCAAGCACTGACTCACCTTATTTCGACGCGATCACCATAGGCTAAGAATCCGCACATCTTTCCTGCGGCCTAATTCTCTGACGGCCTTTCGACATGGTCGATGACAAAGACATCGGCGGGAGCCTTGACGGCATCGAGCTTCAGCCCGAGCTGCTCCTGCACAGCGGTGAAGAGTCCCGGCGCCGCGTCCGATTCAGTGGCTCGAAGTGGGTCCGGGGTCCAGAGCAGCGAGAAATCGTAGCGGCCGGAGAGATTGGTCTGGTCGACGACCGGTCTGTCCACCCCCATCAGCTCAATGGTCTGGGCAAGGTCAGCCATGCCGACATTGGTGAACTTCATATATTGCGCCGAGCCCCTCCCGTTGCCCGAGGAGTCGCTCAGTGCATCCGGATCGCTCTTGCTCTTTTCCAGCTTCGGGCCTCCTTTCGCGACGGTGAGCGCGTAGACCGAAAGCTCGCGCTTGTCAGGATGCAGCTGCAGTCCGAACCGTGAGGCAAGCAGCTTCTGCAGCATGCGCCGATACTGTGGCCAACTCGGCGCGCCCTCCACATCGGGTACACCGTCGATGTCCCAGCGCTGCTCGTCGAACCATGAAGGCGCGTTGACGATCTGGGTACTCTGAATCGAGTAGGCGAAGCAGAGGATGCTTGTCATCGTGTTGTTTTCGACATGGATGCGGTGTCCGTCCAGGCTGAACCTCTGGCTGCGGTCATTCGGGTCCGAGGGCTTGATGACCGCTACCTCGAACGCCGGATCCGCAGTGCGCGCCATCGGCTTCACCGGCTGATCGCTTTGCGCCACCGGCTTCTCCTGCGCCTGCCCCACCAGCACCGGAGCCGCCGGCACCTGTGTGATGGGTCTCGGCCCTGCCACCGGCGCCACCTCCGCCCCATCCACGGTCGGCTTCTCGACGTGGTCGATAACGAAGACTGCGACGTGCGCTTTGGTGGGCTCGAACTTGAGGCCGAGTTGCTCCTGTACTGCGGTGAAGAGGCCTGGCGGGGCATTGGGGTCGGTGGCATGGACCTCGTCCGCGGTGTAGCGGAAGGTGAAATCGTAATGGCCGGTAAGACCGGTCTGGTCGACGACGGGGCGATCGAGGAAGAACTGCATCCCAAGAATGAAGTTGGGTATGGAACAGTTGGTATAGGTTTGTGTCATCTCGGGCCCATGGCTGTTGCCCTGCTGGTTGGGCTGGTCCTCGGGCTTTGCGGCGGGCTTCAGCTTCGCGCCGCCCTTTGCGACCTGGATGGCGTAGACCGGCAGTTCGCGCTGCTCGCGATGAATTTTGAGATGGAAGCGGTCGGCGAGCAGGTTCTGGATCATCTCCTGTTGCTGGCGCAGGTTGGGCTCGCCCGGAGTGTCGGTCTTACCCTCGATGTCGTAGGAGCTAGTCTCGGCCCATGCAGGTAAGTTGATACCTTGGTGCTTATTGATGGAGTAGGCGAACATCATCAGGCTGGTGATGCTCTCGTTGCGAATGCTAATGCGCTCACCGGCATTGTGAAACCCCTGGCTGTTCGAGGCCGGGTCGTGCGGCTTGATGGTGGCGACCGCGAAGGACGGACGCGCGTCCGCAGCCATCGGTTTGATGGGCGTGGCGCCCGTGCCTTGCGCGGGTACAGATTGAGCGCGGACTTGCGTGGCATGGACGAGACCGAAGGTGACCGGCAATGCGACGGCCATCACCGTAGCCACGCACAGGATCAGTTTTCTGCTCAGGTCAAGTTCTCGCCCGGTTTGCACCGTCATGATCTGCATGATTCGCTTCTTCAAATCCGCTCCGGTAATTCCAGACACGCAAGCCAGCGGAGACTCAGAGCAGAATTTGCAGACTCTCAGAATGCTTTCGGCGTAGACGTGAGGTTGGTGGCATAGGAGGCTGACCTCTTCGTCGCAGGCTCGTTCGCGCTCCTCCTCCAGACGTGCTCCCATCCACCAGACCAGAGGATGGAACCAGAAGATGGCCTCGACCAGCATGTGGAGCATGGCGGTCAAGTTGTCGTGACGGCGCGCGTGGCAAATCTCGTGAGCAAGGATCGCGTCGATATGCCTGTCGTTAAGATGGTGGGAGATTCCTTCGGGCCATAGCAGCACGGGCCGAAAGATGCCAAAGATTCCGGGTTCCATCCAGTTTGGAGACAGCACGAGTCTGATTGGCTTGCCGATGCCTACGCTCGATTTGAGGCGGCGAAGCGCTTCGACCTCGGGTCCCTGATGAAGAGGCACGGCTCTGCGCACCATCCGCGAAACGCGGATCCAGCCTGTCGCCCAGACCATGAGGACAGCGATGATTCCTGCAAGCCAGAGTGCGACGACGATGGGGGGAAGCAGATGAAAGCGGCTGACTGGGGCCGGCGCCTGCGAGAGCGGGGGCAAGTCCGGGGCCGCGAACGGCTGGCTGAAGTCCTCGACTGTGGAGTACACGACGGCTTGCGCGGGTGTGCTGGGGCGGGGTTTTGCGAGATGGCTGCCGAGCGCGATGAGCAGCGAAAACGGAATGAGGAACTTCATGGACGCCGTCAGCCAGACCCAATAGCGTACGCGGCCCTGATTCTTCCGCAAGGCGAACGCAAGAATCGCGGCCAGGACAACAAAGAGGGTCGATTGCCATAGATGATTGGCCATCGGCGGCGCAAAGGAGGTCCATAGGACAGACAAAGCTCGCAAGATCATGACTTCTCCTTGCTTTCCAGTTCCTGTAAGGCCTTTTCAGCCTCCCGAACGTCGTCCGGTGTCAGCTTGCCATATTTGACCAGGTGGGCCACCACCGGCTGCGTGCGGCCTCCGAACAGCGCCAACAGATCATCGATCAACCGGCGCTGCGCGGCACTCCTCGAGACTGCGGCACCGAAGATGTGAGAAGTGCCGATCTTCTTGACGCGATTGACGATCTTCTTGGCTTCCATCCGCGTAACCGTCGTCTGAATGGTCGTATATGCCGGTCGGTTCTTGGACGGAAACGACTCCTGAATCTCCCGGACCGAACAGTCCCCCTTAGTCCAGAGAGTCTCCATAATCTTGAGTTCGAGCTTTGAAAGTTTAGGTGTTGCCATTTTCCAGTTCCCACCCCTGTAGTCCAAACTCCTACTAATGTGGGAGACGCTATCATGATGAGTTCAACAATTGCAAGGGAAAAAGCGCTAAAAGCAGTAATTCGGGAAGACGAGACTCATCCCATCCCTAGTTCTCGGAAGGTTTCTCCAACCGATCAATCACGACGACAGCACCCGGGGCCTTCGTCGACTCAAGCTTCAGCCCCAATTGCTCGGAGATAGCCGTAAAAACAGACTCACCCGATCCCCCGTCGCTGCCTGGCTGAGCCACTCCCCCGTCTGAGGTCGATCCTCCTGCACCCGGTCCTATCGACGCTCCACCCTCCGGCGTCCACTGTAGCGTGAAATCGTACTCGCCCGTCAGCCCAGTCTTGTCCACCACCGTTCGCCCTACTATCCGGGACAGGACTGACGCTAGGAACTCCATCGATACTCCCTGCCCGGCGATCTTCCCGTCATCACCCCTCATCTTCGGCGGCCCACCTTTTGGGGGCGAGTTCGGATCGGGCTTCGACTCCGCCATTTTCGGCCCACCTTTGGCTACCGCCAACGCGTATACGGGTAACTCGCGTGTTTCTTGGTGCACCTTGAGTCCAAAGCGGTCCGCTAGAACCTGCACGAACATCGCTCGCCTCTCATCGAAGCTCATCTTGCCCAGCGCAGCCACATCCTCAGAAGCCACCTTCGCCTCCACGTCCCACTTGGCTGTCTTAGCCCATCCCGGCTCGCCGGCGATCTGGTCCGGATCTACTTGGAGCCCCTGGGTCAGCAGGGTATCCACTGGCATATTCGCCATGACAAAACCGTCGGGCGTCATCCGCAGCATCGTTGCGCCGCCTGCGTTGTTCGGTTTCACCGAGATCACATCGAATGCCGGAGTATTTGGCGCGTCTATAACCTTCGGCTCGCTTTGCTCTGCAAAAGACTGCGGCGCGATCACCAGAGCTAGTAGGGTGACCACAAGAATTGATCTCATCTCCAAGCCTCCCGGGACAGACTGCTGAGTTTGCCGGTCTCCCTTAGTTCTCTGTTGGCTTTTCCAAGTTATCGATGATGAGAACATCGAGCGGTGCTTTACTTGGCTCCAACTTCAGTCCGAGTTGTTCTTGAACTGCAGTAAAGATCGAAGGGTCCTGTGAGTCAGATGTCGCCGCCGTCGCGGGAGCGAACCGAAGAGTGAAGTCGTAGTTACCGGTCAGCCCAGTCTTGTTCACCACCGGCCGATCCAGTTCCCGCGCCAGCATCGATGGCAGAGAATGAACTGGCATCGAGGTCGAATCGATCTCACCTCTGCTGCGCAGCCAAAGCATCGCTTTTGCGGCCTCGTCCGGTGAAGCTTGCTTCAGCTTGGGGCCGCCCTTGGCGACAACTAGGTCATAGACCGGAAGCTCGCGGCTATCCAGGTGTGCCTTGAGGTTGAATCGATGTTGGAGCAGAGCCTGCAGCATTCGGTTGCGCTCGCCGACTCTCAGTTTGCCAAATGCGGCCGCCTCCTCGCCCGCGACCTTCGCGTCGATGTTGTACGTTATTTCGCTCGCCCATGCAGGCACACCGAGCACCCGGCTGCTCTCGTTGATCGCCCATGCGATCTGGATGAGAGCGCGCACGGGCTGGCAGAAAACATGCACCCCGTCCGTGGTGACCTGCATCCCTGACCCTGCTGTGCAATTTTCCGCAGGCTTCACCGAGATAACATCCCACTCCAGCGACTGGGTTGCCGCTGCCTCGACCTGTGCAACAGGCGGAACTGGCGTTGCAGCATCTTGCGCAGTCCCGACGAGTGACAATGTGCTCACACCCGCAACCGCAATCAGGAGGTGCTTCGTTCGCTGATGCACGTAGCTAATTTTGAACAAGGCCACCTACTTGCGATTTTCTTTGCTACGGTTTATTAGCTCGTAGCAGCCATTCAGTTCGGCCGCTTCCTCTAGTTCTCTCTTGGCTTTTCCAGATGGTCGATGACGAGGACGGAAACGGGGCCTTTGGTGGATTCGAGCCTCAGGCCGAGCTGCTCCTGGATGGCAGTGAAGATGCTGGGGCCGGAGGCAGTTTCGGCGTCCGTAGGCTGGGCCGCAGCGGAACCGCCTGAGTTCCATATGAGGTTGATGTCATAGAGGCGGTCGAGGCCGGTCTTGTGGATGACGGTGCGACCGAGCACGAGGGAGAGCTCGGCAGCAAGCGCGCGGAGTTCGATGCCGGTCCCCTCCATGCGGTTCTTCGACCCCTTTCCGTCCCAGTTGAGCGAGCTCTTTCCGGGTGCATCCGGCGGAGTCTGTTTGAGCTTCGAGCCACCCTTGGCGAGGACGAGGCTGTAGACGGAAAGCTCTTTTGTTGCGACATGGCATTGGACCGCGAAGCGCTGAATGAGCACCGCCTGGAGCCGCTGGTTTCTTTGCGCACGCCTCTCATCCTTCGTGAGCTTCGACCAGCTGGGATCGGGTTGGTCGACTTTGGCAACGATGTCCCATGTAGCGGAGTTGATCCAGTCGGGACCGCCGGAGACCTGGAAGTCGCGTAGGCCGTAGGCACTTTCGATCAAACTCTTTACCGTCCCGCTGGAGGCGACGCTGTCGGCGGTTCCGTTGTCTTTGGAGCTGTCGTAGGCGATCTGGCTGGGCTTGACAGAGATTACATCGATGACTGCTGACGGTTGGGTAGAACACGCATCCGAGACGGCGCTGAGCGGCGCAGTACCGGTCTGCGCGAGCGCGAGCGGCGCGGCTAGTACGATGAGCGCAGCGGCGAGTAAGCGGCTGGGACGTGAGAGGGAGGGCGAGGTGTGAGTGGTCATCGTGTGGAAGCTCGCTTTGTTCTTGTGGACGGTGGCCGATTAGCGGTCTGGTTGACATCCTTGCACACCATCTATGCGCGTGCTGAAGCCTACTTCAGCAATTCAAGCATGTAGTCGGTGGCCGCCTTGTCATTCATCAGCGACAACTGGGACACAATATCTCGCTTCATATTGAGGTCCTTTTCGCCACGCGCGAGGTCCACCAGCCGGGGCGCGTCGTGAGTAAGATACAGACCGTTGATGGCTGCACGCTTTACACCGGCGTCGGGCGATCCCCGATACACCTCGACCAACGTGGGGTTCGCGTCTTTGCCTCGGCTCAACGAGAGGAGTTCAACAGCCGCGCGCTGCAGCTGTGGGTCCCCCCTCGCCGTCGCGGTCTCCGTTAGCAGCGCTTGCGCCTGCGGGTCTTTGCTACGGCTCAGTACAAACAGCGCCTGCTTGCGTGTCGAAACGGGCTTATCCGATTTCAGAAGACCTTGCAGCAAAGGCAAAGCTTTCGACGGATCCTGCCGCATCAATGAGTTCAGCGCGAGGATTTTGATATCGTCTTCGTTCGCTGGATGGTTCGAATGCAGGTAAAGATTGCCACCATCCAGATCCGAGAACTGTCCTAGTTGCGGATACATTCTCGACATCTCTATGTTCAACTGAGCCGTCTGCCGCGCCAAATCGGTGAGCTTTGTCACGTCAACCATGGATCGCATCTGCAATACGAGGCACTCTCGGTTCCATCGACTAATTGGTTGCTGCTTGCTAAGGCTTTCGCACGTCGCGCGCGCCTCATCCTTGCGGCCCAGTTTGTCAAGGCTATAAGCCTTCCAATAGAGGCTGGCATCGGAGAGTTGGCCCTTCGCTGCAGCAACGCGGTCAAATGTCGTCACGGCATCGGACCAGCGTCGCTCATCCATCGCTTTGGTTCCTTGTGAATAGAGAGCCTCTTGCTGTGTCGGAGGGTTTGATTGCGCGCGGACGGCAGCTTCTGTCCCCGACTGTGCGCATGCTGATTGCAACAAAACTGCTCCAACGAACACCGCTGAAAGAAGAACACGAGATGTACGGCTCATGGGCTATTCCTTTCCATCTGAAGCTGCAAATTGCGAATCTACTGGTCGGTGTTCAGGCTCTCGTTGTGGTGGAGGATACGAAGGTCGAGCAGCACGCCACCCAGGCTTACCTCTAGGCGGAATGCGTCGGGATTAGCCGAGTGCTCTCTCTCGACGTTCAGCGGTTCAGCATCCAACGAAGTCAATACCCGCCCTAAATCGTCGATCACTGCCGCGGTCTCCATGTCGCCATGCTGCTCTGCACTCTGGTGATATACGGCATTTTCGAGCAGCAATCGACGCACTTGTTCGCGCGTCTCGGGCTGTAGCGGGCCATCCGTATGGCTCACTTCGGTCAATACACGCTCCGCCGTATCCAGGTGTGTCGCCAGCGCTGGATCTTCTGCGATCGCATCGACAGGTGCCGTCGTCAGCGGCCCTGAACGATGGTTGTAGAGCTCTGCATCCGGCTTATCTCTGCGCAACTCACCGAGCAACCGTTGGTTCCAGTTCCGTGCAGGAGGCAAACCGTTTTCTGCGGTCTCTATAGATGGCTTCACCGTGTGTACGTGGGGAATGGCTACGATAGTTGCAATCGCGATGACCGCCAACGCGCTCACCGATACCGCTGCCCACATCCATGCACGCCATGACCTCGGTGGCGAGTCCACTACGTTCAAAGACCCGCGCACCCGACGCCAACTGCGCTCGAGCAAGGCTTCGGAAACCTCCGGCGCAGGATCGGACGAGAACAGCCGCAGAGTCGCCGCAATCTCCTCAGAATCCGTTGCGAGCTTCACATCCACTGCCAGTCGGCGGCGCAGCAGTTTCTCCTTCCACCAGGAAAGTTCGCCGAGATGATGGGCGATCAATTCCTCTTCGCTGAATGTCTTCATCGCACCTCCTTCACATGCGGCTGAATCGTCTGTGGTTCCTGTCTTAGCGCCCGGCGAAGCTTTCCAACAGCCCGAAACACCGCTTGTTTGACCGAACTGGTAGTCGCGCCAAGGGCGACTGCAATCTCACCTATTGACTTCTCTTCCATATGCCTCAAAACAAACGCCGTGCGCTCCATCGGCGTCAACTGATCCATCGCCCGCTGGCGTAGTTCCACTGCCTCACTATCCAATAACGTCTCCTGCGGCCCCGATAGCGGGGGCGCCGCGAATCTCTCATCACCATGCTCGGTGAGGAGCGGAGCGGCGTTCCAGCTTGTATCGCGGCAGCGGCGCCGGACGAGATCGAACGCACAATTCATAGCGATGCGGTATACCCAGGTGCCAAAGCCGGCTGTCTGGCGAAACCCCGGTAGTTTGTCATAGGCTCGCAAGAACGCTTCCTGCGCGGCATCTTCCGCGTCCTGGTGATTCCCCGTAATGCGAAAGGTGATGCGAAAGACCGTGCCGAAGTGACGCTCCATCAGGACGCCGTATGCGTCGCGGTCCCCGCCGAGAACCCGGCGAATCGCCTGCTGGTCAAAATCACCCATCTGCGCGATTAGACAATAAGACACGCTCCCGGTTAGGTTGCGTCGTAACTTTGTTTTGCAAGCTGCTAATCGCCCATTTTGCGATTAGGATATGGAGACTGGCCCTACACCACTACAGTTCTCTTCATTCCATTCTGCCTCGCGTCACGCGTCACTATCTTGAGGATTAACCCGCGCTGCTGCGCAGCGGTTGTAAGCTGACACGTCATCCCCAACGGGGAACTGCTGGGCTACCGGAAGTTTACGGCGGTCTACGCGCTTGTTTTCTGCGACTTGCGTTTCCGTGTTCCCCGGCGTAAACGCCGCGTTTACGGAATGCAGGCAATGTGTTCACCGATGTGAACACATTGATACGTTGGCCTTTAGAAGAAACCGCCGGGAACCGGGGTTGCATCGAATGTCAGCAGGAAGTAAGTCCATACCGGGGTATTCGCCGTGTCCACCCCTGACTCGAAAACTCTTTCGCTGATTCCTCCAGCGGCTTCCGCCGCTCGGTCGTCCGAGACTTTCCGTGCCCGATCTATTGCTACCCGCCTGACCGAGGCTGAGTTTGCCGAGGTGGACGCGGCTGCCGGTCGCGCCGGGAAGAAGACGGCCGAGTGGCTGCGCGAAGCGGCACTCGCCCAGGCTCGCTCCGCTCCGGCCGAGAAGACCGACCCGATTCTGCTGGCCGAGCTGATGGCAATGCGTACCCTTTTGCTGAACCTCTTTTCAGCGGCTTCCAAGGGCCCGTTGACCGATGAATCCCTGCGCAGGATGCTAGCCTATGCCGACTCCATTAAGCAGCAGAAGGCCGATGAGTTTCTGGCAAAACTGAGAGCCGGAGACGGAACCAAACCGCCCAGGGATACGCCATGAAGCCGATGGGGTTTCCCAGCCGGTTTCGCTGGTGGATTGTCGCAGTATTGGCAGTCCTCTTAGGCTTGCCTGTGCTGCCTATGGCGGCCTGGTTCGCATGGGAGATGCCGCCACTCCACAAGTGGTATTTGATGGCGTATCTGGACAGCACGGAGAGGGCCAAAGAACCGGGTGCAACCACCGAAGTCCGATGGTTATTTAAGACGGCTCCGGGTCGGCAACATATCCTTGTCACCGACCAGGATGTGGTTTCCTCCAGCGATCGCAAGCAGCCAATTCAACTCTCCCAAAGCGCCATCGACGACGGCTGGCGCGGCGTCGAGATGAGTCCTCCCCAACAGGTCAATTCGATCGAGCTGAAGCAGTTCCTGCAGGATGACTTCTACGACGGTAATGGCTTCTGGCGAGTGATGGGGGAACCTGCCGCTGAAGCATTCGGATTTCTGTTGATTGCGATTGTGCCGGCGCTCGCCCTCAAAGGAAAGTTTGCCAGCAGGGCGAAGCGGGAACAGCGTCACGGACGCCGCACGAAAGGGCCGGAGTTGCTTTCCATTCTTCGCTGGAATCGCCAGACAAAGGCCGACGGTATTCGGCTCCAGCTACGCAGCGAGAACGGATGGCTAAATCATCTCGGCAAATTCTTGCCCAGATGGGCGAATCCCAGCTTTCGTATTCGCCGCGATCTCGAAGCGAGTCACATACTTTTGATGGGCGATACTGGCAGCGGCAAGTCCTCCGCGATCCGGCAGATTCTTCGCGAGATTGCGGAACGGAAAGAGACCGCCATCGTCTACGATCCGGCCCTGGAGTTCACGCCGGAATTCTATTCGCCAGAGCGCGGCGATCTCATCCTTAATCCACTCGATACGCGGTGTCCCTATTGGGGCCTTGGCGACGAGATTACCCGCAATGAAACTGCGATGACCATTGCCGCCGCGTTCCTGCCAGGGAAGGAGTATGAAAAGGAGTTTTTTACGGATGGTCCACGCAGGATACTGGCCCATCTACTCAAGCGGAAACCACAACCCAGAGACATCCTCAGGCTGATGGCGAATCCATCTCAGATAGAGGCATCGGTACAGGGAACACCGCTTGCCGCTTTGCTTGACCCAGCAGCGCCCGCCCAGCGCTCCGGTGTCCTGGCGAGTCTGAACATGGTTGCTGACAGTTTGGAGTTGTTACCGGAGTGGGAGCATACGAGGCCGACGTTCGCAACGAGGGAGTGGTACGACGAGCGGAAACGGTGGGTCTTTCTGACCTCGCAATCTTCCTACCGAGAGAAGATTCTGCCGCTCCATTCCGTCTGGCTTGACCTCTTCATTCTGCGAATGATGGGCTACTGTGATGATCCCCATGTGAAGCCTGTCTGGTTTGTCCTCGACGAGCTTGCCAGCCTCAACAAATTGCCCCAGCTCCACACCGCTGTTACCGAGAATAGAAAACACGGAAACCCCGTTGTCATGGGCTTCCAAGGCCGCAGTCAATTGGAGAAGCGATACGGCCAGGATGCCGAAACCATGCTCTCCCAGCCAGCGACCAAAATCTTCTTCAAAACTTCTGAGCCGCGGGCGGCGAAATGGATCTCGGAAGCCATCGGTGAGATCGAAGTGGAACGGCTGAAAGAGTCACGCAGTATGGGACTGCTTCGCAGCAGGAAATCGTTCACGATGGAGATTGCCACCAAGCCTCTTGTCATGCCTTCCGAGATTGCTGGACTTGAGCCCTTGCACGGCTATATCAAGCAGGGAAATCTGGTAGTGCCCGCACAGTTCCCATATCTGAGATCTAAGGCCAAGCAGCAAGGATTCATCGAGCGGACAATCCCTATCCTTGCTCCCAGAATCGTGCCGCAATCTTTCCCTCTCGCCATTCCCACAACCCCGGCTGTGGATCAGCTTGAAGTGCCCAAGAAGCCGGTGAAGAATCAGGCCGCTTTCGCGCCCTTTTCCAAACAGCGCGCAGTGAATGAAAAGAGTTCAGAGTGGGATGAATCGGAGTGGATTGAGTGAGACTTCAGTAGAGGACTCAAGAGCGATTGCGCATTGGCGATTATGCGCCAAGCGAGAATCTCATGTCCCTGAAAGGCGCTTCCCGTCCGAATGCTATCCTCGGTCCATAGAGAGCCTACGCATGCGAAAGTCTGGACTTCCTCCGGTTGTGGATGAGAATACAGAAATCTTAATTCTGGGCACGTTGCCGAGCGACAAATCCCTAGTTGCTGGCCAATACTATGCAAATTCAAACAATGACTTTTGGAAGCTGGTTGGGGCAGCAGTGAACCAAAACCTTGAGGGACTGTTGTATAACGACAAGCTGGAGTTGCTAAAAGTTCATCGCATTGGGCTCTGGGACGCTTATCATGCTTGCTTCCGTCCCGGCAGTATGGACAAGGACATCAGAGACCAGGAACCGAACGACTTCGCTGTCCTGAAGAGTATTGCCCCAAGCATCAGGTTGATTTGCTTCAACGGTGGGGGAGCGGTTGAAGTAGAGGAGTCTCTGGTTCGTCTCGGATACCAAACGTGCCTACTGCCATCGACCAGCGGAGGCGAATCGCAGAGACCAAGAAGGACGGCCAATCCGTTGGGTGGCGGCTATTCGCAACGCTGCTTCACAGTGATGCATCCGTGAACGCGAAGAGGTCGCGAAGTCCCATCTCTTTGGATAGAGATAGAATTTATCAGGCAGAAGTGAGATGCTGCCGCGCACGTTGTGGAGCACAAGCGCATGTTGACCATCTCCAAATCGCTTTCCGCAGGTCAGGCCCGCACGTATCATTCGCGCGAGTTCACCTCCGAGCGGCAAACCTACTGGAGCCGCGACCAGCAGGTGCATAGCGAGTGGCAGGGCAAGCTCGCGCAGGAGTGGAGCATGCATGGCGAAGTCGGCTCCGAGCACTTCGCCCGGTTGAGTGAAGGCCAGCATCCTGAGACCGGTGTGCAGCTCGTCAAGCACCAGCCCGCCAGAACCTACGAAAACGAATACGGGAAGGAAATCACCAGCGTGGAACATCGCGCCGGTTGGGACGCCACATTCTCCGCACCGAAGTCCGTCTCCCTCACCGCCCTTGTGGGCGACGATGATCGTGTGCGCGAGGCGCACCGCGAAAGCGTCCGCGTGGCGCTTGGCGAACTAGAGCGGTACACCCAGGCCCGTATCGGCAACGTCCATGCGCCGGAAACGACCGGCAAGTTCATCGCGGCCACCTTCGAGCATGACACCGCACGCCCGGTGGACGGCTACGCCGCGCCGCAACTTCACACCCATGCTGTTATCTTCAATGTCACCGAACGCGAGAACGGCCAGACCCGCGCACTTCAGGAGCGCAGCCTGTTCCAATCGCAGCAGTATGCGACCGGCGTGTACCGCTCCGAGCTCGCCATGCGGTTGCATGGCTTGGGTTACGAGATCGAGCGCGGGAAGCATGGTCAGCCGGAGATTAAGGGCTACACGCAGGAGTATCTCGACGCATCGAGTCCACGCCGTGAACAGATCAAAGAGCACTTGCAGGAGATCGGGAGAGACGGCGCTGGCGCGGCGCAGGTCGCGGCCCATCGCACGCGGGACAGCAAGGAACTGCTTTCGCCGGAAGAAGTGTTACAGCGGCACCGCGAGCTGGCCGCGCAGTTCGGCCATCAAGCAGACAGGGTTGTCGCGCAGGCGCGCGAACATGCGCATCACCATACGCAGCAACCGGAGAAGACAGTGCAGCAGTCCGTGACGTACTCGCGCAACCATGTCTTCGAGCGTTCAGCGGTGCAGGACGAACGTGCCATCTTACAAGCGGCGATGGATCGCAGCATGGGACAGGCCACATATAGCCAGGTGCGGCATGAGTTTGAGCAGCGGGTAATGCGAGGCGAGTTCCGCGCAGTTGAACAAACTGATGGCCGTGCCGCGCCACAATACACGACTGCCGAGATGATCCGCATGGAGAAGGAGATCGTCGGCCAGATGCAGAGAGGCAATGAGCGCGGCTATGGCGATCCGATGCTGGTATCACCGCAGTTGCGAATTTGGACCGAAGATCGGCACCCGGAGTTGAGTGCTTCGCAACGCAGCGCGGTGAATGACATATTTTTGAGCCGCGAGAAGATCGTTGGATTGGATGGAGTCGCCGGAGCTGGCAAGACGACGACGCTGGCTGTGGTTCGTGAAGGTGCGGACGCGCAGGGCTATACGGTCGAGGGATTTGCGCCGACATCTCGCGCGGCGCATAAGCTCGCCGAGGCCGGTATCGAGACTTCAACGCTCCAGCGTCATCTTGCCAGAGGAGAACAGCCGGACACCGGCGAGAAGCGATTGTATGTACTCGACGAGTCGTCACTGGCCTCTACTCGCCAAATGCACGAATTTGTAGAACGGCTCCATCCCAATGACCGCGTTCTCTTAGTAGGCGACACGCGCCAGCATGAGGCCGTCGAAGCAGGCCGCCCCTTCGCGCAGCTTCAGGAAGCGGGAATGCGCACGGTGAAGCTGGATGAGATTGTGCGGCAGCGCGACCCGGAGTTGAAGCAGGCCGTCGAGCAGTTGGCTCACGGTCAGGTTGGAGCCGCAGTCGAAAGTCTCGAACGGCAGGGCCGCGTGCATGAAGTGAAAGGCCGTGAGGAACGCATCTCGGCCATTGCTGGGGAGTATGCCAAGTCTCCAGAAAGCACGCTGGTCGTTTCACCCGACAACCGTTCGCGGATGGAGATTAACCAACGGATACATGACGAACTACAATCGCGCGGTGTTGTTAGCCGCGAAGAACACTCCGTGCAGACACTCGTACCGCGCCAGGAGATGACCGGCGCAGACCGTGGTTGGGCGCAGCAGTATCAAGTGAACGACATCGTGCGCTACTCGCGCAGTTCGCAGGAGACTGGCATCGAAAAGGGTGAATACACCCGCGTTGTGAATGTGAATGCCCAGGAAAACACGCTGACGGTCCTGCGGACGAACGGGGAACAGACAACCTACGATCCGCGCCGCCAGATGGGAGTCTCGGTTTACCGCGAGCAGGAGAAGGCATTCTCCGTCGGCGACCGCATCCAGTTCACTGCGCCCAGCCAGGAGTTGAAGATAGCGAACCGTGAACTCGGAACAGTGGAGGGCATCGCTCAGGATGGCGCGATGCGATTGAAGCTGGGCAACGAGCGCAGCATGAGCTTCGATCCACAGCGGCATCCGCATTTGGACCACGGCTACGCCGTGACCAGCTACTCCAGTCAAGGGCAGACCGCAGACCGTGTGCTCATCAACGTGGATACGGAACTCGGTGCGAAAGACCTGCTCAATAACCGCATGGCCTATGTCTCGGTTTCACGCGGCCAGTGGGACGCGCAGATATTTACTAACGACCGCGAGAAGCTGGGAGCGGCGCTGGGGCATGATGTATCGCACAGCAGCGCCCATGTGCCGGAGAAGCAGCAGCAGGCAGTCACGCCGCAGCGGGAGATTGCGCAGAAGCAGGAGAAAGTGGAAGACTTTGGCTTGGGTCTCTAGTCAAAAGGATGGTCCCATTCCGGGGGAAACCAAAATCAGCGAGTGGACAAGCGAAGCGCCATCGGCGGCCAGCCTAACGTGCGCACTTTGGAGCGCGTGATAATAGAGCAGGAACCCGCTCATTCCGCCGTGGTGGGAGCGGTATGGCAAGTGATAGTGTGTAAGCATCATGATCGTCGCAGTGCAGAGCTCGGGCTTTTGCTTCACACGCTCCACCAGATCAAATCCGTCCATGTTGGGCATGTGCATGTCGGTGAGAATCAAGCCATAGGGTTCGTTGGTCTCTTGCGCTATCGATAGCGCGGCGAGTGCAGACTCTCCGTCTGCAGCCGTCGAGGGCTTCATCCCCCATCGTTTGATCAGCCCTTCAAGGATTCTGCGGTTCGTGCGATTGTCATCGACGATCAGAGCTCGAACCCCATCCAGGATCGCTGGTGCTGCGGCCTTCCCGGTCTCAACTTCGCAAGGTGCCGTAGTCCCCAGTTTCACCGTGAGGTGAGACGAGGCGAAGATCATAGAACCCGACCAACGTGGGACCGTACGTTTCCATGGCTGCACCTTGAGATCGTTGAGTCTGAGGTCGACGCTAACATTCTGAGGAATAGGCGCGACATAGTACTCTTGGGCCATCTAGTCGACAGACAAGCCTGAATAAAACGGCCACGGAACCGCAACTGGCGAGGTCATCTTCTCCTTCCTCTCAAGGCGCATTAACACCGACCCAAGAGCTTGCCTTCCGGACTGTCCAGCAAGGTGGAAGGCCAGCGCGTGTTCCGGGTGTTTGTGGATGGGAAGCCAGTGTACGAGGGCAAAAGTCCAGACCCGGGCGGGATGGAGCCGCAGGCGGATGGGTCGCTGCGGTTTCTGGTGGTTGATTCAACGAACATCAGCCGGATATCGCTGATACCGTCGTCTTCGACCAGTCTGGCGTCCGCGTTCGGGAACTAGGCAGGGTCTAGGAATCGTCAAGACAGTTCCGGGCAGACTGATCCGAGAGTCTGGGAAACACAGAACCGTGATCGTTCCTGGTAAGCCGCTTTGGTTTCCGGGACGGGACCGTAAGGACAGGCGCGCCAGTGAAGGATACTTCGAAATTGTCGAGGGTGAGGGCGGAAACAAGAGGAATCGTAAACACAACAAAACAAATAGCAAAACGAGTCCCACCCACTGGTTTGTGGCTCTTAGGCGTGATTTCGCTGTTTTTGGGACATCGCTGACGCATAACTATATTAGGAAGTTTGGTTTACAGGAAACATTTTCCAAAATCGTGCCTGAAAAACGGGCAGGATATGAGACTCGTGGGCTCGGTCCGCTGAGGCGGCTCTCGCATGGCTGGAAACCGAAAAATGGATTCCGCAGTTCGCACTCATCGACGTGCATCTCACCGGTATGAATGGCATTGATTTGGCGATTACCCTGAAGGCACAGTACCCGGAAGTGGGTGTGTGTCTTTTTTCCGGTCGGGCAGGAACCGACGAGGTTCTGGAAGCAGCTCGTCAACAGGGCCACTCCTTCGATGTGATCGCGAAGCCGGAACATCCCAACGTCTTACTCGGGATGGCATCAAGCCTTCTGATGCCGGTCAAAGTACCCACCATCTAGGGCTAGGTGTTTTGGCCGAACGAGAACTACCCCTCCTTTCTTGTTGCACATGTATGCCGCCCTGCCGATTAGCCCTTGTCGGGTACACAATTGAATCGAGCGAATTAGCTGTGTTAGATTCACGGAATCCCCCCGGTGAACGTGCTATGCCCATATAGAGTGGAAGCTGCCTATGGAATTTGACCGCCAACGCGCAGTGACCAACCTGAAGATGAAGATTCTCGTTCATGAGAACGATAAGAAGAGGCTCCAAGCGATTATCGCCTTTTCACAATCCCCCGAACGTAGGGCGAAGGCTATCGACGATTTGGCAGACATTCTTAAAGAGATTAGGGTTGCAATGGACGAACTGGCGAGACTTGAGGCGGAGTAGCTGAGCAAAATTGAACAGACCTGCCAGTCAGAACATGGGTAAATTCTGTCATGGACGCCGGAGTGATATTGAATACTGACCGTGGAGCGAGACGGGGACGATGGGATGGTTGTGACGTTCTCTGATGGAACGTCAGCGGGGTACGTGGCGGAGGAACTCCTCGACCTGAGGCTACAACCACAACCAACCGAACTAAGTATAGGCTCACATGATGGCACGCAAAATCAGTGACCGGGAATACGTCCTGCGCCTCCTCGTTATGCTGGAAGGCAAGACGAACGGGATGAAGGCTCAGAAGATTGCGACCCTGCTGGGTGGGCGGATTCGCCAGCGGCTAATGAACTACGGCAAGATTCCTAGAGACCCGGTAGCCCCGTCCTCGACTTCAAGACCCGCGCCCTCACAATTTGTCGCCCCTCATGAAGGCAAGTAGAGCCAGACAGATCAGAATCGCGACGTTGTTTGAATGAGCCATGCGTAATGAACTTACGCTGCCTCTCCGTTAGGCGGTTGCTGACTAGAGGCATCGGTATCTGTGTGATGGCGTTTCCTTATCGGTCGCGTCGGCGCACGACTCGCAGGTATTGCGCCTGAATCATCCCTTGAACTTGAGGCTGGTGTGTCGCCCTTTTACAGTCGGAATTCGACGGAATGGGACACAGATTTTCTCTTCAAAAAGCCATGGACACTCTCGAAGAAGACTGAGTTCATCATCGGCGTGGGACCGCAATGGGCTCACGTAAAACAAAACGGGAAGACGACAGACTCTTTCTCCGGAGAGTTGGCGGGCTACTTCATGTCCTGGCCGACGGGAAGGCACCGTTTTGGCTGGTACTTGGAGCCAGTCTATGATTACAGTATCGCTGGCGGTCATCAGCAATCGATAGGCATGTCTGCTGGCCTGCTCATCGGCATCCGGTGAAGGTATGGGGCTTGCGGGAGGGTGACAGGTTAACACTCATCAAGCACCGTCTTGATAGCTGACACGCACTACGCAAAGCAGGAGGTGTCCGATGATGAAAGTGGCACGATTTACACATAAACTTACACAGTAAACAATTTTGCAAGCGTAAAGCATTATATATTAGTTATTTATCGGCAGACACAGCGGACTTAAAATCCGCAGACCTTAACCGGTCGTGGGGGTTCAAGTCCCCCTCCGGGCACCATAGAATCAATGGCTTAGCCGATAGCTACCACTACCCCGCCGAGAGCAA
>Ga0102924_1002579_pt1 | contig 19647 bp, 16 predicted proteins | sample PaiPotPPM11metaG_FD_80116 | JGI IMG/M metagenome (GOLD analysis project Ga0102924, IMG submission 80116) | Iron sulfur acid spring bacterial and archeal communities from Banff, Canada, to study Microbial Dark Matter (Phase II) - Paint Pots PPM... ...
AAGACACTCTTCCCCACCGCCGTGTCCGCCATCCGCAGCGCCTCCGTATCCTCGACTGCCTGGCGCCAGATCGCGGGGAGGGTGGCATGGCTTGTGATCAGCTCGACGGGCGGTAGCGGATGCGCATTGATCTTCGCGGCGGCGGCGGTCATGGTGTTGCAGGGATAGGTGCGCGCCTCGCGCTCGCCGATTACCGGCAGCCAGAGGAGGCAGACGTGCCAGGTCGCCCGCGGCGCGATCTCGCAGGTGAAGACCAGCCGTCCGTTGGCATACCCCGGTGGCGAGCCCTGACGCTCAACCTTGACCACGAGGCTGCGACGGAAAGATCGGTTGCGGTAGGAGCTGCGCAGCTCGGCGATGCGCCGGCCCCAGGTTGTCTGGATATCGCCGCGCCGGATGATCTGGCGGGCCCGTACATCGAAGATGTCGGCGAAATCCGACTCGATCGCAACCTCGAGCACCAGGCGGACCGGGTGGCTGGCGTAACTGGTCAGGTCGTAGTCCTCGTGGACGCCCTCGAGGATGCTGCGCTCGAGCCGGAACCCGACCGAGCCCTCCGCCAGGACTCCGTCACGCCCTCCATCGGCCCCCGGGCTGAGCGATAACTGCGGGGTCATGAACTCGTGGCGGGAGGAGAAGTGCTCGATCGCCGTCGCGTCCAGCAGCAGTGGAGGCCGGCCGTTGATGGTTACGCCGTAGCCACTGACAAACCGGGTGTCGCACGAGTAGAAGCCCGCGTCGCCGGTGGGATGAATGGTTGCGTCGCGCTGACCGACCAGGAATTGCCGGTCATGGTTGATGGTGACGGTGGAGGGCCCGACGGTGACTGGCATCCGGTGCCGATGTTACGTGATGCTCTCGGTTAAGTCCCTCCCCGGCACAGGCTCCGCAGCGGCCACCCCAACCTGGTCGCGGCGGATGACGTCCGCGAGCCGGAGCCGGCCGGTTCGTCCTGCCGAGCTGGGATCGGCGTTTCCCTTCATCGTCATATCACGGCTCTCCATCACCAAAGCAGCCTTGACCTGGCGGGCCATGGTCGGGTTGAACAGCCTGATCAGCACGGACATCGCCCGCAGCACCGGCCGGGGAACGCGGGCCACTTTTCCAGGCCGCCCGGCGACCTCCTGGACGATCCGCGTGAAGTCGGCGAAGCTCAGGTCCTCGGGTCCACCGACTTCAACCACCGTCTTCTGCAGCGATGGGTCGAAGATTGCGGTCTCAACAACTTCTGCCACGTCGGCCGCCGATACGAAGTTGACGGGGTTCTGCCCACTCCCAAAGATGCGCGTCTTGCCGGTCCGGATCAGTGGCTCGCCGACGACCATCATCCATGTCTCCATAAAGGGGGTGGCGCGCACGATGGTCCAGCGAAGAGAACTCTCCCTCAGGGCCCTTTCGGCCCGTGCCTTCATCTGGAACAGGTCCATTGGATGGTCGGCCGACGCGCCCACCACCGAGAGCAGGACGAAGTGCTCAACGCCGGCCGACTCGGCCGCCTGGATGAGGCTTCGATTCCCCTGCCAGTCGATCGTCGACGGGCTGACACTGGCGCCTCCATCGAAGCCGTGGGCCGCCGCCACGACCGTGCGAACGCCCTGGACTGCGTGGGCCACGCTTTCGGGATCACGCATGTCGCCCCGCATCATCTCGACGCCATGCGTTGGGACAGGCGCGGGATTCCTGGAGAGGACGCGCACCTGTTCACGGCGCGATATGAGCCGTCGAACCAGCTGGCTGCCCATTTTCCCGGTTCCCCCGACGACGAGGATCACTCCGGTTTACCGGCAAGCTGCCGTACCGACGCGCCCACGTCCGAGCCCGAGCTATCCATCGCTTCCATGTAGAAAGTGACTCGCTTGAAACGGTTATCGCCCGTCGAGAGAATCGTTACGCCCCGCATCTCGAACGGTTGACCGTTGCGGCTCGTTCCACTCCAGGCCCACTCCGCCCAGACCGTATCGTCCTGGGCAACGTGCCGGATCAGCCGAGCAGACAGGTCAGGAACACCGCCAAAGATCTGCGTCCAGTTCTGCCGCACCTGGGCATTCCCGGTGAAATCGCGAGCCGGGTGCGCCGGCTGCCGGCTGTCGACCTGTGAATCGAAGCAGGCGACGAGCGCCTCGAGATCGTGGGCATTGATAGCGGCTTCGAGTCGTCCGAGCAGGTCGATAGGGCCAGTTGCCACGGCATTTCCCTCCCGCAGCAGCCTCGCCGTGAGCAACTGCAGTCAATTTTGGTTAGACTGTTAGTCTAGTCAAGATGTCATCAAAAGTAAAGCGGCAATATTCCTCGGCCCTGCGGCAGGCCCAGGCCCGGGCGACACGAACCGCCCTATTAACCGCCGCGCGGCAGCTCTTCATCCGGCAGGGTTACGCGGTTACCACCATCGACCAGATCGCCGAGAGGGCAGGCGTTTCCCGGGCGACCGTCTTCAACTCGGTGGGCGGTAAGGGGGCGTTGCTCAAGGCGGCTTACGACATCGCCATCGTGGGCGACGACGCACCGGTTGCGCTCGTACAGCGGCCCCGGTCGCAGGAGATCCTTCGGCGGCCGGACCCGGGACGGATGCTGGCGGCCTACGCCGGGGTGGCAACCGAGATAAACACCCGGGTTGCGGAGCTTCACGTGGTCCTGCGAGGAGCCGCCTCGGCTGACCCTGAGGCTCGCGCGCTGTGGGAGATGCTCCAGCAGCAGCGCCGCGTCGGTGGCGATAACCTGGCTCGGCCGATCGTGGAAAAGGGCCGCCTCAAGAAAGGCATTGATCCCAGCGAGGCAGCCGACCTGATCTGGCTCCTCAACGATCCAGGCGTCTATCACACCCTCGTCATCGAGCGCGGATGGTCTCCGAGCCGCTACCAGCTCTGGCTTTCGGAGGCGCTGCAGACCCAGCTGCTTTCGCCCCGGCGACGACCTTCGAACTGAGCTAGGATTTCAGGCACGCAGTCAGGACGAACTCGAGGAGGAGTGGGAATGCCGACTTACATGGACGTACACGAAGGTATGCATGTCACCCCTGAGCAGCTCGCACAGGCGCATCAGCTCGACGTCGAAGCCCAGAAGGGAACCGGCGTCGAGTACAAGAGATACTGGCTGGACTCGAAAGCGGGTAAGGTCTTCTGCCTCGCCACCGGACCCAGCAAGGAAGCCGTCGCCGCTGTCCATAAGAAGGCCGGCCATCCCGCAACCGAGCTTTACGAGGTGAGCGAAGGGCACTAGGCCCACTTGAAAGAAGAACCCTCCCCGCCGCGGCAGGGAGGGTTCACGTTGATCGGAACTACTTGAACTGGGCGCAGAAAGACGACAGCTGCTGGCTATGGGGTGAGATCGAGAGCTTCGACTACGCGGGTGTAGGGAATCTGCGCCGACTCATTCACGTCGCGCACCTGCTGCGCGTTTTCCGCTTCGAAGAGGCAGAGGCAACGCGCCTCACCCGGCACGTAAGTGCTCCGGATGTAGCGCACCTTTTTCCCTTCCATCGTGAACCGCTGACTGGTTTCGATCGCCGCCTTCTGCGCACCCCCAAGTTGCTCGAGCGTGATTCCCGGAAGATCGCGCTCGACCATGTAGACCGCCATTACAACACCTCCTGTGTTCTGGTGATAGCGGTATAGAGGCCAGCCCGCTGCTGAGCCATCGGTAGAAGTACCTAGGCGATGTACCTATTTTTCGGAAGGCTGCCCCTGCTGATCTGCCCAGCGGGCAATCTGCAGGCGTGAGTGCAAGCCAAGCTTGTTCATGATGTGTTCGACGTGCGCATCGGCTGTGCGCTCGGCAATGGAGAGCTTTCGGGCGATCTCCTTATTGCCCAGGCCGCTGGAAACCAGGTTTACTATCTGAACTTCGCGCGGGGTCAGCGACCCGCGCGCTGGCCGCTGCCGCGCCGACAGATTGAGGGAATCGAGTGCAAGCTGCGCTGCGCTATCGGCGGCGAGGGCCGCGCCGGCCTTGAACTCACGTTCCGCCATCTCTGCGCCAAGTGCGGCGGCAACCAGTTCGATGCTGCGCTGGTGATGCGCGATGTGCGGCTGGATCAGAGTCACGCCCATTCGGTTGCGAGCCGCCTCAGCCGCGCCAAGTAAGCGCACGGCCGTCAAGCTGGATTTTTCGGCTGCTCCGATCCAGCCGAGTACTTCCAGGCAGAGGGCAATTCCCCAGCGGTCATCAAGTTCCAGTCGGAGCCTCAAGGATTCACCCTCGTGTTCCGCTGCCTCTCGATAGTGGGCCTCCAGGTAATCAAGCAGGCCGAGGCCGAAGAGCGATAAGGCGATGTGCCAGCGGTCGCCTATCTGCCGCTTCAGGGCCAGTCCCTCTCCGTGCAGCCGGCGGGCGCGAGTGTAATCACCGGCGTACGAGAGAGCCTCGGCCAGCTCATATAGGGCAACGTGGATCCCCACTTGGTCCTCCAGGCCGCGGTAACGAGCCAGGCTATCCTCCAGGACCGTAAGTGCCTGGGTGAGGTCGCCATGGTAGTAAGCTCCAATGCCGAGCCGCAAGAGAGCCAGCGCAACGCCGACGTCATCCCCGAGCTCGCGGCCTACGGCAACACTGTCCTCGAGGAGTCGCAGCGCGGTGGCGGTGTCACCCTGGCTGTAAGCCAGAAACCCGTCGACGTTGAGCGCCTTACCGCGCACGGCGTTCCGTTCCCTTACGAGAGCGAGCAGAGCTTCGAGCCACATACGGCCTTCGCCGAGGTGACCGCGAACCTGCCAGAACAACCAGAGCGCCGTCACAACCTGGAGCCCGGTGCCGGCTCGACCGGGATCAGACCTGGCCCAATCGAGGGCGGCACGAATGTTGTCAAGGTCACGATCGATGCGCAGCAGCCAGGCCGCCTGGTTGGGCCCGCGCCACTCCGACTCCGCACGCTCGCTGAGGGAAAGGACCCAGTCAAGCTGACGTCCTCGAAGAGCCGATTCCTCTTCAGACTGTTGGAGACGCTCGATTCCGTACTGGCGGACGGTCTCCAGCATGCGAAAGCGGGCTTCCCCCGCGTCTTGATGCACGACCAGGATCGATTGTTCGGTAAGAGCTCCTACGAGGTCGAGGACATCGCTCTCATCAACCGGTGCCCCGCCTGCAACCGCCTCGGCAGCGTCGACCACGAAGTCACCGGCAAAGATCGAGAGGCGGCGCCACGCCAGCCGCTCCGGTTCTCCGAGCAGCTCGTAGCTCCAGTCCATCATCGCCCGCAGCGTACGGTGGCGGGGCAGCCCAGTCCGACTACCGCCGACCAGCAAACGGAAACGGTCACCTAGACGAACGCTTACCTGCTCGGGAGTCAGCACGCTGGTACGCACGGCTGCCAGTTCGATGGCGAGCGGAATACCGTCGAGTCTTCGGCAGATCTCCGCGACCGCCAGCGCATTGGCTCGGGTGAGTGCAAAGGCGGGATTGACCCCACGGGCACGATCTACGAAGAGGCGGACAGCATCGTAGCCTGCCAGGGCCTGGTGCGATTTCACCGATTCGGGCGGCGCCGGCAGCGAGGGAACGCGAAAGACCACCTCACCGACGATGCCCAGCACGCGTCGGCTGGTGACGAGGATGGTCAGGCCCGGGGCAACACGAAGGAGCGCATCCGCGACCGCGGCACACTCGGCGAGCAGGTGCTCGCAGTTATCCATCAGGAGGAGGAGTTGCTTATCGCGGAGATGGTCGGAAAGCGTCGCGAGCACGTGGCGTCGCGCCTGCTCACGGATGCCGAGTGCGGATACTATCGCTTGCGGCACCAGCCGCGAGTCGGTCAGGCGGGCGAGGTCGACGAGGCCGACACCATCCCTGAAATCGGTGAGGTGACGTCGCGCCAGTTGGACCGCAAGGCGCGTCTTGCCCGCGCCGCCGGCGCCAACCAGTGAAAGCAGTCGCGACGCTTCCAGCAGCCGAGCAAGTTCACTAAGCTCTCGCTCTCGGCCGACGAAGCTACTGAGGTCAACCGGCAGGCTCCGCATCGCGACCCTCAGGTGACCGGACGTATGGGCCGGTTTTCGGTTTTTGCGAGGTGCCGCGCCGGGTCCGGGTTCAGGGCCTTGCGCTCGGGCGATTCGTAGTAGGCAGTGTTCGCGGCCTCGTAGGTGCCTGGGCCGTGGTAGCGAAGGATCCAGATGAACTGGTTTTGCTCCTCGTCGATCCAGGGACCCGTGACCTCGAACCCGTACTTGAGCCGAAGGGGCCGCACCAGGCGCGTCCACTCCGCGACCCAGTCCGTCATTGCCCCCGGCTTGACCGAATAAATGCGCAGCTCGTCCTGCACACCTTCAGCTAACCACAACTCAAATCAGCGAAACTATCGGAATGCCGGCCAAGCTCCACCGCGACTTGGAAATGATCGAGCACTTTCGCCCGGGAGCCTGAGGTGCTCGACGACGTCGATCGCAGCCCGTTTCCGCCGATAGCTGAGTACGCCTTCCTCGCCGACGGCGAGGTCAATGCGCTGATCGCACCGAGCGGCAATGTCGAGTGGATGTGCCTGCCCAGGCCCGACGGTCCGAGTATTTTTGGCGCCATCCTCGACCGGACTGCCGGCGGCTTCCGGCTGGGCCCGGCGGATGTGATGGTCCCGGTGTCTCGTCGCTACCTGCCGGGCACGCTGGTAATGGAGACGACCTGGCGGACCAAGCGGGGCTGGATCGTTGTCCGGGACGCGCTCCTTGTCGGACCCTGGCACGATCTCAATCGCCGGTCCGAACACTTTCGCCGTCCGCCCACCGACAACCAGGCGGAGCACGTCATGGTGCGCACGGTCCGGTGCCTCAACGGGACCGTCGAGTTGAGCCTGGAGTGCGAGCCGGTTGGAAGTTACGGGCGAAACGATGCCGACTGGAGCTACCTCGGTGACGGCTATGGCTGCGCTGAAGCCCGGGTAGAAGGGTACGAACCCAACCTTCAGCTCAGCACCAGCTTCCGGCTCGGCTTTGAGGGTCGCAAGGCGAGCGCCAGAAGTACTTTGCACGCCGGCGAGACTGCCTTTGCCGCCTTCTCCTGGTCGCACCACGACGATGTCACGAGTTACGAGGACGCGACGGCGCGAATCGAGCGGACGGCGCAGTTCTGGCGCGACTGGCTCAACCACGGTACGTTCCCCGATCACCCCTGGTCCCCTATCCTCGAGCGCAGCGCCCTGACGCTCAAAGGCCTGATCTACACTCCGACAGGCGCGCTGCTCGCCGCCGCCACAACCTCGCTGCCAGAGACACCGCATGGCGAGCGCAACTGGGATTACCGCTTCAGCTGGATACGCGACTCCACCTTCATACTCTGGGCCCTCTACACGCTCGGCTTCGACCACGAGGCCAACGACTTCTTCTCCTTCATCGGTGACGCCACCGAGGACGATGGCGAGCTGCAGATCATGTATGGCATCGACGGTGAACGCAAACTCGAAGAGAAAACGCTGGACCATCTGAGCGGTTACGACGGGGCTCGGCCGGTGCGGATCGGTAACGCTGCCTACAAGCAGAAGCAGCACGATGTCTGGGGAGCCGTGCTGGACTCCGTATACCTTCACACCAAGTCCCGCGACGGCTTGCCCGAGCGCGTTTGGCCGCTCCTGTACCGAGCGGTCGAGGAGGCGATCGCCAACTGGCGCGAGCCTGACCAGGGGATCTGGGAGGTGCGCGGCCCGGCGCAACACTTCACCTCCTCCAAGCTCATGTGCTGGGTTGCGGTCGATCGCGGCGCGCGCCTTGCCCTGCTGCGTGGAGAGGCGGAGGCTGCGGAGCGCTGGCGGGCGATAGCAGCCGAGATCCATGCCGACATCTGCAAGAACGGCCTTGATGCCCGCGGAGTCTTCACCCAGGCCTATGGCAACCCGGCCCTGGACGCCTCGGTCCTGCTGATGCCTCTGGTCCGGTTTCTGCCTCCGAGCGATGATCGGATCAAAAAGACGGTCTGTACCATCGCGGACGAACTTACGGTCGACGGCCTCGTCCTGCGCTACCGGGTCGGCCAGACCGACGATGGGCTGTCGGGAGAGGAGGGAACCTTCGCCATCTGTTCCTTCTGGCTGGTGTCGGCCCTCTCCGAGATCGGCGAGCGCCAGCGGGCCAGGCACCTGTGCGAGAAGATGCTGTCCTTCTCCAGTCCGCTTGGCCTTTACGCCGAAGAGATCGATACCCGCAACGCGCGCCACCTTGGGAATTTCCCGCAGGCCTTCACCCACCTTGCCCTGATCAACGCCGTGATGCACGTGGTCCGCTCCGATGAGGGCGACGACAGCCAGCGCTTCTCGCCAGCTCGGGGGCTGATCGCGTGAAGGCCTAGAATCCGCCAAGACCGCGAAGGGAGGGGACCTGTGACCGACCGGCGCCGCTGGATTCTCGTAGCCGCCGTTCTTGGCTCCGGGATCGTCTTCCTGGACTCCACCGTTGTCAACGTCGCACTGCCGCGGATCGGTCGCGACCTTCCGCGGTCCCTCTTCGGGGTGCTCGAGGGGCAGTCCTACGTCTACAACGCGTACCTGCTCACGCTCAGCGCCCTTCTGATCCTGGCGGGCGCCCTCAACGACTACTTCGGCCGCAAGCGGATGTTTGCCCTTGGCCTCATCGGTTTCGGGCTGACATCGGTTCTTTGCGGCCTGGCGCCGAACATGGAATTACTCATCGTCTTCCGGATCCTCCAGGGCGCGGCCGGCGCACTCCTCGTACCGGGGTCACTTGCCCTGATCACGGCGAACTTCGAGGGCGAGCAACGCGGCTGGGCCTTTGGCATCTGGGCCGGAGCCTCCGGCGCGACTACGGTACTCGGGCCCTTCGTCGGCGGTCTACTGGTCGACAGCATCTCCTGGCGCGCCGCTTTCCTGATCAATGTCCCCCTGATCCTGGTCGCAATCTGGGCCACGTATGCACACGTGCCCGAAAGTCGCGACGACAATGCCTCCAACAAGTTCGACTGGCTGGGCTCGGCGATTGTCGCCCTGGCGGTTGGCGGCCTGGCTTTCGGCGCGATCTACGGCGAGCAACGAAACTGGAACGACCCGGTCGGATTTCTCGCCCTGGCGGTTGGCGTCATCTTCACCATCGCGCTCCCCTTTTACATGGCCCGAGCGCCGCATCCGCTGATTCCACTCCAGCTCTTCAAGTCCCGGAACTTTTCCATCACCAATATCTCCACGCTGCTGATTTACGGTGCCCTCTACGTCACCTTCTATTACCTGGCGATATTCATGCAGGGAACGCTGGCCTATACCGCCGCGGCCGCCGGGCTGGCGGGCCTGCCTGGCTCGCTCTTCCTGATCTTCCTTTCGACGCGTTTCGGCAAGCTGGCTGGACGGATCGGGGCCCGATGGTTCATGGCGGTCGGACCCGCGATCATGGCGCTGGGAGTGCTCTGGTACGCACGGATACCGGCGACCAGCGCCCCCTGGAAGCTGCAACTCACCGATCCCTCGACCCTGTTTCCGACGCTTTCCTACCTACTCGACCTGCTGCCGGGGAGTATCGTGTTCGGACTGGGGCTGAGCATGCTGGTGGCTCCTCTGACCACGGCACTCATGGCTTCGGTGCCCGGGCGCAACGCGGGATTGGGCTCGGCGATAAACAACGCAATCTCCCGTGTCGGGCCTCAGCTCGCCGGTGCGCTGATCTTCGTCTTCATCACTGGGGCCTTTTACTCCTACATCGCCAGCCACAAGGCCGGCGTGGACACGACTTCACCGCAATTCCGCCAGCTGGTCAGCCCACTCAACCCCCCGCGCGACCCGAATCTTCTCGGCCTGGTGCGTGACGCGTCGGCAGCCTCCTTCCATCTCGCCATGCTCCTCGGGGTCGCTTTGCTGTTGATCGGCGCCATCGTCAACGCCGTCGGGATCCGCGACGCGGCCGCGCCGACCACCGACGATGCATACGCGCCTGCGGGGGTTGTCGGAGAGGTCAGGTAGATGGCAGTCGCATACGCCAGGCAGACAGTGGTCGTCGAATCGCAATCCACCTCGACGACCTGATCTCTGGGACACTGACCCGATGCCAGAAGTGGTCGACGCGATCGTGGTCGGAATGGGCGTCGGGGGCGAGACAGTCGCCGGCGACCTGACTAAGGCCGGTCTCCGGGTTCTCGGGATCGAGAATCGCCTGGTGGGAGGCGAGTGCCCCTACTGGGGTTGCATCCCGAGCAAGATGATGATCCGCGGCGCCGACCTGCTGGCCGAGGGCAGGCGGATCCCGGGCGTTGCCGGCAGCTCCTCGGTTACCCCGGACTGGGCCCCGGTGGCACAGCGTATCCGCAAGGAGGCAACCGACAACTGGGATGACCGGGTGGCAGTCGAGCGCTTCGAAAAGATGGGCGGAATCTTCGTGCGCGGAGCCGGCCGGCTGGCCGGCCCCGGCCGGGTCGAGGTCAACGGGACAATTTATGAAGCGAAGCGTGCCGTCGTACTCGCGACCGGAACGTCGGCGGTAATCCCGCCCATCCCGGGCCTCAAAGACGTCGCCTACTGGACAAATCGCGAGGCGATCGAGGTGGAGGAACTGCCGAGTTCGCTGGCGGTGCTTGGCGGCGGCGCGATCGGCCTCGAGCTGGCCCAGGTCTTCGCCCGTTTCGGCGTCGCGGTTACGGTCATCGAGGGCATGGACCATGTTTTGGCCCTCGAGGAGCCGGAGGCAGGCGCTGTCCTCGCCGAGGTGCTGGCCCGTGATGGCATCGAGCTCTGCCTCTCGGCCCGGGCCCAGTCGGTTCGTAAAGAAGGATCGATGATCGCAATCACGCTCGAGGGCGGCAAACAGGTCAACGCCGAACGGCTGCTGGTGGCTACCGGGCGTCGCCCGAACCTCGGCGACCTGGGCCTCGAGACCGTAGGGCTCGATGCCGGCGCTCGGTCGCTTGAGGTCGACCCCTACCTGCGCGCCGGGGAGCGCCTCTGGGCGGTGGGCGACCTCACCGGCAAGGGAGCTTTTACGCACGTCGCCATGTACCAGGCGAAGATCGCGGTGCGCGACATCCTAGGCAATGGTGGGCCCCCCGCCGATTACTCGGCTCTGCCAAGAGTTACCTTCACCGATCCCGAGGTGGGAGCCGCCGGCATCACAGAGGCGATGGCGCGCAAGCAGGGAATCAACGTCAAGATCGGCCTACAAAAAGCCTCCGTGACCGCCCGCGGCTGGATCCACGGTCCGGGTAACGACGGCTTCATCAAGGTGGTGCTCGACGCTGACCGCGGGACCATCGTGGGAGCCACCAGCATGGGCCCGAGAGGCGGTGACATCCTGGGGATCTTCGAACTGGCGATCAAGGCCAGGATCCCGGCAGACGAATTGAACCACTTGATCTACGCCTACCCCACCTTCTACCGCGGGGTCGGGGAGGCTATCGCCGCCGCCATCGGCGAGGACGAGCACCTGCGCTAGCGGGGCGTCGGCCTCCCCCCTCGTATTCGACTATCAGACCTTGCGATGGCGTGACTATCATAAGGGCGTGCAATCCGCCACTGCAGAGGCCGCTTTTGCAGAACGCTGTCTCCCGAAAATAATGGAGAACCAGCCATCTTGCTAGCCAGGCCGACACCACCAAGGGGAGAATCTGGCGACGAGGTATCGGAGCTCGTCCAGGTCGCCCTCGATATCTCCGGCTCGCTTGACCCTCGGGAGGTGATCGCGCGGGTGCTCGAACGCGGCGTGCGGGCGGTACAGGCCGACCGCGCCACCCTGTCGAGCCTGGAGGCGGACTACATCGTGATCGAGGCAACTTACGGGCGTGCCGGAGCGGTGACCTGGGTCGGCCAGCGTTACTCGCGACAGTACTTTGCCGGGCAGCCGATGGTACAACGCGCGATCGAGACCCTCCAGCCGGCCTTTGGCGGCCGGCTTTCCGTAGGCGAGGCCGCACCCGAGTTCCGGGAGGCGCTGGCCCAGGTACGGCACACCGCCGTAATGCCGCTGGTGCACGGCGGCCGGGCGATCGGCCTGCTGGTGCTGAGCCGCTACGAGGACCATCCTTTCAGCCACGGCGACCTCGCCGCCTTGAGCCTGCTGAGCACCATCTCCGGCCTTGCGCTGACCAACGCCCGGCTCTTCGAGGAGGCAGCCGTCGCTCGTGCCCGTGCCGATGAAACCGCCTCGCAATTACGGGCGGCGGTCCAGGCGGCGGAGGACGTCGCCAGCCAGGTCGAGCTCGACCAGGTTCTGAACCGTCTGCTCCGGCGGGCGGCTAACGCTGTGGGCGCCGACGAGGCAACCCTCGCTCGTCTCGAGGGGACATCGTTGATCCTTGAATCGACGACCGGCAAGGCCCCGATGGGAACGCGCTGGCCGATCGCCACCGTGGTTCTGAAAGGGATCAAGGAAAACCGGGCCGTTCAGATGACGGCGAGGGAGTATGTGGGCACGCCGCAGGGACTCGAGAGCGTGGTGCAACCCTACAACCGGTTCCTGGTCGCACCGCTGGCGGTCGGGGGCGAGGTGATCGGGGTGGTGGCGATGGGCCGCATCAAGGACGAGCCCTTCGAGAGTGGAGCGGTGGAGTCACTCCAGCAGTTCTCCACCCTCGGCGCGCTGCTGCTACGTAACGCCCGCTTGATCGCCGAGGCACGCGAGGCGGAGCGGTCGAAGAGCGAGTTCATGGACATCGCTGTGCACGAGCTGCGGGCGCCTCTAACCGTGACCGGCGGCTACCTGTCGATCGCGCTCGAAGGCGGCTTCGGCGAGCTTCAACCGGCGCTCAGGAGTGTGCTGGAAACGGCGGCCCGCAAGACAGAAGAAGCCAGGGCGCTGGCCGAGGAACTGCTCGCCGTGGCCAGACTGGAGAGCCGGACACTGTCGCCAAGAGCCGAGCGCGTCTCGATGACCGACTGCCTGCACGCAGCGATCACCCGGGCCCGTCCCCGGGCTCAGCTGGCCGGCGCGATGCTACGGATGCACGCCGCGCAGGCCGTCGATGCGCTGGCGGACGACACGCTGATCGGCAAGATCCTCGACAACCTGATCAATAATGCCCTCGCCTACAGCGAGAAGCCCCCCACCGTTCTCCTGAGCCTCGAGCCAGGTGACCGCGATGTTCAGGTGACCGTCTCCGACAACGGCGCCGGTATCGCGCTCGCCGACCGCGAGCGCATCTTCCAGCGCTTCGTCCGCGGCTCCGATCGATTGGTTCGGGACCGGCAGGGCAGCGGCCTGGGTCTCTATCTCAGCCGCGGCCTGGCCCAGCGCATGAACGGAAGCCTCGAGCTGCTCTCGAGCGAGGTCGGAAAGGGAAGCACCTTCCTCTTGCGACTTCCCCGCGCCACCGGGGAAGGCTAAGGCATCCGACGGGCGGTCTGAGCCGTAGTCGATAGTATCGAGCAGCTCCAGCCCGCCCGGCAGGCCGATCCCCCTATCGACGACCCGGTCTTTCTGAAAAACGCCCTGTCCTTTTTTCTCTGGATGTTCCGCTACTACTTCCGGGTGGAGGTCCGCGGCCTCCAGAACATCCCGGAGGGGCCTTCGCTCCTGGTGAGTAACCATGGTGGCTTCATTCCCTGGGATGGAGCCATGATTCATGCCGCGATTTTCCAGGCAACCGGCCGCCACCCAAGATTCCTGGTCACCGACTGGGCCTTCACCGTCAAAGGACTGGGGCGCTTCCTCCGGCGGACGGGCAATGTCCCCGCCTCGCCCGAGACTGCGGGCCGGCTGCTGCGCGCCGGGGAGATCGTCGGCACCTTTCCGGAAGGTGTCGATGGGGTGGCAAAACCGATCTGGCGCCGCTACCAGCAGGAGCGCTTCCGCGAAGGTTTCGCCCGCCTCGCTCTCCGCGAAGGCGTGCCGTTGATACCGGTATCGGTCGTGGGTTCGGAAGACAGCTATCCGATCGTGGCCAACTGGCGCTGGCTTGGCCGCAAACTCGGAGGCGAGGCACTGCCCATAACTTTGTTCTGGCCCTGGCTTGGACCCTTCGGCCTGCTACCGCTGCCGGCAAAGTGGATCATCGAGTTCCACCAGCCGGTCAACATTCCGCCATTGCCGGTCACGGCCGCTCTCGACCCGGCGCAGGTCAGCCGAATCGCACTCCAGGTGGACGAGGTAATCGATCGCGGCGTGCATGAGAGCCTGCGCCGGCGGCACTTTCTCTTCTTTTAACCCTCGGTTGAAAACTCGAGTTGGGCTCGCTCCGCGCCCTGGCGGGCTGTAAGCGTGGCCCTGCGGCCGCGAATGGAGAGGCGCTCGATTTCGATCGCGTCCCATCCCTCCGGCAGGACTACCGGGCGGCGCGGCCAGCCGGCCGGGTCGCCATCGTCGGGACGCAGGCCCGGAAGGCCGAGCACGAGGCTGATCAGGAAACCGCCGAGATTCGCGAACAGGGGACCCACGACCGGCTTGTCGGGAAACCTGGTGCGGCTGAACTCATTGACCTCGCCATAGGGTGGATTGACGAACTCGGCATAGCCCACGTCGAAAAGCTGCAGCGAGCGGCGACGGTCGCCCAGCCGGGCGGCGTAGACGCCGAGCGGCGCGGACAGCATCGGGTGGCCGATATAGGGCTCGACCCGACCGAGGTAAAAGCCGAGGGTGGCGCGCTCGATTTCGGGCGAAACCTGGTAGGTCATTGGAAACAAGCCGGCAAGAGCCTCCGGCGTGGCGCCCGTGACCCCGCTCTCAGATGAATTGAAGCGATCGTGGTTCTTGATGACGTCGCCATCCATGGGAAGAAACATGTGGGCCGCGAGCTCTGCCCAACGCGGGCCGTCGGGCCGTTCGAGCCGGGCTGCCACCGCCGCGGCACCGGCAAGTACGACTGCCGCGCTCATGTTCACGTAGGCATTGTTGTCAACCGGCTGCGTCTGCTCGGCCACGCCGATCGCTTGCTTGATCTCGTAGCCACGTTCAGTCTTCACTGCACGCCCGATCAGCCAGTCGCAAACGCCTTCGAGCACGGGCCACGCCTTTTCGCGGAGAAAATCCTTATCCCCGGTGACGTACCAGTACTGGAGAAAGGCGAAGGCGACGTCCATGCTGACGTGCTGCTCGAAGTTGATCAGAGGCGCGTTGGTTCGAATCACCTCCTCGCCCAGCCGCGGGCCGCTGGCCCAGGGAAACTGCCGGCCCGGATAGCCGTTCATCGCTGCGTTTCGCTCCGCAGCGGCCAGGCGCTCGAAGCGGTAATCGAGCAAGGCTGCCGCGGATTCCGGCTGCGTAAGCAGCAAGGTCGGGTACGCGAAGGTCTCCACGTCCCACATCACGTGGCCGCGGTTATAGTGGTAGTTCGGCCAGTAGGCGAGACCGAACATCGAGGTGCTGAAGAGGGAGGACCGATGAGACGACGCCTGGAGGTAATAGAAGGCCGCATCCGCCATCGCCTGCCATCGCGGCTCCGCACCCGCGATGACGACGCGACCCTGCCAGATCTCGGCCCAAAGCCACCGGTTCTCCTGTCTCAACTTGTCGAAACCCCGCTGTGCCCCCATGCAAACCAGCCGGGTCGCCTGCCGGTTCGGCTCGTGATGCATCTGGCTAGGAACCAGGCTCGTCATCTGCCGGAGGATGTACAGGCCGCCCGGTGAAGCCTTGAAGGCGTAGGAGGTACGCAGCGGTGCCAGGCCGTCTTGCTCCTCGCGGGTGCGTACGGCGCTGTCCGACCCATAAAACCGTGTGATGTACGCGGCGCCGCACGTTGCCAGGGCGCCAGGCGTCTCCCAGAGCATGGTTCCGTCGACCACCGGCTTCTCCGCCCCCGGAGTCGAAGTCTCGCGAGACCGCAGGTGCCCACCGACGCCGGTCTGGTCGACCTTGGCGGTGAGGATCGCTTCACACTCCTGGTTCACGCGCACGCGCACTTCCTGGAGGACGAGCGTCGGCATGCTTCGGCTGCAGAAGGTGACGATATCGGCGGTGGCGGTCACCTCACCCGAGCGGAAGCTGAACCTGCTGTGGAGCTCGCCGTAGGTGAAGTCGTAGCGCTGTTCATGGAAGCTCGCCTGTCCGGGCAACCGGCTCAGTCGATGGCCGTTGATCTCGATATCACCACCGATCGGATATGGACCTCGGCTGAGCCCCTCCCCCTTCTCCGCCGGATCGAGCTCAGCCAGGCCGCCGACGATCGCCAGGCCCTCCGTCAAGGGGATAGGCCCGGCGCGCACTCCGATCAACCCGTTGGATAGGTACGGAGGTATGTACTCGGGCTTCCACTCCGTAACCGGCGGCGGACTGATCGGCTCGGACACTGCGGTCACCTTACCCTCTCAGACCCGAGGCTACCTCAGCGTCTTGACAGGACGCGCGGTCTCCAATATCCCTTCCATAGTGCCCTCAGGCGCATTCCAGGGGACGTAGATGTAGCGGCGATCGGGCACGTGACCGCGCGCATCCCGGTCGGCACGTCCGAAAACTTCCTGTGCCGTGCGATCGTTGAGGTACGGATCCAGAACTTCCATCAGGTGGGGTAACCCAACACGCCGCGGCGGCGCACCCTGGTACAGGAACAGCACCGATCGGCTACCGGCGGCAGCAGCAGCCGCCGCCACAAGGGCGTCAGCCTGCTCCGGAACTTGCGGCAGTACCGCAAGGACGTAGCAGGGCCGCAACCGACGTCCGTGGGCGATCATCACCACCGGCCGTTGCTCGTGGTGGATGTGCGGGAAGACAGACGGGAGACCGTGATGATGCTCGATGTAATAGGTTGTGATCGCGACCACCATTCCGATGACCGTTATACCGCCTCCGAACAGCGTCGCCATGGGCTTGGCGAAAAGGTTGGTAATCCAGCCCACCGTCACGAAGACCGTGGTTAGCACGCCGACGGTGAAAGCAACGCCACGCCAGCCGTCGTGCCAGCGCACGATGTCCAATGAGAAACAGGTCATCGCGAAGGCACCGAGCAAGCCGAACGCGTAGAGGTCGCCGAGCAATGCTACGTTCGCCTGCGAGATCACCACGATGGCCAGTGGGATACCGACCGCGAGCCCGATGGCGAGCGTCGGGGTATTCCGCAGCCGGTTGCGAGTCTCAACCACCCTTGGTAAAAAACGCATCTTTGAAAGCGCCAGGAAGACGTGGTAGCTCCCTATCAACGCGGTGTTGCTGGCGAAGACGAGCAACAGGGCGGCACTGATCGCCACCGACCAGGCGAGCCACTGGCCCGCCGCGTAGCCACCGAGCAGCGAGATGAACTGGTTCGGATCCGCGTTTTTGACGTTCGAGAGGAGCGTCGTGGACCACAGCGTCAGGAGTGGGCTGGTGAGCCCAATCGTGATTACCACCATCAGCATGGCTCTGCGCGCTACTTGCCTTCGTGGTCTGGCCATTGCAGGTGAGAGCTGGGCGATGCTCTCCAGGCCGGAGAAGGCCAGGAAGGCCCCGGCGAAGCCGGTTAGCACCGAGAGGGGCGTCAGCCGCGGCCCGGAAAACATGCGTGGGAAGGTTTCGCCGATGTGGAACAGACCCACATGGACAACGACCGCCACGACGGTAATGAGCTGGGCGGCAGCGGCCAGGACGGCGAAGATCATGCTGGTCCTCGCGCTGGCGCTGACTCCTGCCCCAATTGAGCAGGGCTAGCAACACCAGGGCGACGACGGTGGCCTGGACGAGCACCGACTTCAGCGGCCCAACGATGATGCTGATGTAGATGATCCCGGAGAGCGCGCTCAGTGCCGCGGTCAGGAAATAGTCAACCAGGATCAGTAATCCGCCGAGCGCGCCGGCGAGGGGGTGAATGGCATGGGTTGCGACGGTCACCACCCCACCGCCTTCCGGGTACCGGGCGGCGACTTCGGCGTACTTGATCGTCAGCAGGACGAAGACAACCAGGGTCATAGAGACAAAGAGCGCAGCATGGAGTCCCACCTGGCCGAAGAGGATTCCGGGCGTGTAGTAAACGGACGTGCCGATGTCGGCGAAGACGACGCCCCAGCAAAGGATCGGCCCCAGCGATCGCCCCTGGTGCGGCCTGCCCCCATCCCTGGCGGCGGGCGCATCGGTGGCCATCGGGAGACAGTATGCTGTCTGCCTTGTGAAGGCCGGAAGCCTCTGGCGTAACCAGGACTATGTCCGGCTCTGGAGCGCGCAGACCGTCTCCACCTTCGGCTCGCTGATAACGAGACCGGCGCTACCCTTTCTCGCCATCCTGGTCCTCAACGCAACGCCGGCGCAGGTCGCCATTCTCCGTGCGGCGGAGCATATTCCCGGGTTCCTCATCGGCCTGGTCGCCGGCGTGGTCATCGATCGGTTCCGCCGGCGGCCGCTGCTCATTGGAGCTGACCTCGGCCGGGCAGTCGTGCTCGGATCCATCCCGCTGGTGGCCTTCACGGGGCACGTCCGCATCGTCCAGCTCTATCTGGTGGCCTTGCTCGCAAGCCTTTTGACGGTTTTTTTTGATGTCGGGTACGAGTCCTACCTGCCGGCCGTGGTCCCCGCAACCCAGCTCTTCGAGGCGAATGGGAAGGTGTCCGCCAGCCAATCGGTCGCCGAGGTTTCGGCGTTCGGCATCGCCGGCTGGCTGGTGCAGATCTTCACGGCCCCGGTGGCGATCCTGATCGACGCCATCACGTTCTTGGTGTCAGCAGGGTTCATCGCCAGCATTCGGACGCCGGAACCGCGCGCCGTAAGGAGAGCCGAGCAGCCTGCGATGCTATCGGATATCGCCGAAGGACTGCGAATTCTGTGGCGAGACAGCACACTGCGGGCGATCGCCGGCGCCTTCGCCGCGCTCGAGTTCAGCTACGGCATCGTTGGGACGATCATCAGCCTCTACGCCCTGCGTGTGCTGGGCTTCTCCCCCGGGCCGCTCGGGCTGATCTTCGCCGTCGGCGGGCTGGCGTCACTGCTCGCGGCACTATTCGCGGGCCGTATCACCTCACGGCTGGGAGTCGGGCCGACCATGTTTGCCGGGCTCCTTCTGACCGGGTTGGGAACGCTGCTTCTTCCCCTCGCCCACAGCGCTGGCCTTCTCGCCTTCGCGCTGTTGATCGGGCAGCAGGTGATCGGCGACGGAGGAGTCACGATCTTCGAGATCAACCAGTCGAGCCTGCGCCAGACGCTGGCACCGCCGCGTGCGCTCGGGCGGCTCAACGCCGCCACGCGATCGGCTGGACTCGGGACAACGCTCGTCGGCATCGCGGCGGGCGCCCTGCTGGCGCAGAACTCAGGCTACCGGGTCGCGCTGCTTACTGCCGCCGCTGCTACTTTTCTGGGCGCGCTCCTGCTGCTCTCCTCGCCTTACCTCAGGTCAGGGAAGCAAGCAGCCGCCGCGACGCTTCGCTGACTTCTCGGACGGCACCCTCGAAGGACTCCGCGTTTTTCCGTGACGGCACCCTGTAGCCGCTTATCTTGCGGACGAACTGCAGCGCAGCCTCGGAGATCTCCTGGTCGGTCGGATCGGCGTCTTTGCGGCGGAGCGTCTTGATACTTCGGCACATGTCGTCAGTGTGACGGATTCAGGGAGGCCGGCCGAAGCCAGGCCTCCCTGAGCCGCGTCGGTCTAATGGAGCGTGATCGCCCCGCCGGTGAGGTTTCCGCCATTGACGTAGCCGTCACTCAACTCGATGCTGTAGTAGGCCGGTAAGCTCGCTGTCGCTGCCTGTTCCACGATCAGGAAGGAAACGGGCAAGCCGTTTGCGACACCTAGGCCGTAGGCGGTCATCGTACCCAGCGAGTCGTCGAACCGGACGGATTGGATCTGGGTGGAATGGAAGTCCTCACCGCCGCCAGAGTCCTTCATCTGCTCACCGTTTGGGTTGCCGTCTTCGCA
>Ga0102924_1002580_pt1 | contig 19637 bp, 15 predicted proteins | sample PaiPotPPM11metaG_FD_80116 | JGI IMG/M metagenome (GOLD analysis project Ga0102924, IMG submission 80116) | Iron sulfur acid spring bacterial and archeal communities from Banff, Canada, to study Microbial Dark Matter (Phase II) - Paint Pots PPM... ...
GCGCTGCATTACCGCGCATATCGGCATAGCACGTCGCCAGGATGCCGCGCGTCACGTTTGTGCCGCACCTCATGCCTATGACGCGCGGCATCCTGGCGACGTGCTATGCCGATATGCGCGGTAATGCAGCGCCTGTTGACGTGATCTCACTTTACGCGAAGTATTACGCCGATGAACCGTTTGTACATGTGGTGGATCAGTCGCCGCATACGAAATGGACATATGGCACGAATCATTGTTTCATCTATCCAACGGTGGATACGCGCACGGGGCGTCTTATAGTTGTTGCTTGCCTTGATAACCTCGTCAAAGGAGCCGCAGGTCAGGCAATTCAGAATGCTAATGTACTGAATGGTGTAGCGGAAACGGCTGGGCTATCTGCCGTGGCCGTCTATCCATAGGCGCGTGAGCATGATTTTATTGGCTCTCATACTTGAGGAGTGAAAATATCAATGGCTTTAGCATTTTCTTTGACTACTGATGGAGATATAATCAGCGATCATCATCTTATCGCGGAGGTTTTGCGCGAGGCGCTGCCCTATATCGATTTTTTGCGGGGTAAAACGCTCGTAATAAAATTAGGGGGCAGCACGCTGGAACACCAGCGCGGAGTATTGCAGGATATCATCTGGCTGCGGGCGTTAGGAGCGAATCCGGTACTGGTGCATGGCGGCGGCCCATATATCAACGAATGGTTGGAGCGTCTGAACCTGCCAACGCAATTCATCGACGGCTTGCGCGTCACTGATGCGCGCACGCTGGAAGTGGTGCGTATGGTCTTGCTCGGCCAGGTAAACCAGGGGCTGGTGTTGGCGGCGACGCACCTGGGCGGGCGCGCTATTGGGCTGAGCGGCACGGACGGCAACATGATTCAGGCGCATATGGCCGAGCAACGCCTGGGGTATGTTGGCGAGATTGAGGCCGTCGATCCGACGCCGGTGCGCGTGTTGATCGAGCAGGAATATATCCCGATTGTCGCGCCGTTGGGCCTGGGCAAGAATGGCTCTTGTCTGAACATCAACGCTGACCTCGTGGCGGCTCACCTGGCAGGCGCGCTCAACGCGGAGAAGCTCATTTTCCTGAGCAACGTGGTGGGCATTTGCCGCACTGACGGCTCGCTCATTTCGGAGCTGGACGAGCAAGGTGCGCGCAAACTGATCGGCGAAGGCGTGATCAGCGATGGTATGATCCCCAAAGTTTCCGCCTGCCTTGACGCGCTGCGGGCTGTGCCGCGCGTGCATATCGTAGATGGCCGCGAGCCGCACGTCTTGCTGCGCGAATTGTTCACCGATCAGGGCGCGGGTACGATGATTATCCGCGACAAGGACAAAAAATAAAAAGCGGAGAGGGCGTTATGAAAAAGCGCGTTGAACGGCTGCGCGGTATGTATGACCTGTTGCCGGAGAACTATCACCGGCAGCGCTGGCTCACTGATCACTTGCGCAAATTCTTGACGCAGGCAGGATATGCTGCCGTCGATACGCCGATTCTGGAACAGGGCGATCTCTTCCTGACCAGCTTTGGGCAGGAATTGTGGCAGAACCTCTATGCGTTTCGCTTGCATCAGCGCGATCTGTGTCTGCGGCCAGAATATACGGCCTCGATCTGCCGCCTTTATCTCGATCATTACCAGCAGCAAGCGTTGCCCATGCGCTTCCAATATGCAGGTCCGATCTTTCGCTACGAAGCGCCGGGTCGCAACCGTTACCGCCAGCATACACAGTTGGGGATAGAGTTGCTGGGCGGACAGGCCGCGGCTGCCGACGCCGATATTCTCTATCAGGCGTGCGACATCCTGCGCGAGCTGCATATTCCCAATTATCGCCTGGAACTTGGGCATATCGGCGTTGCGAGCGGCTTTATCCAGCGCCTGAACCTTGACGATCACGCGGCGCGCCTGCTTTTGAGCTTAATGGAACAGATCAGCCGCTCGGATCAAGGAGAACAGGCGGCGCAGGCGCGGCTGGAGGCGTTGTATCCTTCTAGCATCCAGGAACCTGCTGGAACTGAGGCGCAAGAAGCCCACGCGCGCGATATCCTGGCGCTGCTCAACGGTATCAGCATCTCTTTTGGCGATGAAGCGGCGCGTACTGAGATTGTCGAGCGGTTTTTGTGGAAGGCCGGGCGCGCGGAACAGCGCCGCCAGATTCTTCACGCCCTGGAATATCTGCGCACGCTGCACGCGCTTTCTGGCCCGCCGCCTGCCGTTTTCGCCCAGATACGCGGTCTGCTTGATCACTATCAGCTAGACGCCGCGCCGCTAGCCGAGTTGGAGCAACTGGTGGAGACGGTGAAAGAATGCGGCGTCCAGGACGGGCAGATTGCGCTGAACCTGGCTCTGGGGCGCGGCGTCAGCTACTACACCGGGCTGGTGTTTGAGATTCACGCGCGGGACGCGGACGGGTTCGATGCCCAGTTGTGCGGCGGCGGTCGCTATGATCATCTTGTGCGCGCGGTTGGCGGTACGCGCGATGTGAACGCCTGCGGCTTTGCTTTCGGCCTGGAACGCCTGCTATCGCTGCTTCCAGAGCGCGAACTGCCGCTGTTCATACCCACGCAAGCCCTGGTAATACCGGTCAGCCAGCAGGATATCTTCTATGCGCAGCAAGTGGCGCGCAAAGCGCGCACTATGCATGTAAGCGCCGAGGTCGATGTGACCGGGCGCGGCGTCAGCGCTGGCCTGCGCCTGGCGGCGAAGCGGCAGATGGCGCTGGCTCTGATCGTGGGCGAGAACGAGCGGCGCGCCAGAGCGATAACGGTGCGCGATCTGAAAACTGGCAAGGAAGACGTGATTTCGTTTGACAATCCTGACCAGCCGATAGAGATGAAAGAGCAATATCTATGACGGCACAGCATGAAATTCGCCTCGCGCTCCCCGGCAAAGGCGCGCTGGAGGCGGCAACGCTGAGTTTCCTGGCCGAATGCGGCATGAAAGTGAATCGCAGCAACCCGCGTCAGTACCTGGCACGGATCAAGAGTATGCCAGATATAGAGGTGGTGTTCCAGCGCGCGGCTGATATTCCCTTGCTGGTGCAGGACGGCGACGCCGCGCTCGGCATTACGGGCTATGACATTCTGGCCGAACATCGCGGTTATGGCGACGAGGACGACGAAGAAAAGGACGATGGCGATGAACTCTACATCCTTGAACGCGACCTCGGCTATGGGAATTGCCGCCTTGTTGTCGCTGTGCCGGAGACCTGGATCGATGTCAGTTCTTGCGCCGATCTCTGGCATTTAGCGGGCTACTATGTGGCAAAAAAAGGGCGGCCACTGCGCATTGCTACGAAGTACCCGGCGCTGACGGGTAAGTTTTTACGCGGGCAGGGCATTACGCATTTCAAGTTGATCTCCCCGCATGGCGCGCTCGAAGCCGCGCCTCTGACCGATACGGCTGATCTGATCGTCGATCTGACCGAAACGGGGACGACGTTGCGCGAGAATCATCTCAAACTGCTCGACGACGGCGTGGCGCTGCGTTCGCAGGCATGTCTTATTGCCAATGTCCGGCTGCTTGAACAGCATGAATCGGCGTTGCGTGCAGCCACTATCATGCTGGAGCTGATCGAAGCGCGCGTGCAGGCTCGCAATCGCTCGCTGCTGACGGCGTATGTGCAGAGCGAGAGCGTCGAATATATCCAGCGCGTGTGCGATAGACTGCGCGCTTCCATCTCCGGTATAGAGTTTCGCCGCTCTGGAGCGGATGAGCAGGATGTTGGGCCAGAGGATACCAGTCAGGCAGGAAGCTGGTTTACCATCACCGGCGTGGTGAACGTCGGCAGTTCCGCCGCCGATTTGCTGGATACTGTTGCGACGCTGCGCAGCGCAGGAGCGGCGCATATCAATGTTGTTCCTCTCAGTTATCGTTTCCAACAGGAGTCAGTCAGTGTGCGGGAGTTGCGCGAGCGATTGAAGAGGCGCAAGTGAGCAATCTGATTATTTTCGATCTGGACGGCGTGATTACCAGCGAAGAAGCCTATTGGGACGTGGCAGGTCTGACCCTGCACGAGATTTCCTATAGCCAAAGACTATGGAATCTTGATGAACATAAGTTAGGAAGTGATAAGCTCTATCATTCAGCCAAAACGGCTGACGAGAGCCGCTATCTGAGCCGCGCCACGCTGCCGACCGACGAAATACTGGCGTATAAAGCACGTTCCATCAACTCGAATTGGGACACCTGCTACGCGGCGGTATGTCTGCGCTTGATTGACCTGCTGGCGCAATTAAGCGATCTAGCCCTACTTTTGCCCCTGCGACCCTGGGATAATGCATGGCTGGGGGCGTTCAGAGAACATAGTGTCTCGGATAAAGGCCGTGGCATACCTTTGTCACTGGCAGCGCCGGTAGGGTTGTTGGATTTGCCGGTATTTCAAGGATACACTGGCCTCGATCTGATTAATCGCTTCGATGCATATGCAAGCGAAACGTTGGGATATCCGGTTGATAATGTCTTTTCGCGTCACAGTCCTTTCTGGGCATTTTGCCGAGATATCTTCCAGGAATGGTATCTCGGCGATGAGTTGTACGCTCAAACATATGGACATGCTCCGGCGCAGCCAGGCAAACCTGGCTGTATCCACTTTGAGCAGCCGCTTTTGCCCGTGGAACGGATACGCGAGACGCTGAGCATATTGCGCGATGCGGGCTACACGCTTGGTTTTGCCACGGGGCGCGTGCGCCAGGAGGCGTTCTATCCGCTGGAGCAATATGGGTTGCTCCCATATTTTGATGAAGAGCATATCTGTACCTATGATGATGTGGAGCGAGCCGAAGCTGAACTACGCAAACGTGGGGATCAAACGCTACTCGGCAAACCGCATCCATTCCAGTTTCTCGCCGCGGCAATGGGACCTGCTCAATGCTTCGTAGGGGCGGGGGAGGATGTGGATGGGTGGATGGGGCGCTTGCGTCGCCCGCGTAACCCTTTTCTCGTCGTTGGCGACTCCACCAGCGACATTTTGGGCGGGCGCGCTGCCGGAGCAATTACGGTATCTGTAGCGACCGGGGCGCACAGCAGCGAAGCGCAAGAACTGCTGGCGCAAAGTCTGCCGGATTATAGCGTCGAGGATATGACAAAGCTACCATTTTTAGTCTCGTTTATCGATAGTCTGGAGACCATTCAGCGTTTGCAGTTCTCGCAGCGCGAAAAGGCAGAAAAATTGTTGCGGCGCTGGTTTGCGCGCCATATGCATCTCACGGTAGAAAGCGTGACACTGGCTCCTAAAGCCGTCTCGCTGAACTCGTTCAACGGCTTTTATCGCTTTGAAGGCGAAGAATATTTCTTCAAAACGCATGTTGAAGAGCAAGGAAGCATACCCGAATACTATCATGCCGAGGTGTTGCAGCAGGCCGGTTATAATATTGTCATGCCGTTACAAACCATGCATGAAGAGGGACGGCAGATGGTCATTTACCCGGTAATACGCTGGCCGGTAATGTTCGATCTGATGCGCGATATCGAAATGGGGTACATGTCAGATGGCACGCTGGAGATGGTAGTTTCTGCCGAAGAGCGCGAATGCAAACGCCTGCTTGAGATCTACGATGTAACGTTGGCGCATAGTACGGCAGAAGAACATGCCCAGGCTCCCATTCACCAACTCTTCTGGCATCGCCTGACAGGCGAACGTTTTAAGAACTTCTATGCAGGCAAACAGGTTTTGTTGCCAGAGCGAGCAACAAGGAATGCGCCGGAAAGCATCGCATTTGCGAATCTTCTAGACTACCATTGGAATATCAACGGGAGAACTATCAAGAGCAGCGCAGAGCAAGCCACGTTGGGAGCATTGATCGAGAGGGCAACGACGGCGCTGCGCCCGGAGCGCGCGGCCATGACGGTGATCGGACATGGCGACGCCCATTTCGGTAATGTCTTTCTCGAAGACGGCGCGCGCTACCTGTACTTTGATCCGGCCTTCGCTGGTCGCCCCATGCCTTTGTTGGATATCGTCAAGCCGCTTTTTCATAACGTCTTTGCCACCTGGATGTACTTTCCGCACGAGGTTGCCCGCGATCTGCACTTGACGGCAACATTGCGCGATTCTACGATCTACGTGGAGCATGATTATATACTCTCTCCGGCGCGGCAAGCGATTTTGCGGACAAAACTGACGCGCCTGCTCGCGCCTTTGCTAGATATGCTGCGTTCTCGACAGGCATTGCCTGATGACTGGCGCGCTATCGTGCGTGGCGCATTATTGTGCTGCCCGTTGTTAACGATCAACCTGCTCGATTACGACCGTCTACCGGCAGCGATAAGCTGGTTGGGGTTGTCGCAGGTCATGGAGATGGGCTGTTTTGAGCTACCCTGAGCGCGTTTGAGGGTGAAGAGATGATAGCGATTATCGATTACAGCGCATGAATTGTAGGGGCGTGGGCTTGCCCCGCCCTCCTGGGTGAAGAGATGATAGCGATTATTGATTATGGCGCGGGCAACATTCGCAGCATAGCGAAGGCATTAGAATACGCTGGCGCGCGGGTGCAGGTGACGGACGAGCCTGCCGTTGTCAGGCAGGCCGCGGCGGTGGCGCTGCCCGGCGTTGGCTCCGGTGGCGCGGCGATGGCGCGCATGACTGAACGCGGCCTGGACGAGGCCATTCGTGAAGCGACGGCACTGGGCAAGCCTTTCCTGGGTATTTGCCTGGGCATGCAGTTGCTGGCCGATCATCATGCCGAGGGCGAGGTTAGCGGCTTGCGCCTGTTTCGTGGAGAGGTGCGGCGTATTCCACAAGGGCTGAAAATCCCGCACATGGGCTGGAACCAGGTCAAACCATTGCATGAAGGATTGCCAATGTTCGACGGCATCCCCCAGGACGCCTATTTCTACTTTGCTCATTCCTATTATGTCGAGCCGCGAGATCAGCGCGGCGTGGCGGCTGTGACCGATTATGGCTCGCCCTATTGCAGCGTGATCGTGACGGATCGCGTGTGGGGGACGCAATTCCACCCGGAGAAGAGCGGCGTGTTCGGCTTACGCCTGCTGCAAAATTTCGTCAAGTGGGTGAAGGCATGATTATTTTGCCAGCTATTGATATTAAGAATGGACAATGTGTGCGCCTCTACCAGGGCGACTATGCCAGGGTCACGACGTATGATACGGACCCAGTGCAGGTAGCGCTGCGCTGGCAGCAGGCAGGAGCAAGCTGGCTGCATGTGGTAGACCTGGACGGCGCGGCGCGAGGCGAGCCGGTCAATCTCGTGCTGATCTCAGCCATATGTGCTGCAACATCGTTGCATGTCGAGGTCGGCGGCGGCCTGCGCTCGCTGGATCATATTGAGCAGATGCTTGCTCTGGGAGTAGAGAGGGTGATACTCGGCACAGTAGCTCTGACTGATCGCGCTCTGCTCGAAAACGCCGTGCAGCGTTGGGGAGAGCGAATCGCGGTTGGGTTGGACGCCCGCGACGGCTTCATAGCGGTCTCCGGTTGGCACGAGACTTCAACCATGCAGGCGACTACTCTTGCCAGAGAACTGTGCGCGTCAGGCGTGTGCCGCTTTATCTACACTGATATTGCGCGTGACGGGGCGTTGAGCGGACCAAATTTAATGGCGTTACAAGAGATGCAAACAGCCATTGCGTCGTCAGATATTTCATATAGCCATAGAGCTATAAAACTTCAACCGCTAACCTGCTCGCTCATTGCCTCTGGCGGCGTCAGCTCACTTGATGATGTACGTAACATCGCCGCGTTGGGCATTGAAGGCGCGATTATCGGCAAGGCATTGTATACTGGAGCTATCGATCTGGCGGAGGCGATTGCTGGTAAATGAGGTGACAAGGAGGAAATCATGTTGTTTCTGAGCTTGCTTTTCTGGGCATTTCTTGCGTCATACGTCGTTCATATCCTTGACGAGTCACTTCTCAACGGCGGGTTTGTGCAGTGGATCAGAGATAACTTCTGGTCTACCTATACCTGGCGGATGTTCTTCTGGTTTAACGCGGGGGCCATTGCTGCAATTGCGATCAGCAACCTGCTCTTTGACAGTTTTGGTGGTCATTGGGTCATCTTGCCACTCATCTTTTTGGCTGGATTCGTGACCCATGTGGCTACCGTCCACCTGTATTGGACTATTCGGCGCAACACCTACTCGCCGGGCTTGCTCACGAGTCTGCTCTATGTGATCATCTTCTATCTCTCGATCAGATATGGTGTCGGTCCTCATCTCATGAGCGGCGCAGACTTCGCCATCGGAACGGTGGTGGGCGTTGTGACAGTTGGCGCGTTCCTGACTGTGGGACCGACTATCCTCTTTCCCAGGCTTACCAGGCGTCGTACCAATTTACAGGGCGCTGGCGGAAGAAGCTAGATGAAGAAGGTGAAACCATGCTCACAAAGCGTATCATTCCCTGCCTGGATGTGACGGCGGGCCGTGTTGTTAAAGGCGTCAATTTTGTGGACTTGCGTGACGCGGGCGACCCGGTGGAGCTGGCGGCGTTCTATAACGATGAAGGCGCGGACGAACTGGTTTTTCTCGATATCACCGCCTCCTATGAAAAGCGGGCCACGATGCTTGACGTGGTGAGCCGCACGGCGGAACGGGTGTTTATTCCTGTCACCGTCGGCGGCGGCATTCGCAGCGTCGAAGATATCCGCGCTACGTTAGGAGCGGGCGCCGACAAGACGTCTCTCAACACGGCAGCAGTGCAGCATCCCGATCTATTGCGCCAGGGAGCGGAGCAGTTCGGCGCGCAATGCATTGTGCTGGCGATTGACGCGCGGAGCAATCCAGCGATGCCATGCGGATATGAGGTATACATACATGGTGGGCGCACACCGACAGGTATGGACGTGGTAGAATGGTCTCAGCGTGGCGTTGCGCTCGGCGCGGGCGAGATACTCCTGACCAGCATGGATCGCGATGGCACCCAGCAGGGATATGACAATAAGCTCAACGCGCTGGTATCATCTGCCGTCTCTGTGCCGCTCATTGCCTCAGGCGGCGTTGGCACGCTGGAGCATTTCTATGACGGCATAGTTGCAGGCAGCGCGGATGCTCTACTGGCGGCATCGATTTTCCATTTCGGGCAATTTCGTATCAGTGAGGTAAAGCACTACTTGCAAGCAAGAGGGGTGACGGTACGACCATGCTGAAATTTGATCGCCAGGGCTTGTTGCCCGTTGTCATTCAGGATGATACTAGCAACACGGTGCTGATGGTGGCCTTTATGAGCGAGGAGGCGCTGCGCCTGACTCGCGCAACAGGCTACACACACTTCTATAGCCGATCGCGCAACGCAATCTGGCGTAAAGGAGAGCAATCGGGGCATGTCCAGGCTGTGCGCGCTATTTTTGTGAACTGCGAGGAAAACAGCCTGCTGATCCGAGTGCAGCAGGTGGAAGACGCCGCCTGCCACATGGGCTACCGCAGTTGCTACTACCGCCAACTCTTGCCCAACGATACCTATGAAACGGTGGCGGAGCGCGTTTTTGATCCCGAAGTTGTATATAGTCCCATCGGTGAGTCATCCCCATTGCCAGAAGTTTCTAGTAATATTTTTCCTATAGCCATCGACTATACAATACCCGACAAAAAGCTCAACTACCAGCTAGAAACTACCATGCGCCAGCTCTACAACGCATACCTCTATTTGCGCGATCACGACCTCAGCGAGCAGTCAAATACTTCGTATCTGCTGCAAGAGCGCAGCCCGCACTATCTGATAACGCGCCTGGCAGACGAGTTGCAGGAATTAGCCGATGTGCAAATAGGCGAACATGTCCATGCTGGTAGGGAGCCAGACACCATCCTGGAAGCCAGTCAAGTAGGCTACTGGCTGCTGCTCATTGCCGCGATATACCAACTGCCCTACGACGATATCGCGCCTCATACCGCGCTTCTACAAGGTTATCAAGATAAATCTGGCTACGAAAAATCAATCGAGATGCGCGAAGAGTGCCTCAATCTGCTCGGAACCTTTGATACCACGCAGATCGCGCCGGGGCTGAAGCACGGCTTCGCACTTATCGGCTGGGCCTGCGCCGAAGCAGGTGTGAGTCCGCTCGCCCCGGCGGAATATGATCTGGAGCAGATGCGAAAGAAGGGGCTGGTGAAGGAATGAATATTTTAGGAACCAAAGGCGTTTTCTGACCGGGTCCCTCGACCTTCAGCGATCCGTCCGAAGCGCGGCTTAGCTTCTGCGATGTAATCACTCGTCTTCAACACCATCGAGCGATCTAAGCGCGCCGCGTTGAAGTAGATCTCATCGTTCTCGCGAAGCGAGGGATCGACGACAAGCTCCAATTCCGGGTTAAACGAGAAGGGTAGGATCGTACCCGCGACGCTGCCCGCGAGTCGTTCAGCAATATCTGGCGAAGCAAAAGCGATATAAGTTCCCTGCATGAGCGTCTTGACGGCCTGCAAATCCACCCTCGTATCACCAGGTACAACTGCAAGGACATACCTGGTGACTTTCTTGCCGATCTTGACCATCAGGACAATACACTTCGCCGCCTGCGACAGCGCATTGCCGCGCATCGGACTGACGATTTCTGTTCGTCCCTCTGGCTCATGGTCTATCAAGCGATATTGCACGCTGTGCTTGTCAAGTAATTCGATGAGTTGCGTATAGGTCTCTTCCTGAGTCATCTTAGTATACTCCTCTTGGCAAAGAATAATCTTTCTGCTACAATTCGGTCATAAGCAATGATACCTGCCAGTGGCAGATATAGCATGGAGCATGGAACTGCCACGCATACTGTTGCAACCATTATCTACGACATCGTCAACTCTTCTGAAAAGGACCAAAGATTTTGATGAATAGTAAAATCTGTATGATTACAGGAGCCAATACCGGCATTGATGCCCTCCCAAAGCCACTTGCCATATCATTTAAACCTTTTACTCCTCTTATCAGACGGCTCTTGATCACACCTGAACAGGGAGCGCAGACATCCATCTATCTGGCACCATCATCAGAAATCGAAGACGTGATTTGAGAGAGATGAGCCTGATACCTCTTACGGATATCAGGCCCATCCCTCTCTCGTAACAGCTCTACATCTTCCCCAGCACGACCTCAAATGTGTAGCTCTCCAGTTTCTTCACAGACGTTGGCGAGATGGCCTCGCGATACGTTTCCGTGAAGGACGGCTTCTCGTTCGGGTCAGTTGCCAGCAGGAGATTGTCGGAGAGCGTTTCGGCCATGATCTCGCGGCCAAATTCCTGGAACATAGCGAGCAGTTCGGTATTGTCGCTGTAGAGAGCGAGACCAATATGATCCTCGATGTTCAGACCAGCCTTCTTGCGCATGTCCTGAATATAATGTGTCAGGTCGCGCATCAGACCCTCTTCGCGCAGTTGCGGTGTGATCGTCGTTTCGAGGGCAACGATGTAGCCGCGCTCCTCGGCGGTCACAAAGCCGGAACGCGCCGTCGCCACGACCTCGACCTCATCAGCAGTCAGCACGAACTGCTGGCCGTCGATGGTGAACGTGAGAACGCCGTCCTCTTTAAGCTGCTCGGCGGCGGCCTGCGCGGCATCAGAATTGAGCGACTTGAAGGCCGTCAGGATTTTCTTCACTAACGGGCCGTGCTTTGGGCCAAGCACCTTCACCTGCGGCTTCAAGCTGTACGTCAGCATGTCGCTGCCGGGCTGCATCAGACGCAGTTCTTTGATGTTCAACTCCTCAAGCACCTGGTCGCTCAAGCGCATTAGCGATTCTTGCTCTACCGCGTTGGGCAAACGCACGTAGAGGGCGCGCAGCGGCTGGCGCACTTTGATCTGCGCCTTCTCGCGCGCTGAACGGCCCAGGCTGACCACGCGCATCACCAACCGCGTCTCGTCCATCAACTGCCGATCGACGAGGTCCTCGCGCACACGCGGCCAATCGCAGAGATGCACACTGATGGGCGCTTTGTCATTGACGCTGCGCACCAGGTTCTGATAGAGTTCCTCCGTCATGAAGGGCGTGAAGGGAGCCATCAGCGTGATCAGCGTCGTCAGGCACTCGTAGAGCGTCAGGTACGCACCGATCTTGTCATCGTCGAGTTCTGATTTCCAGATGCGCTCGCGACTGCGCCGCAGATACCAGTTCGAGAGATCGTCCAGGAACTGCTGAAGAACCGCGCTCGGACGTACGCTATCATAGAACTCCAGCCCCTCGGTCGCGGCGCGGATCGTCTCCTGCAACTCAGAGAGTATCCAGCGATCAAGCTCGGTACGCTGATCTTCCGGCAGGTGATGTTGCGTTGGATCGAAATTGTCGATATTGGCGTAAGTTACGAAGAACCAGTAGACATTCCAGATTTTATCCAGCGTCCGGCGCACCAGCATCCATTTCTCGCTCAGCCTGACCGGCAACCCTGCCCGCGCCGCCTTCTCCATATCCTCCTCGGTCGGGATGCGCGGGAAGTTCAGGTTCTGCTCAGGGATATGACTGGTAAAGAGCCAGCGCATGGTGTCTGAGCCGACCCGCTCGGAAGCGTCATCAAAGACGATCATATTGCCCTTTGACTTGTGCATCGACGTACCATCCTCGGCCATCAGTGTCGCGTAGCCGAAAAGTGTCTGGTATGGCGGCGCGTTCTCCAGCACCGTACTCATGACCAGCATCGAGTAGAACCAGTTGCGGAACTGGCCGGGGAAGGACTCCGTTACGAAGTCCGCCGGGAACCATTGCCGCCAGTACTCGTGATCGGTGCGATAGTGCAGCGTCGAGAACGGTACGATACCGGCGTCGAGCCAGGGATTGCCAACATCCGTGACGCGCGAGAGCGGCGAGCCGCAGTGCAGACAGCGAATCTTGACCGCGTCCACCCACGGGCGATGCGGCGTGTGTCCCTCGAACTCTTCCCAACCGGAGACAGCCAGTTCTTCCAGTTCCTCTTTGCTGCCGACGATCTGAAAATTACCGCATTTGGGACAATCGTAGATGGGCAGCGCCAGACCCCAATAGCGTTTCTTGCTGATCATCCAGTCGTCCATATTTTTGAGCCAGTCGAGTTCTCGCTCCAGACCAAAACCAGGAATCCAGGTGATCTGCTTGACAACATCCATGATCTCATAGCGCAACTGCTGCATCGAGATGAACCACTCATCAACCAGGCGGAAGATTAGCTCAGTTTTACAGCGCCAGCACGTCGGATAGCGATGCTTATATTTCTGCGAGCGATACAGAAGTCCCTTCTGCTCCAGATTCTCCTTGACCTGCTCCGCAACGCCGGTGGTACTCTCGCTCTGTCCCACCAGCCAATCGTAGCCTTCGCTATACTGGCCGAGATCCGCGGCTCTTAGCCCGGTCAGCCAATCATAGCCTTCGGTATAGATGCCAAACTCGTTCACCGGCGCGAGAACTGCCAGGTTAAACTCTTTCCCCAGCCCAAAGTCTTCGCGGCCACAGCCCGGCGCGATATGCACGATGCCCGTTCCTTCCGCCGCACTGACGTCCTTCCACGGCACAACGGTATGCGCCACTCCCTGCGCGGCAGGAAGTTCATCAAATGGCCCGCGATAGCTCCAACCGACCATATCGCTGCCCTTGAGCGTTTCGACAACGTGATAATCGCCTTTGTCGCGTCCCTTCAGCATCTTGAGAACAGGCAACAATTCCTCGGCAAGGTAATAGTACGCGCCGTCCTGCTCAACTTTGACGTAGGGCAGATCGGGGTGAACGGCAGCGGCAACATTGGCGGCCAGCGTCCAGGGCGTCGTTGTCCAGACGAGCAGGTACTCGTCCTGGCGATCAACCAGCGGGAGACGGACGTACAGGCTGAGGTGTTCGACTTCCTTATAACCCTCGGACTCCATCTCCATATTCGAGATGCCGGTGGCGCAGCGCGGACACCATGGCATAACGTCACGGCCCTTATAGATCAGCCCGCGTTCGTTACAGCGTTTTAAGAACGACCAGATGGTGTAGTTGTTCTCGTCCGACAACGTATAGTAGTCATTGCCCCAATCCATCCAGTAACCGAGACGGATCGACTGCTCCGACTGGCGTTTCGCGAAGGTGAAGACGCGCTCTTTGCAGCGTTCGACAAACTCCGCGATACCGTAAGCTTCGATGTCACGCTTGTTTTTGAAGCCAAGCTCTTTCTCAACCTCGACCTCGACCCACAGACCCTGGCAGTCGAAGCCGTTCTGGTAACGTTGCCGAAAGCCTTGCATAGTTTTGAAACGTTGGTAGAGGTCTTTATAGGTGCGGCCCCAGGCATGATGCACGCCCATCGGATTGTTCGCCGTGATGGGGCCATCCAGGAACGAGAATTGTTTATCGCTCTCAGCATTACGCCGCAGGTAGAGCTGGAGGATGCTCTGATCATCCCACCACCGCTGGATCGTATCCTCTAATTTTGGGTAATCGACGCGATCCGCCGCCATTACCTGCTTAAACACGCTTGATTTCACCGACACTGTCGCCTCCTCAATTCTCCATACCCCTTGTCCGTAGGGGCGCGGGCTTGCCCCGCCCAAAACGGCGTGTTATAGTTTGCCAGGGCGGGGCAAGCCCGCGCCCCTACGGACAAGGGGGTCAATCCCATTTATGGTTGAAAACTCTGATCTACATTGACCTGGTCCGTCAAGACGATCTCCAGACGCTTATTGATTTTGCCTTTGTTCTCGGCCTTGACAATTTTGATGCCGCCGACCTCTTTGGTATGATGGACATGCGTCCCGCCATCGGCCTGCAAGTCAAGCCCGACGATTTCAACGATGCGCACGACTTCGATGTTGGGCGGCAGCAGGTTGATCCTGGTGCGCACCAGGTCGGGTATCGCGAACGCTTTCTCGCGTGGGAGCGTATAGACCCGAATGGGATAATCGGCTGCTACCGCCTCGTTAATCTTCTGTTCGATAGAGGCAATGCGCTCTTTATTCAGGTTTTCCATCGCAAAGTCCATGCGGGCCTTGTCGGGATACATCTGCCCGCCTGTGACCTGCACGCCGAACTCTTTCCAGATGATGCCGCAGAGAATATGCAGCGCGGTATGAGTACGCATCATCTTATAGCGGGAATCCCACTCAATTGAGCCGACAACTTCCGTACCGACCGGCGGCGGTGTGCAACTGAGCAAGTGCCATACCACGTCGTCACGCTTACTCACTGCTATCACGCTGGCCTCGTATTGATCAGGATAATGATCCCATGTAATGACCCCTTTATCCGGCATTTGACCACCACCGCCTGGATAAAACACGGTGGCATCCAGCGCGACCTCGTCGCCTTCAACGGCCACGACCTTCGCTGTGCATTCGTACATATAGCTGTTCTCGTGATAGAGCAGTTTCGTTTTCATACTGCGCTCTCCTTACGCACTCCAGTAATAAAAAATCCCCTCACCCTGCGAAGGGGCGAGAGGTAGAATTCCCGTGTTACCACCCTTGTTAGCCACGCATCTGCATCCGGCGCGACTCACTTCATTGCGCTGTAATCTTCTAACATGGCATAACAATAGATTACAGCTCCTTACGATAACGGGAAGATTCCGGCTAAGCCTACTTATAGCTTCGACTTAGCAGCTCAAGAGTGATTTTCGCGACACGCCTTCGATCCGCTTGCACCAACCACGGACTCTCTGTGACAAAGCGCGCATCCTACTCGTTCCTTCGTCGCCTTTGCTCTCAACTATTCTATCATACGCGCAAGAAAAAAGGAAGACGTCATGTGATAAAATATCATAATTAGGGAGAGATATGAACACCCTTCACGAGCAAGGCAAACTTTTCCCGTCAGCGACGATACACGCTGGCAATTGCAATGGTGCATTACTATCTTGATGCGCGTTGATCAAGGAACCTATGATACACAATTTAGAAACATTTTATGGGCCGAACGCGGGATACGTCCTGGAACTCTATGATCGCTATCGCAAGAATCCCGCTTCAGTTGATGCCGCCACACGAGCTATGTTTGAGCAGTGGTCACCGGAGCAAGAGGATGGGACAGCGGCCGCGGCAGACGAAGCGACGCCACTGCCATTTTCGGTGTCCCAGGTTGTCGCGGCTTCCGCGCTGGCCCACTCGATCCGCGAGCGCGGACACCTGGGCGCGCGCCTTGACCCGCTCGGTTCCGAGCCGTTGGGCGATCCGGCGCTGTCGCCTGAAAAGTATGGCATTACCGAGGCTGACCTGGAACTGTTACCGCCGGAAGTTGTAGGCGGTCATTCCGCCGAGGGTGTACGCAACGCGCTGGAAGCCATCTCCGCGCTGCGCGCCATGTACTCCGGCACGATCAGCTACGAGTTTGACCAGGTGAAAAGCCCTATTGAGCGCAGCTGGCTGCGTGATGCCGTCGGTCTGCATCATTATAGAGAGAAACAGAATCCGGAGGCAAGCAAGAAATTGCTACAGCGCCTGACACAGGTAGAAGTCTTTGAACGCTACCTGCATCAGACGTATCAGGGGCAAAAACGTTTCTCGCTCGAAGGAACGGACCTGCTCGTTCCCATGCTCGACGAGATTATCCTGGGCGCGATTGAGACCGAGACGAAAAAGGTTATTATCGGCATGGCCCATCGCGGCCGTTTGAACGTGCTGACGCATATTCTCGGCAAATCCTATGCTGCCATCCTGGCCGAATTTGGACACGCCAAGCATGAAGAGGGTACTCCGCTGACTGATACCTTCGGCTTCGGCTGGACAGGCGATGTCAAATACCACCTGGGCGCGGAGCATACACTCGGCGAGGGACATACCGTCGAATTGAAAATCATCCTTTCGCCCAATCCGAGCCACCTGGAATTTGTCAATCCCGTGATTGACGGCATGGCGCGCGCGGCCCAGGAGGATCGCCTTGTCAGCGGCGGGCCGCAGCAGGATGTCGATCGCGTGCTGCCCGTGGTCATTCACGGCGACGCGGCCTTCCCTGGCGAAGGAGTCGTCGCGGAAACGCTGAACCTGTGGCAACTCAAGGGCTACTGGGTCGGCGGCACGATTCATATCATCCTCAATAACCAGCTCGGCTTTACCACGGAGCCGCAGGATAGCCGCTCGACGCACTTCGCCAGCGATCTGGCAAAGGGCTTCGAGATACCGATCATTCATGTGAATGCCGACGATCCCGATGCCTGCCTGACAGCAACTCGCCTGGCGCAGGCATTCCGCGACCAGTTTCACAAGGATGTGCTGATCGAACTTGTAGGCTACCGGCGCTGGGGACACAACGAGGGCGACGAGCCTTCGTTTACGCAGCCGAAGATGTACGAGATCATCCGCTCGCACCCGACTGTGCGCGAACTCTATGCTCGCAGCCTGATCGAGCAAGGCATCATCACAGAGAACGAGGCCGAGATGATGGTCAAGGACGCTTTTGACACGCTGGAGCAGGCCAAACATGAGGCGGACAGCGGCGCTTATATGGAAGAAGATGAAAATGACAGCCTCAACGGCAACGGGCATATAGAGCAGGATGAGAGCCTGCCGCCTGTTTCCGCCGAGCAACTGACGAACATCAATGACGAACTGTTGGCATGGCCGCGAGGATTTTCGCCCAACAGCAAACTGGCGCGCCTGCTGCAACGGCGGGCGACGACGCTTGGCCCCGAAGGCGGCATTGATTGGGGTCAGGCAGAAGCGTTAGCTTTCGCCTCGCTCCTCGCTCAGGACATTCCAATTCGCCTGATCGGCCAGGACAGCGAACGCGGCACGTTCAGCCAGCGCCATGCCGTGCTGCACGATCAGTACAATGGCGAGACCTACATCCCACTACAACACCTCTCCGAGGCGCGTGCATCGTTCGCCATTTATAACAGCCCGTTGAGCGAGGCCGCCGCGTTAGGCTTTGAATATGGTTACAGCGTTCTTGCCCCAGACGCGCTGGTCCTCTGGGAAGCGCAGTACGGGGATTTTGCCAACGCCGGCCAGGTTATCATCGATCAATTCATCGCGTCGGGCCAGGTCAAATGGAAGCAGCATTCATCACTCGTTTTGCTGCTCCCTCACGGCTACGAAGGGCAGGGGCCAGACCACTCAAGCGCGCGCCTGGAACGCTACCTGCAACTCTCGGCCCAGATGAACTGGCGCGTGGCAAACTGCTCGACCGCCGCGCAGTACTTTCACCTGCTGCGGCAACAGGCGTACAACCTGAGCCATAACCCGCGTCCGCTGGTAATCATGACGCCGAAGAGCCTGCTGCGTAATACACTGGCGGCGGCGACGCTGGCAGAATTAGCGGAAGGCGCGTTTCAGCCGGTCATTGACGATACTACCGCGCGGGCGCACGCGAGCGATATCAGAAGGATACTGCTTTGCTCCGGCAAGATGGCTATCGACCTGCTCGCGAATGCGAAGCGCACGCAGGCCAGCGATACAGCTATTGTTCGCGTCGAGTTGTTGTATCCCTTCCCGGAACAGGCTATCAAACAGACGCTTGCTCACTATCCAAACGCGCGCGCCGTGCTGTGGGTACAGGAAGAGCCGCGCAACATGGGCGCGTGGAGCTATATCGAGCCGCGCCTGGCGTCCCTGGTCGGCTCAGCGGAACTGCGGACGATCAGCAGACCGGATCGCGCCAGCCCTGCCTCCGGCTTCATGGACCTGTTCCAGGCCGAACAGGAAGAGATACTGGCCGAAGCCTTGCAACCGGCAATTACAGAACACGGAGGCAAAAATGTCCGTTGAAATACATATTCCCACACTGGGGGAATCCATCGTTGAGGCCACTATCGCCGCGTGGCTCAAGCATGAAGGCGACAGTGTGAACCAGGGAGAAGCGGTGGCGGAACTGGAAACCGACAAAGTCAACCTCGAGGTAACGGCGGAACAGGGCGGCGTCCTACAGAAGATTATAAAGCAGGAAGGCGAGACAGTGACCGTCGGCGAGGTCATCGGCATAATCGACGAGAGCGCCAGCGCCGCGCCAGCGCCGCAGTCATCCACCACCGCGACAGATGGGCAGCGTGTGCCAACTGGCCCTCTACAAGCGGCAGCCGCCACGAGCGACGGGCAGCGTCCACCATCGCCGCTGGCGCGCCGCATTGCCGCCGATCATAACATTGATATCTCACAAGTGAAGACATCCAGCCCGCATGGCCGCGTGACCAGAGAAGACGTGTTTGGCTATATGACGCAGCAGGCCGCCGAACCGCCGACAAAACCAGCCGCCTCTGCTCAACCAGCGCCGCCGCCACCAGTGTCTGCACCGCAAGCGGCAGCGCCGAAACGCGAAGAGCGTGTGCGCCTGTCGCGCCGCCGCCTGACTATTGCCCAGCGACTGGTCGAAACGCAGCACGCGGCCGCCATGCTCACCACATTTAATGAAATAGATATGAGCGCCGTCATGGAGATCAGAAGTCGGCGCAAAGAGGCGTTCAAGGAGCGGCATACCGTCTCGCTTGGTTTCATGTCGTTTTTCACTAAAGCGGTAGTGGGCGCGCTCAAAGCATTTCCACGCCTGAATGCTGAAATACAGGGCAACGAAATGGTTCTCAAGCATTACTATGATATCGGCATTGCGGTGGGCGTCGAGGATGGTCTGGTCGTGCCGGTATTGCGCGACGCGGACCGCAAGAGCTTTGCTGAAATCGAAAGCGAAATCGCTGAACTGGCAAAAAAGGCGAGAAGCAATACGCTTTCCCTGGCAGAATTGCAGGGCGGTACGTTTACTATTACAAATGGCGGCGTTTACGGCTCGCTGATGTCAACGCCGATTCTCAATGGGCCGCAGGTCGGCATCCTGGGAATGCACAAGATCGAGC
>Ga0102924_1002583_pt1 | contig 19619 bp, 18 predicted proteins | sample PaiPotPPM11metaG_FD_80116 | JGI IMG/M metagenome (GOLD analysis project Ga0102924, IMG submission 80116) | Iron sulfur acid spring bacterial and archeal communities from Banff, Canada, to study Microbial Dark Matter (Phase II) - Paint Pots PPM... ...
GCGAAGTTATTCGCCGGGTGACCGTCGCCACCGGAAGTCCGCCGAACTTGGTGGACGCGTCACTAAACCCGCATGGCAGACCACGAGGTGCTCACGCGATTGGAGAGCTTGTTCGCGCCAGCCACACTGCGCTCCCCCAGACCCATGGCGCATAGAGCGCAAACGACAGGATGAGCGGCACGGACGCATGGGACGGATCGACTGCGAGCAGCACTGAGGCAATCCCGGATACCGACCACTCTGCCGCGCCGAGCCACGCCAGTGTCCGTGGATAGGCACGTTTCCCAAACAGGGCCGGCAGGAGCAGCAGACCGGCGACGCTGTAAAGGCCGTAGGCAGCGACATCGGTCAAAAGGTGGCCGAGCTTGATCAGATCCACCAGGGCCGTGTCCCCGGCAAGACGGGATGCGTCGTCGATCCGTCGGTGCAACGACACCGCACGAGGCACGACTGCCGCGTTGACGGCGATCCCGGCCAGATCCACCAGGGCCGCCGCGACCGCGACGCCGACTGCGAGGTCACGCCACTGGCGAGGACCGCCGAGGTGGCGTGACAGGGCGTAGAAGCTCCAGGCAAACGACGCCGTGACGACGCACCAGAACGCCCAACCGAGCTGCCAGCGACGTACGTGTACGGCAACCCACAGCGCTCTCGCCGCGAAGTCACTCCTCGTCACCAGGGGACCCGGCCCAAAAGAGAAGCCCGCCACCGTTGGAGCGAGCAACGTATTGACTGCGCCGGCCACGACCAACGCCAGGATGTCCAGTCTCCGGCCGCTCCACGCTTCACGAAGCGCCACGGATGAGTCCGGCCATGCGGGCGTATCTCGCGCGCCAAACCGCCACGCAACCTCCCGTCGTGGTCGCGAGCGCCAGCGTCAAGTACAGCGCGACGCTCCCCTGCGCCCCAACACGGATGTCGCCGCTATGGAAAAGCGGCAGCATCGCCAACAGCAATCCCGTGGGTATCGCCTGCCAGAAGATCGGCCAGGTGCGCCTCCAGTCGCCATCCCACAGCGCCCACCCATACGCCGCCGCCAGGCTGGTGAACCACACGCCAAGCATACGACCAACCAACGGCGTCAGGTTCCACGGCCATAACATGCTCACCGCGGGAGGGCTCACAAACAGCGCCACACCGAGCAGCCCGGCAACTCCGAGCTCCAGCGCCGCCACGACGCGCGCCGTAGATGGCAATGGCGATGCGCGGGAAGGAACGAAGTCCCTCCGGCGTTGCTGCTGCCACAGCACGTAGGGACTGGTGACAAACTAGATGACGTACATGCTCAGCCAGTAGGCCAGGTGGTACCAGGGGTGCAGGAGAAACGGCCCGATGTTGAAGATCGTCACGAACGTGGCGGCGATAGAGAAGGTAGTGACCACGACGACGGTGATGCGCGCTTCTGCCCAGGTGGCGCGAGTGAAGCCCATCGCCACCAACAGTAGGGCATTGAAGTACATGACGCCGAGAAGCCGGGCGCTGATCGGCGGCTTGATGGTCCAGACGAACCAGTGCTGCGTCTGGGCCGGCGCCGTCATCAGAATGACGAAGGCCGGAACCGCATTGGCGAGCAGCACCAGGTACGTCAGTTTCACCCATGGCGACAGGCCGTGGCCCCACCAGAGCCGGATACGATGCACTCGTGGCTCCGAATCCTAGGACGGAACCTGGCGGCGGCCCCGCGGCCGTCGCTCACCTTACCGCGCTACCGAAGGGCGATCAGCATCTCGCCATGGATAGGCTGTCCATTGGCCGCGATCAGCGAACGACGCGCGGCGGTCCACGGCTGACCGGAAAAGTCGGTGACAATGCCCCCGGCCTCGCGAACGATCACGGCGCCGGCGGCGGCATCCCAGGGCGCCAGGGTCGCTTCCCAGAAGCCGTCGAAGCGACCGGCCGCGACGTAGGCGAGGTCCAGCGCCGCGGCGCCGTCGCGGCGCACCGCCTGCGTTGCCCGAACGAGCCTCCCGAATCGCTCCAGCACGTCGTCGAGCGTGCTCCGGTCGTATGGGAAGCCGGTGACCAGGAGCGAATGTGCGAGGTCGGGTGTTGGTGACACGTGTATCGACTGCCCGTTCAGGTAGGCGCCACAACCGCGAATGGCGGTGAACAGCTCATCGCGGAAGGGGTCGTACACCACGCCAACCGCCAGCTCTCCCTCCATCTCGTAAGCGACCGAAACACAGGACATTGGGTAGCCGTGGGCAAAGTTGGTCGTGCCATCGAGCGGATCGATGATCCAGCGATGCGCCGGGTCGTCGCCACCGGTCGTTCCCTCCTCGGCCAGGATGCGATGGCTCGGGAAGCGGGATCGGATGGTCTCGACGATGATCTGCTCGGACGCCCGATCGTACTCCGTCACCAGATCGACTTCGCCCTTGTAGCCGACCGTCCGAACGTCCCTGATCTTGCCAATTCCCTCACGGAGCACGGCTCCGCCCTGGCGCGCCGCGTCGATGGCCAGCGCGAGCTCCGTATCGTGCATGCGTCTCCTTTGCTGTCACGACCCGGCAGTGTACCGGCTGCCGCCGGCAAATGACCTGCCGGCGCAGGCATGATGGCGCGGCCTGCACACTGGATCCCGCCACCCCACCGGTATACTGTAGCGCTTGTCCCTCCGGGCCTCCGCGTGGTAAGCCTGTGGGACAAAAGGGAACTGGCGGGAACAGCGTATGTACGAATCCGCGCGACGCATTACGCCGCGCGAGATGCAGGCCACGCTTCGGGAACATAACGTCCGTCCATCCAAGGCTTGGGGACAGAATTTTTTACTCGACTTGGAGGTCGTGCAGGAGTCACTGTCCGCGGGCCGGGTCGGGCGCGGCGACACGATTCTGGAGATCGGCCCAGGACCAGGTGTGCTGACATTGGATCTGGTCCGCGCTGCCCTGCGTGTCGTCGCGGTCGAAGCCGACAAGGACATGATGCGGCTGCTGGCGCCGCTGCGCCGGGAACATCCGAATCTCGAGTTGGTCCAGGGTAACGTCATCGCGATGTCCCCGCGTGACCTGGTCGGCGACGGGCCGTACAAGGTCATCGCCAATATTCCCTACAACATCACGTCCACGGCGCTGCGTCACTTCCTGGAAGATGAGCACCCGCCGACGCTCATGGTGTTGCTGCTGCAGCGCGAGGTCGCCGAGCGCGTCTGCGCTGAGCCGGGCGACATGAGCCTGTTGTCGCTGAGCGTGCAGTTGTACGCCGACCCGGAGATACTCCGCTATGTGCCGGCGAGCAGTTTCTATCCGGCGCCGAAGGTGTCGTCGGCACTCGTGCGGTTTATGGTGCGCGATCGTCCGTTGCTGCCGCGGCGGCAGATTCTGAGCTTCTTTCGCCTGGCGCAGGCAGGCTTCAACGATCGCCGCAAGCAACTGCACAACGCGATGCGCATCAATCTGCGGCTGCCGCCGGACGCCGTATCGGTGCTGCTGGACTCGGCAGGTATCGACGGCCGACGCCGGGCTGAGACGCTATCGATCGAAGAATGGGGCCGGCTCACTACGGCCGCGGAAGGCATCGACGGTGTGGTTGCTCCGGCTGCTCGGCCATAGGAGGATGGCCGAGGGCGACGGCGATCGGTCGCCGCTGTACGTCGTGGCAGGGCTTGGCAATCCAGGCGCCGACTATGCCGACCACCGGCACAACGTCGGATTCATGACGGTGAATGAGTTGGCGCAACGTCATCACATTGCCGTGACGAAACGCCAAAAGCGGTCGTTCACCGGCGCCGGCGTGATCGGCGGGCGAGCCGTCTTGCTCGCCCAACCACAGACGGGCATGAACGCCAGCGGCAGGAGCGTCCAACAACTGCGCGCGGCCTTCGCCGTGCCGCCGGAGCGAACCCTGGTGATCTTTGACGACCTCGATCTTCCGCTGGGTCGGGTGCGCATGCGCGCGCGCGGCAGCGCCGGCGGCCACCACGGGCTCGAGTCCATCATCGAGGTCACGGGCGCCTCCGACTATCCAAGGATCCGCGTCGGCATTGGCCGGCCGGCCTCGCGCGACGATGTCATCGATTATGTCCTGGCGCCATTTCATCGTGATGAGCGCGAGGCCGCCGACGATGCCGTTCGCCGCGCCGCCGACGCCGTCGAGCAGTGGCTGGCCGAGGGCATTGAGGCGGCGATGAGCGCCGCCAACGCCGGTAGCGAGCAGCGGCCGCGCGCTCCTGTGCAGACCGTTCGCCAGCGAACGGATGAGGGGGACCATGGCGCCGCTGACCATACCTGATACATCGGCGGCCGCCGCGGCGATCCCCGCCGCTCTGGCGCGCTTCCTCGGCGATCGCTCCGTCGGGCAAGGCACGGTCGTTACCGGTGTGCTGGAAGCCGCGCGCTCCTTCGCCGTCGCGGTGATGGCCAGGCACGTTCAGGCTCCGCTCGTCGTCGTGCTCCCCGACACCCGCAGCGCCGGCCGCCTGGTTGAGGAGCTGCGCTCCTGGAATAGTACGGAACGTCCGGTTCTTCTTTTCCCGGAGCGCGACGCGCTCCCCTACGAGCGCCTTATCTCGGACGCTGTAGTCGCGGGACGCCGCGTCGGCTGCCTGGTTTCGCTGGCGCAAGGCGAGCACCCGTTGATCGTGACGACCGTTCGCGCGCTCAGCCAGGCGACGCTGACGCCGGAGACGCTTGCCGCGTCGGTACGCCGTTGGCGCCCCAACGACCGATTCCCGCTGCAGCAAACGTTGGCGTCATGGCTGCGGCTCGGCTACGAGCCGGCGGCGCTGGTGGAAGAGCCGGGCACATTTAGCAGGCGAGGCGGGGTGGTCGACCTCTACCCGGTGACGGCGGACAGTCCGTTTCGCATCGAGCTGTTCGGCGACGAGATCGAGACCATCCGTCGCTTCGACGCGGCGACGCAGCGCTCGCAAGACGAAGTTGAGACGCTTCTGGTTGCGCCGGCCCGCGAGGCGGTACCCGACCGAGGACCAGCCGTCGTCGCGGAGCTACGCGACCTCTCGACCCGCCACTTGCGTGAGGACATTCGGGCGCGCTGGGAGGAGGATTTGGTAGCGCTGGAACAGGGTCAATCCGTCGACGGCATCGACTTCTTCGCCGCCTACCTCGGAGAGCAGCAGGGGCTGCTCGATCATGTGCCGCCGGCGTCCCTCGTTGTCCTGGTTGAGGCGATCGAGCTGGAAGCCTCGCTGCACGTGATCATCGAGCAAGGCGAGGAGCTGCGGGAGAGCGCCATCACCAATGGCGACGTACCGGCCGGTCTGCGCCGGCCGTATCTCACCTGGCGTGAGCTGCTTTCACCGCTGCAACGCCGCCGCGCGGTGCTGCTCGAAAGCGGCGCCACCCCAAACTGGACGCCCGGCGTGGCATCGGCGGCGCGCGAGCTACTCGCCAACGTGCCCGGCTTCCACGTGAGCCGCGAGGTAAGCGAGTTTTCCTTTTCCACTCCGCCTTCTTTTGCCGGCCGGTTCAAACCCATGGTCGAGCAGTTGGAACGCTGGCTGGTGGACGGTCGGCAAGTTGCCGTCGGTACGCCACAGGCCGAGCGAGTACAGGAGCTCCTGGACGGCTTTGGCGTGCCGGTCCGGCGCGCCGCCAACCTGGCCGGCGTCTGGCCCCCGGGCTACGTCACCATCGTGCAGGCCGGCCTGCACGATGGCTGGCAATACGATGCCCGGCCTGACGACGGCTCCGCGGCGCGGCTCATCCTGCTGACCGACTACGAGCTGTTCGGTCAGCATGCCGAGCAGCGTCGCACCAGGCGTCCGGCGGTCGACCGCGCCTTCCTGGCCGAGCTGCAGCACGGCGACTTCGTGGTCCACGTCGACCACGGCGTGGGGCGCTTCGTGGGCATCGTCTCCCGCGACTACGGCGCCGGCAAGCGCGACTACGTCATGCTGGAGTACCAGGGCGCCGACCGCCTCTACGTGCCGACCGACCAGCTCGATCGCGTCTCGCGTTACATTGGCGTGGGAGAGGGCCAGCCAGCGCTCAACCGCCTGGGCACTACCGAGTGGGCGCGGGCCAAGGCGCGCGCGCGCGAAGCTGCGCACGACATCGCCGAGGAGCTGATCAAGCTCTACGCCGTGCGCGCCTCGCGCAAGGGGTACGCCTTCGCACCAGACAACGAATGGCAGCGGGAGATGGAAGCGGCGTTCCCCTACGTGGAAACGCCCGACCAGCTCCAGGCAATCAATGAGGTCAAGGCCGACATGCAGGAGCCGCGCATCATGGACCGGCTGGTCTGCGGCGATGTTGGCTACGGCAAGACTGAGGTCGCCCTCCGCGCCGCCTTCAAGGCCGCCACCGACGGCAAACAAGTCGCCCTGCTGGTACCGACCACGGTGCTGGCCGAGCAGCACTACCTGACCTTCACTCGACGCCTGGAAGCGTTCCCGGTCAAGGTCGAGCTGTTGAGCCGCTACCGCTCGGCCGCGGAGCAGAAAGAGGTCATCGCCGCCCTGGCCGAGGGGAAGGTCGACATCGTCATTGGCACCCACCGTCTCCTGCAGAAGGATGTGATCTTCAAGGATCTGGGACTGCTGATCGTGGACGAGGAGCAGCGCTTCGGCGTTTCGCACAAGGAACGGCTCAAGCAGTTGCGCCAGGAGGTGGACGTGCTGACGCTGTCGGCGACGCCGATCCCGCGCACGCTGCACATGTCCCTGACCGGCGTTCGCGACATGTCGATCATCGACACCCCGCCGGAGGAGCGCCTGCCGGTCAAGACCTACATCGCTCAAGAAGATGACCGGCTGATTCGGACCGCGGTGCTCCGTGAGTTCGAGCGGAATGGCCAGGTCTACTTCGTCCACAACCGCGTCCAGACCATTGGGGCCGTGGCTGAGCGCCTGGCCAAGCTGATCCCCGAAGCCAAGATCGCTGTTGGCCACGGCCAGATGCCCCCCGAGCGTCTGGAGCGGGTGATGGTGGATTTCGCGGACGGCAAGTCCAACTTGCTGCTCTGCACTACCATCATCGAGAGCGGGCTCGACATCTCCAACGTCAACACGATCATCATTCACCGCGCCACTCAGCTTGGGCTCGCCCAGCTCTACCAGTTGCGCGGGCGGGTCGGTCGCAGCAACCGTCGCGCCTATGCCTATTTGCTGTACGGCAAGGAGCAGCAACTGCCGCCGCTGGCGGAGAAGCGGCTGCGAGCCGTCTTCGAGGCATCGGAGCTGGGCGCCGGCTTCAAGATCGCCATGAAGGATTTGGAGATTCGGGGCGCCGGGAATCTGCTCGGCGCCGAACAGCACGGTCAGGTAGGCGCGGTGGGCTTCGATCTGTACACGCGCCTGCTCGCCGAGGAGATCGACAAGCTACGCGGCCAGCCCGAGCAGACCGTGCCGCAGGTAACCGTCGACCTGCCCATCGGCGCCATGTTGCCGGACAGCTACATTGGCGATCAGGCGGTGAAAATCGACCTCTACCGACGGCTGGCGGCCATCGTGACCGTCGACGAAGCGGCGGCGGCGAAACAGGAACTGACAGACCGCTTTGGTGAGCCGCCGGAGCCGGCCGAGCACCTGCTGATGATTGTCGAGCTGAAGGCGATTGCTATTGAACGAGGCATACCGAGCATTACCGTCATGGAAGGCGATCTGGTGGTGCGATTCCCGCCGAACCATCAGGTCGCGCGCTCCGCGCTCTACCGTGCCTACGGACAGGCCATACGGATCACCCCGAATCAGCTCCGCTTGCCTGTAGCCAAACTTGGCGATGATTGGCCGGGCAAGATCAAGGGGTTACTCGCGCTCCTGAATTGACTACGAAGAGTCCTTGGTGCTGGCCAGGTCCAGATCGAGGAGCACGTTGCCCGGGCCCATCTCTCGGACCGCGTAGTGATCCGATGAGCCCAGCCGGCGAATCACTGCAGTCAGACGCTCGGCGGCCTGGACGATCTCCCTGGCGTAGGCGCGGACATCGTCCGGATCGACGTGCTCATCGGCCAGCAGCGCAGCGTAGCCTCGGATGCAGCTCAGGGGTTGATGGACTTCGTGGGGCAGGCTGCGTCCGATAATTCGCAATGCCTCGAGCCGGGCCTGCTCGGCGGCACGCTCGGCTTCCTCGGCCCGCGCCTGCCGCTCCGATTGACGCCGGCCTACCGCCCTGCGCGCTGCCGCGGTGACTCGTTTCAGGGAACAGGGCTTACGCAGATATCCGTCCACGCCAAGGTCGGCCGCGGCGACTGCGCTGCCTGCTGTCTCCCAGCCGGTCATGACCAGCACCGGGAGTGTGGCGTCGGTCTCGCGAGCGAGCGCGATCAGCGCCAGCCCGTCCATTTCCGGCAGTCCCAGATCGGCCACCAGCAGGTCGGCCGGCGTCTCTCGCAGCGATGCCAGTACTTCTGGGGCCGTGCCAAAGGCGCGGACGTGACAACCTTCGGCCACTAACGCGCGCTGAACGACACTCCGCAGCGCCTCATCGTCGTCGACGATTACGACCGACGCGTCTTGCAACCCGCCATCCATCCAAAACGATCCCCACGGCCATTATCCTGGGTCACTATGTATTATGCCCTAAGTATTATGAATGTTTGCTAGCAACGACGCACGTCCGGCAATGTCTCAGCAGAGATGGGTGAAAATCGCATGACCACATCGATCGGTCCCTCCCGATTGCAAGTCCTGGCGCGATTGACTTGCCGACCGGAGCTCCCGTGCCCATCGTCGTCCTTGCCGGCTGATGAAGCTTCCGCACGGCATTCTGGCGTTTCCGGCGGGGTGGTGTAGGGGCTGGCCTTGTGCCTGCCCTAGTCGCCATGCCAACCTTGGCTGCCTACAGCAGGCGACGCCACCGCCGCCTGCCGGTGGGTCATACTGGCCGGGGGGGTACCAGGGCAGGCACAAGGCCAGCCCCTACACCACCGTGGCTCCAGTAAAGCACCGCATTCATTCCGGTCCGTCCAGAAGGCGCGGATCGAGGTGCGCCAGCCGTCGCGACGACCAGGTACCTCACAACACGGTCGCTCAGTGCGCTGATGTTGCCTTCCAGGAAGCAATGAGCCTCCGGATCGGGTTGTCGGCGACGTCCAGCGGCAAAGGCACGCGCGCTCGACGGTATATGGACTCGTAGCCGGCGAGTATCACCTCTGTCGCTTGGCGAGCATTGGCCCCGCTATGTCGCGGGACTCTCCCTTCCTCAATGGCCGCCACGAGCTCGGCGACCGACTGTTGAAAGTGGATGAAACCGTGGATTCCCTCGGCCATTTCGGGGACTTCCCAGCTCCCCTGCCCCTGGCCACGGACGCGCACGCTCGGCCCGCCCGTCACGCCGACCTCGATCATCCCCTCCGAACCGATGAGACGGTTCGCGGGCTGGCCTTTGATCGGGACGCCAATCTCCAGGTAGGCGCGGCAGCCATCGCGAAATTGGTAGTGCGTGATGGAATGATCCTCCACCTCCACGCCAAACAACGCTCGCTCGGTCTGTCGGTCCGCCATGGCCATGACCCATTCCACCGGCTGCTGATCCAGATAGAAGAAGAACATGTCGATCCAGTGCGTCCCCCAGTCCAGGAGATTGCCGCCGGGAACATACCCTTCCAGCCGGAGTAGCTCGCCGATCTGGCCGGATTGGAGACGCTCCTTCGCCATAGCGAATGGGCGGCCTAGCCGGCGCTGGTGATCCACCGCCAGTGTGACCCTGTTCTCCCGACAGGCGTCCAACATCGCGTCCGCTTCCGGCAGCGACAGGGCCATCGGCTTCTCGCACAAGATTCCCTTCGGTTTTGCCTGCGCCGCCGCGATCGTTGCTTCGGGATGCAGGCCGATCCAGGTACACACGCTCACAAGATCAAGATCTTCCTTGGCGAGCATCTCGCGATAGTCCAGATAGCCGGCGGGCACGGAATGGCGCTCCTGGAAGCTCTGCAGGTTTTCCGCACTTATGTCAGACGCCGCCACGATCTTGGTGCGGCCAAAGGCCTCGTAGGCTCGGGCGTGGCTCTCGGCGATTCCACCGCCGCGCATCCGCCCATCGGGACCGGGTTCCGGACGCCGGCCGCACCCGATGACGCCGACACGGTACTCCACTGCCATCGCTGTCTTGCTCCTTCAGCTTGTCGATTCTTTCCGGGAAGTGATAGGCAAGGATACACGTTAGTGGTGCATCCGATACGTCCGGGTGACATCCCCGTTGTCATCCTGAGCGCAGCGAAGGACCCCTGGCAAGTCAGGCCAGCCGCCCTGCGGACCCGCGCAGCGCCGATGGCCCTACAAGGGGTCCTTCGCTGCGCTCAGGATGACAACTGCAGTGGCCGCGCGCGGCATTGGGTACTGCCCCGAACTTGGTGGATGCGCCAGTTAGTGATCGACATGCGCTCCCAGACCCGCGGCTACGGTCACGACGCCATTGACCTGGTGTATGCTTCAAGCGTTGCGACGATTAATACAGGAGCGGGACATGACGGGGCGGCGCATCGGGATCATCATGAACGGCGTGACCGGCCGGATGGGGACACATCAGCACCTCATTCGCTCGATTCTAGCCATTCGCAAGCAGGGCGGGGTTCGCCTCCCGGATGGCACGTCGCTCCTCCCCGACCCCATTCTGGTTGGTCGCAACGCGGACCGGCTGCGCTCCCTGGCTGAGGAGCACGGCATCCACCGTTGGAGCACCGACCTGGACGCCTGCCTTGCCAACCCTGAGGACACCGTCTACTTCGACGCGCAGACGACCTTACGCCGCAGGGCGGGTGTTATGGCAGCCATCGCGGCGGGCAAGCACATCTACTGCGAAAAGCCCATCGCGACGGACCTGGCCTCAGCGCTGGAGATGGCCCGAAAAGCGAACGCCGCCGGACTCAAGAACGGCGTCGTCCAGGACAAGCTGTTTCTGCCCGGCATGCTCAAGCTTCGGCGCCTGGTCGAGAGCGGTTTTTTCGGCCGCATCATCTCGGTGCGCGGCGAGTTCGGCTATTGGGTGTTCGAGCGCGACACCCAGCTCATCCAGCGACCATCCTGGAACTACAAGCAGGAGGAAGGCGGGGGCATCATCCTGGACATGCTCTGCCACTGGCGTTACGTCCTGGATAACATCGTGGCTCCGGTGCGCGCCGTGTCCTGCCTGGGAATCACGCACATTCCCGAGCGGGAAGACGAATCCGGCGCGACCTACCAAGCCACCGCCGAGGACGCGGCCTACGCGACATTCGAGCTGGATGGCGGAATCGTTGCCCAGATCAACTCGTCGTGGTGTGTCCGCGTCAACCGAGACGAGCTGTTCAGCTTGCAAGTTGACGGCACTGAAGGTAGCGCAGTGGCCGGATTGCGGGACTGTCGTGTCCAACCTCGCACGGCCACGCCGCGGTCTGTCTGGAACCCCGACCTGCCCAGTCCCTGGCGGTATCGCGACCACTGGCTGGAAGTGCCGACCAACGTCGAGCCGGATAACGCCTTCAAGATACAATGGGAATTGTTCCTCCGGCACGTCGCTTGCAGCACGCCGTTCCCGTGGGACCTGCTGGCGGGCGCGAAGGGGGTGCAGCTCGCCGAATTGGGCGTACGATCATGGCGGGAGCGCCGCTGGCAAGACGTGCCGGATCTGCGGTGGGACAGGTAGGGTCGGGCGCAGGCGCCGATCTCCGCGGCACGGCACTTGCTGACCGACTCATGCCAGGCTCGGCTGGCCCATTTAGGTGGAAAGTCGTACCATTGAGGGAAGCGATGGGCGATGTAGCAACGCGATCGACGCTGGCGCGAGTGTGCAGCACGAAACGAGGAGATCCATGTCCGGAGGTGCAACCAATCCCCTGCAGAAGCTGGCTACGTATGGCCAGAGTCCGTGGCTCGATAACATCAACCGGCGGCTGATCACTTCGGGTGATCTCGGCCGGCTCGTCGACGACGGCATTCGGGGCGTAACCTCAAACCCAACTATCTTCAACAAGGCTATCGCCGAGGGTCAGGACTACGACGACCAGCTCGCCGAGCTCGCAGGCACGACCAAGAGCGCCGACGCCATTTTCGAGGCGATGGCGGTGCGCGACCTGCAGACAGGCTGCGACGTGTTCCGTCCGTTGTACGAGCAGACGAATGGCGCCGACGGTTTCGTCAGTATCGAGGTGGCGCCGGAGCTCGCCTATGACACGCCGGGCACGATCGCAATGGCGCGCCATCTGCACGAGGTGATCAACCGTCCCAATCTGCTGGTCAAGATCCCGGCCACTCCGGAGGGGGTTCCGGCGATCGAGCAGATGATCGCCGAGGGTCGCAGCATCAACGTCACCCTTATCTTCGCGCTCGAAGCCTACGAGGACGTGGCTAACGCCTACATCACCGGACTGGAGCGCCTGGCGAGCGCCGGTAAACCGCTTGACCGAGTGGCCTCCGTGGCCAGCTTCTTCGTCAGCCGCGTCGACACGGCGGTGGACAAGCGCCTCGACGCCAAGCTGAAGACAGAGTCGGAGCCGAAGCGCCAGGAGGAGCTACGCGCGCTGCACGGCAAGGCCGGCATCGCGAACTCCCAGCTCGCCTACGAAATCTTCGAGCGAATCTTCAACGCTCCGCGCTTCCAGGCGCTCCGCGCCAAGGGGGCCCATCCCCAGCGAGTGCTGTGGGCCAGCACCAGCGTCAAGAATCCGGCCTATCCCGAGCTCATGTACGTGGAGGCGTTGGTCGGGCCCGATACCGTCGACACCATGCCGCCAGCGACAGTGGACGCCTACAAGCTCCGTGGCAAGCCGGTTGCCAACGCCGTACGGCAGAACCTGGCCGGAGCGCACGCGACGATCGATCGACTGGAGCAGGCAGGCATCAGCATGCGCGAGGTAACGGACGTGCTGATCAAAGACGGCGTGAAGCTCTTCGCCGACTCCTACAACGAGCTGATCGCTGGCATCGGCAAAAAGGCCGAGGCGATGCGACAAGCCAAGGCCGCCCGACAGCCGGCGGCGGCTGGGAGAGCGTAGCGAGGAGTCCACACCATGCAGCTTGGCATGATCGGGTTGGGGCGCATGGGCGCCAACATGGTGGAGCGCCTCCGCCGTAGCGGGCACGACATCGTCGCCTACGACGTCAGCCCAGAGGCCGTTCAGCGCGTCGCGGCCGGCGGCGCGACGGGGGCGTCCTCGCTCCAGGATCTGGTCGAGAAGCTTCATCCGCCTCGGCTCGTCTGGATGATGGTGCCGGCCGGAGATCCCGTGGATGGCACGATCGGCAGCGTCTTGCCGCATTTGCAGGGTGGCGACGTGCTCATCGACGGCGGCAACTCGCGTTGGACCGACAGCATCGCCCGCGCCAAACGAGTATCCGCGGAGGGCGTCCACTATCTCGACGCCGGTACCAGTGGCGGCATCTGGGGCCTGAAGGAGGGCTACTGCCTCATGGTCGGCGGCGCCAAGGCGGCGTTCGATCTTGCCGAACCGATTTTCCAGACGCTGGCGCCGAACGACGGTTATTTGTACGTCGGTCCGAGTGGCTCCGGACATTATGTGAAGATGATCCATAACGGCATCGAGTACGCGATGCTGGAGGCCTACGCCGAAGGCTTCGACATCATGCACCACTCCGACTACCAGCTCGATCTGGGGGCCATCGCCGCCCTCTGGAACCACGGCAGCGTCGTCCGCTCCTGGCTGCTGGAGCTCGCCGTCGATGTCTTTCGCCAGAATCCGACGCTGGACGGCATACGCGGCTATGTCGAAGACTCGGGAGAGGGCCGCTGGACGGTGGCGGAGGCCATCGACAAGTCCGTCCCGGCCCCAACCATTGCCTTGTCACTGCTCAACCGCTTCCGATCCCGGGAAGCCGAAGCATTTGGCGACAAGGTCATCGCGGCGCTACGGCGCGAGTTTGGCGGGCATGCGGTGAAGAGCGAGAACGGATGAGGGAGGCACAGGATGAGCGACGGGGTAGCAGTAGCGGATGTCGAGGCGGCTCCGGCAGCGAATCCGCTGCGCGAGGGCCTGCGCCTTCCGCGCACGCCTGAGCCATGCACGCTCGCCATCTTCGGCGCCACCGGTGACCTGACCCATCGCAAGCTCATGCCCGCCCTCTACAATTTGTCCCTGGCCGGGTCATTGCCCGCGGGCTTCTCCGTGGTCGGTTTCGCCCGCCGCGACAAGGAGCACGAGACGTTCCGCCAGGAAATGCGCGAGTCCGTGGGACAGTTCTCCCGCAACCGCCCGCTCGACCCTCACGTCTGGGGAACGTTCTCCAAGGCCCTGCACTACCTGCCCTCGCAGTTCGACGACATCCAGGCCTATCACCGGCTCAAGTCGGAGCTGGACCGGTTAGACCGCGAGCGCGGCGGCGGTGGCAACCGGCTCTTCTACCTTGCCACGCCACCGAGCTTCTACGGTCTGATCGTGCAGCAGCTTGGAGCGGCCGGCCTGCAGCACGGTGGGGACTGCAACGGGAGGCAAGGCTGGGCGCGAATCATCGTCGAGAAGCCCTTTGGACACGACCTGGCCAGCGCCCAGGAGCTCAACGGCCAGCTCCATCAGGTGTTCGACGAGTCCCAGGTCTATCGCATCGACCACTACCTGGGCAAGGAGACGGTCCAGAACATCCTGGTGCTGCGATTTGCCAATGGCTTCTTTGAGCCGATCTGGAACCGGCGCTACGTCGATCACGTACAAGTGACGGTGGCCGAGGCGGTGGGCGTGGAATTGCGCGGGGCCTACTACGAGGAAGCCGGTGCGCTGCGGGACATGGTGCAGAGTCACCTGATGCAGCTCACGACGCTCACTGCGATGGAGCCGCCGGTCGCCTACGACGCCGACGCCGTACGTGACGAAAAAGTGAAAGTACTGCGAGCCATCCGTCCCATCACCGGGAGCCAGGTCGCGGAGTTCACGGCCCGTGGCCAGTACGGCGCCGGCTGGGAAGCCGGCAAACCGGCCCCGGCGTACCGTGATGAGCCCCGTGTAGCGCCGTCCTCCAACACCGAGACGTTCGCCGCGATCAAGCTGTTCGTCGACAATTGGCGCTGGCAAGGCGTGCCCTTCTACCTGCGCACCGGCAAGCACCTGCCGGCGCGGGCCAGCGAGATCGTCATCCAGTTCAAGCGCCCGCCGCACACCTTGTTCACCAGCGGAGCCGAGGCGCTCGAGCCAAACTTCCTGGTCCTGCGCATCCAGCCCGATGAGGGAATCACGCTTCGGTTCGGCGTCAAGGTGCCCGGCCAGACCATGCAGATCCGCTCGGTCAACATGGACTTTCTGTACGGCGCCTCTTTCGGCGTCGACTCGCCGGACGCCTACGAGCGGCTACTGCTCGACGCCATGCTGGGCGACTCGACGCTCTTCACGCGCCGCGACGAGGTCGAGCGCTCCTGGGCCTTCATCACCGCTATCCTGCAGGGTTGGAAAGAGCAAGCTGCCCCGCCCTTCCCGAACTACGCCGCCGGCAGTTGGGGGCCACAGGCAGCGGAAGAGCTAATCGAGCGCGACGGCCGCTCCTGGCACCGGCCCTAAGGACCAGAGCATGGCCAGCTCCGAGCAGGTCACGACGGTCGGTACGTGGGCCGGCAACAATACGGACGTGTCCGCCGTCCAGGCTCAGCTCACGCGCCTTTGGCGCGACGCCGCGGAACAGGCGCAACGGCAGGGTCTGCCGGCGGCGGCGCGCACGAGTGTGCTGACGCTGGTGGCCTACGCCGAGGATCCTCGGACCATCGAGCGTGTGTCCGAGGCCATCGCCGCGCTCGTCGAACACCACCCCTCCCGCGCCGTGTTGGTGCTCGCCGAGCCGGGGGCATCACCGTCGCTGGATACGGAGATTTCCACGCGGTGCCTGGTGGCCCGCCCGCACGTATGCCACGAACAGATCCTGCTACGCGCCCACGGCACGGTGGTAGAACAGCTCTCCAGCGCCGTCTCTTCGCTCCTCCTGCGCGACTTGCCAACGTTTCTGTGGTGGCCATCGGACGTGGCCGGCAATCCCGACATCTTGCGTCGCTTGATCGCCTTGTCCGACCGCCTGATCGTGGACTCGGCGACCTCCGCCGATCCCGTCGCCTCGCTGAAGGCGCTGTCTCAGATCATTGCCCGCAGGCGAGGAATCGCGGTGACCGACATGCAGTGGGCCAGATTGACGGGTTGGCGAGAGGTCACGGCTCAGTTTTTCGACGCGGGATCGGCACGCCACTATTTGGCGGCGATCGAACAGGTGCGTATTGACGTCGACGGCGATCACCTGGCGACGGCGCCAATGGCTGGACTGCTCTTTGCGGGCTGGCTGGCGAGCCGGCTCGGCTGGCGACCGGCGACCGATCGCACGCAGTTGGAACCGCCGGGTCGGTACGCGGTCAATGCCGGGGGAAGATCGATCGCCATTGAACTCCGAGCGCGACCCAACCGGCCAGGCGGGGAGCGCCAGCTTGCCTCGGTAAGCTTGCTAGCCGGCCGCGACGGCAGAACGGTCTCCTTCAGCATCGAGCAGCAGACCTCGGACACGATGACCACGCGAGTCGAAGGCGGGGACTTTCCGACAGAGGACCGCCACATGCAGCTCGCCGACGCCAGCGATGCCAGGCTGCTCACCCACGAGCTCGGTATCTTTGGGCGAGATCGCGCCTATGAAGAGGCGCTGTCGGTCGCCGTGGGGCTGCTTCGCGTTGACGCAGGCGCCGAATGAGCCGCCGCGATCCCCAGCTCGAGGTTCTCCCCGACCCAGCTAGTCTGGCTGAGCGGGCAGTCGAGCAATTCCGCGACGACGCTGCCGCGGCAATCGGAAAGCGCGGTCGCTTCACGGTGGCGCTTTCCGGCGGCAGCACCCCGCGCGCCTTGTATGCCTTGCTGGCGTCCCAGCCGTTCTCGCACGAGATCGACTGGGCCCGGACGCACGTCTTCTGGTCCGACGAGCGTTGCGTGCCGCCGGACCATCCGGACAGCAACTATCGGATGGCAGCGGACACTCTGCTGAATCACGTTCCCGTGCCGGTCGACCAGATCCATCGAATGCGTGGCGAGTTGGCGGCGCCTCAACAAGCGGCCCGTGACTACGCCGACGAGCTGCGGACAGTGTTCGGACGGGTTGCACCGCCGTGCTTTGACCTCCTGCTGCTCGGTCTCGGCGAGGACGGCCATACCGCCTCACTGTTCCCCGGCGTGGCGGTTCCGGAGGACGATGTAACGTTGACCGCGGCCGTCTACGTGCCGACGCTGAACATGTGGCGGCTGACCCTGACGCTCACGGTCCTCAACGCCGCGGCCCGCGTGCTGTTCTTGGTCGAAGGCGCCTCGAAGGCGGACGCGCTCAAAGTCCTGATCGCCGGTCCACGCTCGCTCCACTTGCCGGCACAGAGGGTCCGACCCGTCAATGGCAGCCTGGTCGTCCTGGCAGACCAGGCTGCCGCCAGCGCGCTATCGAAGTCCTAGGCTTGCTTGGTCCGGCCGGACAGACCCCGGTAGATCAGGACGATACCCACCAGGGCGACCAAGGTTCCCACCACAATCCACAGCGTTTGCCCGGTCATCATGCTGCCGCCGATCAACCCCGCTCCTTGCAAGGCCCAAACGCCGCCCGCGAGCAGGCAGATGAGGCCTGGGACAAAGTTGGACCAGCGGATTCCCGCAGTGTTCACGCTTCCTCCGTTAGCTTGTATCTCTAGCCATCGGTGTATCAGGCCGGGCTTGACGCGCCGCGGTACCGTTATCTTGTCACCGCCCGGCGCACGGCAACAGCGAGGAAACACGCGGTGGGGCCGTGGGAATACACGCGCGACGGCGCCCGACGGTTCAGCGTCGGGCGCCCCGGCGGACGCGGCGCCACCGGATATCCGCCAGCGGTAACAAATGGGGCACACCCCAACGTCGGAACGCGATGCTCAGTGGCCGCGGCCTGTGCTAGACTCCCGGCCACGACACCTGCCATAAATGCAAGTGGTACCGAAGTGTGGGTCAGCGAGGTCAGACGTTGTGGACAAGGTACGCATCGCCATCGTGGGTCTCGGCGTCATGGGAAGAGACCACCTCAAGAATGCGCATGCGCAGACAGACCTGCTTCAGGTCGTCGGAGTCAATGACGTGGCGCCGGATGCTGCGACTGACGCCGAGGCGGCCGGCGTACCATTCTTCCGCGAGCTGGATGCGCTGTTGCGTCAATCCCCAGATGCAATAATTGTCGCCACTCCCCACCCCCTCCATGAGGAGATTGTCCTGGCCGCCGCGGAGCGACGCATCCACGTTCTCTGTGAAAAGCCGATCGCGGCGACCGCGTCGGCCGCTGACCGAATGGTTGCCGCTTGCCACCGCAACGGCGTCATCCTGGCGATGGACTTCCAGATGCGAGCCTCGCCGGTGCACCAAACCGTACACCGCCTGCTCAACGACGGCACGGTCGGCGAGCTGTCGCGCGTCGCGGTGGTCGCAACGAGCTGGTTTCGCACCCAGGCCTACTACGACTCCGGAAGCTGGCGCGGCACCTGGGAAGGCGAAGGCGGCGGTGTGCTGATGAACCAGGCGGCGCACGACCTCGACATGTATTGCTGGTTAGCCGGCGCCCCACAACGTGTCAAGGCCACCGTCCACACGCGCGTACACCGTATCGAAACGGAAAATACGGTCTCCGCGCTCCTAGAGCATGAGGCTGGCCGCGTCGATACCTTCGTCGCGTCGACGGCGGAGTACCCCGGTCGAACCGAGTGGACATTCGCCGGCGACCGTGGCACGCTGGTCTGCGACGGCAAGAGCCTGCGTCTGTTCCAACTCGACCACTCCCTGACCCAGCACATCCTCACCGATCGGCACGGTCAGCGTCCCTCCGGGGAGTGGGAGGACGTGTCGATCGATGCGGCCCCGCGGGCGGACACGGGCCACGTTGGCCTGCTGCGCCAGTTTGCCCGCGCCATCCGCGACCAGGTGCCGCCACTGGCCACCGGGGACGACGGCGTGCGCGCCCTGGACCTAGCCAACGCCATCATCCTCTCCGGCTTCCGCGACCGCCCGGTGGCGGTGCCCGTCAACCGCGCCGTGTACGACCAACTCCTGCACGAGCTGCGTCAGCGGGAGGTGTGAGCGAGACTACCTATGGTTCGCAGCCGCTACGGCTCGCGGAAGATACTATGCGTGCCGATTCGCCGCCAAACAATGTGGGGTTCGCCCGGATTGACTGCCTCACCATAGTGGAAAGTAGCGCGGCCGTCCGGCGCCCAGGTCAACTCCCATACACCGGGGCTGTCTCGCACCCGCTTCATACGCAGTTGCGGGGCAAACCGCCCATCCCGCAGCCTGCGACCAGAAGGCGAACTGCTGCGAAGAACGCAACTCGCTGAGCCTGGATTAGACGGCCAAAGTCGCGCAGGAAACGACTCTCCGGCTCGTACGTCGGCACTCGCCACTACTCGTTGGCTGGCGGTAACGGAATGTGATCAAGCGCGGCCAGGAACTCCTCGGTGCCGTGGTAAATCGGTCCTCGCTCGCCCCGACCAATGGCCTCGTCAACTTCTCGCTCGCCTTCCTGCCATTCGGGGGTCCAAAACCAGGTTTGGTCGGGATCGATTGCACGGAGAAGTATCCCTTGGTCCGTGATCTCAAGGAGAATCTGCTCGCCGACGCGGAACTGTGCGGCTGCGCGAATCTCTGGGGGGAGAGTTATACCGATCCCTCCTGATCTTGCCGTATAATTGGGGCGGATCGGGAGGGGAGTGCGATGGCAGGACGGGGGCGGCCGTTCGTGGTCGCGTGGCGCGAGGGGGACGACGAGGCGGCGCTGA
>Ga0102924_1002584_pt1 | contig 19619 bp, 14 predicted proteins | sample PaiPotPPM11metaG_FD_80116 | JGI IMG/M metagenome (GOLD analysis project Ga0102924, IMG submission 80116) | Iron sulfur acid spring bacterial and archeal communities from Banff, Canada, to study Microbial Dark Matter (Phase II) - Paint Pots PPM... ...
CGCGCGGCACCTGCGGGCGCTGGAGGCGGTCGGGCTGGGCTACGTGCGGCTGGGGCAGCCGGCCACCACGCTGTCGGGCGGCGAGGCCCAGCGGGTGAAGCTGGCCGCGGAGCTGCACCGGCGCTCGGCAGGCCGGACGATCTACGTGCTGGACGAGCCGACGGCCGGGCTGCACGCCGAGGACGTGCGCAAGCTGCTCGGGGTGCTCCAGTCACTGGTGGCGAGGGGCAACACGGTGCTGGTGGTCGAGCACAACCTGGACGTGATCAAGACCGCGGACTGGGTCATCGACCTGGGACCTGACGGCGGGCCGGCCGGCGGCCAGGTGGTCGCCCAGGGCACGCCGGAAGAAGTGGCCGCAGTACCTGGCTCACACACCGGAAGGTTCCTGCGGCCGCTAACAAGGGTGGCGCCGGTCGCCGCCTAGGACCCTCACGGGTTTGCCCCCGGGCTTCACGCATGATCACGGAACCCGGTCAGCGATATCCGCTGACCGGGTTCCGCCGTCATGAAATGCGGAGCTACGCCGGGCCAGGGGGAGCGTCGTCTTCCCCGCCGGTCTCGTCAGTATCTTCTCCGCCAGGGGAGTTCTCCAGGTCGGAGATGTCCAGCTCCGGGTGACCCCGCACGAACCCGTCCGGGTCGTCGAAGTCGTCCGCCGTGGGCAGCAGGTCCGGGTGGGCCCAGACCGCGTCCCGGCCCGACGTGCCCCGCTCCTCGGTCAGCCCGCTCCAGATCACCGCCGCCTCGCGCAGCCGCCGCGGCCGCAGCTCCAGCCCGACCAGCTCGGCGAACGTCTTCTCGGCCGGACCCCCGGCCGCCCGACGCCGCCGGATGGCCTCGGCCAGCGCGCCGGCCTGGGGCAGCCGGTTCTGGGCCGCGATACCGACCACCGTGGCCACCCAGCCCTCGATCAGGGCCAGCATGGTCTCCAGCCGGGCCAGCGCCGTCTTCTGCTCCGGGGTGTCCTCGGGCTGGAACAGCGCCGCGCCGGACAGGGCCTCGTTCAGCGCCTCGGGGTTGGACGGGTCGATCTGCGGCATGACGTCGCGCAGCGCGGCCGCGTCCACCTTGATGCCCCGCGCGTAGTCCTCGATCGCGCCCAGCAGCCGGGCCCGCAGCCACGGCACGTGGGCGAACAGCCGCTGGTGCGCCGCTTCGCGCAGGGCCAGGAACAGGCGTACCTCGTCCTCGCTGACCTCCAGGCCGGACCCGAACGCCCGCACGCCGGCCGGGAGCAGGGCCGCGGTGCCGGCCGGGCCCAGCGGCAGGCCGACGTCGGTGGAGCTGACGACCTCCTCGGCCAGGCTGCCGATGGCCACTCCGGCCTGGCCGCCGACCATCATGCCGCCGATGCGGCGCATCATGTCGCCCAGGCCGCCGAGCGCGCCCAGGCCACCGGTCATGGCGGTCATCGCGGCGCGCATCTCGGGCGGCAGGTCGGCGGCGATCTCGGCCGGGTTGTCGCCCAGCATCCCGCCCATGGCCTCGACCTGCCGGGACACGATCGGGTCGCACAGCTTGGACCACACCGGCAGGGTGGCCTCCACCCACTCCGAGCGGCTCCAGGCCTGCACCGACCTGATCCCGCTGGGGAACTCGGTGGCGTCCTCCAGCCAGAGGTCGGCCAGCCGGAGCGCCTCGGTGACCTGAGTGCGCTCCTTGTCGAGCACGCTCGGATCGCCCTTGGCCGCCACCGCCTGCCGGGCCATGTTCTTGGCCAGGTCCCAGTTGACCGGGCCGCCTTGCCAGGACATCAGGTCGGCGAACTGCCGCAGGGCGTCAGCCAGCTGCTGCGGGTCGCCCAGCGGCCCCAGCGGGCCGCCGCCGGCGCCCGAGCCGCCCGAGCCTGAGCCGCCGGAACCAGAGCCGCCGGAACCCTCGTCGCTGCCGCCGGGCATGCCGAAGCCGAAGGGAGGGTCAGTCATCTCCGCAACCTCTCAGGCAGGATGGAACAGTCCACGTTGGCCAAGCTATCCCGGGAGCGAGGGGTCATGAGCAACCGAGATGCCGAGGTTCGCCGTGGGCGCAGCGTCCGAAGGGCCCGTTCCAGCCGCCCGGGGGCGCCCGAGGCTGACGTACATGAGCTGCGACGTGGCCCGGAAAGGGACGGCGAGCCAGGCGGCGCACGCCCGGTGGTGGCCGTCACCGGGGCGGCCCGCGGCCTCGGCCAGGCCCTGACCTCGCGGCTGGCCGACGGCGCCCGCACCGGCAAGGTGATCGCCATCGACGACCACCGGGGCGACACCACCGGGGTCACCTGGCGGGTCACCGATGTCCGCGATCCGGCCCTGGCCGGCCGGCTGGCCGGGGTCGACGTGGTCGTGCACACGGACCTGGACCTGGCCCCGGAGACCGAGTCCCGGCAGCGGCGCACCTTCAACGTGCGCGGCGCCCAGACCGTGCTGACCGCGGCCGCGGCCGGCGGCGTGGGCCGGGTGGTGCTGGTGACCAGCGCCATGGTCTACGGCGCCCGGCCCGACAACCCGGTGCCGCTGCCCGAGGACGCCCCGCTCGGCGCCGACCAGGACGGCAGCGTGGTCGGCGACCTGCTGGAGATCGAGCAGCTGGCCCAGCGCTCGGCCCGGGCGCACCCCGGGATGGCGGTCACCGTGGTCCGGCCCGCGGCGCTGGTCGGGGAGGGCGTGGACACCCTCATCACCCGGCACTTCGAGGCCCCCCGCCTGCTGACGGTGAAGGGCAGCGCGGCCCGCTGGCAGTTCTGCCACGTCGACGACCTGGTCTCGGCCCTCGAGCTGGCCGCGGCCGGCGAGGTGACCGGCGCCTTCGCCGTCGGCTGTGACGGCTGGCTGGAGCCCGATCAGCTGGAGGAGCTCACCGGCCTCAAGCGCATCGAGCTGCCGGCCGGACTGACCTTCGCCACCGCCCAGCGGCTGTACCGGGCCGGGATCACCCCGGCCCCGGTCAACGACCTGCATTTCGTGGTCTACCCCTGGGTGGTGGACTGCCAGGCCCTGCGGGCCGCGGGCTGGCACCCGAGCTACGACAACGCGGCCGCGGTGGCGGCGCTGCTCGAGCAGCGGGCCGGGCACTACGCGGTGGCCGGGCGCCGCCTGGGCCGCAAGGACGCCACCATCACGGCAGCGGCCGGTGCCGGGGCCACGGTCGCGGTCATCGGCACCGCGGCCATCGTCAGGAACGCCCGCCGCCGCCGCCGGACCTAGCCCACCCCGGCGCCCGTTCACCGGTCGTGGATGTACCGTTGCCTACCTTCAGGGGTAGGCAACGGGACATCCACGAGCTTGATCTCTGATAACAGCAAGAAACGGCCATGGCGACTGCCGGGGCTGGCCCGGTCGGCGACACCGGGCGGGCAGGTGACGGGGTAACTTATCTCAGTGACTGTCATCCGGATGGCCGAGTTCCGGGACGAGCCCTTGTCCGTGGACGAGGTGCGCGCGGCCGTCGCCAGCCCGGCCGCCGGGGCGATCGCCCTGTTCGTGGGCACGGTCCGGGACCATGACCACGGCCGCGGGGTGTCCGCGCTGGCCTACAGCGCCCATCCGTCCGGCCCGGCCGAGCTCCTGGCGGTGGCCGAGAAGGTGGCGGGCCGGTTCAATGTGCGGGCCCTGGCCGCCGTGCACCGGGTGGGCGACCTGGACATTGGCGACATCGCGGTGGTCGTGGCGGCCGCCGCCGACCACCGGGACGAGGCGTTCGCCGCCTGCCGGGCGCTGATCGAGGACGTGAAGTCGGACGTGCCGGTCTGGAAGCACCAGCGCTTCGCCGACGGCCAGAGCGAGTGGGTGAACAGTGCCTGATCCTGGAGACCTGCTCGGCCGGTCGGCCCGCATGCTGTGGCCGGGCGCGGGCCGCATCACCCGGCGCGGGGTCACGCTGCTGGTGGCCGGTGCCGGGGTGGTGGCCGCGCTGGCCGTGGCGGTCCTGCTGCCGGTGCCCTACGTGGCCCTGACCCCCGGCCCGACCCTGAACACGCTGGGCACGCTGTCCGGCAAGCCGCTCATCCAGATCAGCGGCCGCAAGACCTACCCGACCCGCGGCCACCTCAACATGGTGACCGTCTCGTTCATCGGCGGCCCGCAGAGCAACTTCAACGTGTTCGCCGCACTGCGCTCGTGGCTGACCCCGAACGACGCGGTGGTCCCGGAGGAGGAGATCTTCGCCCCTGGCCAGAGCCAGCAGCAGGTGCTTCACCAGGACACCGAGCAGATGGTGAGCTCGCAGGAGACCGCCACCGCGGCTGCGCTGTGCCAGATCAACATCCCGTTCCAGACCGTCGACACCATCCAGAACACGGTGAAGACCATGCCCGCCTACGGTGTGCTGCGCGCGGGCGACGTGATCACGGGCGTGGGCGGCACCCCGGTGACCTGCAAGCACGACGCGGCGACGATGATCCGGGCCCGCAAGCCCGGCGCCCCGGTCACGCTGACCATCCGGCGCGGCGCCACCACCAGGCGGGTCACCCTGAAGACGACCAACGTGCAGGGCACGCCCGAGATCGGCGTCAACGTGGCCGAGAGCTTCGTGTTCCCGTTCAAGGTGAAGATCAGCATTGGCAGCATCGGCGGGCCCAGCGCCGGGATGATGTTCGCGCTCGGGATCATCGACAAGCTCACCAACGACAACCTGACCGGCGGCAAGTTCATCGCGGGCACCGGCGAGATCACGGCCAATGGCCAGGTGCAGCCGATCGGCGGGATCCAGCAGAAGATGGCGGGTGCCCGCGCGGCGGGCGCGACGGTCTTCCTGACCCCGGCGGCGAACTGCGCGGACACCTCGGGTGCCGTCCCGGCCGGGCTGCGGCTGATCAAGGTGAGCACCCTGAACGGCGCGATGCACGACCTCCAGGCGCTGAAGCAAGGCCAGCCCGTACCCTCCTGCTAGACGCGAGCTAGACCCGAGGCCGAGACAGGAGGGGGCGGGCGTGGCCTTCCGTGCTCCCGGCCATCCCCGGTCGGCCCGCCGCCCGGCCGCCGCGCCCGCCTGGCCGCGGCGGGTCGTCCCCATCGCGGTCGCGGTCGCGGCAGTGATCATCGTCCTCGCCGTCCTGGCCGGGGTCTGGACCAACCTGCTGTGGTACCGCTCGGTCGGCCACGTCGACACGCTGGCCGTGACGGCCGGCACGCAGTGGGCGCTGTTCGCCGTGGCCGCCGTGTTCATGGCCGGGGTCATCGGCGGCAACGCCTGGCTGGCCTACCGCTTCCGGCCGCCCCCGTCGGGAGTTTCGCCCGAGCAGCCGGGCCCGGAGGCCTACCGCCTGCTGCTCGACCCGCACCGGCGGCTGGCCCTGACCGTGCTGGTCGGCCTGACCGGGCTGATCTCGGGGATCACCGCCGCGGGCAGCTGGCGGACCTGGCTGCTGTTCGCCAACCGGACCTCGTTCGGCCGCACCGACCCCCAGTTCCACCTGGACATCTCGTTCTTCGTGTTCGACTACCCGTTAGTCCGGCTGGTGCTGGCCTACCTGTTCGCGGCCGTGCTGCTCTCGGCCGTGGTGGCCAGCGCGGTGCACTACCTGTACGGGGGGCTGACCCTGCAGTTGCGCGGGCGGCTGGCCACCGACGCGTGCCGGGTCCAGCTGTTCGGCCTGGCCGGCGCGTTCGTGCTGCTCAAGGCGGCGGCCTACTGGGCCGACCGGTATGGCATCGACTTCGCCCAGCGCGGCGACGTGCAGACCGGCGCCTCGTACACCGGTGTCAACGCCATCCTGCCGGCCAAGACCGTGCTGGCCATGATCGCGGTCATCTGCGCGCTGCTGTTCATGATCGGCGCGGCGCGGCGCAGCACGATGCTGCCCGCCATCGGCCTGGGCCTGTTCGTGCTGTCGGCCCTCCTGCTCGGCGGGGTCTACCCGGCCGTGGTCCAGGAGTTCGTGGTCAAGCCGAACGAGCTGGCCAAGGAGGCGCCCTACCTGGCCAGGGAGATCACCAGCACCCGCCAGGCCTACGGCGTGAACCAGGTCAAGGTGCTCAACTACGGCGCCGCCTCCAGCCAGACCCCGGGCCAGCTGTCCGCCGAGGCGGCCGCGCTGCCGGACCTTCGGCTGTCCGACCCCGGCGTGCTGTCCCCGGCGTTCCAGCAACTCCAGCAGGTCAAGAGCTACTACAGGTTCCCTGACGTGCTCGGCGTGGACCGGTACCGGCTGCCGGGCAGCAGTGTGCCCCAGGACATGATCATCGGCGTGCGGGGCATGAGCGGGCCGCCGGCCGGCCAGGCCAGCTGGGTCAACACGCACCTGGTCTACACCCACGGCTACGGGGTGGTGGCCGCGGCGGCGGGGAGCACGGCAGCCAATGGCAGCCCGGCCTTCACCGAGCGCGATATCCCGGCCACGGCCAGCGCGCTGGGCAGGTTCCGGCCCCAGGTCTACTTCGGGGAGCAGCAGGACAACTACGTCATCGTGGGCGGCCGCGGCCAGCACGAGCTGGACTATCCCGACGACGACGCCAGCGGGGGCCAGCAGGACAGCACCTACCACGGCCGGGGCGGGGTGCCGGTCGGCTCGCTGCTCGGCCGGCTGCTCTACGCGATCAAGTTCCGGCAGCTCAACATCCTGCTGTCGGGTGCCATCGACAGCCGGTCCCGGATCATGTACAACCGCTCCCCGCTGGCCATGGTGGCCAAGGTGGCGCCGTTCCTGAGCCTGGACAAGGACGTCTACCCGGTGGTGGCGGGCGGGCAGCTGGACTGGGTGGTGGACGGCTACACCACCACCGACGACTACCCGGACTCGGCCCGGCTGTCGACCCAGCCGGCCACGGCGGACACCTACGAGCCGGGCGGCGGCCTGGCCGACGGACCGGGCCAGGTCAACTACATCCGCGACTCGGTCAAGGCCGTGGTGAACGCCTACACCGGCCAGGTCACGCTGTACCAGTGGGGTCAGGCCGACCCCCTGCTGGCCGCGTGGGAGAAGGCCTTCCCCGGCCTGATCAGGCCAGGGACCGCGATCCCGCCTGCGCTCCGCGCCCACCTGCGCTACCCGGAAGGGCTGTTCGGGCTCCAGCGCCAGGTGCTGACCCAGTTCCACGTGACCAACGCGGCCGGCTTCTACGGCGGCCAGGACTTCTGGTCGGTGCCCGCCGACCCGGTGAGCGCGGCCGGCGGCCAGCACAGCCAGCCGCCCTACTACCTCACCATGACCATGCCCGGCGGCCTGAGCGGCCTGAGCGGCCTGAGCGGCCTGAACGGACCGCGGTTCTCGCTGCTCACCACGTTCACCCAGCGGGGCAGGCACAACCTGGCCGCGCTGCTGGCAGTGGACAGCCAGCCCGGCCGGGGCTACGGCCAGCTGGAGATACTCCAGCTGCCCCAGGACACCGGGATCGACGGGCCGCAGCAGGTCCACGACGCCTTCGAGGCCGACACCAGCGCCTCGGGCGACCTGTCGCTGTGGCGCAAGGGCGGGTCCACCGTCACCTTCGGCAACCTGATCACCGTGCCGCTGGGCGGCGGCCTGCTGTCCACCCAGCCGTTGTACGTGTCGTCGTCGGCCGCGGGCTCCTACCCGGCGCTCAAGCGGGTCTTCGCCTACTTCGACGGCCAGGTCGGCTACGCGCCCACGCTCCAGGGCGCGCTGGCCCAGGTGCTCGGCACCGGCACCGGCACCGGGACGGGCTCCGGCCCGCCCGCCCGGCCGAGCAGTCTGGAGCGGTACCTTCAGCAGGCCGAGCGGTACTACCAGCAAGGCATGGCCGCGCTCAGCAAGCCGGGCGGCCTGGGCGGCATCGCGGCGTTCTCGGCCGACCTGGCCAGGATGAACGCCGCCCTCAGGCAGGCCGAGAAGCTGGCCGCGAGCCAGCCCTGAGCCCGCTGAAAGGACCCTGAATAGTCCCCGGAGAACCAGCGGCGTACCAGGTCGTAGACGGTCGGTTACGGCCGGGTTACCGAGGCTGGCCGGCCCGGATGTGCGGGCGCGGGGACGTCCGGTGAGGGCGTACGCTCGGAACTAGCGGGAAGGCGAATGTGATTCCTGTGACGTGAGGGTGGGGTTCGGTGCTGGGCTGGGGGGCCGCCCCCCGGAGCCCCAGCAGATGGAAGGGAGCCGGACTGGCCGTGGCGCCTCGTGTTCTTGTAGACGCGACCGCGGTGCCCGCGGACCGCGGCGCGCACGGCCGTTATGTCGACGGTCTCGTCTGCGCCCTCGGCGCGGCAGGAGCTGACCTGGCGGTCGCCTGCCAGCGCGCCGATGAGGAGCGGTACGGGCGCCTGGTCCCCGGGGCCAGGGTCGTCGCGGCGCCGCCGGCTGTCGCGCACCGGCCGGCCCGGCTGGCCTGGGAGCAGAGCGGCCTGCCGGTGGTGGCCCAGCAGGTGGGCGCGGACGTGATCCACTCGCCGCACTACTCGATGCCGCTGCGGCCTGGCGTGCCCACCGTTGTTACCGTTCACGATCTGACGTTCTTCACCGACCCGGACGCCCACAGCCCGCTGACGGCCACGTTCTACAAGGCGGCCATCCGGACCTCGGCCCGGCGGGCGACCCGGCTGATCGTGCCGTCCAAGGCGACCAGGGACGAGCTGGTCCGGGTCCTGGGCACCGACCCGACCAGCATCGACGTGGCCTACCACGGCGTGGACCACAACCTGTTCCGGCGGCCCGACCAGAGCAAGCTGGAGCAGGTTGCCAGCCGGCTGGGCCTGCACGGCCAGTCCTACGTGGCCTACCTGGGCACCCTGGAGACGCGCAAGAACGTGCCCGCGCTCATCGAGGGCTGGGCGGCCGCGGTGGCCGACCTGTCCGAGCCGCCCGCGCTGGTGCTGGCCGGCGGCAGCGGCTGGAGCGACGAGGTGGACGAGGCGGTGGCCGCGGTCCCGGCCCACCTGCGCCTGGTCCGGCCCGGCTACCTGCACGCCAACGACCTGCCCGGCTACTTCGGCGGGGCCCTGGTGGTGGCCTTCCCCAGCATCGGCGAGGGGTTCGGGCTGCCGGTCCTGGAGGCCATGGCCTGCGGCGCCCCGGTGCTGACCACCCACCGGACCTCGCTGCCCGAGGTGGGCGGCGACGCGGTGGCCTACACCGAGCCCGAGGCGGGCGCGATCACCGCCGCGCTGGGCGCGCTGCTGGCTGACCCGGACCGCCGGACCACGCTGGGCGCGGCCGGCTACGACCGGGCCCGCGAGTTCACCTGGGCCGCGTCAGCGGAAGCTCATATGATTTCCTACGAGCGCGCAGCCGCCCAGTCAGCCGAGTAGCCTCGCCCGCATGGCAAGCGACTATTCCGGGGCCAGCGAGCCCTCCTTTTATGAGCAGAGCCAGTATGAGCAGAGCCAGTATGAGCAGAGCCAGTATGAGCAGAGCCAGCGGCAGGCGCTGGAGGCAATCCTGCTGGTCGGCGGCCAGGGCACGCGGCTGCGGCCGCTGACCGTGGACCGGCCCAAGCAGCTCGTGCCCTGCGCCGGGGTCCCCTTTCTGGCCCACCAGCTAGCCCACGCCGCCGCGTCCGGAATCACCAGGGTCATCCTGGCCACCTGCTTCAAGGCCGATCAGTTCGCCGAGGAGTTCGGCGACGGCGCGGGGCTCGGGCTTGAGCTGACCTACGTCGAGGAGGACGTGCCGCTGGACACCGGCGGCGCGATCCGCAACGCGGCCTCCCAGCTGCGCAGCGGGCCCGAGGACCCGGTGGTGGTGCTGAACGGCGACCTGCTGTCCGGGCACGACCTGTCGGCCCAGCTCGACATGCACGAGAAGGCCGACGCCGCGGTCACCCTGCACCTGGTGGAGGTGCCCGACCCCAGCCGGTTCGGCTGCGTGCCGACCGACCCTGACGGCCGGGTGACCGCGTTCCTGGAGAAGACCCCCGACCCGGTCACCAACCGCATCAACGCGGGCTGCTACGTGTTCCGCCGCCGGTTCATCGACCAGATCCCGGCCGGGGTCCGGGTGTCGGTCGAGCGGCAGACGTTCCCCGGCCTGATCGAGGCGGGCGAGGTTGTGATGGGCTACGTCGACACCTCGTACTGGCTGGACGTGGGCACCCCGGAGGCGTTCGTGACCGGCTCGCAGGACCTGGTCCGGGGCCGGATGCCCTCCCCGGTGCTGCCCGGCCCGGCCGGCGAGGCGCTGCTGCTGCCCGGCGCGCGGGTGGCGGCCGGGGCCACGGTCACCGGCGGCACCGTGGTCGGGGCCGACTGCGTGGTCGAGGACGGGGCCCGGCTGGACGGCGCGATCCTGATGGACGGGTCCGTGGTCGAGCGGGACGCGGTGGTCGCGGCCAGCATCATCGGCTGCGGGGCCCGGATCGGCGCGGGCACGGTCCTGGACGGCGTGGTCATCGGCGACCGGGCCCGGATCGGGGCCCGCAACGAGCTGCGCCACGGGCTGCGGGTCTGGCCGGACGTGGAGCTGACCGACACCTCGGTGCGGTTCTCGACCGACGCCTGACCGGGCCGGCGCTGACTGACGGTGGCGCTGACTGACGGGGGCACCCGGTACGGTCGGGTCCGTGACCGACGAGGCGCTGACCGACCAGGCGCTGACCGACCAGGCGCTGACCAGGGACTGGCAGGCGCCGTTCGACCTGGACCTGGGTCTGCTGCTGGGCGTGCACCGGCATGGCGGCGGGGACCCGACGTTCCGCAATGACCCCGACGGATCGATCTGGAAGACCTCGCTGACCCCGGCGGGCCCGGTCACCCTGCGCGTGACCGCCCGCCGGGCGTCGGCCGGCCCGGCGGCCGGCCGCCAGCCCGGGGCCGGCACCCGGGTCACCGCCCGGGCCTGGGGACCCGGAGCGGGCTGGATCCTGGAGTCGCTGCCTGACCTGCTCGGCGCCCGCGACCAGCCCGGCGACTTCCGGCCCGCCCACCCGCTGCTGCGCGAGCTGGCCTTCCGGCACGCGGGCGGCCGCATCGGCCGGACCGGCCGGGTGCTTGAGGCGCTGGTCCCGGCCGTGCTGGAGCAGAAGGTGGTCGGCCTGGAGGCATTCCGGGCCTGGCGGCTGCTGCTGCGCCGGCACGGCCTGCCCGCGCCCGGGCCGGCCCCGGCCGGGCTGCGGGTCTGCCCGCCCGCCGCCACCTGGGCCGCCGTGCCGTCCTGGGAGTGGCACCGGGCCGGGGTGGAGGGCGTCCGCGCCGCCACCATCCGCGGCGCGGCCAAGGTGGCCAGCCGCCTGGAGGAGATCGTGGCGCTGTCGGCCGAGGATGCCGACCGGCGGCTGCGCTCGCTGCCCGGCATCGGCGTGTGGACCTCGGCCGAGGTCCGCCAGCGGGCCTGCGGTGACCCCGACGCGGTCAGCGTCGGCGACTACAACCTGCCCGGTGCGGTTGGCTGGGCGCTGGCGGGCCGGAAGGTGGACGACGCGGGCATGCTGGAACTGCTGGCGCCCTACGCCGGGCACCGGCACCGGGCGGCCCGCCTGATCGAGCTGAGCGGCATCCACCCGCCCCGGCGGGGCCCGCGCAACTCGGTCCGCGACTACCGGGGCTTCTGAGGGACGGCACCCGGCTCCGGGCCGGGGCGGCGCGGGCGGCCGTGGCCCGTTAGAAAGCCAATGCCCCCCGAGGATCTGTCGGAGCCGCCGCCTAGGGTGGACTAATGAGCGTCGCCCCCCGCAGCAGCCAGCCCGAGCCCGAGTCCGAGGCCGCCCACCCCAGCCCGTCCGCCATGCGCCGCGCGCTGGCCCGCGCGCGGGACGCCAAGACGCTGGACCAGACCGAGGCCGTAGTCCTGCTCCAGGCCCGCGGCGAGGCGCTGACCGGGCTGCTGGAGCACGCGGGCCGGGTACGCGACGCGGGACTGGCCGCGGCCGGCCGCCCCGGTGTGATCACCTACTCGCGCAAGGTGTTTATCCCGGTCACCCGGCTGTGCCGGGACCGCTGCGCGTACTGCACGTTCGTGACCGTGCCGGGCCGGGTCGACAGCCCGTACCTGTCGCCGGACGAGATCCTGCAGATCGCCAGGGACGGGGCCGCGCTGGGCTGCAAGGAGGCCCTGTTCACGCTGGGTGACCGGCCCGAGGATCGCTGGCACCAGGCCAGGGAGTGGCTGGACGCGCACGGCTACGACGACACGCTGTCCTACGTCCGGGCCATGGCCATCCGGGTGCTGGAGGAGACCGGGCTGCTGCCCCACCTCAACCCCGGCGTGCTGAGCTGGGCCGACTTCCAGCGGCTCAAGCCGGTCGCGCCGTCCATGGGCATGATGCTGGAGACCACCGCCGAGCGGCTGTTCACCGAGCGCGGCGGCCCGCACTACGGCAGCCCGGACAAGGACCCCAAGGTCCGGCTGCGGGTGCTGGAGGACGCCGGCCGCAGCAGCGTGCCGTTCACGACCGGGATCCTGATCGGCATCGGCGAGACGCTGGCCGAGCGAGCCGACTCGCTGTTCGCCATCCGCCAGGTGGCCAGGGAGTACGGCGGCGTGCAGGAGGTCATCGTCCAGAACTTCCGGGCCAAGCCGGACACCAAGATGCGCGCCACCCCCGACGCCGAGCTGGACGACCTGGCCGCCACCATCGCGGTGGCCCGGCTGGTGCTCGGCCCGGCGGCCCGGATCCAGGCTCCGCCTAACCTGATTGGCCAGGAGTACCCGCTGATCCTCAGCGCGGGCATCGACGACTGGGGCGGGGTCTCGCCGCTGACCCCCGACCACGTCAACCCGGAGCGGCCCTGGCCGCAGATCGACGACCTGGCCACGCGCACCGCCGCGGAGGGCTTCGAGCTGGCCGAGCGGCTCACCATCTACCCCGGCTACCAGCGCGAGCCGTGGCTGGACCCGCGGCTGGCCGCCCACGTGGCCGCGCTGGCCGACCCGGACACCGGGCTGGCCGCGGCCGGCGCCATGCCCCGCGGCCTGCCCTGGCAGGAGCCGGACGGCGGCTGGGCCGACGCGGGCCGCACCGACCTGCACGTGACCATCGACACCACCGGCCGGACCCGCGACCGCCGCGACGACTTCGCCGAGGTCTACGGCGACTGGGACGAGGTACGGGCCCGCATAGCTCCGTCTTCAGGCATTGGATCAACGGGGCCCGGTGGCCCGGCCCCCGCCCGGCCCGCCCAGCCGGCCTCGTCCGGCCGGCTCCGCCCCGAGGTGGCCGCGGCCCTGCGCAGCGCCGAGCGTGACCCGGCCGGGATCTCCGACGCCGAGGCCCTGGCCCTGCTCGACGCCGACGGACCCGAGCTGGAGGCGCTGACCGGGCTGGCCGACGGCCTGCGCCAGGACACCGCGGGCGACGCCGTCACGTACGTGGTGACCAGGAACATCAACTTCACCAACGTCTGCTACACCGGCTGCCGGTTCTGCGCCTTCGCCCAGCGGCGGACGGACGCCGACGCCTACACGCTGTCCCTGAGCCAGGTCGCGGACCGGGCCCAGGAGGCCTGGGAGGCGGGCGCGACCGAGGTGTGCATGCAGGGCGGCATCCATCCCGATCTGCCCGGAACGGCGTACTTCGAGCTGGCCGCCGAGGTCAAGCGCCGGGTGCCGGGCATTCACGTCCACGCGTTCTCGCCCATGGAGGTGATGAACGGGGCGTCGCGCACCGGGATGCCGGTCCGCGAGTGGCTGACCGCCGCCCGCGAGGCCGGAGTGGACTCGCTGCCGGGCACGGCGGCCGAGATCCTGGACGACGACGTGCGCTGGGTGCTGACCAAGGGCAAGCTGCCCGCCTCGGCCTGGATCGACGTCATCACCACGGCCCACGAGCTGGGCATCCGGACTAGCTCGACGATGATGTACGGGCACGTGGACACCCCGGCCCACTGGGTCGGGCACCTGCGGGTGATCCGCGGCATCCAGGAGCGTACGGGCGGGTTCACCGAGTTTGTGCTGCTCCCGTTCGTGCACGCCAGCTCGCCGATCTACCTGGCCGGGCTGGCCCGGCCGGGCCCCACGCGGCGGGAGAACCGGGCGGTGCACGCGTTGTCGCGGATCATGCTGCACGGGGCGATCGACAACATCCAGTGCTCGTGGGTCAAGCTGGACGCCGGGGCGGTCGGTGACGTGCTGCGCGGTGGCGTCAACGACCTTGGCGGGACCCTGATGGAGGAGACCATCAGCCGCATGGCCGGGTCGTCGAACGGCTCGTACAAGACGATCAGCGGGATGCGCGAGCTGGTGGCGCCCACGGGCCGGCCACTGCGCCAGCGGACCACCAGCTACGGGGTGCCTGACGAGGAGCGGGTAGCGGCTGCTGCCGCCAGCGACGGAGTGTGCGTATCGGTGCGCGGGTCACGGACAGCGCTCCCGCTGACCCCGGCCTAGCACCGCTCTTGCCCCTGGGCGCAGCGGCGGTCCGCCACTCCGCCGCCCCGCGCAGCGCCGCCCTCCTATGCCCCACCGCTGCCGGTAGCATCGCCCGCCCAGCGACAGTTTCCATGATCATGGAGCTCGGCTCCGAGAGGCGGCAGCGGGTCAAGCGGTTTGCGGCAGAAGTGATAACTGAGCCGTGGAGAAGGTGGCCCAGACCACCTTGCCCGGCCGGCCGCGGGCCATGCAGGAGCCCCACTGATCGCTGAGCGAGGCGATGACGTGCAGGCCGCGGCCGCTCTCGTCCAGCCAGCCCGCGTCCCTGGGCACCGGAAGCTCATCGCTCGGATCGGCCACCGCGCACAGCAGGCTCGGGCCCGAGTGGACCAGGCCCAGCCTGATCGGGCGGGTCGGCCGGTCCTCGACCATCGGCGGGAGGCCGTGGCGCAGGGCGTTGGACAGAAGCTCGGAGACCACGACCGCGACGTCGTCGCCGCGCTCGGTCAGGCCCCAGCGGGCCATGGTCAGCGCCGTGAACCGGCGGGCGACCGAGACTGAGCCCGGCTCGACGCCCGGCGTGCGCATCGCGACTCGCGGGAAGGCAGTCCAGCCCGGCGCGGCCGGGGTGGCTGGCATCGCGGGTGACAGCGTGGCCGACCCGCTCGCGACAGCCGCCATCTCGGCTGCGCAGTGCAGCCACTGCCAGCCGGTCCTGCTCACCGGCGAGCTGGATACCTGGTTCGCTGTGGTCACGGTTACGCAGAGTCCCATCGCTACACCGAACTATGGGCCAAGTTGAATCCTGCCTCATGCAACGGCCCGCTGCAAGCGCACCTGCACGTGCAACGGTCCTGTTATCCTGCTACGCGCACCGCGCGTCCGTGCTGTGCAGATGCACGTGCATCTGCTCGTGCCTCAAGGGTACCAAGTCCAGGGAGAAAAGCATGCAGGTGGAGAACGGCGCTCCGGCAGATCAGCTCGGGGTGGCCCGGTGGCGCAAGAGCCGGGCCAGCAACCCCAGCGGAAACTGCGTCGAGGTCGCCGCTCTGGTGGGCGGAGACGTCGCGGTGCGGAACTCCCGGCACCCGTCCGGGCCGGCTCTCGTCTACACCAGGGCCGAGATCGCGGCATTCATCGTGGGCATCAGGAACGGCGAGTTCGACGACCTGGAGGGCTGACTCTGGTCTAGCTCGGGGTGAGTTGCCCGGAGCTGAAGATGTTTCGTCTTACGTCCGGAAATCTGGCGGGAGACGTTTGGCGCGGTGGATGATATCGTGCACTGTGCACCGTCGGCAGAACGGCCGATTCTGGCTGGTCTCCAGACGACGTTGCACAGGCACGATGTTGCTTTGGGGTCGGGAAAAGAGCGAGGCAAGCGAAGGCGCAGGGGTCAGCTGCGTAGGGGGGGATGTGGGACCGCCAGGTCCCACCTGTCGCTCCGGGAGCTCATATGAACATGGTTCAACCGGGCAGTCAGTGGCCTGCCGGTGGTCCGTCAGCGGACCAGCCGCGCGGTGGCCCCACGGTGTTGCGCATGCTTCTCGGCATCCAGCTGCGCCGCCTGCGTGAGGCCAAGAACATCACGCCCGAGCAGGCGGGATATGAGATTCGCGCCTCCCGGTCCAAGATCAGCCGGGTCGAGCACGGCCGCGTCGGGTTCAAGGTGCGCGACGTGGAGGACCTGCTCACCCTGTACGGCGTGTCCGACGGCCAGGAGCGGCAGCGGATGCTGGCCCTCGCCCAGCAGGCCAACAACCAGGGCTGGTGGGCCAAGTACGACGACATCATGCCGGACTGGTTCGAGTCCTACGTGGGCCTGGAGCAGGCCACCTCGCTCATCCGGACCTACGAGCTGCAGTTCGTGCCCGGTCTGTTCCAGACCGGGGACTACGCCCGCGCGGTGACCGTGCTGGGCCACCGGGCCGCGCCGCAGAGCGAGATCGAGCGCCGGGTCGGCCTGCGCATGCAGCGCCAGGATCTGCTGGGCACCCAGGACCCGCCCCGCATCTGGGCGGTCATCGACGAGTCGGCGTTGCGCCGGCCGGTCGGCGGCCGGGACGTGATGCGCGCCCAGCTCAGGCGGCTCATGGAGGTCGCTGACCTGCCGCGGGTGACCCTCCAGGTCATGCCGTTCAGCCAGGGCGGGCACCCGGCCGCGGGCGGCTCGTTCACGATCATGCGCTTCGCAGAACCTGATCTTCCAGACATCGTCTACATCGAGCAGCTGACCGGTGCGCTGTACCTGGACCGGCGCGACGAGGCGGACAACTACATGGAGGTCATGAACCGTCTGAGCGCCGAGGCGGAGACGCCGGCCGACTCGACGGACCTGCTGGCCGAGATCATCAAGGACATGTAGCGTTTCGCGTATTTGACCGGCAGTCGTTACTTGTGCTGACTGGGTGAATCGCGGCTCTTTGCCCTAGCTTCACCCTATCTTTGCCGGCCCGACCACCCGGTCCGCCTGGTTGCCCGGCTCTGCCGCACGCGCTTCGGGCGGCTCGCCGTCTCATTGCTCGAGCCTTGCCCCCTCATTGCTCATCGCCGCTGCCCTCGCTTGGCCGTTGCATTCCTTTGCCGCCAGCCCCGCTATGGCGTTCTCCTTGCTTTGCGGCACCATCTGCTTTGGTCTGGGCCCCGCTTTGCCCCGCTCTGCGCATTGCTCCGGCCCTGGTCCTTTGGTCATGGCCTGCTGCTTTGCTCGGCCCTCTGCTTATTTCAATGCTCGAGCAGCCAGATGATGCATTCGATTGCACTCGGTGGCTGCATTCGATTGCAGAATTCGGTAAGCGTCGTGAATGGCAGGCGTCGACATAACTGCCATGGTGCGACTTCTCCTGATGTGGCGGCCGCGACCCGGTCTGGCTCAGGTTGGGTTCAGCGGGTCACAGTGAAGCGGTCCGGGTCGCGGTCGGGACGCGGGCGCGCGGCCGCGGCCGGGTGGCCCACGCCGACGGCGCCCATGGGCTCCCAGCCCGGCGGCAGGTCCAGCGCGGCCGCCGCCACCGGCTGGCAGAACAGCGTGCTGGACACCCAGCACGAGCCGAGGCCCTCGATGGCCAGCGCCACCAGCAGGTTCTGTACCGCCGCGCCCATCGAGACGGCGAACATGGCCCGCTCGGCCGCGTTTCTGCGCTGGTCGGGATACTCGTGCGCGGCCTCGGCCAGCAGGCACGGCACGATGATCAGCGGCGCGCGGCGCAGCGGCTCGCCGCGGCGCACGCGCCGGGCGATCTGCTCCTCGGTGAACCCGTCGCCGCGCAGGTCGGCCTGCCAGGCGGCCAGCATCTGATCCAGCAGCGCGGTCCGGGCCGCCGCCGACTCCAGCACGGCGAACCGCCAGGGCTCGCTGTGATGCGGGGCTGGCGCGGTCAGCGCGGCGGCGATGGCCCGCCGCACCGCCGCCGGGTCCACCGGGTCGGTGGTGAACTCCCGCACCGTGCGCCGCTCGGCCAGCACGTCCGCGGTGCCCAGCCGGAACATGTCCTCCTCGGCCGGCCTGATCAGCGCCGCCGCGCCCGGCCCGTCCGCGGCAGTCACGAACTCCGGCAGGCCGCGGACGATGGCCACCGGGATCTGCGTGGTCTTGCCCTTGACCAGGTCGGCCGCGGCCGCGATCTCATCGGCCACCGCGGCCACGGTGACCTCAAGCAGGTTGCCGAAGGTATCGGCCTGGCCGCGGTGATCGCGCAGCGGCGTCAGCCCGGCCGCGCCGATGGCGGTGTCGGTCTGGCCGGTGCGCCACGGCCGGCCCATCGTGTCGCTGACGATCACGCCCACGGTGAGCCCGCGCCGGGCCTCGAGGCCGGCCCGAAGCCGCGCCGCCGAGGCGTCAGGGTCCACCGGCAGCAGCACCACGGTGCCGGGAGCGGTGTTGGAGTTGTCCACCCCGGCCGCCGCCATCACCAGCCCGTGCCGGGTGGTGACGATCCGGGTCTGGCCGCGCCGGGCCACGGTGCGGACCGCCTCGGCGTCGATGAACGCCTCCCGGTCGCCGGACATGACCCGGCCCTCGGCCTTGCTGACGATCTTGGACGTCACGACCAGGATGTCCCCGTCCCGCAGGTCGGGGGTCGCGTCGCTGATCAACGCGGCCAGGTCGGCCCCGGCCCCGATCTCGGGCAGCCCGGCTACCGGCAGCACCACGACCTGGCCGCCAGCGACTCCAGGGCTGGCCGTCTGCGGTCCCGCGGTCTGGGTCGGGTCGGCGCTCATCGGGACAGCTCCTTGGCCAGTTCCAGGGCCGCGTGGGCGATCTCAGCGGCGGTCCCGACGGAGGTCATGTACAGCGGCATCGCCCGTACGGCGATCCCGGTCAGCTCCGGTGCGTCCACCGCCGCCTTGTCCCGCTCGTCCACCAGCCAGCCGTCCAGCAGCTCCGCCCCGTAGTGCGCCGCCACCGCGCTGGCCGTGGTGGCCACGCCGATGGCCGTCAGGCAGGCGTCGGCCATGCCGTGCACCGGCGCGTCCCCGATGATCGGGGACACCCCCACCACCGTCTTGGCCGCCAGCGCTTCCTCGATGCCCGGCACCGACATGATCGTGCCGATGCTGACCACCGGGTTGGACGGCGGCAGCAGCACGAAGTCGGCCGCCTCGATGGCCTCCAGCACGCCCGGCGCGGGCCGGGCCTGATCCGCCCCCGTGGCCACGATCTGGCTGGCCGGGACGGCCGCCCGCAGGCGGACCCACCACTCCTGGAAGTGGATCGAGCGCGGCCCCGTGCCGTCGTCGATGACCACGTGCGTCTCCACCCGGTCGTCTGACATCGGCAGCAAGATCACCCCCGGCCGCCACCGCTCGCACAGCCGCCGGGTCGCCTCGGACAGCGAGGCCCCCGAGTTCAGCATCGCGGTCCGCGTGATGTGGGTGGCGATGTCCCGGTCGCCCAGGGTGAACCAGTCCGGCCCGGCGCCGTAGGCGGCCAGCTCGGGCAGCACGGTGAACGTCTCGTCGGCCCGGCCCCAGCCCCGCTGCTCGCTGATGCCCCCGCCCAGGGTGTACATGACGGTGTCCAGGTCCGGGCTGATGTGCAGGCCAAACAGGATGATGTCGTCGCCGGTGTTGCCGATCACGGTGATTTCGGCATCCGGCGCGGCGGCCTTGAGGCCGCGCAGGAAGCGGGCGGCGCCTACGCCGCCGGCCAGTACGGTGATGCGCATCCAGGAAGTCTTGCAACCCCGGGGCACCCCCGTCATACCGAGCCCCCGGGAACCCGCCCGACTCGGTCCGCCAGTGAGGCCAGAGCCGGTCCCGGCCAGGCTCTCAGCGGACCCGGAAGCTTCTCCCGGCGTGCGGGGCCGGCGTGTCGTGAGGGCTGTGATTCCCGTGGCTGGTGAGGGCCGGTTCGCAGATCGCCGGGGCCGGGCTGGCCGGCGCCAGCGTCACCGCTGGCCCTCCGGTGCGGCTCTAGCCGCACCGGAGGGCCAGCGGTGACGTTCCGAAC
>Ga0102924_1002585_pt1 | contig 19617 bp, 20 predicted proteins | sample PaiPotPPM11metaG_FD_80116 | JGI IMG/M metagenome (GOLD analysis project Ga0102924, IMG submission 80116) | Iron sulfur acid spring bacterial and archeal communities from Banff, Canada, to study Microbial Dark Matter (Phase II) - Paint Pots PPM... ...
GCGCATGCCGGTGACATCGGACAGCGCCTGCGCTCCCAAAGCCGCTGACACCACGCTGATGCTGCCGGGCGGCCGCACCCGTCGAAGCGCGTCGCTGATGGCGGCCCCGGCCAATGCATACCCGACCCGTACCCCGGCGAGCCCGAACGCCTTGCTCAAGGTGCGAACCACAACCAGGTTCGGCAGTCGCTCGATCACCGGCAGCGCGGTGACGCCCGATGTCTCGAAATAGGCTTCGTCGACGACGAGGACACCGTCTGACGCGAGGCCGACTTCTTCGACGAAGTCCAGCGGCAGTAACTCGCCGGTGGGGTTATTCGGATTGCAGAGCCAGCTCAGGCGAGCGCCTCGCGCGTGCTCCAGGAACCCCCGGCGGTCGAGATGCAGGTTGATCGCTCGAACCTCGTCGATCGACCCGCCGGCCATCTCGGTCAGGATCCGGAACATCGGATAGGTGGGGTGGGAGAGGACCACCCGGGATGAGGCGTCGATGTACGCCTTGGCGATCAGGTCGAGGATCTCGTCCGCGCCAGCGCCGACTGTGATGCGATCGGTCGGGACGTCGGCATACTGCGCAATCGCCTCGGTGAGGGTGGCATAGCTGGTATCCGGATACTCGTTGAGCGGTTCCGGCGGAAGTGCGTCGAGCCGGGCGCCCGGCCAGGGAAAGGTGTTGGTGTCGAAGCGAACGACCTGGTCTTCGGGAACGCCGGCCTGGCGGGCGATGCTGACGCTCGGCGGCTCCCATTCATAAGGATGCATTCGCCGGATGGCGTCGCGCGGCTCGGGCGGGGTCTTCACGGTGGTGGGCATAAGAATAAGGTGAGATCGCGATGGACCAAGCTCGGATAGCTCCATCCGGTCGGATGGACGGCAAAGCCATAGCCGCGCTGTATTCCGTTCTGGTCAACGTGGTGTTGATCGGCGCCAAGCTGGTTGTCGGGTTGTTGACCGGCAGCGTCGCAATCCTCGCCGATGCGGCCCACTCCTTCCTCGATCTTTCCGCCAGCATCTTCGCCTACGCCGGCATTCGAACAGCCGCCAAGCCGGCCGACGAGGACCACGCCTGGGGCCACGCGAAAGCGGAGAACATCTCCAGCCTGGTCCAGATGTTCCTCCTGGGGGCCACCTGCATCGCCATCGTGATCGAGTCGGTGCGGCGGCTGGTCGTCGCCGGTTCGGTGCGGGTGGCGTGGTACTCCTTCGTGGTCGTTCTCGCTGCGATGGTGATCGACATCGTGGTCAGCCGCTATCTCCAGAGCGTCTCGCGGGCGCACGGCGGGAGCGCCGCGCTCGATTCGGACGCGCTCCATTTCGCGTCAGACCTCTGGGCCTCGCTCGCCGTGTTGATCGGTATCACGCTCGTCGCCGTCTTTGATTTCAAGCTCGCGGATCCGCTGGCCGGCATCGCGGTCGCGATCATCATCGGGACCACCGCGATCGAGCAGGGTCGCCGCACCACCCAGGTCCTGCTCGATGCGATGCCTGATCGGCCGACACTCGACGCCATCGAGCGCATCCTCAAGAGCGACCCGCGACTGCACGGGTACCACGCGTTGCGCGCGCGCCAGGCGGGCAAGCACGTGCTGCTAGACGTCTCGGTGCATGTCGACGGGAACCTTTCCCTGGCGCAGGCCCACGAGGTCGGCCACGCGGTCTCGGAGCGGATTCAACGAGAGCTGCCGGTTGTGACCGACGCGGTCGTGCATGTCGAGCCCGTCGACGACGAGGCCCACGGATAAGTCGCGGCTGAGCCCTACGCTACTGGCCCATGGCGCCGCTGATGTTGCAGAAGACGTTCTGCACCTGGTTGCCCACGATGATCAAGACGACGATCACGACGACGGCGATCAGCACCAGGATGAGGGCGTACTCGACCATGCCCTGGCCGTCGTCGCGGGCGAGGGCATCGAGAAGCCGCTGGAGTGGATGTGGCAGCTTCATGGTGGCTCTGTTTATGAAAACGTTACCCGCGGGATTAGGCGTCTGGCCGTGTCTATCCGTTGCACTTCTGTTACGAATATCCTCAATCGATGGCATGGCCGGATAACGCCCGAGCCAGAGCCGGCTTGCTGGCCAGTGCGATCGCGATCGTTCTGATCGCCTGCAGCGGCCCGCCTCCCACCGTCTCGATCCCGGGAAAACACGCCGGATCGCCATCGCCTGCACCCGCTGCGGCAGAGCCCACGCTCGTGTCCCTGGCAATCGACGCGATGCGCCAACGCGAGTATACGGGGAGCGACCTCGCGATCGAGCAGACGCTGACGTCGGGGACGAACTACCGGCGCTATGTCGCCTCCTATCAGTCGGACGGGCTCAAGATCTTCGGCCTGCTGACCGTGCCAAACGGGCCTAGGCCCGCGACCGGCTGGCCCGTGATCATCTTCAACCACGGCTACATCCCGCCGAACGTCTACCGGACGACCGAGCGCTACGTCGCCTACGTCGATGCCTTCGCCCGCAACGGGTACATCGTCTTCAAACCCGACTACCGCGGCTTTGGCAGTTCACAGGGCCAACCGATCAGCGCCTATGGCGCGCCGGATGACACGGTCGACGTCCTGAACGCTGTGACGACGTTGCAGCGCTACCCGCAGGCCGACCCCAACCGGATCGGCATGTGGGGCCACTCGATGGGGGGCAACATCACATTGCGGGCGCTGGTGATCGATCCTCGGATCAAAGTGGCGGTGATCTGGGCTGGCGTGACCGCCACCTATCAGGATCTGCTCGAGAACTGGCATCCGACGGGCGGCGACCGCCCTCCGCCGTCGTTCAGCGGCGGCTGGCCGGGCAAGTTCACTGACCGCTTCGGCACGCCCGAGCAGAATCCGGCGTTCTGGGATTCGATCTCGCCGATGGCCTACCTGGCCGACATCACCGTTCCCATCCAGCTGCACCACGGCACCGGCGACACCGAGGTACCCCTGCAGTTTTCGCAAACGTTGGCGAACGATCTTCGCGCCGCCGGCAAACCGGTGGAGCTTTACACGTATGCGGGCGCTGATCACAACATCGCGCAGGGCTTCACGCTGGCGATGGCGCGCTCGGTGGCGTTCTTCGACCGCTACCTCAAGGGATAGAGCTGGACTCGCGGCGGGCCGGCTCTAGCTGGAGACGGGGCCCGAGTGCACGAGATCGCGGCCGGCGACGGCGGATAGTTCCTGGGCTAGCTCGCGGAGATCTTCTCGGCGAAACTCCTTCGCCGACAGCTTCAGCGGTTCCTCGCCATTCGTGAAGTAGATTTGCGCGTCGCCTTTTGGCGAGAGCTCGATGCGGCTGATGCTGGCGACGGGCTTGTCGCGGCTTCCCCAAGTCTCGGGTGCCCGCCAGCTCAGTCGACCAGCCGCCACCGCTACGTATGCTCGGCGCACCTTCGCCTCTAGGGCGATACATGCGCCGATAGCCAGGATGGTGAGGCCGACCAGGATCCCGCGTAGCGACGGATCTGTCAAACCGTGTCCCAGCGTCGCCGCCCCGATGAAAAAAGGAGCAATGATGACGCCGGAGAGGACTCCGACGTTGTAGAGGCGAACGGCCGAGATCCGCAATTCGGGGGCGGCAGGCGCACCCACGTTCATGTAACGCCAGCGCCAGCCGTGACCATGCGGGCGGCCAGCCAAGGGGGCAAGCCGGTCAGCTCAACAGGTTACGGGCGGGCTTCCACTTCGAATGCCGGTTTTCACTGCGGTGCTCAGCGTGGGGGAAGCCACCGCCCCGACACCTTGCGCTCCGGTTGACTGAACGGTGATGACACCGCCGGCACCGCCCGCCGCGCCGCTGTAGAGTCCCGTTACCGCTGCTTGGCCGAAGTCCGGGCTCAGGCTGCCACACTTCAATATCTGGTCGATGACATCGACGATGAATCCATAGATGAACCCCGTAACCGACGAGAAGCCCACGTATCCGAGCTTTGCAAGCACCCCTGTCCCACGAACCCAGGGAAAAACGCTCCATAGGCGCAGGCAAAGACGGCATTTGCGCCGGTGACCCAGGGATTTTGCTGCCCGCGGGTGAGCGTGCGATATGCCACGCCGATTGCGACCCCGACGACTCCCAGCGCGCAGCCGATTGCTCGCCGGCCGATCTCCAGGTCCCACTTCAGAATTCCGCCAAGAGTAAGGAGGTTCTGCAGCCCGGTCGGATCGCCGAAATCGATCGGATCACTGTTGGCGTAGCTGTACGGGTTCAGGGTCAGCTGCGGATCCTGCGAGAGAAAGACGCCGTCGGTCGGGTCGTAGTAGCGAGCCCGGCTGTAGTAGGCTCCGGCGCGCGCATCGTACGGGGAAGCGGCATAGGTCAGCGGATTGGATACCGCCGTTGATGCGCTGCCCGGAACTCCGTACGCCGAGTAGGCATAGGTTTGCCCAACGGCCCCCGAACCGCTGAGGAGAGCCGTCACGTTGGCGTGCTGGTCCTGCAAGTAGTAGAAGACGTTCCCGCCCCGGTTCATATCCAGCGGCTGGTCGGCCGCGATCCCCAGCGTGTAGCCAGCCGCCAGCGCGCCATTCTGATACTCGGCGACGACCTGATCTCCGTCGTATGCGAAGGCGTGCACGGTCGACCCGTCAGTGACCAGGATGCGGCGCCCGAGCGCATCGTACTCGAACCTGGAGGAGCTCCCGTCAGGAGCACTAACGGAGGCTAGCTTGTGGTCGGGCGTCCAAGCATAGCCGGCGCCGCTAAGCTGAGGCACAGTGCGAGCCGCAGTGATCGAGCGTTATGGCGAGCCCCCGGTGCTGTGCGAGGTGCCGGAACCGAAGGCTGATGGCACGACCCTCGTCGAAGTAATCGCGGCGTCGCTGAATCCTGCCGACCTGTCGATCGCCACGGGAAAGTTTTACGCGGGATCGCCGCCAACGCCGTATGTCCCGGGCGGCGAAGGCGTCGGGCGTCTTCTGCAGAATGGAATGGCGGGTCCTCGGGTCTTTTTCCGGGCCGCGTTACCCAATGGCTCGCTGGCCGAGCGCGCCCTCGTCAGCGGACGCCAGACGGTCGCGATTCCGGACAATGTTCCCGACGGCGTGGCCGCGGCATTGGGCACGCCGGGCATCGCGGCCTATCTCGCCCTGACGCGACGTGCCCAGCTGAAGAAGGGTGAGACGGTCCTGGTCCTGGCCGCGAGCGGCGTCCTCGGCGCGATCGCGGTGCAGGTGGCCCGTTTGCTGGGAGCGGCTCGGATCATTGCCGGGGCACGCGACGAGCACGGGCTGGCCCGATCGAAGGAACTGGGCGCGCATGCGACAGTCGACCTGAAACAGACCGATGGGTTGACCGACCGATTCCGCGAGGCGAGCGGCGGTCAGCTCGATGTTGTGATCGATCCGGTCTGGGGCGTGCCGGGCGTCGCCGCGTTGGAGGCAATGAGCCCGTTCGGTCGATTCGTGCAGCTCGGCCAGGCCGCCGGCCCTGAGGCGGTCGTCAAGTCCGGCGTCGTGCGCGGTCGCTATCTATCAATCCTCGGATATTCGAACTTCCTGGTCCCGTGGGAGGAGCAGGCCACAGCCTACGGAACGCTCATCGAATACGCCGCGGCCGGAAAACTGAAGGTCGAGGTGGAAGTCCTCCCGCTCGAAGCTGCGCCGGAGGCCTGGAAACGCCAGGCCGCTTCGCCGCACCGCAAGCTGGTGCTGTCTCCTCAGGTGCAGCCGAAGCCCTAAGAAAGGCCTGACTGCGAGAGCAGGGCGATCGCGTCATCCGTCGCCCAAATCACATGCGCCGGCGGAAGATCGGGAAAGTCGACCGCTATTGCGTCCTTGAACTCGGCAAGAGTCCGGGCCATTTCGGAATACCGCGATTGGATCACGGCCGGATCCGTTGCTTGATTGGCTGCAGCGAATTGCTGTTGCGCCTGGGCGATGAGATCCCGGAGGTCCTGCTTGCCAAGTTCTTTCACCCTGGCATGCACAGCGTTCAGATACTGGGCGATGAAAGCTTTTTGCTGGGCGGCGGTATCAGCGATGAGCACGCAGCCCGGATCATGCTGATAGAGGCCGATCTGGGCATCGGGACCGCTGCCCTGCACGAGCGTGGCCGCTTTCTTGAGCTCTGCCTGCACGGCGGGAATCCGGACCGTCACCGTGTACGACCCCGACGGCACGGAAAAGTTCAGAACCGGGTCGCTAGAGGTGGGCGGGATGAACCCGGGGAGGTTCTCCACGTCCCACGGAAAGGTGCCCTTTCGTTCTGATGCGTGCGAAATTGTCCCTGGCATCGCCAGTGCTGACCGCCGGTCACTTCCACGGTGCCGGCAGTGCCGTCATCGACGTCGGCGAAGGCCGATGCCGCCAGGGTGCTCGAATTGCCGCCGTATCCCAGGGTAAGCGCGATAGTCTTGTTGCCGGAAAAGTGCCCGGTTGCACTGTGCCTGTTGTCGCATCCGCTGAGCACGCCGGCCAGGGCCACCGCAAGGATCGTTATGGATACGACCGGCCTCATCAGGACGGTAACGGCGACTATCCGCCGAGGCTTGCCCGCTCCCGTGCCACCCCGGCGCCCTTTCGCGCTCCTCGATCCTGGTACCCCGCCACTACCTCACCGACCAGGTAGAGCGACCCGCAGACCAGGACAATGCCGGCGGACGATGCGCGCTGACGAGCGCGATCGAGCGCTTCGCCGGACGACGCGGCGGTTTCAGCCGGTGCGCCGAATTGTGCGGCCAGCTCCGCGGGCGCGGCCGCGCGATGCCAATCGATGGCAGTGAAAATGACGGGGGTGTTCAGCGCACGAAGCTGGGCCAGCATCGCTGGAAGGTCCTTGTCTTTCATCGCCCCGAAAACGATCACGAGCGGGCGATCTTTAGCGAGTTTCTGCACGGTGGCCAAAGACCGCTGCAGGCCAGCAGGGTTATGCGCGCCATCGACGATCACGACCGGGTTACGGTCGAGGACCTCGAGGCGGCCGGGCCAGCGCGTGCGGGCCAGTCCGTCCCGTAGGGCGCCGTCGGAGATCTCCCAGCCGCGGGAACGCAGGGCGTCGATCGCAGCGACCGCGAGGGCCGCATTGTCCGCCTGGTGCAGGCCGAGCAGCGGGATGCGGAGGTCGCGATAGGTCCTAGCCGGCGTGGTGACGGTCGCCTGGACGCCCGCCCACTCTTTGTCAATGCCGGCGAGCTCGATCTCCTGGCCGAGATGGAGCAGAGCGATATCTTGTTTCATGGCCGCGGCTTCGATGACCGCGAGCGCGGGGGGCTGCGCGCCGGTAATGGCGATGCTGTCCGGTTTCAGAATGCCGGCCTTTTCCGCGGCGATCGCCTCCAGCGTGGAGCCGAGATACTGCGTGTGATCGAGCGCGATGTTGGTGATGACGCTGACCCCGAGGTCGAGCACGTTGGTCGAGTCGAGGCGCCCGCCGAGGCCTACCTCGCAAACCAGCAGGTCGATGCCGGCCCGCGCGAAGTAATAGAGCGCGGCGCTGGTGAGGATCTCGAACTCTGTCGGCGGGCCAAGATCCGACGCAACCTTATTAATGGCGGGCTGCAGCTCCGTGAGCAGCGCGGCAAAGTCATCCTCCGCGATCGGCCCCTGATCGACCTGGATGCGCTCGGTATAGGAGATGAGGTGAGGCTTCGGCATCAGGCCGACCCGGTAGCCGGATGCGTGCAAAACGCTGGCCACCATGGCGCAGACGGAGCCCTTGCCGTTGGTGCCCGCGACGTGGACGCCCTGGAAGAGGTCCTGTGGATCACCGAGCTGGTGCAGCAGGGTCTCGGTTCGCTCCAGACCGAGCTTGATGCCAAAGCGGCCAAGCGCGGTCAGATAGTCAAGCGATTCCTGGTAGGTCATCCTTCGCCGAGGTGCTGGCGGTAGGCGCGGTAGGTATTGACGAGTAGCATCGCGACCGTCATCGGGCCGACGCCCCCCGGGACAGGGGTGAGCGCGCCGGCCACCGGCTCGACGCTGGCCCGATCGACATCGCCCGTTAGCTTGCCGGTATCAGGGTTGCGAGTGATGCCGACGTCGATGACGACAGCCCCCGGCTTGACGTGCTCGCCCATGATCAGGCCGCGCTTGCCGGTGGCGGCGATCAGGATGTCCGCGGTCCTGGTGATGGCGGGGAGGTCGACGGTGTGCGAGTGCGCGATCGTGACCGTCGCATGGTTCTGGAGCAGCAGCAGCGCCACCGGGCGGCCGACGAGGCGAGACCGTCCGACGACGACGGCGCGCTTGCCGGTGGGGTCGATGTGCTCACGGCGCAGCAGCTCGAGCACGCCGAGTGGAGTCGCGGGAATGAAGGTGGGGTTGCCCTGGGCGAGCCGGCCGGCGTTGTAGGGGTGGAGCCCGTCGACATCTTTATGTGGGGGGATTTGTTCGAGCGCCTGGTCCGGATCGAGACCGTCGGGTAGCGGCATCTGGAGCAGGATGCCGTCGATGGCGGGATCGTTCGCCAGCTTCGCGATCCGTTGGTGCAACCCGGATTGGGTGATCTCATGAAAACGCTCGATCGCCGAGTCGAAGCCCACCTCTTCGGCGGCCTTGTGCTTCCCGCCAACATACGTCGTCGACGCCGGGTCGTCGCCAACCTGGATGACCGTAATGCCGGGTGGGCGCTGGTTGGGATGGCGCTCGACAGCGAGCTTTAGCTCTTCGCGGATGGCGCGCGCGTGGGCGCGGCCGTCGATCAGCCGGGCAGGCACCGGTTGAGTCTACTGAGGCAGATCGCCGATCTCGACGGGTCGCGTGATCTCGACCGTGAAGGCGTCCAGGTTGGGAAGGGGCGGGCGCTTGCTGACCCGCACCGTCACCTGGACCACGGATGGCTCCTTCAGGATGGCGGCGGCAATCCTCTCGGCCACGGTCTCGAGGAGGTTTGCGGGTTTCCCCTCGAGGATCTTGCGGGCGGCCTCCTCGAGCCGCGGATAGCTCACGGTGTCGTCGATGCTGTCGCTGGCAGCGGCCCGCTGGGTATCGAGGACCACCTCGAGGTCAGCGGTAAAGGTCTGGCCGAGCTTCCGCTCTGCCGGGTTGTTGCCGTGATAGCCGAAAGCGGTCAGCCCGGAGAGGATGAGACGACCGGCCGGCCTAGACCTTTTTGTAGGCATGTCTTGACAAATATACCGGGCGGTGTAATGATGCCGAAATGAATGTTGAAGTTCGGGCGACCGGGCTGCGAGCGATGCGCGAGAAGAAGGGTCTGACGCAACGCGAACTGGCGCACAACCTGGGCATCAGCCAGAACTATATTCCGGCTCTCGAGTCGGGCGCCCGCCGGCCAGGTCCTAAGTTGCGCCAGGCGCTGATCAAATTTTTCAACGTGAATTTCGAGGACCTCTTCGAGGTGGTCATGGTGAACCCCGAGAGTTCCAGCGAGCAGGTACTCGAGCCAAGACACGAACGTCGAGCGGGTTGACAAACGCGAGGGGGTGATTCGACGAAGTAGTGGAGCGACGCAGGCCCAAATCGAGGCTGGCTAGAATAGCCGGTGCGCCTGCATAGCTCAGTTGGTAGATCAGCTGACTCTTAATTAGGGTCACGTGGCGGACTCCAGTGGACGCCCGCGGACGCACTCCCAGCTGACTTAAGTCAGCTGACCGAGCCCACTACACATATACACATGTATAGGATGTGCCCGCCTGGCGCCACGTCATCCTTCGTCCATCGGAGCCAGGGATCCGACGATTCCCTGGCGGTACTGCTCGTGCGTGACGGCCTTGAGGAGGACACCATTAGTGGGCGACTCGGCCGAGAAAACGCGATGGCCTCCTCGATGGCGGCCATGATCAGGCACGCGAGTCATGGAATCCCGTACAGGTCGAGGGTTTCCCAGCCGACCGCCGGCGCCGGCTGACCGCGGCTAGAGTCCAGTGCCGAGCCGGATCCTGATGTGCTTTGGTTCGAGATAGGCTTCGAGTCCTTCCGGCCCCAGCTCACGCCCGATCCCGCTCTCCTTCCAGCCACCGAATGGCGCCCCCAGCTCGGTGACGTCGTTGACGTTGATGCCCACGCCGCCAAACTCGAGCTGCTCCGCCACCAATAGCGCCTTGCCCAGATCCTTTCCGAAAACGTACGCGACCAAGCCGTACTCCGTGCTATTGGCCCGGCGCACCACCTCCTCCAGGCCCTCGAATGCCGCGATCGGCGCGACCGGTCCGAACGTTTCCTCACGCATCGTCCGCGCTTCGTCCGGCACGTCGGCGAGGACAGTCGGTTGGTAGAAGTGACCTCTGGCAAAGCGCTCGCCGTTCAGCCGCCGGCCGCCCCACAGGAGGCGCGCCCCTCGTCCCACCGCGTCCTCGACGTGCGACTCCGTCCGTTGCACTTGCTTCTCATTGATCATCGGCCCGTACTCGACGCCGGGCTCCAGCCCTGGACCGATCTTCAGCCGGCTCGTCGCATCAACGAACCGCTTCTCGAATTCCTCGACAACGTCGCGAGCGACATAGAGGCGGTTGATGGCGTTACAGATCTGTCCCATGTTGGAGAACGAGCGGCGGACCGCCGCCGGGATCGTCGTCTCCATGTCGGCGTCGTCGAGGATGATCATCGGCGTGTGCCCGCCGAGCTCCAAGTTGAGGCGCTTCACGTGCTGTGAAGCGAGGGCCATGATCCGGCGTCCGCTCGCGGTCGAGCCGGTGAACGCAATCATCCGTGAGCGCGGGTCGGTGATCAGCGCCTCGCCGAGCGTCTCGACCGGTCCGATCACATAGTTGAGTACGCCGTCAGGAATCCCCACGTCCAGGAAACATTGGATCGCCTGCGCCGTCGCAAGCGGCGTTTCCGGTGCGGGCTTGCACACAACGGTGCAGCCTGCGGCCAGGGCCGGCGCCGCCTTCCAGCTGAAGAGGTCGACCGGAAAGTTCCAGGGCACGATAGCGACAACGACCCCGAGGGGTTGGCGGATGACCAGGCTCCGCATCTCCGGGAGTGAGGTCGGGCGCCACTCGTCAGCCCGATGCTTGGCGACCTCAGCGTAATAGTTGAAGACGTCGGCGGTGAAGCGAAGCTCCTTGCGACTGTCGGGGAGCGGCTTCCCCTGCTCGCGCGTGAGGGTGACCGCGATCGATTCGAGGCGCTCGCGCAGGAGGTCGGCGCCTCGCTGCAGGATCCTGGCGCGTTCGGCGACCGGTGTGCGCGACCAGCCCCGAAATGCCGCGCTCGCGGCGGCGAGTGCGCGGTCTGCGTCCATGGCATCGCCGTAGGCGACATCTCCCACGATCTCGCCGCTGGCGGGATCGTGGATCTCCCGACGCTCTCCGCTGACCGCCTCGACCCACCGTCCTCCAATAAGGAAGTCGGTATGCAGGCGGGGCAGCGCTCCTTGCACGACCGCGCTCATCGCGACGCGATCCTCCGCCAGAGCTCGGCGTAGCCCGCATCGTTCTGGGCGCGCGCGGATTTCTCGCGTGGTAGGTTGAGGTTCACCTCGACGTGCGGTGGCGTCCCACGTTCGACCAGGATGCGAGCCGTCTCCGCGATCATCGCATCGACGACCGCCATGACGAGCATCGAGGAAACCGCCGCAACGGGGTCCTCGAGTCCCGCGACCCTAACGCACGCGTCGCCTAGTGGGGCTCCCGTATCGATCACGATGTCCACGACCTCATATAGCTTCTTGCCGGAGGAATGCCGCGATGTGGTCGCCTGAGAATGGGGCAGCGAGGTCACGCCGACGACCCCCAGACCCTTCTCCTTGGCCATGAACGCCATGTCGAGGGAGACAGGGTTGATGCCGGAGTGACTGAACAAGACCAGGGTGTCGGCCGGGTCGAGGCGGTGACTCTCGAGGATGGCACGCCCATAGCCTTCCTGCCGGTGCAGGAAGCGGTACTGCGGGACGCCCATGTCGCCGTACACATGGTGCAGGAGCGTGATCGGGAGCTCAGCTATGGGATGGAATCCGACCAGGCTGCCGCTGCGAGGAAACGCTTCCAGCGCGGGAAAGCTGCCGTGACCCGTGCCGAAGAGGTGCACCAGCTTGCCCGCGCCGATGCTCGAGGCGCAGCGCCCGGCGGCTTTGGCGATGGCTTCGGCCTGTGTTTCGTGGAGCCGGTGTAGCAGGCCGCTCGCCACCCGGAAGTAGTCGATCATTGGCGCACCCCCTCGTCCTTAGGATCCGGGACGCGTATTAATGAGCGAAGGGCCACCTCCACCAGCTGCCGTTCACCGGCCCGCCGCGAGTCGTCATCGAGCAGGGCGCGGCCCGGGCCGTCAACGCTGATCAGGCAGAGTGACCCAGCTCGAACGCCAAGCAGTGACGCTACCACGAAGATAGTGGCCGTTTCCATGTCCGCGGCCAAGACGCCGAGCTTGCGGAACTCCTCCTGCCGCCTGTTGACCGGCTCGGCACGCGCGGCCGAGGGCGCGAGCATTTCGCTGTAGAAGCCATCCGCGGTGGCCAGGATGCCGACATGATGCGGCGCACCGATTTGGGTCAGGACCTCGGTCACGGTGCTCACGACGACCGGATCCGCGGCGGCAGGGTAACCGAGCGGCGCGTAGCTCAACGACGTCCCCTCAGCCCTAAGGGCAGCGTGCGCCACGATGAAGCTTCCGAGCGGAAGGCGGTCGGGCGCGAGGCTCATCGCGGTGCCGGCTCGCAACACGACGCGCACGCCGATGCTGGCGAGCTCCTCGAGCAGAACAGCGGCGATCGGGCCGCCCATCCCGAACGCGGAGACGGTGACCGGCACGCCGTCGAACGTGCCGCCCATGGTCCTCAGCCCCCGCTTGTCGCTCAAGACGCGGGCGCCGTCGAGTCGCTCACCAAACATGTCGACGCGAGCCCGGTCGCCAACAAGGATGCAGCGGGTTGCGACATCCCCCGCGTTCAGGCCGAGATACCAAGCCCCAGTCGGTGCGGGACGGGTCTTTACCGTCATCACGATCTCTCCTTCGTCGTGAGGGTTGTTGCGGGCGGTGCGGCGGTCCGCTGCAGGAACGTGGCGGCATACATCGTGGCTGCGCGCCCAGAGTCTGGTGGCGTGTTGCCGCGGATCGTCGCCGACAGGAACGCGGCAAAGAAGGCATCCCCCACGCCGGTTGGGTCTTCGACCTCGACTCGTTTCGCCGGGATCCGTTCGCTCCCCTCCGACCACCTGACCTGGCAGCCGGCCCCTCCGTCCGTCAGCACCAGGATGGCATCGGTGACGCGGCGGAGGTCCTCGAGCTGGTCTTCAGTCGAGCCGCCCTCTCTCGGCCCGAACGACTCCGCCAAGAAGGCCAGCTCATCGCGGTTGAAGCAAAGAAGGTGCGCCTCCTCAACGATCCGGCGGCGCAGCGGGATTGGATAGTGGCTCGGATCTCCCTTGACGTCCCACGCGACCTTGGTTCCCGGCAAGCGGGCCTCCAGGAGTGCCTCGCTCATCGCCGCGGGGCCGGCGGTCAGGACCAGCCAGCGCGACGCCCTAAGCCGCTCGCGACCGGCTGATGGCAGGCGCAGGCTACCCGACCCACTCGCATGATGAAGGCAAGTGGCGCTGCCGCTGGCCTCGTAAAGCATGAGCGCGCGCGGCGACGCCTGCCCGCCAGCCACCTCCACGCCGGCGACGTCCACGCCGCTCGACTGCAGTGCCGTCAGGTAAGCGCGTCCGTACGAATCGTCGCCGAGCCAACTGACGAGCGCCACGCGATGACCGAGATCGGCCAGGGCCAGGGCCACGCCGGGCGCGCATCCGCCGAAGCGTCCTTCCGGCTCGACCCTACCGAGGAGCTTCGAGGTTCTCCCCGGTGTGGGCGGTGCGCTCACCTGCCAGGCGAAGGTGATGGCGGAGTCGCCCGCCACCAGCGCATCGAACTCAGCCATCGGGGCCCTCGCCACGGAGCCACGTCACGGCGGTCTCGAGGTCGACCACCTCACCGATGTAACGCTGGATATCCTCGAGCGACGCCTCGTGAAGGTGCGGACGGTTCGAGCTCACCGACCCACGCGCGATGGTCGGGCGTAACCCGTAGGCAAAGGCGTCCTGAACGCTGGCGCGGATGCAGACATTCGTCTTCACCCCCGCGATGATGACCCGCTCGACCGCCTGTTCGTGGAAGATCAGCGCGAGGTCCGTGGCGAAGAAAGCCGAGAAGCGCCGCTTGGGGATCACGACCTCCCCCGGGAGCTCCTCGAAGCCGGGGTATGCTTCCTGGTCGCGGTCACCCACGTAATTGTGCTCCGGAAGCTTCGGTCGCTCGAAGTCGCGAAACCCACGCCGGTGCGCTTCGCGGGCGTGAACGACCAGGCGACCGCCTTCTCGCGCGGCCTCGAGGAGGTCCCTGATCGGGCCGAGCGTCGCAGGGGCGCCGGGGTAATAGAAGGGTCCGTCGGTATCGAAGAACGACCGGTTCACGTCGACCAGCATGAGCGCAAGGCGGTGCCGTGGGTTCGGATGAGGCGTCGCGGTCGCCATCTACCGCACCCCCGCCGCTGTGAGCGAGGCGGCTGCGGCCCGACCTCGTTCGCGGACTCGACGGTCTCGACGAACGGCGACCAGCGTGAGGCTGAGCACCACCACCAGGTAGGGCAGCATTTGGACGAGTTGCGAAGGGACGCCGGAGCTGCCCAGCCGAAAGCCTGCAGCCTCGAAGACCCCGAAGATGACCGCGCCCAGGGCCGTCAGCGCCGGGCGGGCATCACCGAAGTAGAAGGCCGCCAACGCGATGAACCCGCGGCCGCCAGTCATCTGCTTGTTGAACAAGGTCACGACCCCCAACGAAAGCTGCGCGCCCGCCAATCCGGCAAATACGCCGGCCACGACCGTTGAAAAGTCCCGCAGCCGCAGGGTCGGGACGCCGGCCGCTCGCGCCGCCTCCTCGTTTGCGCCCGTCGCCCGAAGCTCAATCCCCAGCGGCGTCCGGTACAGGAACACGGAGACCAGTGGAACGCTGAGCCAGCTGAGGTAGGTCACCACGTCATGGCCCGACACGATCGGTCCGAGGCCCGGAATCTGCTCGACGAGTGGGATGTGCACCTTGGGCAGGCCAACCAGCCCGGCCGGCAGCAGGGTTCCTTCGATCTTGAAGACGGTTGGCAATAGATACCCGAAGAATCCCAGGACGAGCAGGTTAAGGCCCAATCCGGCGACGATCTGGTTGGCACCCAATCGCGTGATCGACCAGGAGAAGACTAGGCCCAGCCCCGCACCGGCGACCATCGCGGCGAGCAAGCCGAGGTACGGATTGCCGGTCTGGGCACTGACCACGACGGCGGTGAATGCGCCGACCAACATCATCGGTTCCAGCCCGATGTTGACGATGCCGCCCTGCTTGTTGATCAGTCCACCCATGGCTGCCAGCAGGATGGACGTGCTAGCCGGGGCAGCAGCGGTGAGAATGCCGAGGATTGCGTCAGGCATGGCGCAGCCACCTCCTGACGAAAGGGAGCCGGCTCAGCTCGATGACCGCAAAGATCATCACGGTTCCCTGCAGGATATTGATCAAGTCGAGCGGGACGTCGCTGAAGAGCTGGATCATGGCCCCACCGCTGCTGAGCGCCCCGAAGAAGATCGCCGCCAACACGATCCCGACGGGGTGGCCGCGCCCGAGGAGGGCCACGGCGATGCCGGTGAAGCCGTACCCGGGAGAGAAATGATCGATGAAGCGATAGTTGACGCCCAGGACCTGGAAGCCGCCGGCGACCCCGCCGAGCACGCCCGAGATCAGGAACGCCACGATGACGGCGCCGGCGAGGTTGATGCCAACCGCCCGCGCGAACCGGGGGTTGAGGCCGGTCATTCGGAGTTCGTACCCGATCGTCGTCCGGTTGAAGAAATAGGCGTACAGGACCGTGATCAGCAGCGCCGCGACGAACGCGATCGTTAGCTGACTCGGTGGCACCAAGGAGCTCAGCCGGGCCTGTTTCGCGATCAAGGGGCTCATCGAGTTGGCGATGTCCGGGGCCAGGAAGTAGTAATTCACCAACCAGCTCGTCAATAGGATGGCGACGTAGTTGAGCATCAAGGTGGTGACCACCTCGTCCACGCGCCACCTGGCTCGCAACACACCGGGGATCAGTGCCCAGAGCGCGCCCGCGACCCCGGCCAGGCTGACCGCGAAGAGGATCAGAAGAGGACCGGGAAGGCCCCGGAAGGTAAAGCCGGCCCAGGCGGCCGCGAACGCGCCGAGATAGAGCGAGCCTTCGACCCCCACGTTGAAGATCCCGGAGCGGAACGCCACCGCTGTCGCGAGCCCGGTCAGCAGGACGGGGGTCGTGGCCACTAGTGTGTTGGCGATCTGCGTGGTCCCGCCCAGCGACTGCTGCGCCAGCAGCCAGTAGGTCCCGATCGCGTCGCGGCCCGAGACCAGCAATACGACGGCACCCACAAGCAGCGCGATGACAAACGGTCCCACCAATTGCAGGGGCCGAAGCAGCTGCAAGACACGTGACGGCGCGATCGTTTCCTGTCCCGCAACCGGGATGCCGGTCTCGGCGACCATCCGGCTTACGCCGCCCCCGTCATCAGCAGGCCCAGGCGCTCAGGCGACGCGTCGGCAGCCGGGAGGTCGGCAACGATTCGCCCCCCGAAAATCACAAGGAGACGGTCAGCGAGCTCGATCAGCTCACCGAGCTCCTCCGAAATCAGGAGCGTTGCGGCTCGGGCTTTGCGAGCCGCAGCGAGCTGTTCGTGGATGAAGGCGATCCCGCGGACGTCCACCCCGCGGGTCGGGTGGGCGGCAATCAGCAAGTTCGGTATCTGGCGCATTTCGCGCCCGACTACCAACCGTTGGAGGTTCCCGCCTGATAAGGCGCGGGCGGGGCTTTGCGGACCGGCACCGCGTACGTCGAATCGTTTAAGGATGGATCGGGCGAACTCGGCGATAGCCGCGACGCGGAGGCGACCGGCCGACACCAGGCTGGGGTTGTCGCGTTCGACTGCGAAGACGTTCTCGGCCAGCGTCGCCGGGAGACAGGCGCCTTCCGCATCACGGTCCTCCGACACAAAGGCAACGCCGCGCTTGCGCCGCTCCCAGACGGAGGCGTCCATCACGGGCTCGCCGCCAAGGCGGATCGTTCCGGTCACCGGGCGCCGAAGACCCAAGAGGGCTTCGACCAGCTCGCGCTGTCCGGTCCCCTCGATGCCGGCGACACCCACGATCTCCCCCGCATGGACCGTAAAGCTGGCCTCGCGGAGGGTCAGGGTGCCGAGGTCGTCACAGACACTGAGACGCTCCACTTCGAGAACCGCCTGCCCACGCTCGGCGGGCGCAGCGAGCACGGGACGCTCGAACTGCTCCCCGACGATCAGGGATGCCAGGGCCTGCGGGTCGCTCCCTTTCGTCTGCACCGTTGTGACGATTCGTCCGCGGCGCATCACGGTCACCTTATCGGCGAGAGCAAAGACTTCCCGAAGCTTGTGCGTAATGAAGAGGATCGTGCGACCCTGACCGGCCAAGCGTCTAAGCACTTTGAAGAGGTCGTCAGCTTCTTGCGGCGTCAGGACGCTGGTCGGCTCGTCGAAGATCAAGATGTCGGCCTTCCGGTACAGCAGTCGCATGATTTCCAGGCGTTGCCGAGCTCCAACGCTCAGATTGGCCACCCGCCGGTCCCACTCCATCGTCGTGGCGAGTCCGGCCGCTAGGTCGCGGGCTCGAGCCATCGCCGTCGATCGATCGAAGAAGGGGCCTCGGTGCGGCAGGTGGCCCAGCGCCAGGTTCTCAAGCGTCGTGAGTTGTTCCACGAGCTCGAAACGCTGATGCACCATCCCGATCCGGTGAGCGATCGCCTGGGCTGGCGTCGAGAGCCTGGTCACCACGCCGTCCAGCTCGATCGTGCCCGCGTCCGGTTCGATGAGGCCATAGATCGCCCGCATCAACGTGGTCTTCCCAGCTCCGTTCTCGCCGACGATGGCGTGGATCCCGCCGCGAGCGACGTCCAGGTCGACTCCGTCATTGGCGACGATCAGGCCGTAGCGCTTAGTCAAACCCCGGATCCGAATGCGCGGTACCGACCCCGAAGCAGTGGATGCCCCGGTGCCCGGGGCATCCACTTCTCCAACGTCTTGCGTCACGAAGTGAACCAGGGCGGATTGCCCTGCGTGATCGTGTTCCAGACCTTGATCTGGCCGCTGATGATCTTCTGCTGAAGGTCGGCGACCTTGTCGAGATATTTCTTCGGGATGATGTTTTTCGTGAACTTCATCGGGCTGAGTCCGACCGCGCCTTCTTTCAGGCCCAAGTTGACCGTCTCTCCACCTTTGAGCTTGCCGCAGACGAGGCGGTTGATGGAATCGTAGACAGCAAAGTCAGTGCGCTTGATCATGCTCGTCAGGACGTGACCTGGCGCGATCCCATCCTGGTCCGAGTCCACCCCGATCGCATACTTGTTAGCCGCCTGGGCCGCTTGGATGACCCCTGTCCCGGTCCCGCCGGCAACCTGGTAGACGACGTTGGCCCCCTGCTGGAACATGGCGTCCGCCAGCTGCTTGCCCTTGGCCGGATCCCCGAAATTATTGGAGTAGTTGATCAGCACCTTGATGTTGGGATCGATGTCACGGGCTCCTTGTGCGTAACCGACGAGGAACTTGTCGATGCCGACCGCCTTGACTCCACCGATGGCGCCGATCACCTTGCTCGGGGTGATCCCTGGGACACTGGAGTCCCCAGTCACCTGGGCAGCCAGGGCTCCGGCGAGGTAGGAGCCGTCCTGCTCATTGAAGAGGTACCCCGTATCGTTGGCCGCCACCGATGTGAAGTTCGGCGTCATCCACTGCGTGTTGGGGAACTGCGGCGCCACTGACTTGACGGCATCGTAGGTGCTGAACTCGAGGTCGATGACCAGATCGAAGCCGGCTTGCCCAGCCTGCTGCACGATGGCCTGGCCCTGCGAGACGATGTCGGCCGACTGGATGGCGCGGCCGACGATGGGAAAGTCGGACTTCGCCTTCTGGAATCCTGAGTAGGCGAGATCGTTATAGGACTGATCGCCCAGTCCGCCCTGGGCGATGACAAGCGCCACCTTGTAGCTCTTCCCCGCAGGAGCGGAGCACATCGGCGTGAATTTCGGCTCGACGGCGCCGGATACGTTTGCGGTGACGGAGGACCCGGGATTTTGTGATGCCGAGCTGGAACCACAACTCGCGAGGACCAGGGCAATCACCGGCAAAATCGTGGACAAACGAAATGGATGGGTCGTGTTCATCGTCTGGCTACCTCCTCCTCCCGCGCATGAGTGACCAGGCCCCCCAGACCGGCAGTCGCGGGATGCCGTTCCAGGTAAGCGACGAACGTATACCGGTCGCCGAGCAGCACGGTACGCACCACCTCCATCAAGCGATCGCCGTCATGGCGGGTTAACCGTAGGACGTCCATCACGGGGGTCCCAGGGCGCACGCCCAGGAGTTTGGCCTCCGGTCGATCCGCTGCCCGCGACCGCAAGAAATCCTCGGCCCAAGTGATTCGCACACCGGCGCTTTCAAGACGCGCGTAGAGCGACATCGATGGGTCTGTGCGAAGAGCGCGCTCGCTGAAGCCCGCGCGATCGGCGACGTCTCGGGGAAGGAATGCGCTGTGGATCCCGATCGGGACGTCGTTTGCGCAACGGACTCGGGTCATCCGGATCAGCGGCGTGCCCTCGGGAAAGAAGCCCGCATCACGATCCTGTTCCGTCGTCACGGCGCGGTACTCCACCAGCCGGCTGGTCGGTCGCATGCCTCGGGAACGGACCTGCTCGGAGAAACCGGTCAGCTGTGGCAGCGAC